>Ga0334722_10002015_pt1 | contig 23671 bp, 15 predicted proteins | sample C3_bottom_MG_FD_207210 | JGI IMG/M metagenome (GOLD analysis project Ga0334722, IMG submission 207210) | Sediment microbial communities from Yellowstone Lake, YNP, Wyoming, USA - C3_bottom | ecosystem: Environmental > Aquatic > Freshwater > Lake > Sediment | place: USA: Wyoming | collected... | reverse complement strand
TCGCGGGTCCGACTCCCGTTTCCCGCTCGTTGTGTGCAGCTTTTCGGGCTTGACTAAAATCGGCTCGATTGGCAGTATACGGCTCTCGCGGCATCGGGCAACCGATGTCGAGGGTCTTGGGCCGCTAGCTCAGCTGGCAGAGCAGCAGACTCTTAATCTGCGGGTCGCAGGTTCGATGCCTGCGCGGCTCATAACGATGGTCGCTGCGCGACCATCGTTCGGCGGTTCTCGCGGTAGCGAGAACTGCAAGGAAAGAGAGATCCGCCTCGGCGGATCCGGTCGGGGAGACTCGGCCGAGGTAAAAACAGACCGCCTCACGCGGTTCGTAAGGACGGACTCCTCGGGTCCGGGGAGCTTGTACCAGCGCTCTGTGGTCTTCGCGAGAGTGGTGGAACGGCAGACACGCCAGACTTAGGATCTGGTGCCTCCGGGCGTGAGGGTTCAAGTCCCTTCTCTCGCATCCCTTCGCGACTCGCGACGGCGATGCGCGAGGCATCGTGCGGGAATAGCTCAGTGGTAGAGCGCCACCTTGCCAAGGTGGATGTCGCGGGTCCGACTCCCGTTTCCCGCTCTCGAAGGATGAGGCGATTCGGGTCACCGAATCGCCTTTTTGTTTGGCGGAATCCGCGTCGCCGTGGCGCGGACCGCCGGCCCCCGGCGAACCTGGGGCCCTCCGATGGATCCAGGCTTGCCTGGCCCAAGCTCCAGGCGGTTTCCGAGCCCGCCGAAAGAGGTAGTCATGATCACGAACAGGAACATCGAGCGTCTCCCCCATTCGAGCGTGCGACTTTCGCTCACGGTTCCCAAGGCCGAATGCCAGAAGGAGTACGACGCGCTTCTGGCCGAATACTCGAAGAGCGTGAAGATCGACGGTTTCCGCAAGGGGAAGGTCCCGGCCACCGTGCTCGAGCGCAAGTTCGGCGAGGGCCTGAAGCTGGACGCCATGGGCCGGGTCATGGACAAGGCCCTCGAGGAGGGCATCAAGGACATCCCCGAGAAGCCCATTGCCTATTCCCAGCCCGATCTCGAGGGCGAGCCGAAGTTCGAGCTCGACGCCGACTTCAGCTTCGCCGTGAAATACGATGTCTTCCCAGAGGTCTCCGCCCCCGACTGGAAGGGCCTCGAGATCGAGACGGTCGAGGCCGAGGTCGGGCCCGAGGACGAGCTTCGCGAGCTCGAGGCCATCCGTGAGCGCAACGCCATCGTGATGGACAAGGCCGAGGGCGCCGTCACCGAGAAGGGCGACGTCGTGACCGTCGACTACAGCGAGCTCGACGAGGCGGGAGCCGTCCTCCCCGGCACCGAGCGCCAGGACTTCACCTTCGAGGCCGGCACCGGCTACAACATCTACCACTTCGACGAGGAGATCCTCGGGATGAAGGTAGGCGAGGCGAGGGAGTTCACGAAGACCTACGCCGCGGACTTCGAGCACGCCGAGCTCGCCGGCAGGACGGCCAAGATCTCCGTCACCCTCTCGAAGCTCAAGGCCAAGAAGTTGCCCGAACTCGACGACGACCTGGCCCAGGACGTCTCCGAGCGCTTCAAGACCCTCGCCGACCTCAAGGCCGACATCGGTGCCCAGCTCAAGAAACGCCTCGACGAGCGACTCCGCCAGGTCAGGGAGAAGGCCCTCATCGAGGCCCTCATGGCCCGAGCGAGCCTCGATCTCCCCGAGTCCATGGTCCAGGCCGAGCTCGCGATGCGCCTCGAGAACCTCATGAGGCAGATGGGCATGGACAGCGTCGACAAGCTCGACAGGGTCCTCGCCTATTCCGGCAAGACCCGCGAAAGCCTCGTCGCCGAATGGAAGCCGAACGCCGAGAAGGCCATCGCCACCCGCCTCGTGCTGGAAAAGCTCTCCGAGGAGGGCAAGTACGAGTGCTCGGAGGCCGACCTCGAGACCGAGCTCGCCCGGATCGCGGCGGAATCCAACATGAGCGTCGACGAGGTCAAGGCGGAATACGAGAAGCGCGGCAACCTCGACTACCTCCGCGAGCGGATCAAGGAGGACAGGCTCCTCGCCGACATCCTCGCCTCCGCCCGGACCAAGCCCGGCAAGCGCCTTTCCTTCGTGGACTTGCTCGCCGATAATCAGTAAGTTAGCCCCATACCGACACGCAAGAGGCGGATTTGATGGAAGAGCGAATGCACAATCTTGTCCCTATAGTCATCGAGCAGACCGGCATAGGAGAACGCTCCTACGACATCTACTCGCGGCTGCTCAAGGACCGGATCATCTTCATCGACGGGGAGATCAACGACCTGACCGCCGACCTGACCGTGGCCCAGCTCCTCTTCCTCGAGTCCCAGGACCCCGAGAAGGACATCTCCCTCTACGTGAACAGCCCCGGCGGCTCGGTCACGGCGGGCCTCGCGATCTACGACACCATCCAGTACATCAAGCCCGACGTGCAGACCATCTGCCTCGGACAGGCCTCCTCCATGGGAGCCCTGATCCTCACCTGCGGGACGACCGGCAAGCGCTTCGCCCTCCCCTCCTCCCGCGTGCTGATCCACCAGCCCTGGGGCGGGGCCCAGGGCCAGGCTTCCGACATCAGTCTCCAGGCCCGCGAGATCTCGCGCCTGAAACGCCTGACCATCGACTATTTCGCCCTCCACGCCGGCAAGGACCGGGAGGTCGTCGCCAAGGACATGGAAAGGGATTTCTTCATGTCGGCCGAGGAAGCCCTGTCCTACGGGCTCGTCGACCGCATCCTCGAGCGGAGGAAACATGGCCCGGTCGAAGCAAAGTAACGGCGGCGGAGGGGACGACAAACTCTGCTCCTTCTGCGGCAAGAGCGCCGAATTCGCCCGTCGCCTCATCACGGGGCCCGGGGTCTACATCTGCGACGAGTGCGTGCGCGTCTGCGCGCAGATCCTCGCCGAGGACGAGGAGGAGGTCGCGACGGGCTTCCACGGGGAGGTGCCCAAGCCCCGGGAGATCAAGGACTACCTCGACCAGTACGTGATCGGCCAGGACTTCGCCAAGAAGGCCCTCTCGGTCGCCGTCTACAACCACTACAAGCGCATCGCCCACCTCCAGGACAAGACCGCCGAGGTCGAGCTCGAGAAGTCCAACGTCCTTCTCCTCGGGCCCACGGGCACCGGGAAGACCCTCCTGGCCCGGACCCTCGCGCGCAAGCTCAAAGTCCCCTTCGCCATGGCCGACGCGACGACCCTCACCGAGGCGGGCTACGTCGGCGAGGACGTCGAGAACATCCTCCTCAAGCTGATCCAGAACGCGGGCGGCAACATCGCGGCCGCCGAGCGCGGGATCGTCTACATCGACGAGATCGACAAGATCTCGCGGAAGAGCGAGAACGTCTCGATCACCCGCGACGTCTCGGGCGAGGGGGTCCAGCAGGCCCTCCTCAAGATCATCGAGGGGACCCAGGCCAACGTCCCGCCCCAGGGGGGACGCAAGCATCCCCAGCAGGAATATCTCCGCATCGACACGACCAACATCCTCTTCATCGTCGGCGGGGCCTTCGTCGGCCTCGACCAGATCATCGAGAGCCGCGTGGCCAAGCACGCCCTCGGCTTCGGCGCCGACGTGAAGGGCCGGAGCGAGAAGAATTTCAAGGATCTCTTCGCCCAGCTCCATCCCGACGATCTCATCAAGTTCGGGCTTATCCCGGAATTCATCGGACGCCTTCCCATCCAGGTGGGTCTCGACGAGCTCGGCCGCGCCGAACTCCGCCGCATCATCACCGAGCCCAAGAACGCCATCATCAAGCAGTACCAGGAGGCGCTCAAGATCGACGGAGTCGAGCTCGTCTTCGAGGACGAGGCCATCGACGCCATCGCCGATCGCGCCATCACCCGCAACACCGGCGCGCGCGGGCTCAGGTCCATCGTCGAGTCCCTGCTGATGGAGATCATGTACGACATCCCCTCAATGGAGGGCGCGAAGCGCGTCGTCATCGACAGGAACTGCGTGGTCGCGAACGCCCTTCCCCGCGTCGAGGTCCTCCAGAAGATCGCATGAGCCTCCTCGAGGCCCTGAAGGGAGGCTCCTCCCTGGAGTTGCCCCTCGTCCACGTCCGGGACGTCGTCGTATTTCCCCGCTCCATCGCGCCGATATTCGCCGGCACCAAGTTCGCCGTGGCCGCGGTGGACGAGGCCCTGAAGGGCGAGAAGCGCATCGTCGTGGCCCTCCTCAAGGGCAACGACGACAAGAAGCCCGAGATCGAGGTGCACGCGGCCGGCACCCTTTCCCGCATCGTCCAGCAGGTGCGGCTTCCCGACGGTTCGGTGCGCCTCCTCGTCGAGGGGGAAAAGCGCGTCCGCATCAAGCGCACGGTCTACCGCAAGGACCATCTCGCCGCCCTCGTGGAGCCCCTCGGCGAGGATGTTCCCGGCGAACTCGCCGAGGAACTGGCCGCGACCATGGGTCTCGTCAAGAAATCCTTCCAGCAGTACGCCGATCTCGCGAAGAAGATCCCCGCCGAGACCCTCGCCGCCGTCGACAAGGCCGAGTCCGTGCACGAGCTCTGCGACCTCGCGGGGAGCGCCATCCAGCTGAAGGCCGAGCGCAAGCAGGCCTTCCTCGAGGCCGAGGCCCCCCAGGACAGGCTCGAGGCCATCGAGACGGCCCTCCAGTCGGAGATCGAGCTCCTCGGCCTCCAGAAGCGCATCAGCACCAAGGTGAAGGGTCGCATCGACCGCAACCAGAAGGAGTACTTCCTCCAGGAACAGCTCCGCGAGATCAACCGGGAGCTCGGCCGCGAAGGCGAGGAATCGGAGACCAAGGAGCTCGAGCGCACGATCCTCGCCAAGTCGCCGCCCCAGGAGGTCCTCGACAAGGTGAGGAAGGAACTCTCGCGCCTCGGCAAGCTCCAGGCCTTCTCGCCCGAGGCCGGGGTGCTCCGCGCCTACTGCGAGTGGATCGCCGACCTGCCCTGGTCCCACGCGACCGAGGACGACCGCGTCATCGAGCGGGCCCGCCGCATCCTCGACGAGGACCACTTCGGGATGGAGAAGCCCAAGGAGCGCATCCTCGAATTCATCGCCGTGCGCCAGCTTTCCAAGGGGGCGAGGAGCCCCATACTCTGTCTCGTCGGGCCCCCCGGCACAGGCAAGACCTCCCTCGGGCGCTCGGTGGCCCGGGCCCTCTCCCGCTCCTTCGTGCGCTTCAGCCTCGGCGGCCTCCGCGACGAGGCCGAGATCCGCGGCCACCGCAAGACCTATGTCGGCGCCCTCCCCGGCAAGGTCATCCAGTCGATGAAGAAGGCCGGCTCCGTGAACCCGGTCTTCCTCCTCGACGAGATCGACAAGATGGCCAGCGACTTCCGGGGCGACCCCGCCTCGGCCCTCCTCGAGGTCCTCGATCCCGAGCAGAACGGCACCTTCGTCGACCACTACCTCGAACTGCCCTACGACCTCTCGAACGTGATGTTCATAACTACGGCGAATTCCCTCCACGGCGTGCCCTTTCCCCTCCTGGACCGCATGGAAATCATCGAGATCCCGGGCTATTCCGAGTACGAGAAGCTCGAGATCGCGAAGAAGTTCATAATTCCCAAGTCCATCGCCGCCTCGGGCTTCGATGCCTCCCGCATCGCCTTCCGCGACGCCGCCATCCTGGACATCGTCAGGCACTACACGATGGAGTCGGGGGTCAGGAACCTGGAGCGGGAGATCTCCCGCGTCGTGAGAAAGCTCGCCCTCGAGGCCGTCGCCAAGGGCTGCGCCGCCGACCCGGCCCTCCTCGCGGCCTGGTCGGCCACCATCACGGAGAAGCGGGTGGCCAAGCTTCTCGGGCGCCGGAGGCGCGAGGACGACTTCGAGCTGGCGGACTCGAGACCCGGAGTCGCCAACGGCCTCGCCTGGACGGAATCGGGCGGCACCCTCCTTCCCATCGAGGCCTCGGTCTTCCGCGGCGAGGACGGACTCATCCTGACGGGCAATCTCGGCGACGTGATGAAGGAAAGCGCCCGGGCGGCCCTCACCTACATCCGCTCCCGGGCGGGCGAGTTCGGGCTCGGCGACGAGGACTTCCAGAAGCGTTCCGCCCACATCCACGTCCCCGAGGGAGCCATCCCGAAGGACGGCCCTTCGGCCGGCGTCGCCCTCGCCGCCTCCCTCCTCTCCGCCTTCTCGGGCACGAGCCTCCTCGCGGGTCGCGCCATGACCGGGGAGATCACGCTGACCGGTCGGGTCCTCCCCATAGGCGGCGTCAAGGAGAAGGTCCTCGCCGCCCACCGGCACAAGATCGGCACCGTCCTCCTGCCCGCGGGCAACCGCAAGGACCTCGAAGACATCCCCCGGGAAGTGAGGGAGGCGACCCAGCTTCTCTTCGTCTCCACCATCTCCGAGGCCCTCGCCCTCCTCTTTCCCGAAGGCGCCTTCCCCAAGTCCTCTCCCTCCTCGTCTTGACCCTAGGCTCGCGCGGGCTGTATCTTCTCCTCACCGGGGTGGCGCAGGGACCGCGTGGCGGGATCCTGCGTCTGAGAGAATACCCGCAAACCTGATCTGGGTAATGCCAGCGGAGGGAGCCATGGGACGACGTCCCCGTCTATTCACCGATATCTCCATCGCGGTCTCCTGCCTCGTCTTCCTCGTCGCGACGCTTTCCTGCGCCGCGCCGCCGCGCGAGCTCGTCATCCTCACCTACGATTCATTCGTCTCCGAGTACGGACCGGGGCCCAAGCTGGCCGAGCTCTTCGAGAAGCAGAGCGGCATCAAGGTGACCTGGAAGGCCAAGGGAGACGGGGGCCAGCTCCTGGCCGACCTCGCCCTCGGCGCGAAGGACGGACTCACGACGAAGGGTGCCGACCTGGCCCTCGGCCTCGACAACTTCCTCGAGCCGCGGGCCCTCGCCCTCGATCTCTTCCAGACCTACAAGCCGAAGGATCTCGGCAAAGTGCCGGCGGAGCTCAGGATCGATCCCTCGAACAGGCTCATCCCCTACGACTACGGCTGGTTCGCGATCATCTACGACTCGGCCAAGGCGAAGAAGCTGCCGGCCAGTCTCGACGAACTCGCCAGCCCGGCCTTCAAGGGGCAGCTCATCCTCATGGATCCCCGCAGCTCGACCCCGGGCCTGGGCTTCCTCGCCTGGACGCGGAGCGTCTATGGTACCAATTGGGAAGATTACTGGAAGCGCCTCGCTCCGAGCGTCCTCGCCATGCCCGCGGGCTGGGACGCCGGCTACGGCCTCTTCCTGGCCGGAGAGGCTCCCTTCGTCCTCTCCTACACGACCAGCCCGGCCTACCACAAGGAGGTCGAGGGCAGCGACCGCTACAAGGTCCTCCCCCTGCCCGAGGGCAACCCCCGCCAGGTGGAGCTCGCCGGCATCCTGAAAGGAGGGCCCCATCGCAGGGCCGCCGAGCTCTTCATGGACTTCATCATCTCGCCCGAGGCCCAGGCCCTCCTCCCGACCACCCAGTGGATGTACCCGGTCCGGCCCGAGGTGGCCCTTCCGGCGGGCTTCTCGGCGGCCCTGAAGCCCGCCAAGAGCCTCGAGCCCTCCACCGAAGGCCTCTTCGAGGCGGCCCCCCGGGCCGTGGAACTCGTCGGGGCCCGCGCGCGGCAACCCTAGGCCCCCAGCCGCGCCTGTGAGGGGTTCGTGACGCGACTTCGGGGAGGAGGGCTCCGACGAGGCCCTCTTCCGCCCCTCCTCCTCCTGCTCTGGCTCCTCCTCGCCTCCCTGCCTCTCCTCGCCCTCCTCTCCCGGGTCGAAGCGGGCGAAGCCCTCGGAGCCCTGGGCAGGGTCCTCGCCCAGGAGAGGACGCGGCGCGCCCTGGGCTTCGGCCTCCTCCAGGCGGGGGGAAGCGCCCTCGTCGCCCTCCTTTTCGGCCTGCCCGGCGCCTGGTTCGTCAGCCACTACCGCTTCCCGGGTCGCCGTCTCCTCGTCTCCCTGGCCGCCCTCCCCTTCAGCTTCCCCCCCGTCCTGATGGCCCTCGGCTTCGTCATCTGGTTCGGCCGAGGCGGCCTGTTGAACGCCGCCCTCCAGGGCATCTTCTCCCTCGACGAGGCCCCCCTCCGCCTCCTCTACACGACGGGCGGCCTCTGCCTCGCCCAGGGCCTCTACAATTTCCCCCTCGTCCTCGACCTGGTGGGCGGAGCCTGGAAGCGCCTTCCCGCCCGGACCACCGAGGCCGCGCGGAGCCTCGGCGCGGGCAGGACGAGGGCCTTCCTCGGAATCTCCCTCCCGGCCCTGGCGCCCTCCCTCGTCGAAGCTACTAGTTATGCCTTTCTGTTTTCCTTCTTCAGCTTCGTCGTCGTCCTCGTCCTCGGCCCTCCCGGCCTCTCGAACGCCGAGACGGAGATCTGGCGCCTCCTCCGCCTCGAAGGGAACCTGGAGGCCGCCGCCGGCCTGGCCCTGGCTCAGAGCGCGACGGCCCTGGCCCTCCTCGGCCTCCTTTCGCTGGCCTCCCTCGGGCTCGCCCGGAACTCGAGGGTCTCCGGAGAGGGCCGCGCCCTCATGAGTCCGCGCGGCGCGGCGCTCCCGGTCCTCGTCGGCTATGCCCTCGTCCTCGCCCTGGCCTTCCTCGGACCCCTCGTCTCCGTCCTCCTCGGCTCCTTCGCGGGCCGCAGGAGCCTGGCCGCCACCGCCCTCCCCTCCCTCGCCGCCTGGGGAAGCCTGGTCTCAGGCGCCTCCCTGCCCCGGGCCCTCGCCTCGACCCTCCTGACCGCCCTCCCCTCCGCCCTTCTCGCGACCCTCCTCGGCCTCCTTCTCGGAGGGCTGCTCCGCCACCGTCGAGGCATCCTCGACGCCCTCGCCAACTTTCCCCTGGCGGTCTCGGCCGTGGTGACGGCCGCGGGTTGGCGCCTCCTTTTCCCCGAGGGCGGAATAGTCGTTCTCATCCTCATCCAGGCCCTGACCGCAGCCCCCTTCGCCATCCGAAGCAGCGCCTCGGCCCTGGCCTCCCTCGCCGAGGAGCCCCGCCTCGCCGCCAGGAGCCTCGGGGCCGGGCCCCTCCGCGCCTTCTTCGGGGTGGAACTGCGCTCGATCCTCCCCCTCACGCTGAGTTCCGCGGCCTTCGCCTTCGCCCTCTCGGCGGGGGACGCCACGACGCCCCTCGTCCTCGGCATACCCGACTTCGAGCCCCTGCCCCTCCTCGTCTACCGCCTCATCGGGGCCTATCGCTACCCAGAGGCCTGCGCCGCGGGCCTCGTCCTCGCCCTTATCTCCGGCCTCGCCTTCGTGGCGAAGGAGGGAAGGGGCGGGACGAAGGAGGAGGATGTTCGAGGCGCGTGATATCGCCTACCGCCTGCCGGATTTCGGACTCAGCCTCTCCCTCGACTTGGGACCCGGGGAGACCGGGGTCCTCCTCGGAGCCTCGGGCGCGGGCAAGACCACCCTGCTCCGGCTGATCGCCGGCTTCCTCCGGCCCGAGGGCGGCAGCCTCAGCCTCGGGGGCCGGAGAATCGAGGGCCTCCCGCCCGAGAAGCGGGGGGTGGGCATCGTCTTCCAGGGGGATGCCCTCTTCCCCACGATGAGTGTCCGGGCCAACATCGCCTACGGGCCCCGCCTCGCCGGTCGCGGTCGAGGCGAGCGGAAGAAGCTGGTCGAGGAGCTGGCGGGATCGATGGGACTGGGGGGTCTCCTCGAGAGAATGCCCCGCGACCTCTCCGGAGGGGAGAGACAGAGGGTCGCCCTCGCGCGCACCCTCGCGGCCTCGCCCTCCCTCCTCCTCTTCGACGAGGCCCTGGGCTCCCTCGACCCCGACTCCCGCGCCGCCCTCGCCCGCGTGATCAGGCTCAAGACGAAGGACGCCGGACTCCCGAGCCTCCACGTCACCCACGACGCGGCCGAAGCCCTCGCCCTGGCTGACACAGTCTTCATGATGGACCGGGGGAGAATCGTCGAGGCGGGCGAGCCGCGGAGGCTCTACGAGAGTCCGCAGAGCCTCGTGACGGCGCGCTACTTCGGCGCCGGTCCCCTCCTGCCCCTTCGCGGCTCGGAGGGCGGGGACTGGTTGACCGAGGCCGGGCGCTTTTCGATGAGGGATGGAGGGGAGGCCGGCCGGTGTGGGTCCGGCTCCTGTCTCTTCTTCCCCTCCTCCAGGGCAGGGATCCTCCCGGAGTCGGCGCCGGCTATGACCAGGAACAGTCTCGCGGTCGAGGTCGTCGAATCGGTCTATCGGGGTTCCTGGACGGGCATCCTCGCCCGCGTGGTCGGTCTTCAGGTGGAATTCCGCCTCGAGCTCGATTCGGGCGTCAGGGCAGAAGCGGGGGACCGGCTCCGTCTCGGGATCGACCCCGAAAGCCTCAGGGTCCTCGGGCCCGACCGAGGGGGCTTCAGTCCCCCGGTACCTCGATGTCGTACTCCTTGATCTTGTTGAGAAGGGTGCGCCTCGTGATGCCGAGCTCCTGGGCCGTCTTCTCGCGATGGAAGCGGTTCCTCACGAGGGCGGCGCGGATGGCTCGCTTCTCGACCTCGGCGAGGCTACGCGGGCCCTCCTCCTCCCTGCCCTGGGCCGAAGCCAGGGCCGGCCCGAACTGGAAGTCCCTGGCCTCGAGATAGGGCCCCTCGGCGAGGATGACGGCCCGCTCGATGATGTTTCCGAGCTCGCGGACATTGCCCGGAAAGGGATGGGACTCGATGAGCTCGAGGGCCTCGGGCGAGATGCCCTCGAGGCGGCGGCCGAGCTCGCGGGTGAGCTTCGCGAAGAACCAGCCGGCGAGGAGGCCTCGGTCCCCCTCGCGCTCCCGGAGGGGAGGAAGATGGATGCGGATCACATTGATGCGGTAGTACAGGTCCTCGCGGAAGCGGCCCTCACGCACCTCGGTTTCGAGCTCCCGGTTGGTGGCGGCGACGAGGCGGACATCCACGGGGATGCTCGCCGTCGAGCCGAGGCGCTGGATCTTCTTCTCCTGGATGGCCCTGAGGAGCTTGACCTGGAGGTGGAGGGGGAGCTCCCCGATCTCGTCGAGGAAGAGGGTGCCGCCCTGGGCCGCCTCGAAGAGCCCCGTCCTTCGCGAATCGGCCCCGGTATAGGCTCCCTTCTCGTGTCCGAAGAGCTCGCTCTCGAGGAGGTTCTCGGCGAGGGCCCCGATGTTGACGGCGACGAAGGCTCCCTCGCGGCCCGAGCCCTCGTGGATGGCGCGGGCCGCCACCTCCTTGCCCGTGCCGCTCTCGCCGGTGACCAGGATGGTCGTGGGGCTGGGCGCCGCCTTCTGGATCAGCTTGCGGAGGGCGACCATCGAGACGCTCTCGCCGACGAGGCCGCCCTGGGGACCCTGGAGCCTCATGCCGGCCTCGAGACGGGCCCGCGACCTTCGCTCGTCGACGGCCTTCCGGACCCTGAGGACCAGCTCCTCGGGATCGAAGGGTTTGACGAGGTAGTCGAAGGCTCCCTGTTTCATGGCGGCCACGGCGTCGCGGACCTCGCCATGGGCGGACATCATGATGAGGGGGAGGCGGAGGCCCTCGTCCCGGAGGTTCTCGAGAAGGACCATGCCGCTCTTGCCCGGCATCTTGAGATCGCTGACTACCGCATCGAAGCTCTCTTCGCCGATGAGCCTCAGGGCCTCATCGACCGAGCCCGCCTTCGAGGAGTCGAGACCTTCGAGGGCGAAATAATCGCCGAGGGACTTCACCATGTTGGGCTCGTCGTCGACGATCAGGATCCGCATCCCAGCATCCTCCTCACTTGCGGCTTCGGTGCTCTTCCCTATACTTGGCAGTATGACCGAGAAAGCCCCGCACCGGAAGGTCAGGGAAGCGACGCACGCGGGGCTCTTCTATCCCGAGGCGCCCGAACTCCTCCTCGAACGCGTGGACGCTCTCCTCGCCTCCTGCGGAAGGGCCGGGCCGGCGGGACCCCGGGCCATTCTCTCGCCCCATGCCGGCTTCGAGTACGCGGGGGATCTCGAGGCCCTGGCCTGGAAGACGGCCCGGGCTTCGGGAGTCGCGCGCATCGTCCTCCTGGCGCCCCTCCATCGCTCGGAACAGCTGGCCATCATCCTCCCCGAGTCTGACAGCTTCTCCACGCCCCTCGGCGCCTTCGACGTGGACCGGGAGGCCATCGAGGGACTGATGGACTGCGGGACCTCCTTCATCGAGAGCGACATCCCCCACTTCGAGGAGCATTCGATCGAGATCCAGCTCCCCTTCGCCCGACGCCTCTTTCCCGGCGCCGCCATCGTCCCCATCCTTCTCGGCAGGACCTGTCCCGCCCTCGTCAAGTCGCTCGCGACGGCGCTCCGCCTGGTCTTCATGGAGGAGCTGCAGAGCACCCTCTTCGTGGTCTCGAGCGACCTCGTCTTCGCCTCCTCGAGCGAGGCGAGCCACCTGGGTTCGGATCACTTCCTGGCCCTCATCGCGAAGGGCGACTGGGAGGCACTCGTGGACGAAGGGGAGTCCGGAAGGCTCCAGGCCTGCGGCACGGGCTGCGTGGCGGGCCTCCTGGCCAGCGGTCTCGCGGGGGCGGCCACCCTCCTCGGCAGGCACGATGCCAGGGGGATCAGGGAGACGGAGGACGACGCCTGCGGCGAATACGCCGCCCTCGCCTTCTATTGAGGAGGGACCATGGAAGCCATGGAGGAGAGGGACAAGAAGAGGCTGCTCGAACTGGCGCGGGCCTCCATCGAGGCGGCCTTCGAGGACCGCGAGACCCCGCCCCAGCCTGGTTCCCTCGACGCTCGTTCCGGCGGGGTCTTCGTCTCCCTCCACGAGTCGGGGAGGCTCCGGGGCTGCATCGGAAGGATGGAGGCGGCGGAACCCCTGCCCCGCACGGTCGCCGCCATGGCCCGGGCGGCGGCCTTCGAGGATCCGCGCTTTCCGCCCCTCTCGAAGAAGGAGCTCCCCGCCCTCGACATCGAGATCACCCTGCTCTCACCGAGACGCCGCGTGGCCTCCGTCGAGGAGATCGTCGTGGGCAGGCATGGGGTCCATCTGGCCCAGGGCGGCCGCGCCGCCGTCTTCCTGCCCCAGGTCGCGCCCGAGCAGGGCTGGGATCGCGAGCGGCTCCTCGAGGAGCTCTGCAGGAAGGCGGGCCTCCCCGGAGGGGCCTGGCGAAGACCTGACGCCGAGCTTCAGGTCTTCGAAGGACTGGTCTTCGGCGAAGAGGCCTGAGCCTCCGACCTGGCGCTCAGCTTCTTCTTCGCGACCTTGTACCACCAGGCCCGGGCGCCCTCGGCCCCCCTCCAGGCCGCATAGGCGAGAGGATGGAGGGGAAGATCCCAGGAGCCGGCGTAGTGGACGACAGTCCCGCCGAAGCCCGTCTTGAAGCGATAGAGCCCCGACATCGGATGGGTTGGATCGTCGATCGGGGGGATGCCGTAGAAATCGTAGCGCTTGCAGCCGGCAGCCCTGGCCCCCCTGATGGCGGCCCACTGGAGAGCATAGGCGGGCATCAGGGCCCGCTTCTCGTCGGCCGAGGCCCCGTAGAGGTAGACCGCCTCCTCCCCGCGGAAGAGCGTGATGATCGCGGCGATGGCCCTGCCCTCGTGGCGCGCCGTCCAGAGCCCGAGCCTCGGGGCCTCCGTCGCGCCGGCGCAGACCTGGAAGAGCTTTTCGTAGTAGCTCCGCGGATGGATGGCGATGCGGTCCCGCCTCGCCGTCTCCTCGTAGAGCCGGTAGAATGCGTCGAGGCCCTCGAACCCTCCCTCCTCGACTTCCACGCCCTTCTTTTCCGCTAGCCTCACGTTGTAGCGCCACTTGGGCTTCATGGCGGCGAGGAGTTCGGCCTCCTCCGGCCCGAGATCGAGGAGGACGGAATCGGGGGGCTGCACGTCCGCTCCCGCCTTGCGAAGGGGCGGATCGAGGAGGGGCCGGCTGACCCTCCCCTTCCCGTCGCTTTCCTTCCGCGGAGTTCCCGGCGCAACTTCCTCTCCGCCCTCCTCCCCCTCCCGACCGGCCCGGGGCTCGGCCTCCCACCAGGGCGGGTCGAAGCGGAGGAAAACGCAGAGGGGAGGAAGGTGGGAACGGAGGGCCGAGGCCAGGGAGCCGAGGAGGCGCGACCTCTCGGAGGGCGGGCAGTCGAGGACGGGACCGCCCGGCACATAGGCGAAGGAGAGGGGCCCCGCGAGTCGACGGAGGAGGACGCGGAGCTCGCCCTCCAGGGCGGGCCGCCCCTCCCCCGCCGGCAGCCGGAAGCGGAAGGCCAGGGCCCTCCACCCGAAGGAGGCCTTGAAGGCGGCCCAGAAGGCCGACTGGAGGAAATTCCCGCCGCGGAAGGGCGCGTCCGGGGGCAGGACTTCGAGCTCGATCATAGTAACTACGATTATTTCAGCCAACCTCTCCCTCGGGGACCCGCAGGAGGGAGAAGGCCCGGCCGCCCGCGAGGAGGGCCTGCGAGCCGGCCAGGACTCGTCCGCCCTCGGCGCGGAGGGGCACCGAGAAGAAGGCGTCGGCGTCGATCTCGCCGGGGAGGGGGCCGTCGGCGGCCTGGCCCTCGAGGAGGATCCGGTCGCCGGGCCTGGCCGCCCCCGCGTCGAGGACCTCGCAGGATTCCTTGACGGCGGGCTGCCCCTCGGAGGGTGGACTCGTCCGCGAGGCCGCGAGGAGCATGCCGCGGCTCTCGATGCCGCGGAGCTTGGCGGGCTTGAGGTTGTTGACGAGGACGATGGTCTTCCCGAGGAGTTCCTCCTCCTTGTAGAAGGGCACAAGTCCCGAGACGATGACGCGGGGGATCATCTCGCCCTCGGGGGAACGGCTCCCGTCGTCGAGGGTCTCGATGTAGAGCTTGTCGGCCTTGGGATGGCGCTCGATCTTGACGATCGTGGCGGCACGGAGGTCGATGAGCTTCGCGAAGCGCACCTCGAGGGGAAGGTCGGCGTAGGGAATCGGCTTGGGTGCCGGTGGAGGGGCGTCGGGCTTCGGCGCCTCCGCCTTCTTTTCGGCGGGTTTCGCGGCTCCCCCGCCTTCAGCGGCGGTCGCCGCCCCCGTTCCAGCGGCGGCGCTCCGGCCCTCCCTCTCCCTCTGCGTGCCGGCGTAGCGCTCGCGGAGCTCGGCGATCCGCTCCTCCTCGAGCTTTGCGAAGAGGACCTCGACGCCGAAGACGCGTTCGAGCCCCTCGGGGGAACCGAGGGCCGACCAGCCGAGACCGCCGGGGCCGACCTTGACGCCGAGGAAGGAGGCCAGGCGATCGGCCGTCGCCGGCATGTAGGGATGCATGATCACGGCGAGGTCGCGCAGGACATGGCAGAGATCGGAGATGAGGGAGGCCGCCGCGGCGGGATCGCTCAACCTGGTCTTCCAGGGCTCGCCGGACTGGAAGCGCTTGTTCGCGAGATCAGCGAGCTCGAAGGCGGCGCGGAAGGCGTCGCGGAGCTCGGCCCGCTCGAGGCGTTCGGCGATGTCCGACTCGATCTCGCGCACCCTGCCCCAGAAGACACTGTCGGGCTGGCCCCTGGGGATCACGCCCTCGTAGTAGCGCTGGACGAAGGTGAGGGTGCGGTTGACGAGGTTGCCGAGATTGCCGATGAGCTCGGCGTTGACCCTCTCCTGGAAGTCCTGCCAGGTGAAGGTGTAGTCGGCGCGCTCGGGGCGGTTCCAGAAGATGTAGAAGCGCCAGAGGTCGGCGGGGATGCCCGTCTCCATGGCGTCGGTGCCGAAGACTCCGACCCCGGCGCTCTTGGAGAATTTCCCGCTCTCATAATTGAGATATTCCGTGCTCGACATGTGGTGGAGGAGGGTCCAGTCCTTGCCCGAGCCGAGGAGGCTCGAGGGGAAGATGACGGTATGGAAGGGGATGTTGTCCTTGCCGATGAACTGGAAGAGATCGACGTCCCCGGGGCTCATCCACCAACTCTTCCAGTCGAAGCCCTTCTCGTCCCCGAGGGTGGCAGTGATGGAGATGTAGCCGATAGGCGCGTCGAACCAGACGTAGAAGACCTTCTTCTCGTAGCCCGGCTTGGGGACCGGTATGCCCCACTTGAGGTCGCGGGTGATGGCCCTGGCCTTGAGGCCGTCGCGGATCCAGGCCTGGGTCATCTGGACGGCGTTGTTGGCCCAGAAGCCCTCGACGCTGGCCTTGCCGATCCACTTCTCGAGGAGGGGGCGGAGGGCGGGAAGGTCGATATACAGATGCTCGGTCTTGCGGGGCTCGGGCGTGGCGCCGCAGGTCGAGCACTTCGGCGCGATCAGTTCGGTGGGCTCGAGGAGTTTACCGCAGGACTCGCACTGGTCGCCCCGCGCCCCCGCGTAGCCGCAGTGGGGACAGGTGCCGCGCACATAGCGATCGGCGAGGAAGCGGCCGCAGCTGCCGCAATAGAGCTGCTCTATGGTCTCGGAGCGGATGAGGCCCTTCGCGTCGAGATCCTTGAAGATGCCCTGCACTATCTCGGTCTGCCTGGGCGTCGAGGTGCGGCCGAACTTGTCGAAGGCGATGCCGAACCAGGAATAGATGTCGCGATGGAGGACGTGGAAGCGGTCGCAGAGCTCCTGGGGCGTGACGCCTTCCTCGAGGGCCTTGGTCTCGGTGGCAGTGCCGTACTCGTCGGTGCCGCAGACATAGAGGGTATCGTAGCCGCGCAGCCTGCAAAAACGGGCGAAGACATCGGCCGAGAGGACCTGGATGAGGTTTCCGAGGTGGGGGACGTTGTTCACATAGGGAAGGGCGGCGGTTATGAGGCGGCGTTTCATGGGAAGGAACAGTATCGGGGGGGCCGGGAGGTGTCAAGTTCGGGGCCCTCGGCGGGATCGGGGCGCGGCCTCAGAAGGACAGGGTGAGCCCGAGGGCTGCCTCGAAACCCAGGGTCAGGGCGCCCTCTCCGTCGAGCTCTTGGGAGCTCGCGAGGCGCCAATATGTCGAGAGCCGGCCGACAGAGCTGAGGCGGTTCTCCCAGGCTTCGGAAAAGGCCAGGGCCGGGGAGGGGGCGTTGCCGTCGCGGAGCGTGCCCTTGATCTTGCAGTCCGCCCGGAGGACGGAGCGGGCGGCGGGGCGGGCTTCGAGCAGGCCCCGGAGAAAGGCCGAGTCGAAGGTCGGTCCGCCCCCCCCGAGGGCGGGGGCGGAGAGAGGGGCGCCCCGTCCCGCGAGGAAACTGTAGAGGGAGAGGAGGGGGGAGGAGTCCTGCCTGCGGGAGAGTTCGAAGCCGGCCGTCTCGGTCCAATCGTAGCCCCCGGGCAGGACCTCGAAGCTGAAGCGCTGGGAGGCGATGAGACGGTCGCCCGGCCTCGACTCGTCGCCGAAGAGGGAGGCGGCGATCTCGTGCGAAAGCTTCCAGCCTACGAGGGCCGCCGAGCCTTGGCTCTCGAGGACCCCGGCCAGGGACATGCGATACTCGTCGCTCGCGTAGTCCTTGTAGAGGGGCATCGAGCCCCGGCTCCCGAAGAGCTCGAGGGCCGCCCAGCCGATGCTGCCTTCGATGAAGCGTCGGTCACGCACGACGCTTCCCTTGGTCGCGAGCTCGCGGCGGAGGGCGAAGGCAAGGGAGGAAGGGAGGAAGAGGTCGGCGAGGGTGGAGCTGGGAGAGCGCTCGAGGCCGAGACCGCTGGCCCCCTTGTAGGCGGCTTCCCCCAGTCCGGGGCGGCCGCTGTCGGAAACGAAGAGGGAGGCCGTGGCGGCATCGAAGAGCTCGGCGAAGGGCAGGGCCTCCCTGGGGGTCCGCAGGGAACCGAGGAGCTCCCCGCCCGACAGGAGGAAGGTCCCGAGATCGGAATTTCCGCCCAGCCTGGAATCGCTCCAGACCCTCTCGTACCAGGGGCTGAGCCCGAGGCCCCAGAGGCGGAGCGGCGGAGGGGCGAGCCTGAGTCTGGCCTCGTCGCTGCTCCGATCCAGGGCGGCGGGACCCGAGTCGGCTGACAGGCGGAGGCTCAGAGTCTCGGCCGCGAGGGAAGCCTTCGCGTTGACAGTCCTCTTCCTTCGATCCTCTCCCGCGAAGGGCGCGAGGAGGAGGCCCGTCTCCCGCCAGGCGCCCAGGTAGTCGGAGGGAAGTGAGGGCAGGACCCCGAAGCGTTGGCCGAGGCCGCCTTCGAGGCGCAGGGCCGAGGTCAGGAGGGCGAGGCTCGCGCTCCAGTCCTGCGAGAGCCCCGCGAGGGCTGTGGCGCCCTGATCGGCGATCCCCTCCGCCTTCCCCGAGAAGGCGAGGGCGGCGAGCCCCTTCTTTCCGAGCTCGAAGCCGAAGCCCCTCGACCAGACACCGGCGGAGGGATCGAAGGAAAAGCGGTCTCCGAGTTCGAGGAGGGGGAGGGAGAGGCCGAGGTCGTGGCTGCCGTTCATCGAGACGACATCCTTCGAGAGGAGCCCGCGAAGGGCCCCCTGGACCGCGAGGGGGCCGAGCCCCGTCGCGAGGCTCAGGCCCGAATTCACGAAGGAGGAGGAGCCGAGGCCCGTCGCGACATCGAGGCCGAGCTTGACGCCGTGAAGGATCTCGAGGCCCGCGACCTCGATCATAGCCTCGGGCTCCTCCCAGCCGAGCCTTCCCGAAAGAGAGAGGGAGGAGGAACCGACGGGGTCTTCGAGGAGGAGCTCGTCGATTCGCACTTCGTCCCCCGAGGACAGCCCGGTGAGGGAGAGGAGGAGGCGGCCTGCACCCGTCTGAAGGGCGTCCCGCTGGGCCACGAGGCCGGGCAGGAAGATCTCGGGGGCCTTCTCGTCGGTCTGGGAATATACGAGCCCGGGGCCATAGTCCATCCGGATGCGGTAGGCCCCCCCAGCGACAGCGGCGAGGGGAAGGACCAGTCTGAGGGCAGCCTGGCTCCCGGGACCGCCGTCGAGGCGGAGTTCGAGATTCCCCGCGCCCGAGCCTGTCGCCGTGACGAAGAAGACGAGACTGCCGAAGGAGTCGAGGGGAGGAAGGGCGAGGACCTTCTCGAGGGCGAGGTCTCCGGGATCGGCAGCCTTGACTCGGAGAGACCTCGAACTCCCGCCATCGGCATGGAGGACGGCGTCGAGCTTGGGCCAGGCGGCCTCGAGCTGTCTGTCCTCCACAGCCTCGAAGCTCAGGCCTGCGGGAAGAATCCCGTCGAGGGCATGGAAGCCGGCCCCCAGGCTCCCCTCCTCCATGCCTTCGAGTCGGTAGCGCCCCGAACTCTCGGCCCAGCCGAGGGAGGCCGCCGCCCCGAGCTTCCACCGTAGGCTGCCCTGCTCTTTCGTGGTGCCGAGGGCGAAGGTGAGGCCCGCGGGATCCTGCATCCCCTCCTCGGCATAGCCGATACCCGGAAGGCCGAGGTGGCCCCAGAGGGCCGACCAGAGCTCCGTATCCTCGCCCAGGCGATAGCGTCCTATGAGGCCGCCCGTCAGGGAGCCGGTCCGTCGTTCGGAGCTCTGCCGGAGATAGCTGACCTCGATGGTCTCCGCGGCCTCGGGAGGGCGCTGGAGGACGAGGAGACCCTGGGAGAGATCGAGAGTGAAGGAAGGATCGGCCACGCCGTTTCTCGTCACCTCGATGGAAGAGGCGATGGCGTCGCGGTCCACCTGGATCTGAGCGGAGGCCGAGAGGCTCGAGGCCACGATCTCGAAGAGCCCGAGGCTCGGAGGCAGATTCCCCTCGGAATCGGGGATTCGCGTGTAGAGGTCGGGCAGGATGGGCTCGAAGGGGCGGAGGATCGAGGCCGGGGTGGCGGGAAGGGCGAGGACCCGGCACAGCCCGGAATCGAGGGAGTCGACGGCCCAGGCGCCCTCGCGCCGCCCCGAGGCGCGATTGCGCACGAAGAGTTCGTCGTGCGGCCCCGGGATCAGGTACCGCGACAGATCCTCCTGCGGGCCCGGCGCCCCCTTGGGATCGAAGACCAGGAGGGCCGGCTGGCCATCGATCTGCAGCCCTCCCGAAGAGTCGGACCAGAGGACGGCGAGCCTCGTGGTCACCGCCCTCTCGATCTCGACCTCGGTGGTCGTGGCCCCGAGGAGAAATTCCTCGTCTCCCAGCCTTCTCCAAGAGCTGCCGTCGCTCCCCTTCGCGCTCCCCGAGAGGCTCTCGGCGTAGAGGACGGGCCGGGAGCCCGAGAAGCCTGCCAGGGAGAAAAAACGCCCTCGCAGGAAGGAGGCCACGGGCAGGACCTCCTCGTTGAGCTCCGCACTACCTCGATAGACCCTCCGGACGCGATCGGCCTGGTCGTAGCGGAGGAGGGCCCCGGCATCGAAGGGGCCCTGCCCCGCCTTGAGCAGGGCGCCGAAGGAATAGGCCCCTCCCTCGCCGAGGGAGACGAAGGGAAGGGAGGGAAGCCCGATCCCGGTATTGCCGGCCCGGAATTCCCTGAGGACCTCGCCCTCCCTGCCGCGATAGCCCGCCGCGTAGCGCGATTGGCCTCCCTCCGGACTGACGCGGGCGTCGACGAACCAGCTCTCGTCGTAGCGGAAACCGAGGAGGAGATCGGGCGTCTGCTTGAAGAGGAGGGGCTGGGCCTGGCCGAGGCCGAGGGCGGCGCCGCGGCTCGACCCGAGGGAAAAGGACGAAAGGGCGGAGAAATCCCAGGAGCCGCTGGCGTTGAGCTCGCCGCTGCCACCCTTGGCCTTGGCCGCGAAGAGACTCGAGGGCGCCTCGGAAGGGAGCTGGGGCAGGCCTGTCTGGGCCTCCGCCCCGAGAGGGGCCAGGAGGGATATTGCCAAGAGGAGGAGGGCAGGCGAGAATCTCGCGCTCATGACAGGCCCGCTGACGGTCGCCGGCCGGAGCCCCGGGGTGGAGTCCACTCAGCGCCCGCTCAGGGAGAGGCCCGAGGAGAAGCCATGGTGGTGACGATGATCCAGATCCTGATCGAACTTCCCGAGGCCACCTCCCTCAAGGACAAGCGTTCGGTCATTTCCGCGGCCAAGGAGCGCATCCGGAGGAAGTTCCGCATCTCCTGCGCCGAAGTCGATCTCCTCGATTCCCTGCGCTTCGGCCAGATCGGTGGCGCCCTCGTCTCGAACTCCAAGGAATTCGGCGAGAAGGTGATGAACCGAGTCCTCGCCTTCGTCGAGGACGAGCTCGCGCTCAAGGTCCACGACTCGCAGATCCATTCCGAGCATTATTGAGGCCCTCCGGGTCCGCCCGTAGCCCCTCGCCTCCGCCACAGGCCCCTTCCCTCGGCCCCGATGAGGCGGGCGGGCCTTACCTCGCCCAAGCCCCTCTCCTCGAGGCGCAGGGCCGCCGCCTCCAGCTTCCGCCTCCTCTCGTCGGCCGCGAAGAGCTCCTCCTGCACCGGACGGTCTCCCGCCGAGAGATCGACGAAGCCGAGGCCGACGAGACGCACGGGGCTGCGACCGTTCCAGGAGCGGTCGAGGAGGACGAGGGCGTCGGCGAAGACCTCGCCCGAGTCCTCGTAGGCCCTCTCCCTCGAGAGCCTCCGGCTCAGGGTCGAGAAGTCGAAGAGCCTGAGTTTGAGCGCCAGGGTCCGCGAGGAGGAGCCTTCGCGCAGAAGCCGGAACTGGAGGGAGCAGGCCATCTCGAGGAGGGCCTCCTCGAGGGCCTCCCGGTCGGTGAGATCCCGCTCGAAGGTCGTCTCGGTGCTCATGCTCCGGGAGGAGGCGGGGCCGGAAAAGAGGGGAAGGTCCCGGCCACGCGCCGCGGCGTGGAGGAAGGCGCCGCCCGCCTCGCCGAAGAGACGCTTCATCTCCCCCTCCGGCCTCGAGGCGAGGTCGGCCATCGAGAGTATGCCCAGGTCCGAGAAGAGCTGCTGAGTCTTTTCCCCCGCGCCCCAGAGTTTCGAGAGGGGAAGGCCCTGCATGAACACCTCCTCGCCGCCCTCGGGCACGATGACGAGGCCGTCGGGTTTTTTGAGGCCAGAAGCTATCTTGGCGACATAGCGGTTGGAGGCGACCCCGATCGAGATCCCGAGCCCCGTCTCCTCCCTGACGCGCCGCTTGAGGAGAAGGGCCGCCTCCTCGGGGCTGCCCCAGAGGAGACCGGTGCCTCCCATGTCGAGGAAGGCCTCGTCGATGGATATCGGCCGGACCTCGGGGCTGAGCTCCCTGAAGACGTCCATCACCCTTCCCGAAAGCTCCGCGTAGCGACCCATGCGGGGGACGACGAAGGCCGCCGTCGGACAACGCCGGTAGGCCTCGCCGATGGGCATGGCGGAGTGGATGCCGAAGGCCCGGGCCTCGTAGGAGCAGGTCGACACCACACCCCGTCCGCCCGGCCTCGCGCCCACGACCACAGGCCTGCCCAGGAGGGAGGGATCGTCCAGCTGCTCCACCGAGGCGAAGAAGGCGTCGAGATCGACATGGAACCAGGGTCCGCTCACGGCGCCCCTCCCTCTATCGGGAAGGAGGCCCTGAGGAGGGAGGGCCCCGGGATGAGGGGCCGCTGGCTCGACACCGTGGCGACTCGATACTCCCTGAGGGGCTGGTAGTAGGAGGCCTCGACCCGGAGTCGCGCGGCGAATTCGGGGCCTGTCGTCAATTCGATCCCGAGGGGGAGGGGGCCGCCCGGTCCGACGAAGATGCTGGCGCCGAGGCCGTCGAGATCCACCTTGTAGGGGTAGCTGCAATCGTAGATCGTCATGGGCTTGGTCGAGAGGAGACGCAAGGCCAGGGAGGCGGGAGGGTGGACGAAAGAGAGCCCCAGGTTCCAGGTCCTTCGGTCGAGGAAGTCCCGCCGATCGAGGGCCAGGGACACCAGTCCCTCCTCGTCCCTCCCCTCTATGACCGCCTGGACCGCGCGAGTGGAGATCCCGAGGGCAGCGCCGTCGCGGAGAAGCTCGACCGAACCGAGGCGCGCGAAGGAGGCGACGCTGAGGGCGTAGCTCCCCCTGTCCTGGTCGAGGACCTCCGAGATCCGGAGAGGCTCCCGCGCCGCCGTCATGAGAGGCACCGCGAGGAGGGCGCCCTCGGCGCCGAGGGCGAGAAGGAGGAAGACGAGGGCCGCGGTTCTTCGGCGCTTCCTTCCCCGGGGGGCGAAGAAGAGGAGGGGACTCGCCGTGAGGGCGGCGAAGGGGAGGAGGACCAGGGCGAAGAAGGCCCCCCAGCCCGCCGAAGGAACGATGAGGGCGCCCAGGGCGGAGGCTTCGGGCGTGGCGAGCATCTCCTTGGCCAGGAGGGTGAAGGGCAGGTAAAGGAGGACGAGGGCGAGGAGGCTGGCCCAGCTGCGGCGGAGGAGAACCGCGCCCAAGGCGATGGCGAAGCCCCAACAGAAATAGAGGGAGAGGGGAAGGCTCAGGAAGGCGAAGAGGAGGATGTCGAAACCCAGGAGGAAGAGGGCGGCCACCTCGTAGAAGAGGGGGGCGGGAGAGAGGAGGCGGCGCGACACGGCCCAGGAGGAGAGGCCGAGGAAGGAGAAGAGAAGGACGAGGAGCCTCCCCGCGAGGAAGAGACCGGGATGGCCTCGCCAGGCCTCGATGGTTCCCAGGAGGCCTGACTCGACGAGGAGCCCGAGCCGCATCGAGAGGAGGGCGAAGACTGCGACGAGGGCGAGGGCACCGACATAGGCGAGGCGGCGCGGCAGCTTCGCGGCGAAGCGGAGGAGGACTTCGCGGCGGCTGATGGAAAGGACGAAGAGAAGGGCCCCCGCGAGGGCGACGAAGCAGAGGAGGAAGACCACGAAGGGCCCCTCCTTCACGACGAAGGAGAAGGTGCCGAGCTGGAAGGTGGAATAGTCGCGGTCCCAGGTGTCGAGAAAGGGGCCGGCCCCCGCCTCGGTCAGACGACGGACCAGGAGGGCGAAGGGCAGGGAGGGATCGGCGAGGACGACCTTCGCCCCCTCGCTGCGGAGCTCCAGGGCCGGGATGCCCGAGCCGAGGAAGGGCTGGAGAGGACCGGGGTTCTCGAGCAGGCCGAGTCGGTAGCCCTGCATCCGATTGGGTTCCAGGCGGTAGTCGAAACCGGAGGCGGCGAGGGCGAGGCGCATCCGCTCGTAG
>Ga0334722_10002014_pt1 | contig 23693 bp, 17 predicted proteins | sample C3_bottom_MG_FD_207210 | JGI IMG/M metagenome (GOLD analysis project Ga0334722, IMG submission 207210) | Sediment microbial communities from Yellowstone Lake, YNP, Wyoming, USA - C3_bottom | ecosystem: Environmental > Aquatic > Freshwater > Lake > Sediment | place: USA: Wyoming | collected... | reverse complement strand
GGTGGCTCCTTTCTGTGGCTGTTATTTTTCTTGGCGGAAAAACACATTACCACGTTTGGAGCCACTTCTCAATTTTCAACTAAGTTTGGCACACTCTCCTTATCTTTCCGTTCGTAGTTACTGCCTTGGCGTCAACCGCGTCCATCTGGCCGCGGAAGAAATACTGCATAAGAGAAAAAGCATAACCTTCCGCCCTCGGCAAGAGCAACGTCGCATAATCCTTGTAACAGGTTTCGTCTAAGAAAATTGGCCCATTATTATAATCTTGCCAGTGATTATACCTATCATACTCATAATCAAAATAGGTCCTTGCTGCAAGATGAGGAACTGTTACACCGTCTCCGGCTTTGCCATAATAAAATCTTGTTATGATTCCGGAACCACGAGGGTCGTTTATTTGTTCACTAAATTTATTGAGCACTGCATTGCTTGGATAATCATATTTGTTGTTCTGGTTACCAGTCCTCTCACTAAAGAAGTTCGCGTTGGTGAACTCCGCAAGGCCTATATCGGCACCGGTGGTGGCCCCAGGATCCTGATGACCACCATTGGCAACAAATTTGCCCGTGTCAAAAAGTCGGGAAACAGGCAGACCGCCTATTCTGGGATCAGTATTTCCCTGTTGGGCGAGAACTGTTGAATATGGAATTACAGGTGTTCCATTTAAAATGTTGTTAACGACCGTACTGTTTCTGGTTTCTGCGACCCATGTCTCATAGTTCCAATTTCCGATATGGGCCTCGTTTCTTGTATGTAACGGTACTGACGCATCCTCTACAAGATGCATCAGTTGGCCAATTCCTGTAAAGCATTTTACAAAATTTTCAGTTCTGGTATATTCATCTGTCGCAATCAATGCGTTATAGAAATAATCCCTCGTAGCAGGCCATGAATAATTTCCGGCAGGTATCCCAATGAAAGATGTATTGTTTTGTATATCTTTTGAAAGCGCCCAAAGAATTGAAGAAGTCCCCGTTAGATGAACGGGCAAAAGAAGGCCGCGCCAGTATGTATCAAGACCTGCCTGGTCCAATTGCTTTGTTGGGTCATGGAAATGATTAAGAGACCTGAGATAAGGAAGGGGGCGGTCGTCTTCGTATGCGCCGCCCAAACTTATCAAAAGATGAATTTTCTCGCCATTAAAACTTGCATCTGTACCTTGCTCTATGCCTAAATTATTTGTTAAATAAGAATTCAAAGAGAAATTATTAAAGTTACCTAAGGCTACAATTTCGTTTATTGCTGCATGTGTTTGCTGGTCTAAGGCAAACGCCGTTTGCTTTATAAATAAAATTACCGATATTAGCGCGAAAAATATGATAGCTCTTCTCATCTTTGCACTATCTCCTAAATGAGCTATTTATATGGTTGAAAACCAAAGTGTATGTTTTCATCATTAATGAGTTTCATTAGATTAGGAATCGTCGACCTTGGTACACCTACCACTCCGGTTTCAAACTCCGCATCATGAAGAGATTTTAATCTACTTTCTTTTGTATTGGCCTTTATCAATTCCACTATAGCATCCGGTTTCTCAAAGCGGCCTTTCCAGCCTTTTGGATATACATGCCAGCTTGTGGGACCAGTTACTTCTCCATCTTCGCCATATTTAAAGCATTCATAACCAGGTTTATAAATTGTAAAAAGAGGGCCATATATCTTACTGTCGGGAAGCATGCCAACAAAAGATTGTGCCGCTATTTTAAAATTACCTTCTTTATCAGTCAACGCCTCCGATGCGTCAACAAGCGCGGTACCTCGTCCGCCGGGGCCAGCGGCATAATCATTTTCCCATACAGCCAGCACCACGGCGCCCTCTATCGGCTCTTTGGTTTTCGAGTCAATAACCCTTCCCATCCACGGCCCTCCGGAGTAATGAGCGCAACCAGTGGCTGTTGTGAGCAATATGAACACGATAACCAAAGCTAATAAGCTAAGAAGTCTTTTCATGGTTCCTTATCCTCCCTAAAATTTATTAATACGCCAGATACCATCTTCGTCGTGAGTAAATAGAATACCGAAAGAAATTACTTCTCCATTATTTACAAATCTAAAATCACCCAAGGCATAGCCGTTGCCTGTCTCATATATTTGCATATCAGCCATATCAGAGGCAATATCCTGCAGAGCCTGAGGCTCTTTCTGCGCCAGCGTGGTCAAATTGACCCTGTAACTATCCCTTGTTGTCGGCGAAATATATGATACCGCCTTGTTCACATCACCAGTCAATAATGCACTGCGCATCCCGTTCCATTTATCCACGAGGTTTGGCGGCTGGCTCACGTTTACGACTGTACTCTTTGAATAAGGATTCCAGTCGGCATCGTAGACGGTGAATGTGGGTTTGTAGATTCCGTTGTTGGAATAAGTATGTTGACAACCTGACTGCCTTAAAGTATCTATCGAATCTTCTACTGCGCTTGAACCATCGCCGAAATCGAGCTCGAACAAGGCCGCGTTAGCAACGCTGTTGCCAACGGTGAAGTTCACAGCGAGCGGCGCGGAACCGGATGAGGGAGAAGCCGATATTGAAACCTTAGATGCCGTCGGGTTAACCACTGTAACGTTTATCGAGTCGCTCGCTGTTATACCGTAGGTGTCCGTGGCGACAGCTGTGATAGTGTTGGCACCCTCTGCAAGCGGGATGCCGGAAACAGCAAACTCTCCGCCGTAAACCTCGGCAAGCATGCCGTTGACCGTGACGCCGACCTCCGCGCCTTCCCTGCCCGTGATACTGCCGCTGACAATGGCACTGGTTTCACTGGTGGTGCTGTTTGCAAACGGGCTTTCAATATGTACCGCAAGCTGGCCCAGCCCCGCGTATCCGGCCAGATGGTTGTGGCATATGGTGCAGTTCTGGCCTGAGTAGTTAAAACCTCCTGAGTGGTTGGCAAACCCGCTCCCGTCCCTCCTGTAGTACTTCGTCTGCGTATGGCATACCTCGCATATGCCGTCATATGTCGCGTCCCCGTCGGCGAAGGAATTTGTTCCCGTATAGCTGAGGAAGGACACCGCCCTTTCCGTTAGGTCCGGCGTTCTTACAGCGCCCCTTATCCCCGCGAGGTTGTAGGTGTTGTGCGCCCGGTGGCATGCAAGGCAGTTGTTGCCTTCGTGCGTCGGCTGGGTGTGGCAGTCCGCGCACAGACGGTTATCCTGAGAGCTTGCCCTTAAATACGGGTAGTCGAGCGAGGCATAGATATATACGGACGGGTCCTGTTGGGAAACGAATGTTATAGTGCCGGCATTCTCGTCATAGGTGTATTCGGACGGCGGGACGATATAATCCTTCTTGTCCTTAGAATAAGTCGGCCCTGTCCACAGGCTCGTATCCCTGTAAACAGTGGGGACTGCATACCCGCTGGCAGACCAACCACCGTACTGCAACGCATAAGCATACTGGTCGGCGGTAGTAGTTAACTCCCAGGTGCGTACGGGGTCTTCTGGCTTACTCATTACGTTGTGGCATGTTACGCACACCACGAGGTGCCCGTCCTTGAGCCTTGCGAACGGCTGGTTGTTGTTCTCACCCGCCGTTATGTTGCCGTATGACGGCCTTTTCCTGCCAATTCCGGTTGTGTCCGCGAACAGGCTATGCCCGTACTTGCCTTGCAAGCTCTTGTCGTGGCCCACACCGCCTGCGTTGTGACATGAGGCGCAGAAGCCGGGGCCGTATTTGTAGTCAGGCGGGAGGAATTTGTCGGATGTCTCATGGCAATAACCGCAGTCCCCGCCCGTCATGTTTGCATTCCAGTTGTAATGCTGGAGTTCCGGGTTGGGGTTCGCGGTGGTTGTGTTTTCGCCAGTATCCGGGACCTCCGCGCGGCTCATGCCGCCGCCCATGCGAGACGGCATACCCATGCTGAAGCTATCCAAAGGGTCCGGTTCGGACATTACAACAGGCGAGGCGACGGTAGCAGTGTCCAATGTGGCCGCATAACCCGTCAACGCGGCAAGTATTAACAGCAAAAGCGATATAATTAGAGCCTGCTTATAATTCGGCGTGCTTTTCATTCCGGTGTCTTTCTGAAAAATTTATTAAATTGGAACGATGAGAAAAGGTATGACGGTAGAACAGTCGATAAACATTACAATATCCTACATTGAAAGTAAAGATAATTGTCGAGGCGAAACCGCCGGATTTTTGTGTTGTATTATTCCCGGCCGATATGGTATATTTTAAAGGTAAAAGCTTAAAACTTATGGAGGTTTAATGAATTCCAACCTGAAAAACATCTCGCTGATACTTGTACTCATCCTCGCGATGGTGCTGATATACCATCTGGTCTCCACACAGCAGAAGCCGGAGAAGGAGCTTATATACTCCGACTTCATGGCCAAGGTCGATACGGGCGACGTCTCCGAGGTCCTCGTCAAAGAGGACGAGCAGGGGATGGACATCACCGGAAAGCTCAAAAGCAGCGAGAACTTCCATTCCTTCTCGCCCAAGGACGCCACACTGGTCGGCAAACTCCGGGACAAGGGTGTAAAGATAACCGCTCAGAAGGTGGACGCGAACCCCTGGTACTCGCAGGTGCTGTTCTTCTGGGCGCCCATAGTACTCATGATATTCTTCTGGATATTCATCATGCGGCAGATGCAGGCCGGGGGCAACAAGGCGATGTCCTTCGGCAAGTCGCGCGCCAAGCTACTGACAGAAAGCACAAACAAGGTGACCTTCGCGGACGTGGCCGGCATAGACGAGCCCAAGGAGGAGCTGCACGAGATAATAGACTACCTGAAAGACCCGCAGAAGTTCCAGAAGCTCGGCGGCAGGATACCCAAGGGGGTGTTGCTGGTCGGCCCTCCGGGTACCGGCAAGACGCTTCTGGCCAGGGCCATAGCGGGCGAGGCGGACGTGCCGTTCTTCTCGATATCCGGCTCCGATTTCGTCGAGATGTTCGTAGGCGTGGGCGCGTCCCGCGTGCGCGACCTCTTCGAGCAGGGCAAGAAGAATGCCCCGTGCATCATATTCATAGACGAGCTCGACGCTGTAGGCCGACACAGGGGCGCGGGCCTGGGCGGCGGACACGACGAGCGCGAGCAGACCCTGAACCAGCTGCTCGTGGAGATGGACGGGTTCGAGTCGAGCGAGGGCGTGATACTGATAGCCGCGACCAACCGGCCTGACGTGCTGGACCCGGCGCTTCTGAGGCCGGGCCGCTTCGACAGGCAGGTGGTGGTGCCGAGGCCCGACATAAAGGGCCGTGTGGGCATACTCCAGGTGCACACACGCAAGGTGCCTTTGGACGAAGACGTGAACCTGGAGGTCATAGCCAGGGGCACACCGGGCTTCGCAGGCGCCGAGATAGAGAACCTGGTCAACGAGGCGGCTCTTCTGGCCGCGCGCAAGAACAAGACCAAGGTAGGGATGGAGGACTTCGAGCTCGCCAAGGACAAGGTGATGATGGGCCTTGAGAGGCGGAGCCTCGTGCTATCCGACGAAGAGAAGAAGAACACCGCATACCACGAGGCCGGGCACACGCTGGTGGCCAAGCTCACCCCGGGCGCGGACCCGATTCACAAGGTCACCATAATACCGAGGGGCCGCGCGCTCGGCGTGACGATGCCGCTCCCGATAGACGAGCGCTACACATTCGACAAGGAAAACCTTGTCGGCCAGCTCGCCATGCTTATGGGCGGCCGGGTAGCCGAGGAGCTTGCGCTCGGACACATGACCACGGGCGCCGGCAACGACTTGGAGCGCGCCACCGAGCTGGCGAGGCGCATGGTCTGCGAGTGGGGCATGAGCGACACATTAGGCCCGCTCACCTTCGGCAAGAAGGAAGAGCAGATATTCCTGGGCCGCGAGATATCCCAGCACAGGGACTACAGCGAGGACACCGCCATAAAGATAGACCAGGAGGTCAGGGGCCTGGTGGTAGCCTCGTACGAAAAAGCGAAGAAGCTCCTGGGCGAAAACTACGAGGCGCTCAAGGCGCTTGCGTTGGCGCTCCTCGAGAAGGAGACGCTCGACGGCAAGGAAATAGACCGCATAATTACCGGGGCCGGCTCCAAGGTGGTCTCGCTCGTAGCGCCTGAGAGCGGCTCGGGCATCGTGGTCTCTCCGCCAGAGGCCGCCGGCGCCGCGGCCACACCGCCTGAAGGTGCGGCCGGGGCCCCCGCATAGGCGGGCCGCGTTGACCGGGCGGCACCTGCTCACCCTCGGCGATACCGTCCTCGACCTCTCGGCGAGGACGCACGTCATGGGCGTCCTGAACCTGACCCCCGACTCGTTCTCGGACGGGGGGCGCTTTAACAAAGGCGGAAAGGTGAGCGTCCAGTCCGCCGTCGAGGCCGCCCTTATAATGGCCGGGGACGGGGCGGACATAATAGACATAGGCGGCGAGTCCACGAGGCCGGGCGCCTCCGCCGTCTCCGCCGACGAAGAGCTGGCCAGGGTATTGCCCGTTATAGAGGGCATAAGGAGTCGCTCTTCCGTACCCATCTCAATAGACACCTACAAGGCCGGTACCGCGGCCACGGCCGTGGCCGCCGGAGCCGATATAATTAACGACATAAGCGGTCTGACGTTCGACCCTGATATGGCGGGGGTCGCCGCAAGCAACGGCGCAGCACTCATCATAATGCACATCAAGGGCACCCCCTCGGACATGCAGGCGGCGCCAGAGTACGGCGACCTCGTAGGCGAGGTGAAGGGTTTCCTGCTAGGCCAGGCAGCAAAGGCTGTCTCAGCCGGGGTTACGAAAGAGAAGATACTGGTTGACGTCGGTATCGGGTTCGGCAAGACGGCCGGGCACAACCTCTCCCTGATAAAACACATGGGCGAGTTCGCAGGTCACGGTTACCCCGTGGTACTCGGTGTGTCCAGGAAGGCGTTCATAGGCGCCCTGACTGGCGGCGCGCCCGCCCCGGACAGGGTTGAGGGTTCCATCGCGGCGGCGGTCATGGGCATTGCCGGGGGCGCGAACATCATAAGGGCACACGACGTGAAGGCGGCCAAAAGGGCCGCTCTTGTTTCGGACGCCATATTGAGGGCGGTTTGACATGCTCGACATCCTGAAATCCATACGCCTATGGGACGTCCTCGACATAGGGGTCGTGGCCTTCATACTGTACAGGCTCTTCCTTCTCATCAAGGGGACGCGCGCGGTCCAGATGCTCATCGGCCTGGGCCTCCTGCTACTGGCGCTCGTGTTTTCACGCTGGGCCGACCTCTACACCATAAACTGGCTGGTGCAGAACCTGATGTCGCAGGTGGTGCTGGTCATACTGGTGCTGTTCCAGCCGGAGCTTAGGCGCGCTCTCGCACAGATGGGCGAGAACCCGCTTTTGTCGTCGCTGTCGCCCATCGAGTCCCCTAAGTTCATGGACGAGGCAGTAAAGGCGGCGGTGTCTCTCGCGAACAGGCGGATAGGCGCGCTCATCGTCCTCGAGCGCGAGACCGACCTCAAGAACATAGTGGAGATGGGCACCGAGCTTGGCGCCAAGGTGTCGCGTGAACTGCTGCTCAGCATATTCCACCCCTCTTCGCCCATACACGACGGCGCTGTGATAATACAGGGCGGACGTATAGCAGCGGCCGGCTGCTTCCTGCCGCTCACCATCAGCTCGCAGGTGAACAAGTCGCTCGGCACCCGCCACCGGGCCGCTATTGGCCTGACCGAGGAGACCGACGCGGTGGTCATAGTGGTGTCCGAGGAGACCGGGACCATCTCCGTGGTACTCGGCGGCAGGCTAACCCGCGACCTCGACGCGGTATCGCTTAGGCGCGTGCTGACGCGCGTGTTCGTCACCAAGAAGAAGGCTTCCAAGAGGTCTTAGGACAAAATGGTACTGAGGATAATAAAGTCGGTTTTCTTCGACAACCTGGCCATAAAGCTGTTCTCGCTGCTGTTCGCGGTACTCCTTTGGCTGTACGTGGTCACCAAGGGGAAGTCTGAGGTGAACTTCGTCGTGCCGCTGGAGCTCAAGGACCTGCAGCAGAGCATGATGGTCGTAAGCGACGTGCCTGGATACCTTGACGTGCGGCTGAGGGGCCAGGAGGAGATGTTGAAAGGGCTGTCGTCCAGGGGCATCAGCGCCTTCATAGACTTAAAAAATGCGGGCCCGGGCGAGATGGTATACCACATGACCGAGGCGAACGTCAAGGTCCCGAGAAACATTGCCGTCACGAACATCAACCCGGACTCGGTCAAGCTCAGGCTCGAACCCATAGCGAAAAAAACGCTTCCGGTAAAGGCCGTTGTACTCGGCAGGCCTGCGGCGGGCCGCCGCGTCGCAAAGATTACTATAGACCCGGAAAAGGTTACGGCTGTTGGGCCAGCAAGTTCGATAGACAAGCTCTTCGGGTACGCAACGGTGACAGTGGACGTGGACGGCGCCGTCTCCGGCTTCGACAGGGCCGCGGCGGTGGACCTCCCTCCCACGAAGAAGAGCGTGAGGCTTGAAGAAGACACGGTCAAGGTCACGGTGAGCATAGTGCCGGAGAGAAAAACAAAGGGAGAGGGCGACTAATGCGAAAGCTTTTCGGGACCGACGGGGTGCGGGGCACCGCGAACACCCACCCGATGACCACCGAGGTTGCTATGCAGCTCGGTCGTGCCGCGGCCTACGTCTTCAAGAACAGCGGTCTCAGGCACAGGGTAGTGATAGGAAAGGACACGCGCATATCCGGGTACATGCTCGAGTCCGCGCTCACCTCGGGCATCTGCTCGATGGGCGTGGACGTACTGCTGGTCGGGCCTCTGCCGACCCCTGGCATAGCCTTCATAACCAGGAGCCTCCGGGCGGACGCGGGGGTCGTCATATCCGCCTCGCACAACCCGTACGAGGACAACGGTATAAAGTTCTTCTCGAGGAGCGGCCTCAAGCTGCCCGACGAGGTAGAGCACAAGATAGAGAAGCTCATATCGTCCGGAGAGACCGACCACATCAGGCCGACCGCCGGCGAGGTGGGAAAGGCGTTCAGGATTGACGACGCAGTCGGACGCTACATCGAGTTCGTGAAGAGCACGTTTCCGAAGGGCATGACCCTAGACGGCATGAAAGTCGTGGTGGACTGCGCGAACGGCGCGGCGTACAAGGTAGCCCCCCGCGCGCTCCGTGAGCTAGGGGCGGAGACCGTCGTCCTGAACAACGAGCCGGACGGTACAAACATAAACTCCGGCTGCGGCTCCCTGCACCCCGAAGTGATACGGGATGCGGTCGTCGCACACAAGGCCGACATAGGCATAGCGCTCGACGGGGATGCCGACCGCGTAATATTCTGCGACGAGAAGGGCCGTGAGTTCGACGGGGACAAGGTGCTTGCGGTCTGCGCCGTAGACCTCAAGAAGAGGAAACTCCTCGCCAAAGACACCCTTGTAACCACCGTAATGAGCAACATCGGCCTCGAGGTCGCCATGAAGAAGGCCGGGATAAAACTCATCCGTACATCTGTCGGGGACCGCTACGTAGTCGAGGAGATGCTCGCTGGCGGGTACAACCTCGGAGGGGAGCAGTCCGGCCACGTCGTATTCATGGACTACAACACCACAGGCGACGGGGTCATCACTGCGCTCCAGGTACTGTCCCTGATTAAACGCTCCGGCAAACGGCTCTCCGAACTCGGCAAGGCCATGACCATCTACCCGCAGTCCCTCGTGAACGTACGCGTCCGGCAGAAGAAGGACCTGTCCGAGATACCCGCGCTCGCCAGGAAAATAAAGAAAGCGGAGGCCGCCATTGACGGGGACGGCCGCCTTCTGATAAGATACTCCGGTACGGAACCCAAGCTCAGGCTCATGGCCGAAGGCAAGGACAAGGCCCTAATAGACTCTATCCTTGCGGACCTTGCCGATGCCGTACGAAAGGAACTGGGCGCACCAGACTCAAGATGATAAGCCTCCCACCATCAATCTCAGGTTACGAGGACAAGGCAGAGCGCTACCTTCAGTCCCTCAAGGACTTTACGGTGGCAAAGCTCGGAGACGTCCCTGTCCTGGGCGATTACCTGAAAGACGGCCCATTGTGGTTCTACGGGGCCCTCGCGGTCGCCGCGTTTTTCTTCTCCCTCTACGTGATATCGAAGGTATTGTCCCACCTGAGAGAAAAAACCGGCGAAAAACTCCGTGGTTCCAGGCTTGGCGCGATGGCGGAGAAGAACCGCATAATGGGCGAGGCGGCCAAGGCGGCCAGGAAGAAGGACCCGTCCCGCGCGGCTGAGCTGTACCTCTCCGTGGGCGAGGTGGCATCCGCGGCCGAGGTGCTCGAGAAGGCGGGCCTTTACGCCAAGGCAGGCCAGATGTACGACGGGATGGGCCAGACCGACCACGCGCTCGCACTCTACGAGAAGGCGGGCGAGCACGCGTGGCTGGCGGATGCGCTCAACAAGCAGGGCAAGCACGCCCGGGCCGCGGACATCTACCTAAAGATGGGCAAGAAGCTTCTGGCAGCAGAAGGCTACGAGAAGGCCGGCGCTAACCAGAAGGCGGCCGAACTGTTCGAGGAGGCGGGGCACACGGCAACGGCCGCGGGCCTGTATGAGAAGGCACGTGACTATAAGAAGTCGGCCATGCTCTTTGAACGCGCATACGTAGAAGGCACGTCCTCGCAGGAGGCCCTTACAGGCGAACGCGCAAGGAAGCTCCAGGAGATGTCCGTCAAGGCCGGGACATATTTCGAGAAGACCGGGGAGTTCAAAAAGGCGGCAGAGGCTTTCTCGCGCGTCCATGCTTACCAGCAGGCGGGCGAGGCCGCGCTCTCGGCGGGAGACCGGCAGGCCGCGGCCGAGTACTTCAGGATGGGCAAGGATTACGAGCGCGCATCCGGGATATTGACCGAGGACGGCAATACCATAAGGGCTGCCGAGGTCATGGCGGAAAAGTATATGAACGAAGGCAACGACTCTCAGGCCGCCAGGATGTACATGGAGGCGGGAGAACATATAAAGGCGGCTGAGCTTTTCGACCATGTAGGCGAGTACGTCATGGCGGGCGAGGCCTACATAAAAGACGGCGAGCTCATATCGGCGGCCGAGGTGTTCATCAAGGGCGGAGAGAAAGAGCGCGCGGCTGTAGCATACGCCGGTGCGGACAGGTACAGGCAGGCTGCCGACATATACATAGAGCTTGGCGACATGGAGAAGGCGTCCGCCCTCATCGAGAAGTCCGGAGACTACATGGAGGCCGCGGACATTTACCGCAAGGCCGGCCAGGCGGAAAAGGAGGTCGCGGCCCTGCAGAAGGTGGGGCCGGACGACCCGCGGTTCAACACGGCTGTCATAAGGCTCGCCGGCCTGTTCAGGGACAGGGGCAAGCTCCAGCTTGCCGCGGAGAAGTACCTCCAGGCAATAAGCGAAGCAGAGCCGGACCAGTCCAACGTCGACCTTTTCTACGGGCTGGGACATGCGTACGAGGAAGACAAAAGATACGACGAGGCGGCGGCGGCGTACAGGAAGGTCCAGCTCGTAGACCTGAACTACCGGGACGTGGAGGAGCGTCTCAGGGAATGCGCCAAGTTCGAAGGCCAGTCAAAGGTGGACACGAAGGCGCAGGGTATATCCGCGCCTTCGGAAAGCGAGGCCGCCAAGCGCTACACGATTAACCAGGAGATAGGCCGCGGCGGCATGGGCGTGGTGTACAAGGCGAGGGACAACAACTTGAACAGGGTGATAGCCCTCAAGCTTCTGCCCAAGAACATAAGCGACAACCCGAAGGTCATCAAGCGCTTCGCCGCCGAAGCGCGTTCTGCGGCGCAGCTGAACCACCCTAACATCGTGACGCTCTACGACTTCCAGCATGCCGGAGGCAGGAGCTTCATCACGATGGAGTACGTGGAGGGCGCCACGCTCAAGAAGGTCCTGACCAAGATGGCCAAGGTGCCGATACCTAACGCGCTGAAGATAATATACCAGTGCTGCCAGGGGCTGGAATACGCGCACAAGCAGGGCATCATACACCGGGACATAAAGCCCAGCAACATCATGATAAACAAGCAGAACGTCATAAAGATAATGGACTTCGGCCTGGCCAAGGTGATGGGCGAGGAAACCATAACCGAGCCCGGGGCCATCAGCGGCACAGTGCTTTACATGTCCCCGGAACAGCTCCTCGGACATGAGCTCGACAGGACGACCGACCTGTACGCCCTGGGCCTAGTGTTCTATGAGCTCGTGGCCGGGAAACACCCCTTCGGCGAAGGCGACGCCGCATACCACAACATACACACCATACCCAGGCCTCCCAAGGAGCTCCGCCCCGACCTGCCCGACAACCTGAACGCCATAATACTGAAGTGCCTGGAAAAGGACCGGTCGAAGAGGTTCCAAAGCGCGCTCCAGTTCGGACTTGCCATCAGGGAGGCCGTCCAGAAATAACACGGCAAAGCCTGTGGAACACGGTAAAGCAAACCAGACCTCCCTGACTTCCCAGGCCCCGCTGCTCCCGGCCGCCGCAGCACTTGTCCTCGGGGTTGTCATCGGCCGGTCGTTTCAGTTCTTCCCTTACACCACCGCACTGGTTACCGCCATTATAATTGCGGCGCTCGCGCTTTACCGCAGGCCCGCCCGCACAACAAGGTACTCCGCCGTTTATTCCATCCTGGCAGGAATCTCCATTTTCTTCCTCTACGGGCCGGGTTCCGTCTCACCCGTAGAGGCCCTGAACGACAAGGGTACTGTGCGCATATCCGGCGAAGTGACCAGCCCCCCTGAGGAAAGGGACGGGCACACCGTCGTATTCCTCAAGCCTTCCCTGCCCCATAGCCCGTATAGCCGGGCGGGCATGGTGCGCCTGAACGTGAAGGGTACCGGCCTCGGCATCAGATACGGAGATGTGCTGACTTGCGACATGGAGCTTCGTACGCCGAGGGGCCTGAAAAACCCCGGGACGTTCGAGTGGGGCGGCTACGTCATGCTTAACGGCATCGACTCCGTGGCATACGCGAGTCCGGATGCGCTCGTAAGGGCCGGCAACCGGGCCGGGCCGTTCATGGGGTGGCTTTACTCGCTCAGGCAGGGGCTGATCGACTGCTCGCGCCGCTCCCTGCCGAAGCCGCAGGCCGCCATATTCCGCGCCATGGTACTTGGGGACCAGGGGGAGGTCACAGACCGGATGCGGGACGACTTCGGCGCATCCGGCACAACGCACATACTCTCCGTATCGGGCTCGCACATTGCGCTGTTCTCGGCCCTGGTGTTTTTTCTCGTCAAGTGGGCGTTCTTCCTGCTGCCGCACGGCTGGGCGCTCCGGCTTACCCTGATGTTTGACCACAGGAAGCTCGCCGCCTCCATAGCCGTACCCGCGGCCGTGATGTACTGTCTGCTCGCGGGCTCGGAGCCCGCTACCGTACGCTCCACTATAATGGTGTGCGCGTACCTCTTCTCAATAATAATAGAGCGCGATGGGCAGGTGCTGAACACGCTTTCGGCGGCCGCTATAATTGCCCTCGTCTACGAGCCGTCGTCCGTCTTCGACATATCGTTCCAGCTCTCTTACATCGCTGTATTCTTCATGGCGATATCGCTTTCGGCCTTCCGGTTACAGTCCGAGGAGGAACCCCGGCAGGTGTCTGGTCCCAAAAAGTACGGGAAGCTTTCCGCAAGCGTGCTTGCATCGGTTGCCGCGATAGTCGGTACGGCGCCGCTCGCGGCCCGGCAGTTCAACTCGTTCTCTTACGTAGCACTGCCCGCCAACATGCTCGCGGTGCCGGTGGCGGGCTTCGTGGCCGTGCCGCTCGGGCTGTTGTCCTGCCTGATCTACGCCATATCTCCGGGCACGACGCTACCGCTTGCGTGGCTGAACTCCCAGGTGCTCGGCATGTTCTACGGCGTGGTGCGCCTGTTCGCGCTTGCGCCTCATGCGAACGTCCACCCCTGTGCGCCCGGAGCCATTGCCACAATACTGTTCTACGTGTCAATGACTGCCGTACTTCTCTGGCATACGAGCGCATTCAGGAAGACCGTGGCCGCAGGCTGCTCGACGGCCGTGTTCGCCGGTGCTGTATTCCTGAACCCGGGCCACACGGAGAAACTAACTGCGACGTTCTTCGACGTCGGTCAGGGAGATTCCGCGCTGGTGGAGTTCCCAGGCGGGCAGACGATGCTGATAGACGGCGGGGGCAGCGTCAGGGGCATAGACCCGGGCCGTTCGGCAATCGCCCCCTACCTCTGGAACCACGGCGTCCGGAGGCTCGACTACGTAGTTCTCACCCACCCGCACCCGGACCACATAAACGGCCTTGCATACATCATTGACAACTTCGAGGTCGGCCAGGTCTGGGAGGGAGGGCTCTCGTCGGACAACGACGGGTATGCCCGAATATGCAAGCTGATTAAAACCCTGCGGCTGCCCCGCTACGTAATATCAGGGACAGGGGAGATGCCCGTCGGAGGGGCCACCATGCAGGTGCTCCACACGGCGGCCGAAAGTCTGGACGACACCGACAGAGAAGTGTACGCGCGGGAGAACAACCGTTCGCTCGTACTGAGGGTGAAGTACAGGGACGTGTCCGTCCTGTTCGCGGCGGATGCCGGGCATGAGGCGCAAGGTGCTATGCTCGCTGCCTCCCCTCCCCTGCCTCTCAAATCCACTGTACTGAAGATGCCGCACCACGGCGGCAGGGACGCGTGCAACGAACCGTTCATCCGGGCGGTAGAACCCAAGGCCGCGGTAATTTCGGTCGGCCGGTACAACAGCTTCCACCACCCCTCGCCCGAAACCGTGTCAACGCTCAAAGGCATCGGGACGCGTGTATTGAGGACGGACATGGACGGCGCCGTCGTCTTTGAGACAAACGGCAAGGAGTTCACCCTGACCACATACGAGGATGCTTCACTGAAACCCGCATCGGGCTGGGACGGGGAAATGGCGAACTGGAAAAGAGTATTTAACTAATAAGAAAGGGCCGACACATAGGTCGGCCCCTACATCATGAGAAAATCATGTGCGTTTCGGCGGTTATTTCACGAGTCCCTTCTCAAACGCCTTGACACCTTTATCCGCCGACTTCTCGGCACGCGCGGCCGCCTCTTCAGCCCTCTTCGCGGCTTCTTCCGCGCGCCTTGCGGCCTCCGCATCTGACGACGGGGTACCGGCACCCTTCATGGCCGTCATGCCGCACGTCGTCACGCCAGTGTTGTAAGAGTCCCAGCGCTCCATCGGGTTCATCTGGTCGCGCATCGGGTCCACGGTGATATTGAACTCCTCGCGCCTGCTCCCGTCGGCGGACACCGCAGGTATGGAGACCGTGAACCTGCGCGCGTCCGCGTGGTTGGGCTCCATGTCAAAGTACACGAAACCCTGCGTGAGGTTGTCTGTAACCGTCGCCTCGTCCGGCAGCTCCCTGTTCTTCACATCCTCGGGGAGCGCTGGTTTGTCGCGCCTGAGGGCCCGTTCTATCCTGTCGGAGAAAAGCGAAGCGTCTGACGGTGAGTAGCGGTTCCCGAACTCGTCGACAGCGGTTATCTCCGACCTCTTGACCTTGTAGGTCACTCCGGGGTCGGCAAGCATCGAGACGTTCAGGGCCATCACGCAGTCGTGCCTCAGGTTCCCGTCGAAGACCAGTGCGGTCTTGTCCTTGACCATGTACGGCTCCATACCCACCGCCATCCCGTCCTGCCTCTGGCAGTACGACATGTAGTTCGGTTTGGTCAAGGGCACCTGGCGCGCGTTGTACGCCCCGCAGCCCGCCAGCACAAAGAATGCCATAAAAGATGCAACTGTCGCAAGAGCCTTCATGGTGCCCTCCTGGTTGTTTGCCGGGTAGCTTATGCGAACAGCCTCCCTATGTCAGGGACCTCGTCCGCAAAGTAGTCCGGCATTGCCTCCATCAGTGCGGCCTTCCGGCCGTAACCGTATCCAACCGCGCAGGATTTCGTCCCCGCGGCCCTTGCGGCCATGACGTCGCTAATCCCGTCCCCTATCATGACCGCACCGTCCGACGGAGTGCTCGTCTCACGAAGGGCTCTTACCAGAAGTTCCGGGTCCGGCTTTACCTTAAAGCCCAGCCTCCACCCCTGTATGTTCATAAAATATTTCGCCAGCCCCAGACCGTCGAGCACCATGCGTGTATGCTCGTAGGGCTTGTTCGTCACCACCGCCATCCTTCGGCCTGCCAAACTTCCGAGCAGCTCCTGCACACCGGGGTACGGCAGCGTCGAGTCGAGGACATGGGCCTTGTAGTTTGCCCAGAACCGTCCCACCCCCTCGTCGAGCCGGCCGGCGTGTTCCTCCCCCATGGACCTCAGTACCAGGTTATGGACCCCGCCCCCGATGTAACCGTACACGACCTCCGGGTCGCGTCTCTCAAAGCCCATCTCCTCAAGCGTGACGTTAGCAGAAAGTGCGATGTCACGCTTGGAGTCCACCAGCGTGCCATCCAGGTCAAATACCAGAAGTTCGAACAATCTAATGTACCTCCCTCCATAATACTCTATGGTTAAATGAAACCATACACGGCCCCATTTGTCAATCGGGAGTATCGGCCGTATTCTTTGACAGCCGTGAAATTATTTGCTATAGTTTTCATGTCCGGTTCCGATAGTACTCTAATATAGTCCAAGCATACTATCAAACATACGCACACCTCCGCGCAAAAAGGTTTTTTCTGCTTAGGACACGGGGGGTTAGACTTTGGAGGGTACTCGATGAAAAAGAGCGACCTGGCCGTCATGAAAGTGGCCGAGCTGCGCAAGCTCGGCAGCCAGAACGGCGTGTCACTGCCTGCAGGGATGAAAAAGACAGATATTGTGGCGGCTCTGTCGAAGGCGCTACGCGGCGGGCCGGGCCAGTCCGCCGACCCATGCACAGCCCCGGAGAACCCCGGCCCCGCCCAATGTGAGTCGTTCGTGCCCGAGACCGGCATGAAACAGGAGATGGAGGAGAGCAAGTTTCACACAGGCCCTGCCCATTTCGAGCCTGGATGGGGCCTGCCCACCGAGATACCGCACAGCTACGAGGACGACAGGATTGCGCTGATGGTGCGCGACCCGCACTGGGCATACTCGTACTGGGAGGTCACCCAGAGGAAGCTCGATGCCGCCAGGGCGGAGCTCGGCGACGCAGGGCACGCGGCGCAGCTCGCGCTCCGGCTCTACGACGTTACGGACGTGGTGTTTGACGGCACTAACGCGCACCGCCACCTGGACTTCGGGATTTACGAGCGCGTGGGCGACTGGTACATGGACGCAGTAAAGCCCGGCCGTTCTTTTGTGGTAGACCTCGGCCTCAAGGCCCGTGACGGCCGCTTCGTCACGCTTGCCCGTTCCAACGCCGTCAACACGCCAAGAGACGGCGTATCCGACGTAACGGACGAGGAGTGGGTAATCGCGGACCGGGACTTCGAACGGATATTCTCGCTCTCGGGCGGGTACGGCATAGGGCTTTCATCCGCTGATATTGCGCTCGCAGCAGGCGGGAGCCTCCCGTTCGGCATTGCATCGCCCGGGATCAGCAGCCTCGCGCTGATGTCGCCCGCCATGAAGAGGCAGCGCGGGTTCTGGTATGTGCTGAACACCGAGCTGATAGTATACGGCGCGACGGAGCCGGACGCTAAGGTGACGGTGCAGGGAAGGCAGGTCACCCTCAGGCCTGACGGCACGTTCACACTGCGTTTCGCGCTGCCCGACGGGACGCAGGACATACCGGTATCCTTCACCTCGGCGGACGAAGTGGACACCGGCTGGGTGACGCCCGAGGTCACGAGGCAGACACACTGAATATAATATGGGCCGACACGAAGGTCGGCCCCTACAAGAGGAACAGTATTTTGGAAAAAGGCTATCTCGCACTGGTGCTGCACGCGCACCTGCCCTTCGTGCGGCACCCCGAGCACGAAGACTTCCTCGAAGAAGACTGGCTGTACGAGGCGATTACAGAGACGTACATACCGCTGATAAACGTATTCGACGGGCTGGTCGGTGACGGTGTGGACTTCCGCATCACCATGAGCCTGACGCCCACGCTCATCGCCATGCTCACCGACCCCCTTCTGCAGGGGCGCTACATCCGCCACATAGACAAGCTGGTAGAGCTTTCCGAGAAGGAGGTCGAGCGCACACGCTGGCAACCCGAGTTCCATGAGCTCGCCAAGATGTACAGGGAGCGGTTCAACAACGCCAGGTTCGTCTTCGACAGGAAGTACGGAAGGAACCTCATCACCGCGTTCAAGAAGTTCCAGGACATGGGCAAGCTCGAGGTCATCACGTGCGCCGCGACGCACGGCTTCCTGCCGCTGATGGAGATGTACCCGGAGGCGGTGCGCGCCCAGATTGCCGCCGCGGTCATGGACTACGAAAAGCACTTGGGCAGGAAGCCCCGGGGGATATGGCTCCCCGAATGCGGCTACTACCCCGGAGTGGACAAATACCTCAAGGAGTTCGGCATCAACTTCTTCTTCACGGACAGCCACGGTATACTCTACGCCACTCCCCGCCCCAAGCACGGCGTGTTCGCGCCTATTTACTGCAAGACCGACGTGGCGGCATTCGGGCGCGACCTCGAGTCGTCCAAGCAGGTCTGGAGCGCGGCCGAGGGCTATCCCGGAGACTTCAGCTACCGTGAGTTCTACCGTGACGTGGGCTTCGACTTAGACTACGATTACATCAGGCCATACCTCCACGACGACGGCATAAGGACCAACGTCGGTATTAAATATTTCGGTATTACCGGCACGACCAAACACAAGGAGCCCTACGACCGCGCCGCTGCGCTCGCAAAGGCGGCCGAGCATGCGGGCAACTTCATGTTCAACCGTGAGAAGCAGGCGGAGTATCTGGAAGGGTTCATGGGCAGGAAGCCCATAATAGTCTCTCCTTACGACGCGGAGCTGTTCGGCCACTGGTGGTTCGAGGGTCCTGAATGGATAGATTTTCTGTTAAGGAAACTCCATTTCGACCAGGACACCATAAAGACGATAACGCCGTCCGAATACCTGGAGCAGAACCCGCGCAACCAGCGCGCCACGCCGTCGATGTCGTCGTGGGGCTACAAGGGATACTCCGAGGTCTGGCTCGAGGGCTCGAACGACTGGATATACCGCCACCTGCACAAGGCGGCGCAGCGGATGGTCGAGATGGCACGGAACAAGAACGGGGCAAACGGTACGACCGAAAGGGCGCTCAACCAGGCGGCGCGCGAGCTGCTGCTCGCACAGAGCTCGGACTGGGCATTCATAATGAAGACCGGTACTATGGTGCAGTACGCGGTAAAACGCACAAAGGACCACATCGCGCGGTTCAACGCCCTTTACGACATGATCACCAACGACAGGGTCGACTTAAGGCTGCTGGAGGACCTGGAGTCCAAGGACAACTTATTCCCGGAGATGGACTACAGGTATTATTTATAGCAGGAAATATGAGATTTATATCCCTTCGATGTCAGACTCGCCGTCCGGCATGGCCAGGACCGGCGGCGGGGGCAGCACCTTGACCTCTTCGCCCTCCACGCACGAGCCGAGCCCCCTGCACATCCCGTCCAGCTTCTTTTTGATGGCCGCGTATTCCGGCTCGTCTTTCTTCAGCACGGACGGGTAGCCGCCGTCCGCTATATGCACGGGCATCACAGCCACGTCCACCGGGACGGGCGAGCCGCCCTTGTAAGTAACCTTCGCTATAAAAGTCTCGTCGCCGGGGCTCTTGCAGTCGAACTGGAAGTTGCCCAGGGAATAGAATATCGGCTTCCCCTTGTACAGCTCCACGCCCTGCATCCTGTGCGGGTGGTGGCCTATGATGAGGTCGGCGCCCGCGTCGATAAACGCGTGCGCGAGTTCCTTCTGCCGTCCCGTTGGCGAGAATGACGCCTCCACCCCCCAGTGCAGACAGAGCACAAGGAGCGCCTTCGGGTTTGCCTTCCGCGTAGCCTTCACCCGTTCCATGAACGCATTGTCGTCCTTCATGGACGCGATTCCGGGCCTTGTGGGCGTCGCCTCGTAGTCCTTCGGCACCACGTCCGACGCGGATAGGAACACAACCTCCATCCCCTTCACTTTCACCGTGCAGGGCCTCACCGCGCCTTCGAAGTCAAGGCCTGCCCCGGCCGTGGCTATGCCTGCGGCCTTAAGCCTTGCCAGCGTATCCCTTAGCCCGGCCTCGCGGTAATCGAGCATATGGTTGTTGGCAAGGGTCAGCACGGCGAAGCCCGCGTCCTTTAACCCCTGCGCGACCCCGGGCGACTCGGCCTTGAAGACGAACTCCCTGCCCACCCTGATACTGTCCTTGTTCTTGTTAGCCGTGGGCTCGGCCTTGTCGGTCAGCGGAGTTTCGAGGTTGCCTACCACGAGGTCCGCTCCGAAGAGCGTGGTCATAGCGCCGTCCAATAGTTTGGATATGGGAAGCTCGATGGACTGCCACGACGGGTGCGGCAGTATGTCGCCCACGGCCATCATGGTAAACTCGTCGGCGGATGCGGGTGTTGTGGATATAAAGAAAAGCACGGACAAGAATGCCGCTGAGAGGGAAAACCTTTTGATGTTCATCCTGGAACTTCCTGCGGGGACTGAAACTTTAGAGCCACGAAAAAAGCTTATTACCGCCCGGACTTTATTTCAACGGTTTCCTTATCCGGGGTCTCTATTACCTCTTCAACGACCGCCTTCTTGTCCCTCTTGTAGACATTCCTGGGGATTTCCACCTTAGGAGGCTTCTTCGGCATCGGGATGCGGCCGAGTTTCGGTTTTTTTCTTACTGGTTGCATGAAAAGAGTTTAGCAGTATCGGGCAAAAAATGCAAGGGGCAATTCCACTAAAACTGGTTTTGCACATTTGAGCCATGCCGGGAGCGCCATAAAATAAAAGGGGTTAGCCTGTAATGGCTAACCCCTTTTTCATTGAATATCTAAAACTACGGCAATGCTATATCCGCGATAGTAAACGGCACCGTGATCACCGACTTGGAGGTCTTAAGGTATACGCGAAGCTGCGCGCCTTTCGGCAAAGGGTCGGTATACCCGATCACCCTTACATCGTCAGCCGTCGTAATCCCGTTGCTTTCTATATGCTCGCCCTTGCTGTTCAGGACGTCCATGTCTATCAGGCTCCCCTCCGGGTCTTCTACCTTGAATATCAGGTCGTTTTCCCCGACCGAAAAGAACGAGCTGAACATGCTCGACATCGCCTCTACCATGGCGTCTTCCAGGCCCTTTTGTTTCGCCTCTTCCTCCGACTCCTTTTGCTTGCGGTCCTTGAAGGCATCGTATTCTTCCTTCGTCATGACCGTCAGCTTGAGCTTGGCCTTTTTGAACGCAGGGTTGTCTACAGGCTTGCCGCCCGTCTTTGTAAATTTCTTGACCAGCACCACGGACTTCGGGTCCTTGTCGGGGGCGAACAACTGTACCTCGCCTGAAAGCTCCTTGACGACCGACGCCTTCCTGGCAGGGTTCTTCAGGGTTATGCTGAGCTCCGGGCCGCTCCCGCTGTCGCTCACCGAGTCGAACCCGGTGCTATGCTCATCTTCGGCAATCAGGTTCCGCCCCGTGTCGTCCACGGCCTTCTTGATTACCTTTTTGATACCCTTGATATCTACCGCGTCGTCACCGGTCAGCCTCAGCTTTATCTCCAGCTTCTTGAAGAACTCCCCTGTAGTGCGCTGGTCGCTCACTTCGGTCACGGAAACCCGGACATCGCTCGCTGAAGCGGTTGAAGCGAATACAACTATAAATGCCGACATCGATAAAACCAGGGCACGCAACTTAGCTCCGACAGTCATCCCTATGTCCTCTCTGCCCGACCCCGGGCATCCCGGCCCAGCCAACACGGCCGCTGTTAACGGATTACTTCGTAATCACCATGTCCATGGCCTTGACCTCGCCTTTGTCGCCCGACTTCACGAGCTCCGCCTTGGACATCTCATCGTATACCTCCACTACCTTCGCGCGGCCGAGCAGTTCGGTCGGCGCGCCTAAGTCCTTCCCGGTCACCGGGTGTATCATGTGCTCGCCCTCCCTGAACAGGACGATGTACATGTTCTTCTTCACCCCGTTCTGGTTCCCGATGTCCACGACGAGGTCGTTGCCGTCTTTCTTGAGCACAAGGCCTTCGAGGAGCGGGTAACCGTTTTTGAGCTTGACCGCAAGGCCTTCCATCAGCTCGGAGAGGCCCTTCATGCTCTTGTCCTCGCCGTACACGTCCGTGGCCTCTATTATCTCGGTCGTCTCGGTGTCAACCATCCTTATGAATATCTCGACGGACTTGTCCGTCTCGTGCAGGCTGCCAGCGAGCACGCCCTCAGCCGCCACCAGCTTTCCGAGCCTCGCTGCGGTGGACGGGTCTACTATCGCCTCCTGCGAGAGCGCCTGCTCGTGGAGCACCTCTTCGAGCATCGTGCGCTCGACCAGGTTGAACCTCTTCTGCTCTACCATGGCGTTAATAAGCGCGTCGTAGAGCAGCCCGGCCTGCGGGGACTTGTCGTTGTCCTGGAACGGGAGCGCGGATACCGTCATGCGCGTACCCAGTGCGCGCGCCTTCTGCGGCTTCCTGTTTATGACCACGGTCTTTCTGGACTCGTGGCCCTGCGCGTCCACGGCCTTTATCTCGACCTTGTTCTCCCCGTCCTTGAGCGGCAGAAGGTAGTTGAAGAAAAGCTTCTTGCCTTTACGCGATATTATGGGCTCGCCGTTTATCGTGACCGAGGCTATATCGTCCACGCCCGACACGCTGCCCTCCAGGTACACCGAGTCGAAGTATACCTCCTGCGCCTCGGCAAGGTCCTTGAGCGATATCTTGGGCGCCGTCACGCCATCGGTCTTGGCCGACGCTATGAAGACGTCGCTGTCGAGCGAGCAGTACATCACACCGCCCACTGTCGGCAGCCATGAGACAGAACCCTGCCCCTGCTCGAGCAGGCCGGGCTCTACCTTCGCGGTAGTGGCGTTGCCTGCGGCGTCCGTCGCGGACAGCTCCACCGACCTGCCAGGGGCGACCGTCACCTCCTCGGTGAACTCGACCTCGTTGCCACCCTTCATAGCGATGGCCTTCCCGTTCACGGTTACTGCGGTAATCCCGGACGGGTCGTAGGCCGTGCCCTTTACGAGCACCTTCCCGCCCGCCAGAAGCTGCGACGACCAGGGCGATACAAGGTCGAGCACCGGCCCGCGCCTGTCCACGTCCACTTCGACGCTTTGCTGCGCGGTCTTGCCCGCCAGGTCGGAGGCCTCCACCCTTATGACGTTGCTGCCTTCCTTGAGCGCCACCTGCCTGTCGAAGTTTATCTCCTTGGACGCGAGTTCCACAAGCTGCGGTTTGCCCGCTATTCTGACGCCGGAGACATACCCGTCGGATACGGCCTTGCCTGCCACCTTGTACTGGAACTTGTTGGTAAGCACATGCTGCGGCCCGGCGACGCTCAGCGAGAGGCCCGTAAGGCCCTGCCCGCCTGCCGACAGGAGCGCTTGCCTGGCCTTGTTCAGGTAGAACTTGGCCTTGGCCGACTCCTCCGCATTCAGTGAACTCTCCAGCTCCTTTATAGCATCCTCGGTCCTGCCCATGCCCAGGTAAGCGATACCGAGCTCCCTGTGCGCAAAATAGTCCGTGAAATGCATCCCGTATGTGCGCGAGCGCCTCTGGTCGGTCTCCCTCTGGTTTATGGCCTTCTGGAAGTCCTCCGCCGCGTCCTGGTAGTAGCCGCCCTCGAGGTACGAATCGCCCCGCTCGTAGTAGTTCCACCACCGGTCCCTGAACGCGCCGGAGGTTACGCCGTAAGTCTTGCCGTCCTTCTGGTAGACCTTAGCGCTCCCTGCCGCGCACCCTGCCGCAAGCAG
>Ga0334722_10002013_pt1 | contig 23698 bp, 19 predicted proteins | sample C3_bottom_MG_FD_207210 | JGI IMG/M metagenome (GOLD analysis project Ga0334722, IMG submission 207210) | Sediment microbial communities from Yellowstone Lake, YNP, Wyoming, USA - C3_bottom | ecosystem: Environmental > Aquatic > Freshwater > Lake > Sediment | place: USA: Wyoming | collected... | reverse complement strand
TCGATTCTTGTAAATCTTGTCTACATAACCACTCTCATTGTTACGAGGCATCTTACTTACGTCACGATGCTTTTTCGCACCAGCAGGAAGTACTTGTCCAGTGGGAACACGGAGAGGGACAACTTTGCCAATGAGTACATCATCTGGAGTAACATATTGGTCCTTTGGTACAAAGCCATCTTCTGCTAGTTTTTCATATTGCGCATTCTTCATATGTTTTGTTTCTATAGGGTCAGGGTTACAAAACTTCTCTTCTTCGCCGCTACTCTGATTCTTACGTTCTTCATCTTTGTATGTGCGGTAGAAGATAGAACGGAATCGACCACGCTCCAACGCTGCGCGGTTAATCATATTTGAATCTTCTTGATTGTAACCAGTGTAGGTCATAATCGCAACAACGATGTTTTGGCCAGCAGGTAGACTCTGTGCTCCATAGAACTTGCTCATATAAGGTGAGACCATAGGAATTTCAGGATAGCAGAGAATGTGACTCATCGCATCAAAGCGTTCACGGAAGTTGAGGGCGTAGATACCCATTGCCTGCTTACCCATAGCACACTGATAGGCATTACGAGGAGATTGGTTATGGTCAGGGAAAGGAATACCACTTGCGGCAGTACCAAAGATGACTGAAGGGTGGATTTCACAGTGAGTATGCGACTTATCCTTTACACAGTTCTCATAATCCATTGCAATATATGCTCCTTCAGTCTCACCTGCATCTAGATATTCGAAGAGATGCTTTTCAGTAGGAGACTCCCACATAAGTAGCTGATTCCATTCCTTAATGTCTAAGATTTGTTGTTTAAGTGTACCAGTCTTATCTGCGGCGATTTCACGAATGGCGGGGGCATAGTAGACAGGGCGAAGGACGCGACCTGCTTCAGTTGTGATCCAAAGCTCTTTAAAGGCATTTTTCCAGATAATGCCAGTGTAGATATGGATTTTACCAGCTCGCTTAGCTTTACGAAGTGTATCTATAAGTTCGTGAGCATCATCATTGAGAAGCATACCAATCCAAGAGCCATTTAGGAATACTCGAGTATGATCGTGTTTCTGTTTAATAGTTGCATCACGAAGAGAGACAAGCTTATTAAGGTTTTGGATAAAGGCGTATACAGTGATCGGTGTTGCGAAGATACTGATACTGGCAGTAGATGCCATATTTTTAATAACACCTACACCGTGACCTTCTGGAGTTTCACACGGGCAGATATAACCCCACTGAGTATTGTGCTGCTTACGTGGGGCAATTAGCTTACCAGTCTTTTCAATTGGTGTTGAGATACGACGCAAGTGAGAGACAGCAGATGTAAAGTTTAAGCGGTTAAGAACTTGAGATACACCAATCTTAGAGGGACCACCAATCTTACCGCTGCCAAAGTTACCTGTAGCAAGAGATGATTTTAGGCAGACATCAAGAATAGTGGATTTAATAATTTTATTGATGTTGTTAATATTAACGATTTCAGTCCAGTTGCCAGTGGCTTTCCAAGAGCCGCCGTGAATTTCCTTTGATAGAGCAGCTTTCATATCTTTAACCATACGATTATTGTAGGTCTTGCGAAATAGATCGGCGAGTAGAAAGCCAGGGATATCGACGCGTTTATTGGGGTATCCATCACGGTCATCGGTAGGGAGACGTTGTGAGGAAGTCCAGAGAACTTTGCGAGTCATATGTGCGAGGAAGCACGCTTTTTCATAGTTCATTTCAGCGCCGCCAATTTGTGGAAAGAGTTCTTCACTGAGAATATCCTGAACATTGCTCTGCTTTTGAGATTTGACAGACCAGGTATTGGTGTGTTCACCCATCCAGGCGAGAGCAAGCTCTTTTGTAGTAATTGAACTTGCTTCAAGGATAGACTCGATAATGATGGGGTCATATGTAGGATCGTTATCATAACCAACGATGAGTTCATAAATATCTTTATCAGCTAGTACTCCAAGGGCGCGAAAGAGAATGACAAGTGGAATATCCGTCTTGATACGGGGTACTGTAGCACGAAGCATAGTTAGAAGTTGATTTTTGGGATGATATACAATCTTTACAGTATTTGATTTAGGGACTTGATCATTGTCTGGTCCAATACACTTGATTTCAACGATTTCCTTTTCTTTGGCATTGCCGCGACCATTACGAAAGACAAATGGGCGATTTTCAGACATACGTTCCATTGAAATCATAGCACGTTCGCCACCTTGAATGATAAAGTATCCACCAACATCTTCAGCACATTCACCGAGATTAGAGGGATGTATGTGTTTTTGGTCGTGTAGGAGGCAGTATTTAGAGCTCACCATTACAGGGATTTTGCCAAGATGTACATTTGGAAAGATGCGAACATTTGATTCACGAATGCCATTGCGTGTATGGTCAACAAAGGTGGTTATAACTTTAACGTCGACGTTGAGTGGGGCCGCATAGGTAAGATTACGTAGCCGTGCATCATTTGGCATCATAGGATGAATAGCACCATTGTTTTCAAAGATGGTAGGTTTCCGAATGGAAATCTTTTCAAACTCAAGTGTTACTTCGTATTCGTGTTGTACTTTTCTACCTAGTGCTAGAGCACCATCAGCAGAAGTACCCATAAGTGCATTTGCGGCGGTAGTGGATAGGCCAGTGGCGGTGGCAAGGGCGGAACGGGGTCCAGCTAGGGGAATTTCCGGTGAGCCATAGGATGTAATGGGGTTTGCCATATGAATAATTTCTGGAATATCTGATTCCATAAATTGATTGAATGACTCAATCTGATGACTGATGATTTGTTTCCCATCAGATTGAGTGATAAAGGTTTCGAGAACATGGCGATAGCTTGGAATTAGTTCAGTTACAGAAGACATTTTTAATTTGTTACACACAATGTGATAATCAAAACCTGAATCAATTTTATATCGACTGATTTTATTTATTAAACAACGTGGCAATATTTTAAGTTCTTTACTTGTTTAAATCGAAATTAGCAAAAAGGGTAAATAAAAGTTCTTAGTTATTAATAACTAGAATGGAAGACAAAGGAAATGGTGAAGGTGAAGGTGAAGTTAAACGTGTAAATATTACGGGTAGTGCGGCTAATGAATTATCAGGTGGTGCTAAGAAAGGTAGACGTAATACCAAAAAGAAGCAAGAAGGCGGCGCAGGCGAGACAGAGCCTCTACGAGGCGTCTCTCCAGTTATGGCAAATGTTACAGGTATAGAGTCTAAAAGTGCTATTGCCGCCGTCGCAGCATCTCCTAATCCTAATAGTTGGCTCAAGTATCCAGTTGATGCACCAGTTCCACCGCGTATTATTCCAGCACCATCATATACTCCATCGCCTGATAGATCCGCTGCACCGACTGGTCAATATGCTCAAGCTGGAGGCAAGACTAATAGTGATACTAAGAATGTTAAAGTTGAACTTAAGAAGAGAACAACTGCTAAGAAGGTTCATCTTAATCCTAAGAAGGCTGATGCTCCTAAGACGACCAAGAAGCATCAAACAAGAAAACATCGTAAGGTTACGATTGGTGTATCATCTCTTCATAAACGAATCACACGGGCTAAGAAACTTCATAAACAGGCGAAAGATATGCCAATTGATAAGCTCAAGGATAAATTAGTTAAGGGTGGACTAATTAAACCAAACTCTAAGGCTCCTGAGAATGTCTTAAGACAAATGGCGGCGGATGCAGAAGTTGTTAAAAATAAGGCACTATAAGATTTATTTGACTTTATAAATTGTTTATATAATTCTATTACTTTTTACTAACAGAATTGTATAACTAATAATTTCAAAGCAATCTATATTTAACGCCTGCGTCTTGTCGTATGGCGTTTTTTATTCGCATTTCTTGGTTTTTTGTTTGTTCGGCTGCGTCGTCTTTTGCCACCTATAGGATCATCCTGTGCCCCGAGAGCCCTAGAGATTTCTCTATTAAAAAAGTGGGCCCGTGCACTAAGATTACGTGGTGTTGAACCACTAATTGGTGATATAGCGTCGCGGTTAGCGCCTTTCTGGAGTAGTTCATTTACAACGGCTAGATTTCCTTTCATAACCGCATAGTGTAATGGTGTATAACCTTCACTGTCAGCAATATTTGGATCTGCACCTTGGCGTAATAGTTTAATTATAGTATCAGTATGGTTACCACGCCTATCGGCTATACAGGCTCTCAGAAGTTCAGTATTACCATGTTCATTCGGTGCATTTATATTCCCAGGTGGAGGCGGCATTTCTACATATAATCAAGAATATTTGTAGAGTATTAGAATAATATAATAGCACTGTCTGTATTACACCGTAACCTAAAAAGTTATTTAGAAGTATAGATAGTAATGAGTAATGCACAAAAAGACAATTTATATATAAAAAGAGTTATTGAAGAAAATAAGCCTTTTTTTATTGGCCGAATTGCAGGATGCGAATTGAAAGTTGCCTATAATGTTTTAAATAATAATTTACTCGATATTGTAGATGATTTAAAGGAACTTGAAAACAATGCTGGAATAAATATCAAAAATAATGAATCACTTAGAATATATGTTCAAAAGTTAGTTGAGTCATATGAGAATTGTACTGTTATTGCGGAATGGGATACAGATGGTAAGGTATTTGAGCATACAGGCATTGGTCAAAAACTTATAACAAGTCGAACACCAAATATTCCTAAAATAAATGCCTTGGCATTAGAGCCATATTATTTTAGGGACTCTTGGATGCCAGCTTTAAAGAGTAAAAAGATTCTAATAGTTCACCCATTTACAAAAACATTTTCTAAACAGGTACAAAATCTAAAAAAAATATTTCCAAATCGGTTGTGGTTTGAAGATTGTGAGTTCCGATTTGTTCAGCCACCTCTTACACTTGCTGGAAATCATCAAAATAAAGACTGGCAGGAACATTTAATACCATTTCTAGAATCATTAAGAGAAGTTAAAGAGTTTGATGTGGCATTGGTGGCGGCAGGTGGATATGGAATGTTGGTTGCTAATTTTATTTTTAAGGAACTTGGAAGATCAGTGATGTATATAGGAGGAGCATTACAATTATTTTTTGGAGTAATTGGAAAGAGATGGTTTGAAAATAAAGATATTTTGAAGTTGGTAAATGATGATTGGTTAAGGCCAAATAAGGAGGATAAACCATCCAATTTTACTAAGGTTGAGAAGGGATGTTATTGGTGATAATAATCAATATGTAAAATTTGACATAAATATATCATATATTAATCTATAGTCCATTCGTATCTGTAACACTAATTCGTGATAATTATTAATCCATAACACTAATCCAAGAAATGCCCGAGTTAAATCTAATTAATCCTTACTGTTATAAGTACTATACCTTCAATACTGACTTAATAGAGGGTGTCCTTGTAGGTATGGCAATAATGTCTATAATAGCTATTACACTTATATCTATTATAATTATTAATAATATAAATGGTGTTTGTAAAAGGGAAGAGGGGGAAGAGGAAGATGGAGAGGAAGAGGTGATTGAAGTGGAACCTATCACGCTGAATGGTCGAAAATACTGGCTTGATAAGAGGTCAAATACTTTGTATACAAACGAAGAGGGAAATGAGCCTGGTAGGGAAGTAGAGGCAGAAGAGGCAGAAGAGGCAGAAGAGGTAGAAGAGGCAGAAGAGGCAGAAGAGGCAGAAGAGGCAGAAGAGGCAGAAGAGGCAGAAGAGGCAGAAGAGGCAGAAGAGGCAGAAGAGGCAGAAGAGGCAGAAGAGGCAGAAGAGGCATTAACAGATATAGAGGCAAAGACATATACAGAAATAATAAAAGTAATAAAAGAAATAAAAGCAATAGAAGCAAAAGCAGAAGCAGAAGCAGAAGCAGTAGCAGAAACAGTAGCAGAAGTAGAAGCAGAAGTGGAGAAATCAACTGAAAATAAAAAGGATGACTAAAGTCAATCAGACGGCTTAAAGTTCATTTGTGATATATAAATGAAGCGATAATAAATGTATAAGGAATATATTGAACTATACAAAACATACACTCAAAAATATGGTCCAAAAACAGCTATTTTTTTGATGGTAGGATCTTTTTATGAGCTATATGATATTCAAAATATAGAAACTGGTGAAACAGAATGTAATGTGAAGGAAATTGTTGATTATCTAGGTATTCAACTTTCAACCAAGAAAGGGGATTTCTCTGAAAAATGTGATGGTCTTTTTGCAGGTTTTCCAGATTATGTTATGCATAAATGGGCTGGACGACTAACATCCGCTGGATGGACCGTTGTTATTGTCGACCAAATCAAAGATGTACGCGGTAAGGTCAAAGAACGTAAAGTTTCTCGTATTCTCTCCCCAAGTACACATATTGAAAATACTACATCAACTGATACACCATATGTAGTAACACTGTACTTTCAACAGAATACAAATAGTGCACCAAGTTTTGGAGCAGGTGCTCTTGATCTTACAACTGGAACAACTAGTACATATTCTGGTCAGACAAGCGGTCGTTCTGATATTTGGACAGCAGATGACCTTGTACAAATGCTAAGTGTATTTCAACCAAAAGAACTTATAATTTATTGGAGAGCAGGGGGTATGAACTCCACTCCAGATGAAGCTTTCTTTCGCAGAATCTTTGGAATCCAACAAACTATTCCTCTCCATATTCGCCCAGTTGAAACAGTTGGCGCATTCTCTAAAGAGTTAGTACGCTCAGAATATCTACAAAAGATTTACTCTATCAAGTCTGTACTTCCAGCGAAAACATATTTGGGGTTGCGTTCTGAGGCTGAAGAAATGGCTCTTCTATTTCTGCTTCAATTTATCGAGGAGCATTATCCTAGTATGCTAAAATCATTTCACCGTAACGAACCCTGGATTCCTCAAGCTCGTCTCATTTGTGGTAACCACGCTCTAACTCAACTTCAAATGACGGGAACTAATCCTAACGAAACTGTAATAGGCCTCTTTGATAAAAGTATTACCGCAATGGGTAAACGTGCTATGCGCGATCGTCTTCTAAGTCCTTATTCAGAAGCAGATGAGATTCGCTCTCGTTTGAAGGAAGTTCAAGATTATATGGCTTGGCCAGAAGATAAATCAAAAACACTTGAAAGACAATTGCGTTTTATGTTTGATCTCCCTCGTCTTCATCGCAAAGTTCTATGCGGCCTTGTAACTCCTCAAGAAATCGCTGGACTATTCCAAACATACTCTGCCATTCAAGTAATTATGAATAAGGTTACAAATGATACTTGTCTAAAGGAACCGTTTACTGAAGAGCAATGGTCAAACTATATGAAAGTATTTCGTGCGAATTTTACTGAGGAAAAGGCTCAGAAGGCGAATGGAGATATGACAGCATTTAATATTGATAAGTTTGAGGAGATTGGAAAAAAAGAAAAAGAAATTCAAGAGGCGCTTGAAGGATTTCAGACTCTTCGTAAGGAGATTGCTATAAATGGTGGTGTTCAGGAAGACGCAATTCGTCTTGAAGAAAGAGAAAAAGAGCCCTATGGTCTTAAAGGATCTACAGTTACACTTGCTCAGCTGAAAAAGAATATTAAGAATCTACCAGATGGTACAAAGATTTCTGAACTAAAATCGGGTGGATGGATTGATTGTACAAAGCTTCAGCAACTGAATACAAAACTTCAAAGACTACGTGAATCACTGGAAAACTTAGTAAGGACACATTTGGTGGATGCGTGCCTTGAGATTTCTGAAGCTGGGCAGCAAATATGGACATTAATGGAATTCTGGATTAGCCATATCGATTGTACTCAGTGTATCGGTCGCGTTTCTAAAGAGAAAGGATTCTGTTGTCCTAAGATTGAATCAATAGATGAAAGTGGCTCAGCAGTTGATATTAAGAATGTTCGTCATCCTCTAGTCGAGGCTACTTCTAGTCGCGTAGCATATGTGAAACATAATGTGAGGCTTGGTCAGGGAAATAAAGGATGGCTAGTGTATGGTATGAACGCATCTGGAAAATCTACATTAATGAAAGCGACTGGTCTATGTGTTTTACTAGCGCAAGCTGGATGTTTTGTACCTGCGAAGGAAATGACACTAAAGCCTTTTAAGGCGATTTATACGCGTATTTTGAATCAAGATAATCTTTTTGCAGGGTTATCTTCATTTGCGGTTGAGATGTCTGAGTTGCGTGATATTCTAAGAAATTCTAATGAACATACGCTCGTTTTAGGTGATGAATTATGTGCGGGAACTGAATCAATCTCAGCACAGGCTCTAGTGGCAAGTGGTATTCAATGGCTCTCGGCTAAAAACGCAAAGTTTATTTTTGCGACACATCTTCACGGGCTACCAAATGTAATTAATACAAGTGAGTTAGGAGTTGAGGTATGGCATTTACACGTAGAATATGATCCAATCACGAAGAGATTGGTGTATGATCGTTCGTTGCGTCCTGGTAATGGTTCAACATTGTATGGATTGGAGGTTGCGCGCGCTATGGATCTTCCATTCGAGTTTATTGAGCAAGCTTTAAAGAATCGTCATCAAATTATGGGTTCTGTAAAGCAAGAGGAGGCAACATCTTCAGCTTGGAATACAGATATTGTAAGAAAGGTGTGTGAGGTATGTCATAAGGCAATAACGAGTGATTTGGAGGTTCATCATATTAAGGAGAGAGCCTCGGCATCAAATGGTATATTAGAGGATGGGTCGCATATGAACGATAAACGAAATTTAATTGTAATTTGTGAGGCTTGTCACGATAAAGTTCATAATAGAACAATTGATATTGGGCCTATAAAAATGACATCTGATGGGCCTCAGCGTGAAATTAAAGAGGAATCATCAGTAAGTTCTAAGTCACAAAAGAAAAGTAAGTGGTCAGATGAAGAGCATCAAACAATCGTGGATACTTTGCGTAAGTATTCAACATTGTCTTTAAAATCGTTAAGAGCTCATTTGAGTTCAAAGCACGAGATAGAGATTAGTGAGGCAGTTTTGGGGAAGATGAGAAAAGAACTATAAACTTTTAACAAAAGTCTCCAAAATTTAGGACTTTTTCTTAAAAAATTTTTTTGCGGACTTTTAGAAAAAGATTTTGGGCGCTTTTTCTTAAAAAAGGTTTTTGCGGACTTTTTCTTAAAAAGTCCTTAGCGGCGGAAGCCTGCACCTTGTACTGTCCCGCCGCCAGGTTCGCGATTAATGCCACCTATGCTGCCGCCAGAGAGGGTCATTAGATCACGGGTAAATTCGGTATTGCCATCATCATCTTTCTGGAGGAGCTTCATAAGGTGTTTGCGGTAAACAAGATTTTCTTCTGTTAATAGTTCAACCTGTTTCCGGAGGGAATCAACTTCACGACGAACGGCTACGATTTCTTGGCGGACGGGATTGCCCGTTTGGTAGTTTAGGCCAGCACCATATAGAACAGATGTCATTTCTGGTGTCTAATGAACTTTTATTTAAATGTTTATAACGCACTTAAGTAATAATTGTGTTATACACATATTGAGAGAAAGTCAGTTTGTAAAATTTGATTGACGGAAACCTTTCCGTAGATTTCGTAGAGATGATTATTCCAATTCGCTGTATGAACTGTGGCAACGTGCTTGCCGATAAGTGGCTATTTTACCAAGAAAAAGTTAAGGAACTTCGTGGTACCAATAAGGTAACGCCAATTTATATGGATGGAAAGTCAGTTCCGGATACGGCGGAGCTAAAAGTGCTTAATGCTTTGGGTCTAAAGAGATATTGTTGCCGAAAGCATATGCTTACACACGTAGATTTGATTGATAAGATTTAAATTATTAGAATACGAAGTATAAAGCAAAAAAAGCAAAAAGGTAAAATCAAAAAACAGTATAGAGGAAATGGAATTCTTTATACCAGGATTACTATTATTTTTACTATCAGTTATTGTATCATTTATACTGGCTCCCCGCTTTACACCATTAGTAGTGGCAGTATTATCAATTGTACTTTTGTCATATGGTGTATATGATCATTACAAAATGTTTGCGGCGGAGTATCGTTTAAGTACTTGGCAACAATCTTTGAAGATTTACGCCCCGGCCATAATGATTGGTGCCATAATTCTATTTATCATTTACGCAATCCTAGCATTTTTCACAAACGGTTCAGTTCCTATTCCACCAATTCCAAATATAACCGCTCCAAATGAGAATAGTGCTACAAATAATGTAGTTCAATCACTAAATAAGGTTGCAAACGGTCTAACAAATAATAAAAATGATATAGTTTCAACTGTGAATAATACGATTAACAAGGTGAATAATAATGGAAATAAGAATAAGCGAAATAACAATCTTTCAAGAAGTTTCTTAGAAACAATTTAATAGGATTTAATAGGAATGGTACGAAAAACCAGAAGACATAGTTCAAGTAAGAAAGTTAAGGGTATTTACTCTATACCAGAATTACGGCGTTCTTTTGAGCATATTGAAGAATATGTTGATAAAAAGATTGCTCTAAAAGAATCGAAAGAGCAACTTATTAAGGATTTAAGAAAGGAATGGTCAAAAGTATTTCTTAAAGAACTCGATAAGAAGTCTGCTGATGCGTTTGTATGTGATAGAATGAGTAAAAAGCATTCTTCTCGCCATCGAACCGCAAGAAGACGTGGTGGAGCTGGATCACAACTTGCTAATACTGCTACTCCAATCGCTGGTGCCCCTCTTGACTATACGACCCGTGCGGGTATTTACTTAGCTCCAGGACAAATACCAGATAAAGCAGGTCATCTTCCACTTTCAGATGGTAGTAAGTCAAGCTTTGGAAGTTTTATAAAGTATGTAGATAGTGGATTTAATGTGGCGGTTCCTGAGCCAGGACAAAAGTTCGATCCAGTTCCAGGTCAGCCACCTTGGCCAGTTCCACCAGTAGGTATGGGGTCAAATGCTGTTCATTTTGCTAATAAGGGTGGTTCAAGAAACCGAAGTCGCAAGGTGAGACGTGGTGGGGGCATATTGGATGATATTAGATCTTTACTTCCTCAAATTCCTTCACGCCCAATTCCTTCTTCATCGCCTCCAGGAGTTCTTCAAGATGCGCAGGACTATTGGTATGGTAAATCAGTTGGACCATCTCCAGATCAAGTACAACGAGGTCTTAACTACCAAATTGGCTCAGTTTATCCTAAACCAGTAACTTTCTAAATAAATTTAATTAATAATACCTCAAAATAATAATTAATTTAATGAAAACTAGATTAATTATTATAGAGTGTGAAAAAAGTAATATAAGAGTCTTTTATTTGATTAGTTCAGATAGAAATGGCGCTAACTGGAAATGAAGCAAGAGAGCTGTCAAGAACTCTGATTGACAGATACTTCCGCACGGTGTCTTATCCATATACGCGGCATCATTTAGACTCCTACGACCAATTTTTACAACAGGATCTAACAAGTATTATTAAATCTCAAAATCCAATTCTCATTCTAAAGGACCTTATAAATGAGAAGACAGGTACTTATAGGTATAGAGTTGAAATTTATGTTGGAGGTTTGGATGGAACTGCAATTGAAATAGGTACTCCGACAGTCAGTCTTCAAAATACAGATGAAGTTCGTGTACTATTTCCCAATGAAGCACGTTTAAGAAATCTAACATATGCTTCAAATGTATATGCTGATATTATTGTTAAAATTACTTATATCAATGCTGCTGGGGCAGTAGTTGATCTATCACCATCTGAAGAGACTTTTCAGAAATGGCCTCTATTTAAGATTCCAATTATGCTTCAAAGTCGCTACTGTATACTTAACAATAAACCAAAGGAATTTTTAAGAGAAGCTGGTGAGTGTCCTTATGATAATGGTGGTTACTTTATTGTTGATGGTGCTGAGAAAGTACTTATTACACGTCAGGAACAGGCATTTAACACCTTATATGTAACACCACAAAATGATCCAAAAGTATCAGTATATGCATCTATTTCCTGTTTATCAGATGAGACTCGCCAAGTTAAAAGAATTGCCTTTGCGTTAATGAGACACGTTGAGAAAGAGAAATTTACAGCTCACGCAACAATTCAAGTCTCTTTGCCATTTGTAAGAAAAACGATTCCATTATTTGTTCTTTTCCGTGCGCTTGGTTTCCAGTCTGACGAAGAAATTCTTAAAATGATTTTCCCAGATTTTGAAAGTCCTGAAGCTAAACTACTCTTACCTAAATTACAGCCATCTATCATTGAAGGATTCCCTTTTCTTAACACATACACTGCGATTCAGTATATTAAGACATTAACAAAGGGTTTCTCTATTGCTCACGTCTTAGATATTATTAAGAATCAGCTATTTATTCATATGCCAAATGATCCCTCATCTCAGGCTCTATATTTAGGCGACTGTGTCAGAAAAATCCTACGTGTCGCAGAAGGCTATGATAATAAAACCGATCGCGATGATACTAGAAATCAGCGTTGTTTAACAAGTGGTTTCTTAGTACAAGAACTTTTTAATAATTCTTATAAGGTATGGACAAAGGCATCTGCATTGGCAATTGATAAAGAATATAACTACAATAAGGCGGTACTCTATAAGGATGAGAATTTTAAGAATATTTTCCAGGTGGGGAATGAATCAAAGATTTTCCTATCAGGTATGTTGAGTGAAAGTATAATGAAGGGTTTCAAGGGTAAGTGGGGCACTGGTCTTGGTGAGGAGAAATCAGGTGTATTACAGGCAATGTCCCGTTTATCATATGTGGATTTCTTATCGCATTGTCGCCGTGTTATTTTGGATTTTGATACGGGTATGAAGTTGACTGGGCCTCGTAAATTACATCCGTCGCAATATGGATATTTCTGTACATCTGAAACTCCAACTGGTGCGTCGATTGGTATTACTAAAAACTTGACTATTATGGCTGCGATTTCTACTGCATCACAGACTATTAAGTTTTTTGAATGGTTACAATCTACAGGGCGTGTATATAAGCCAGAGGATGTTACAGAGCAGCAGCGTATTATTTTTGTACCTGTATATGTAAATGGTGGTATGTTTGGATACACCGCCAAACCTTATCTCCTCACTGGAGTACTTAAAGCTTTTAAGCGCAGCGGTTGCTTACCATATTCAGTAAGTATTTCATTTTCTATTCGTGATAGGACTGTATATATTTATATGGATGCTGGTCGCCCTCTAAGACCACTAGTATGGCTGGATAAAGCAACTGTTCCAGTTGAAAAACTTAGAACATATCCTACTTGGCGCGATCTTGTAATGGGTAATCTTGAAGTTCGTAGATATTCTAATCTTGAATCTACTGAATTTGTGGATCCTCTTCAAGGAAAGTCCAATAAACTAGAAGATTATCCTGATACACTTGCTCCACATACTGGCGCGGTTGAATATATTGATCCTTATGAACAAAATGAATCATATATTGCCAATAGTCCAGCATATATTAAGCCTGAATCAACCCATATGGAAGTTCACCCCTCAACAATTATGAGTATGATGACGTCTCTCATTCCATTTGCACCACATAACCAATCTCCTCGTAACCAGCTATCCTGTTCACAATCAAAACAGGGTATCTCAATCTATGCCACTAACTGGAGAAACCGCTTTGATAACACTGCCCACGTACTATGCTACCCTGAAATGCCTTTAACGCGTACTATATATAATAATTACTTAGGTGAAGGTAAAATGGGTTATGGTATGAATATCGTATTAGCGATTGCGTGCTGGTCTGGTTATAATCAGGAAGATGGTATTGTAATGAACTATGATGCAGTTCAGCGTGGTATGTTTCGCTCAATGGCATTTCGCTCATACGAAGCATTTGAAGAAGATGATGAGAAGGCAAATATTAAAGTCCGTTTTGGTAACCCAGCACTTATTGGAAACTGGAAGGACTTGAAACCTGGCCTAGATTACTCTAAATTAGATGATCGTGGTATAATTAAGGAGGGTGAATATGTTGATGAGAACACTGTAATTGTTGGTGCATATATGTTAAGTACATTGGCTGGAACAATTAATGATGCTTCAAAGACGCCTCAAGTATGGACTCGTGGCCGCGTAGAAAAGGTAGTAGTGATGGTAAATAATTTGGGCCTAAGACTCGTAAAAATCCGTGTAGTACAGGACAGAATACCTGAGTTGGGCGATAAATTTTCCAACAGGCACGGTCAGAAGGGTACAATTGGTGCGCTTCTAAGAGGTCACGATATGCCTCACACAGAATCTGGAATTGTACCTGATATGATTATGAATCCTCACGCGATTCCATCACGTATGACTATCGCACAAAACTTAGAACAACTTTTAGGTAAGACTGCTGCGCTCAGTGGTGGGATTGGTGACGGTACTTCATTTATGAATGATGGATCTCCACAAGAAGATATTGGTGGTATTTTAGAGGAGCTAGGTTATGAAAAGTATGGTAATGAGATTCTATATAATGGTGCGACAGGAGAACAGATTCAGGCTGCTATTTTTATTGGACCAGTGTATGGAATGCGTTTGAAGCATATGGTGGAAGATAAGTGGCAGGCTCGAGGTAAGGGTCGTAAGGAGATGAGAACACATCAGCCGACAGGTGGCCGTGGAGCACAGGGTGGTCTTAAGATTGGTGAGATGGACCGCGACTCAATTATTGCACACGGTGGTATGGCATTTGTAAAGGAGTCATTTATGGAGCGTTCAGATGGTGCGAAGATTCCTATCTGTGTTGCGTGTGGTACAATTCCAATTTATAATCCTCGTCTTGGTATCGCAATTTGCGCCCTATGTGATGGACCAGTCAAATATATTGGAGATACAGTCAACAATCTTGAAATTCTACCACCACTTGGTCGCCCTAAATCCAAGATAGTTGAAGTAGAAATACCATACTCTACAAAGCTCTTAACACAAGAACAAGAAGCTTATTTGAATTTAACAATGCGTTATATTACAACAAGTGGAGTAGAACGTTTGAAGCCTTTAGAATTCTCTGGTACGTCAAGTGAAGTTGTAAAGGAGCTCCCACGCCTTATTTTACCAGAGACGGTGGCACCAGCATATATTGAGGAGGTGCCAAAGGCGGTGCTTACTGTTGAGCAACTGCGTTCAATGGGTGCGCAAGTTGCATCAATGACTGAGGCTGAAAGGGCTGTATTAGATACTGTATTAGATGAATCTACTGAAGGAGAAGGATTTGGGCAACAGGCGCAGATGAATGCGATGGCGCAATTACAGAATGGATCGGTTGAAGGACAATTGCCAGTACTACCAGGTGTGGAAGCTCCTCTCATTGCTCAAACAATGGGTGGAATGCTTCCGCCTGCGCTGCCAAATATAATTCAGCAACCAGCATCTGGTGAGGGATTAGTGACAGGAGCAGGTGTTCCAGGTGGTCCTCCAGTAATTACTGTAAGAACAGATATGGAAGCAATGATGTCAGATGGTATAATACCGTCATTTGGTCAAGGTCGTCAGCCGAGAAGAAATCCATTTAGGGGAGGTGGGATGGAGATGGGTCCAATGATGCCATCAGTTCCGAGATATAATCCGATGAATGGAGGTAATGGAGGTAATGGAATGGTTACAATGCCATCTTCTACATCATCTGGTGGTAATCAGCAAATAACAATAACTAAACTTGAATAGAAAATTTGACAGCCTAAAATTAATTAACGTTGATTAGGAAAATGAGTGACAACTTTGTATATATTGATAATATTTATCGTAGTCGTATGACTCTATTGGATATTCTTGAGAGTCGTGGTTATGACGTAGAAAAGTATCGTAAGTTTTCTCCGGCTGAAGCAACAGCTGCGGCAGCAGCCTTTCCAAGTCTAAGTTTTAAGGTTTCAAAGAAGGAAGATGAAACGAAAGTATGTGATGTGCGTTATGCAGCAATTAGTCGTCAAAAGCTAGATACCTTCTTTGATGATATTGATGATGATGATACTGAAAATACTGAAGTGATTGTTATGATGCCAGGTCCTATAACGGATGCTCATAATATCATAGCATTGAAGCAATATATGAAAACAAAGGAATCTGGTGAAAAAGAGCGTAGAAAACTACGTGTTTCGTTCTTCTGTATTGAGATGATTGTGATTAATCCATTAAAGCATATCCTAGTTCCTAAACACGAGATCGTGCCAAATGAATACCATAAGGAACTAATGGATTCAATGTATATTACTGCAAAGTCAAAGTTTCCTGAAATTAAGTTTCATGTAGATCCAATTGCACGTTGTATTGGTGCAGTACCAGGTGATATTATTAAGATTACTCGTCCTAGTGCATCTGCTGGCGAGGCAATTATCTATCGTGTGTGTGCTCCCTAGGACTTTTTAGGAAAAAGTCCGCAAAAATGTAAGGCCTCGCCAGAGGCTATTATGGGCTGAAAGCCCTAAACCCTTAGGGAATGATAGTGAGTTTATTAGGAAAAAGTCCGCAAAAACAAATGATAATAAGTTTATTAGGAAAAAGTCCGCAAAGTCCGCAAAAACTAAATATTAAAATTTATTTAGTTTTTGTTAATACTTCAGAAAATGTATAGCTCAAAGTATAACTATTTACGATGAGTTCGTCTATATTTTTTATTACTACGTTTATGACTGCGTCTACTATGAAGTGATTTTCTATTACCGCCTTTGTGTGTTGGGATAACCATTTTACCATCTTTATTATTCTTTCTAGTGTATGGTGTATTCGGTAGTGCTATTGGCATAGGAGCAGGAGCAGGGGTAGGAGTAGGAGTAGGAGTTGGTTCTAGTAGGGCCTGAGAGCGATATTCAAAGTTATAATGGGAACTACCACCATTTAGATATTTCCCCCAATCATTTCTTACAAACCCGGACATTACTAATAAATACGCAGAAAATATAAAATAATTAGTTACCTTTTTGTAATTAGGATAAACAGAGATGAAGTGGATTGAAGAAAGAGCAAAATTTCAGAAGAGATTCGATGATCTATCTCAGGAAAATGTTCAAGGATTAATTACGGAATTAAATAAGGCAACAGGTAATTTTATTGCTCGTGGTGGTATAAGTCAAGATCCAAATAATAATCCAGACTATGATACAATTGTAAAGTTAACACAGCGTGCCGAGAGTATTAAACAGAGATACGCAGCATTAAATGATGATATTTTAAAGTATTTGACAACGGAAGCTAAGGATAATGATTTGGCGGGTTTATTAAAAGAGAATGGTGAGCTTCAAAAGCAAATTAGCCGTTTAGAAAAGATTCAGGACGAAATGAAGATTGATGTTACAAGCGCAGTTGCTCGAGACGAATTGCTCCGGTCTCGCAATACAGATGTAACAAGACACCAATTATTTATATTAGACCGTCCAGTACGAAGAGGTTTAATTCCATATTTGTGGGTATTAGCTGTACTTTTTATTGGTGTAGGTTTGGTGATATTTAGAATGACAATGCCGACTATAATATTCGAGGGAGGTACTGGATTTTCATTATTATCTATTTTTGAAAGTAAAGGTGTAATAATATCACTATTAGTATCGGCATTAATAGTAATTCTCTTTTTGTCATTGAAGATTGGTGGTGTATTTGGTTAATAAGGTATAAAAACAAAGTTAAAGATAGTAGGATGTCTTTTTCTTGTCCAGCTAAAACGGCGTTAACTGATACTGAATTAAGTCAAACATTTGGAAATGGTGTAACTCAGGGATTATTGCCATCAGCGCCAAACCCAGCTTCCGATAGAGATGGAAGTGGAATGCTAAATAAGAATGCTGTCCAAAGTATTATTGCATCTTTAAAGGGTTCTGGTGTAGTACCACCTGCATCATCTGGTAATGCTGAAGTATTTGTTAAAAAACAAGCGGAATTATTGAAGAATGTTAAAGCGGAATACTGTTTTTATGAATCGAGATATAAATATTCGTTGGAGAAACTGTTCGATGCAATAAATCAAGGATATATGAATAATACGGGTGACACTCAAGTATCTATTCAAAAATATTTAACATCTACACAGGCTCTAAATCAACGTTTGAATGATCTAACACAAATTATTAATGGAGTAACGGATGATATGTTATCATCTACTACAAATCTCGAATCAGAAATCAAGGCATTTGATAAGCAAATTAAAGAGCAACAGGTGAAGCTTGCTGCCCAGAATAATATAATTTCATCAAATCAAGCGGTTACAACAATTAATAAGCAGATGGTGAAATTTACTGAGCAAAAGGCTAAATATTCTGATAATCTATTGGGGTTATATAGTTTTCTAAATATTGTCGCACTTGGTTTATTAGTATATGTTTACAAATCGGCTAGAGATTAGATAATTTCTTGATGCGAACTAGGAATGGCAAATCTAGATCAGGTTATAGACTATACAAAGCTTTTTCAGGATGTTGAATTAGCTACAGCAGTTGGCCAACTAAAACAAAACCCTGCGCAATTACAACAGTTTTTACAAGACCAGCAAGGCAAAGTATATACAGATATTATAAAGCAAAAAGACTCCACATTTCAAAAAGTCTACGGGGATTTAACTCGTGCTACTGATTCTCAAGAGGCTATCTTAATGCTTGATAAGCGTAACAAGGAATTAGCACAGATTCAGCAACAGATTTATGCTAATCAGAGTAATTCGGCAACTGCTACAACAGATGATAAAAATCTTGCTGGGCGCAAATATGAAATGAACGAATGGTCTGTTAATAATAAGAAAGATACATTATTTGTATTTTCAATGCTTTTTATTGTGCTCTCAGCATTTATTCTTTTAACTACGCTTTGGAGTATGAGTATTATAAGTTCATCTTTGGCGGCTGGATTAGCTGTACCGATCATTGTAATTTTTGTATTTACAATTATTAATCGTAGTCAATATACAAATGTATATAGAGATAAGAGATATTGGAATAGAAACACATTTAATGATAAATATGGAAAGATTCCAATTCCTTTGTGCCCAGGTGCTCTATCAGGTATTGAGAGTGGAATTAATTCATTAGAGTCTGATTTTCAAAGTGGAATTAGTAGTGCTAGTCAGGCAGTAGCATCTGCTACACAGAGTGCAGCGCAAGATATATCATCTGCAGCACAAAGTGTAACATCTGCAGCACAGAATGCAACACAGGATATAACGTCTGCTGTCCAGAATGTAGTACAGAACTAGCACCTAACTAGTTAATAAATTCATTATTTTAAGATATAATACTTTGTAATATTTTACAAAACATTATATCAGAGTGATAATAGTATGAGTTGCTTAAATCAACAAAAAGTATCTCCGCCACGAGCTATAACTTTACAGCAGGCCGAGGCATTTGAAGATAAGAATGCTACTGCCGCAGTTTGTCGGTCAGTTCCTAATGGTCTAAATGCTCTTAATTCACAAATTAACGACTGTACTACTACAACAGAACTAAATAGAAATACCAATTTTGCTTCTAATACATTTAAATTACAAAAAGATTTAGAATCATTAACTGGTACAGTGGGTGATTCATTGATGATGGGTGATTCAATGTTTGGACAGTTTGGATATCAAGATATTGCTAAGCAAGTTAAGGAGCGACATATAGAACTAAAAACGAAAAAGGAAACATTATTGAAAGAGGTTGATAAGAATGAGTCAATTATTGAGAGATCTAATAGAGATTTTTCAGATGTTAAAGATACAATAAAAGAGCCTCAGTCAAAAAAGGTTCTTCGTTTTGTTGAAGACTATACAATGGCATTTGTAGTAATAGCATATCTATTTATGATTATATCAATAATTTATGTATATACAGCATCATCAGAACTAAAATTGGTAGCATTTGGAAAAATATTTGTTGGTAGTTGTTTCCTAACTATGTTTCTATTTATGCTTATGCATTTCTTAACATAAAAATAATAATTTATTTATTTATGAATCACAATATTTAGCTAGTTTCATTAAGTGATTTATCATATTCTTCAATATCAACATCGTCTTCAAAGAGACGCATCTGTTTGAAAGTCTTTTTATCAGATGGTTCTCCACATTTATCACATAGGCGTTTGTAGAGTTCATTTTGTGAAAGTTTGCGACCTACACCTCCACCAATAGATTCATACCAGTTCTTGTAAACACGAAAGATGTCTTTGATGTTTGCTTCATAGCCGCCTTTAGTAATTTCACGGATGCGAGCATTCATAAACTTCGCAACGGAATCGAAAGATTCTTGATACTTACTAGATTCCTGAGTTACAATAGATGGAATAACGCCAAGTCCATTAAGAAGGTATTCAGTTTTGTAGATATGAACAAGACGGGACATAAATAGGGTGCGCCACTTCTTGAGTTTTGCGTCAAGCTGATTATCACGGGGATAGATATTGGAGCTAGGATTTACATCTTCAACGCCAGGATCAACGAATTTAGATTCAAAAGGAATCGCACGAACACGACGCCAAGTACCTCGGTCCATTGTATTAATCGCAGGAAATGCGTTACACAACATAAATATTTTACCAGTGATTTTGAACTTGGTTTGTTCTTCAAAGAGGCCGCGTGCTTCTACATCATCTTCGCCTGTAAACTGCTTCATACGAGAAGTATTGAGTGGTTCGCGATCATCGGGTTCAGCCATATAGATAAAGCGTTTATTGCGAATGGCCATAATATCAGGATTAGCTGCGCCAGCATCGGGTCGTTTACGAGTCATAGCTGTACTTTGTAGCGAACTAGTATAGTCTCCAAGAGCCATAGACATCAAGTCAACAAGTTTGGATTTACCATTACCACCAACACCAATCCAGGTCTCATAGGTCTGTTCTTTGTTCGCGCCCTCGAGACAGGATGCAAGTTTGCGCCACATATACTTTCTCAATTCAGGGCGAGGAAAGACCTTAGTCATAAAGTCATCAATTTCAGTATGAATGGGGGCCTGTTCTGGGTCAGTAGGATTATATTCTATATAATCGATGGGCTCACAATTCTTAGTAATGTAACGACCAGCCATAAATGTTACAAAGTCAGTAGGCTCAGCCTTGCGAAAGTTAACATAGTGTTCTTTATCACCATTATCAGTTGTACGAATAGCGTGAAGGTCAATTACACCATTATTAAACCCGATAAGATACTGATTGGAGTTAAGTTTCTGAGCAAAATCTTCTTCATAGAAGAGGCCAATACATTCTTTCATAACGGAATCTTTGAAGCCAGAGGTGTAAAGGCATTGTTCTATCTTGGTCATCTTTTTCATACGAGTTTCTTCGAAGGAGCGTTCATCATTGCTGAGATCGGTTAGACGATTACGTATTTTAGTACGAGTATCAGAGATAACTTGGGCGACTTCAGTGGTCATTTTATTACGTAGATCAATGCCCTGTGCGAGTTTTTTCCAGCAGTTACCAGTAAATTCGTACCAGTCTACTTTTTTGCTATCAACAGCGGCACAATAATTGTTGCTGTACATACGTTTCATAAGGCGTGCGATGTGGGTATGGGTGGCATCAACTTCGCGTTCAACAAAATCTACGAAGCTTTCATTCATAATTTTTTTGTATTTCTTAGGATTGTCTTGTTTGGCCCACATATGAAGGGAGCGAATAGTAAAGCATCGTTCGTGCCCGTTGCGACTCCATCCACGATTCCAGTCGCGTAGAAGGGATCCAACATTATTTTCGCCAGCTTTAGGGGACTTATTACTAAATTCCATCCAGGCATTGAACATATCTTCAGAGGTGTCGATATTATGGAGGCACCAGCCAACTTCGATCCAGGATTGATAGGCGGCAGCGCGCTCAGCAGATAGACATTCAATGGCAAGCTTTTTAGCGATGGCAATCTTATCGAGTTCAATTTGTTCGTATACATTATTAGTTGTGGTAACAGCGATAGGAATTTCGATAGGTTGTTCATCTATAATAAGGGCGCTTCGTTTACCAGTACAGTAATCAAGGCGATATTTCCATTCTTCTTGAGCCTCTTCGTTGAAGGGAATAGTATCAACGTGAAGATTGTAGCGAATGGATAGTAGTTCTAGAAGTTGGCGGCTGGTAAAATTGTGTATATCTTCTTCAGAGAAGGTTCCAGTGGTAGGGTCATAAATATAAACAGAGGTAAGATTGTAAGAAGGGATATCAGGTTTAGATTCACCATAGAAGAACCATCCGTTTTTCTTAACAATCGCTTCATCAAAGATATCTTTTTCAGCATTGATATATCCAGTATTTTTAAAGGCCGCAGTCAGATTAGCAAGCTCTATAGAGCGGTGACGTAGTACCTGTTGGTGTTCAGAGTGTAGAATGAGATCTGGGCACTCGATATGAACGCCGTCTTTGATGGAGCGATTGATTGAGTTTGTTTTCTTGTCTTCATATGGCGCGGGGCGTAGTGTGATGAAGAAGCGTAGAGGTTTATAATCTTCAAGTTGATAGAAGTGAGTTATATTCTCCACATACTTTCGGATGAATGTGTGTATGTGAGAGAGTTCAAATTGGCGTTGGATGGCGCGTTCAGTGGGGTATTTGAAGTCAAGGTCTATGAGGATTGGGGTATAGAGGTCGCATCGACGTTGTTCGACGAGGTTGAGTGGTCGTCGTTGTTGAGTGAATAGGTATTCGTGGAGTAGGTCTAGGAAATGCGGGTAATCTTCATCTTTTACCATAAATTTACCGCGCATAGTTCCCATACCCGTAAAGGAGCAAATATCACCTTTTTCGGTGACCCGACGTGAGTCGAGGAATACCCCAAAGGTGGTTTCTAGGAAGTTATCTGTGATAGTAGGCATTGTGTTACGACTACTCATCCCTTTTCTCATCTGTCAAATTTTATTTAATGGAATAAACTCACTAAAAATACGCAATTTATAGTTACAGCAAATGATATTGATGTAAATATGGGGATAAAGTCGGATTTTAATTTTTTCCTTTAAGTGGCCTCTGGCCGTGCGATTAATGGGTACTAAATATCACTCTAGTCCTACAAACTTACGCCCAATCTTACTAGTTATAAACATCGCAAAACCGGAAGCAATCTGCGCATAAAGTACTGAAGTTCTTTTCGTACAACATAATAAATATAAGGAAAACCCAACAAAAAGTAAGAAACTAAGCCAGAATAACTTTGTAAAAGTATCCATTATTTACTATATACATACAAAAACACATTTGTAATACCTATGGGTTTAAAGTAGCTGATTTTGAATAAGGGGTTCTGCAATAGCCTTGTCAATAGAGAAGAACAGTATAGAGTTTGGCTGTAAAGTATGTTCACACACCTCAATTCCATTCACATACAGAAATGTTTGGGAAAAAATATTATAATCCCTAAGTGTAGTAGGATTAAACTCAGTGATGAATTCTTTTCCCTTTATATAACTATAATTAAAAGTGGTACCTTTAGATAGAATAGATTTTTTAAGTGTATTATACATAGGATATACGAAGTTACCATAAATCATACGATATGGGTGATTAATATGGTTACATCGATAAGGAATTAGATATTTATTATAATATTTAATATATCTGTCTCCTTTAATAAATTGATTAAAAATTTTAGTACAATTAATACTGTGTTGGGTATGAAAAATTATTGGAGAGCTCATTGAATAAATGATATAAAATAAGTTTAAGCTGAAGAGATAAAATTTGATTTAAAACGGCTTCACAGATATTAGTAGGACGAGCAAAATGAAAGATAGCGACTTTTGCCCAGTGTGTAAATATTACTTGTATCTTGATCAGAATGACAAGACGCTCCGACGTATTTGTCGTAACTGTGGTTTCCAAGAAGAAGATAAAAAGGGTGGCCTAATTCTTGAAATTGACCTCAAAGA
>Ga0334722_10002012_pt1 | contig 23710 bp, 20 predicted proteins | sample C3_bottom_MG_FD_207210 | JGI IMG/M metagenome (GOLD analysis project Ga0334722, IMG submission 207210) | Sediment microbial communities from Yellowstone Lake, YNP, Wyoming, USA - C3_bottom | ecosystem: Environmental > Aquatic > Freshwater > Lake > Sediment | place: USA: Wyoming | collected... | reverse complement strand
TATCCTTATGCTTCGCATACCACAGGGGAGACGGGCCCATCGCCCTGATCTTCTCTGTAAAGGTCGTGCACATCTCGGCCCATTTCGGCCCCTGGGCTGCAGACAGATTGTACATCTCTATCCTGGCGGGGTCGATATCGACCTTTGCAAGAAGCGTCTTTGCATATTCTATCCTTCGTGCTGCAAACTTATTACCTTCCAGGTAATGGCATTGGCCGACCAGTCAACCGGCGACAAAAACACCATCAATGCCCTGCTCAAAGGCATGCAGGATATGAATATGGTCGAGCTTTCCGGTGCAGGGAAGCCTGATGATCTTCACATTGGGCGGATAGGAAAGCCTCATGACCCCTGCAAGGTCAGCCGCTGCAAAGGCACAGTAGTGACAGGCAAAGGCAAGCAGGTTCGGCTGCCAGTCAGCAGGAATTTCACGCAGCTTTTCTATGGTCGAAACCAACGTCTGTTTCGTTGCTTCCGCAACATCAGCCACAACATCAGCCATGTATCGTCTCCTCTCTGTTCATAGTATTCAGCATTAGTTCACCACACCCGGTTCAGACTCCACAGCCGCATCGATCATGGCAAGGATCTGGTCGTCCCGGAAGTTATTTACCTGGAATGCCTTTGCAGGGCATATGCCCGCACAGATGCCGCATCCCATGCACTTGACCTCATTGTGAGAGATCTTGCCGTCCTCCGCGATATAGGGAGACCCGAAGGGGCATACCCTGAGGCAGCTCAGGCAGGACATGCAGAGTTCGCGCTTGTGCTTTGCGATGATGCCCGAAACCGCAAGCTTCTTATGGGACAGTATCACGCCGGCGCGTCCCGATGCAGCAAGGGCCTGGGTGACCGTCTCGTCGATATTCTTCGGCGCATGGCCCAGACCTGCAACAAAAAGACCCTCGCTCGGGAAATCGACAGGACGGAGTTTCACATGGGCCTCAAGGAAATAGCCATCAGGGTTCCTCGTAACCTTGTACATAGCGCCAACCTGATCGGTTGTCGGATGGGGTCTCAGGCCTGTCGACAGCACAAGCCAGTCGGCATCAAGGGTCAACTCCTTGTTCAGCATATAGTCCCAGGTTCTGACGTTCACCTTGTTTCCCGACTGCTCAACCTGGGGTTTTCTATCGACATCGTACCGGGTGAAGATCACGCCAAGATCGCGGGCCTTCTTGTAGTAATCCTCACGCAGGCCATACGTTCTGACGTCGCGGTAAATGATCATCACCTCTGCCTCAGGATTGGTCTCTTTGATCGCGATGGCGTTCCGTACGGCGTCCTGGCAGCAGACGCGTGAACAGTACTGGTTCGGCTCTTCACGGGAACCGACGCACTGGATCATGATATAGCGCTCACCTGCCCCCGGCTTTTCGCCTTCGGCGATCCTCTTTTCGAGCTGCCTCTGGGTAATGACATTGGCGCTCTGCCCATAGAGATACTCGGTCGGCTGATATTCGATACCGCCGGTTGCCAGTATGACGGCACCGTGCTCAATGGGGGTGCCGTCCGTCAGGATCGTCTTGAAATTCCCTACAAACCCGTCGGTCTTCTTCACCTCAACACCCGTATGGACGGTAATCCCCGGATGCTCCTTCACTGCCTCGACCCTGTCCTTCAGAAATTCCTGGACATCAAGGCCTTCAAGGGTCCTGTATACATTTCTCACCAGGCCGCCGAGCTCGTTATCTTTCTCGATGATATGCACCGGGAACCCCTGGTCAGCCAGGGAAAGCGCCGCGGTCATGCCGGCGATGCCGCCGCCTATGATCAGGCATTCTGGCGTGACACCCACGGTCTCGCTCTGGAGAGGTTCCTGGAGTCTGGACTTCGCAACAGACATCTTGACGATGCCGATCGCCTTTTTCGTAGCGGCCTCATTCTGTCCTTTATGGCACCAGGAGCACTGCTCGCGGATGTCAGCGAGGTCAAAGAGGTACTTGTTCAGGCCAGCCTCCCGGATCGTCTCCTGGAAAAGCTTCTCGTGCGTACGCGGGGTACAGGACGCAATAACCACCCTGTTGAGGTTCTGATCCTTGATCGTCTGTTTGATCATGTCCTGGTTGTCCTGGGCGCAGGCGTAGATGGTATTCGTCACATAGGCCACGCCGGGCTGATCCTTCACCGCTGCCACGACCTCGTCGATATTTACGGTCGATGATATATTCGTTCCGCAATGGCAGACAAATACGCCAATCCTCGGCGCTTCTCCGGCCACGTCCTTCTCAGGGGGAAGCTCCTTTTCGATTGTCTCGGTCCCCCTCGCCTCTGCAAGCAGGGCCATGACACTGCCGGCGACACTGCTGCCCTGCATGACCGTCTCGGGGATATCCTTCGGTCCCTGGTAGATGCCGGTAACAAAGACCCCGTCGCGGGATGTCCTCACCGGGGCAAACGGAGATGTCTTGGGAAAGAGGTACGGGGTGGTTTCAATGCCGAAGGTCTTTGCAAAGGCCTCCGCGTCACAATGCGGCTGAAAACCCACGGAAAGGACCACCAGGTCGAACTTCTCGGTCATGAGCCTGCCGTCCTCGGCAGCATATTTCATGAAGAGGTCCCCGGTCCCGGCCTCTTCCCTTATTGCAGAGACCATTGCCCTCTGATACCTCACGCCGTATTCATTCTTGGCCCGCTCGACATACTTGTCGAAATCCTTGCCGAATGCACGCATCTCCATATAGAAGATCGTCGGTTCTATGTTTTGGTCATGTTCCTTTGCAATGATCGACTGTTTTGTGGCATACATGCAGCAGACTGACGAGCACCATGGATTTCCATTGCGGTTGTCACGGGACCCCACGCATTGTATCCAGGCAACCTTGACAGGATGCTTCTGGTCAGAGGGCCGCTGCACAACACCCTTATAAGGGCCTGACGCCGACAGGATGCGTTCGAACTGGACGGATGAGACCACGTTTTGCCAGCGGCCGAGGCCAAGTTCCTGCCTCACCCGGGCATCGTATCTGTCCAGACCCGGGCTCAGGATGATAGAGCCGACATTAAGCTCAATTTCCTTACCCTTGTCCTCGTAATTAATCGCGCCGGCCTTACAGGCCTTCTCGCAGAGCCGGCAGCGTTTTTTGTCGGGATCATTCAGACAGATACATTTGCTCGCATCGATAGCACGAGTATTAGGCACTGCCTGAGGGAAGAGCGAGTAAATCGCCTTCCTCTGCCCGAGATTCTGATCAAATTCGCTCAGGACTTTTTTGGGGCACTTGACCTCGCAATCGCCGCAGCCAGTGCATTTGTCAGCATCCACATACCGGGGAGCAATCTTCACCTTGACCTTGAAATCACCCGCATCCCCCGAAACAGAGCTGACCTCTGCAAGGGTGTGTACGTCAATATTGAGATGCCGGCCGGCCTCAACCATCTTCGGCGATATCATGCACATTGCGCAGTCGCCGGTCGGGAAGGTCTTGTCGAGCATAACCATGGTGCCGCCGATCGACGGATCGCGCTGGACCATATGGACCTTAAAACCGCTGTCGGCAAGGTCGAGGGCTGCCTGCATACCGCCGATTCCGCCGCCCACGATCAGGACTGAACCGCGTTTTGTTGAATTCGAAAGCAAGCTCATATCAGTTTCAACTCCTTTAACAGGCCCATGGCGTCAGTGAGATGCCGGTCGACCTGCATTGCGATCGGATCGAAGCCCATCGAAAGTCCGATAAGTTCAGTAATAAAATAAACGGGCAGCCGCTGGTCTATGCCGTACTTCTTCCCCACCTCGTCCTGGTATGCATCCAGATTGAACTGGCAAAGCGGGCAGGTAGCCACATAGCAGTTAGCGCCGCGCGCTGCCGCATCCTTCATGATCCTTGACATCAGCAGCTGTGACTCTTCAGCATCGTTAACCGAGGCAGACGCGCCGCAGCAGTCAGTCTTATAGCTCCAGTCCACAGTCTCCACACCGAGGCTCTTGCAGACAATCTCCATGCCCTGGGGATTTTCGACATCATCGGTGACCGTAACGTCGCAGGGGAAGCGGGTAAGCAGGCAGCCGTAATAGCAGGCTGCCTTCAGCCCTTCGAGCTTCTTCCCGGCCTTGTTGGATATCTCGCCTGAATCGACCTTTGTCCTGAGCACTTCAAGGATATTCGATACCTTGATCTTCCCTTCCACCTTCTGGCCGAGCTCTGCATTTATGGCATTCTTCAGCTCAGGGTCGCAGGAAAGACGCTTCTGGGAAACGAGGGTCCTGCTGTAACAGGATGAGCAGGGGATCATTATTTCGGGAAGACCGGTGGCATCGGCAATGCCGAGGTTGCGCGCAGGAAGCGCAATGGCAAGGAAATCATCGGTCTTGGCGGCTGCAGTTGCCCCGCAGCAGTTCCAGTCCTCGATCTCCTTGAGTTCGATGCCGAGGTTATCAAATACCATTTTACACTGTATATCGTATAACTGGGAGGACGCATGCAGCGAACATCCGGGGTAATATGCCAATTCCATGGTCATTCCCCCTTCCCCTGTTTTGCCTTGCGGTACAGGGCCTTTACCTCAGCCACATTCTTCACCTTGTCAATCTTGAGATGCATTCTTTTCTTCTTCGTCATCGTCATGCCCAGTTTTGCCTGGGCGAACATTTCATCGAAAACAGCCTTCACCCCGCCTTTTTTCAGATCTTTGATCGCGGTCTTTATTTCATAAATTCTCATGCCCTCGATCTCATTAAAGCGCCCGTGATGCCCTGCAGCCTGCATAAAAGCACTATGGAAGTCTGCGACACGCGGCTTGAGAGGAGCAAGGTGGGCCTCTTTTGACATCTGTTTGAGCGTCTCGGTGATACGGGCCGTCTGAATGTTGTTCGGACAGCGCGTACCGCAGGTATAGCATGCAACACACTGCCAAACCAGGAGATTATTGAGTGCCTCTTCCCTGTCGCCGAGGAGGACCATCCTGACAAGCCTGTCAGGCGTAACGCCTGTCTCCTCCCCCACCGGGCAGCCTGCTGCACATCTGCGGCACTGATAACAGGCAGAGAGGTTCTGGCCGGACCTTTCCGCGACCTCCCGGAGAAGGGATTTAGCATTTGAAGTATCATACTTCAACGTCTTCGTTGGCATAACCTGCTCCTTTTTCCGACACATTGAGTTCTGCAGAAAAGAACTTGCGATTCATGACGCATGCTGAGGACGCCTTATAGATAATAATTACTAATATTATTATAAATGTCAACTGACCTTATATTCAATAAAAAATTTCTCAGCTTGCGGATCCTGTGGAATTGGATACAATAGTTACATACGGACGCTGTAGTTCTACCGCCCCGTCCGCCGGAAGCAACCCGAAAAAAGAATCAGGAGGAGCGTATGGAAACCGAGGGGCTGACTGAGGGTCTCAACTTGGGACTGCCGCTTATACAGGATGCCAATCTGGACGGCAAGGTCGTCCTTGTCAGGTTCGACCATAATGTTGTCAAGGCAGGAGAGATTCGTGACCCCTTCAGGATAGACCGCACCATAGGGACGCTCTTCAATATTGTCGAGCGCGGCGGCAGGCCGATACTCATGACCCATGTGGGAAGGCCGAGAGACAAAAAAAGCGGGAAAATAGAATGCCGGCCGGATGAGTCGGTCGACGCCATCGTCACCTATCTCGAGCAGAAACTGCATGCCAGGTTCCAGATACCCTCTTTCACCCCTGATCCTGACAGGGGCATCCTCGGCATCGACACATCGATAAACCATGCCATCCGGGACCTCAAGGAACGGAGGATCGGGGGCATTTATCTCCCCAATACGCGCTGGTTCCAGGGAGAGGAGGCAGGCGGAGAACTGAGCAGACAGTTTGCGCTGCAGCTTGCCGGGCTTGCAGATATCTACGTCAATGACGCCTTTGGATCGTGGCAGCCCCACGCATCGACCTTTGATATTACAAACTTTCTCCCTTCCTACGCAGGATTCCTGATGCAGCAGGAGATCCTTAACCTCAGCAGGGTCATCAACCCTGTCCGGCCGTTTGTGGCGGCGGTGGCCGGCTCAAAATATGACACCAAGATAAAGCCTCTCTATGCCATCTATGAGAAGGTCGACCGGCTCATACTCGGCGGGGTCATCTACAACACGTTCCTCTGTGCGAAGTACGGCATCAGGATAAAGGGGATCTCGGAAGAAGATATTAAGCTTGCGCAGGACCTTGTAGAAAGAGACAAAACACAGAAGAAGATTGTCGAGCTGCCCTTTGTGGTTGAATCTGATGTCATGGAAGGACGACTGGAGGGAAAATACCGCACGATATCGGTCAGGGACTTCACCCCTGGCAGGACCTACGGATATTTCCTTGATATCGATCCCCGTTCCTTTGACGATCCTGATGTTTCAGAGACGATAAGGACTGCGAAAACCATATTCATAAACGCTGTCATGGGTTTTACTCCCCACTTTACCGCAGGCTCCCAGGCCCTCGACAATACGATTGACAGCAACAGAGATGCACTGAAGTTGTATGGAGGAGGGGACACGCTCCAGGAATTCAAGGACCTCTGTCCCGGCCTTTACCTCTCGGTGATGGATAATGCGAATTACTACTTTTTTACCGGCGGCGGCACGGTCCTCACCGCTATCGAGGAAGGAAGTCCTTATGGACTCAAGCCGGTCGAAGCGCTTATGAAACAAAAAGCGGGCTGATCGCAGAAATTCTCAATGCGATCAGCCCGCTCCTGGTAAAAGCAGTTCTTAATTATTCCGAAGGCTTATTTTACCAGCGCGTACCAGAGGTTTTTACCGAGCTGGCGGTTTTGGGTTTCTGGGTCGTCCCCCACCTTCTTCCGGCATTCTTTGCAGGGCCGGGCTTGCGTGACGGCACGGCCTGCCTTGGCGGACGGGCAAACTCGGTATCTTTGTGCGCCGAAGTAACGCTGTAATTAAATCCTTCTATCGTGCGGCGTTCAATAGGTCCGCCGAGGACTCTTTCAATCGAACGCACCATATCGTTATCCTCACCTGTCACCAGGGTATAGGCGTCCCCGCTCCGCGCAGCGCGGCCGGTTCTTCCGATACGGTGTATATAGGCATCAGTGGTATTGGGTATGTCATAGTTGACGACATGGGAAATCTGGGTAACGTCGATCCCCCGCGCCGCGATATCGGTCGCAACAAGAATCTGGAACGTACCGTCACGGAAACCGGTCATGGCAGCCTGACGTCTCTGCTGTGACAGGTTTCCCTGAAGTGAAGCTGTTTTATATCCCGCCTTGACCAGCTGCTCTGCCAGACGCTTGGCACGATGCTTTGTGCGGGTGAATATCAGGACAGATTCGGTATCGGTCTTGTGCAGCAGGTCCAGGAGAAGAGGTGTCTTGAGATGCTGGGCAACCGGGTAGAGAGCATGGCTTACGGTAACCGCCGGCAGTGTAGAGCCGACGTCAAGCGTAACCGGGTCCTTCAATACATCATTCGCCAGATGGCGTATCTCCTTGGGCATGGTGGCCGAAAAGAGAAGTGTCTGGCGTTTCTGGGGAATATGCTTCAGGATTTTCTTGATATCAGGGAGAAAGCCCATATCAAACATATGGTCTGCCTCGTCGAGGACAAGCACCTCAAGCTTGGAGAGGTCGATCGTCCCCTGGCCTATATGGTCGAGAAGCCTGCCGGGGCAGGCAACGACGATCTCGGTCCCGCGCCTCAGCTTTTCTACCTGGGGATGAACTCCGACGCCGCCATAGACGGTAACACTCTTGAGGCGGGTCTGGTGTCCGAGACTCCCGATTGACTCGTGGATCTGTTCCGCCAGTTCCCGTGTGGGGGCAATTACGAGTGCCCGAACCTGCCGGCGCTCGCCGCTCATAAGCCGATTCAGGATCGGCAGCACGAATGCAGCGGTCTTGCCTGTGCCTGTCTGGGCAAGGCCCATGACGTCACGCCCCTGCAGGACAGCCGGGATGGCCTGTTCCTGTATCGGCGTTGGTGTACTGTACCCTGCAGCCACAACTCCGGCTGCAACGGTAGGGTGAAGATTAAACTTACTGAATTCCATTAAGACTCCTTTTTTTCTGCGTTCGGGGAAAGACCCCCGGTGTATTCCGGGGCTGAGAAAGACGTGGCATTCATCGACTAGTTTCCGGTTGTACAGCAGTTCTGTGATAAGTTACCGTAACAGCTTTGGGCACGCCCTGTCAAGGCAAAAGCATTGTCTGGCTGATAGGATACCCTATATACAGCGGCCTGACCCTTGCGATTTATCACTGTTTTTCCCTATGATAATTTCATATTTCCGTATATTCATGGGAGGCATGGAAGACAAGCAGATGTGTGAGTTCTGTACAAAGCATGGCGAGGGAAAAGAATGGTATCTGAACGTCAGAAATTATTCAACAGAACTGCTGCACGATCCACGTCGCATCCATATGATCAGGAACTTCTACCGGGAAATGGTTGACCAGGGGAACAGTAAAATCACCCGCATGGAGAAGATGTTCCAGCGCAACCCCCGGCTGCTTGATAAAATAAGGGGTGCGTACACGGCTGAAATGAAGTCAGTCCATTTTGGACAGGTCCTTCCCTGGGAAGACGTGGCCCGGATACTCTCTTTCTGCAACACAGCCGTAAGGCTCCCGTGCGGCTGCCGATGGGCCTTCAGTAAACAGGAAAAACGCGTCTGCTTCGGGATAAGCTATGTCACCGACGGGTGGTACGAGAATCTTGACACCGACTACTTCGGGACACCTGATATCTCCCGTTTTGACTACCTGGAGAAAGAAGAGGCTGTCGAACTGATCAGGGACCTCGGAAGACAGGGGATGGTCCACAGCGTCTGGACATTTCAAACCCCATTCATCGGGGCAATCTGCAACTGCGACCTGAAATCGTGCCTTGCCATGAGGAGCACGGTCGGCCTTGGGATGCCCGCCATGTTCAGGGCGGAAAAGATTGCAACAATCGACAGTGAAAAATGCACCGGATGCCGCGAGTGCATCCCCCGCTGCCAGTTCAACGCCATAGAATTCTCAGATCAGCAAAACCGGTCAGCAGTCGTTCCCGGAAATTGTTTTGGCTGCGGTGTCTGCCGCAGTGCCTGCCCTGAGGGGGCAATCCACCTGACCGAGCGGTCCGTTCACCCCTCTGCGTCATCCGTCTGGTAATGCCGGCACTGAATTTCAAAAAACATTCTCTTTCCTGTTGAAACATTTATATGCTTTGATATAGTTTAGAAGGACGGTCCTGCAGCTAAAAGATGATCGCAGATTGAATTTAACAAACCCGGAGCATATATGGCAGAGAGAACCAAAAAAGAGACCAAGGCAGCACAGGACGCACTCGAGATTCTCATGAACATTTTGCCGAAGTCGGAAAAGGGTATTCACAATATCGCATATACAGTCGGGCTCATAAGCCGGGAGTCCGGAATATCGGTCGAGCAGGCGACAGAACTGATCATGGCGTGGGGCGAGCGGTTGCGGGCCCTTCCTAATTTCAAGGAGCTCTACCCGCTTTACCGGAAACCATCACTATACCGTTATCAGGTCCGTTATGCCGCACAGAGTGCATACAAGAGAACCCAGGACAAGCCTTCTTCCCAGTGGTTTGAAACCTTGACAGGCAAAAAGGCGCCCGTGGCATCCTTCTGGGACAGTCTTCCGCAAGTAAAAAAACGGGGACGGCCCAAAAAGACCATAGCGGAATAGCAACACCCTGCTGTCGGAATTTCCGCGCAGCTCAACCCGGAATCAATACTGAAATCGGCCCTCTGCCGGGCCTGCATAATCCCGCTTCACACGCAGATGATTCCTGATATTACTGCAATCTGAGTGCGGGAATGAACACCAAAAAGGAAAATTACGGTCCATGGATATATACGCAGAAATATCGAGCCTTAACCCCCGGCAGAAGGAGGCCGTCATGCATACGGACGGGCCTCTCCTTATCCTTGCCGGAGCCGGGTCGGGCAAGACAAGGGTCATCACCATGCGGACGGCATATTTGATGAGAACCGGCGTGGCTGCACGGTCAATACTTGCAGTCACCTTCACGAACAAAGCCGCAAAGGAGATGAAGGAACGGGTAAAGTCGCTGGCCAGGGGGGACAGCGGAACTCCGGTGATTTCGACCTTCCACTCCCTGTGCCTGAAGATACTGAGGCGCGAAATCGAACACCTGGGGTACAGGAAGGACTTCACGATCTATGACACCTCAGAGCAGGTGTCTCTCCTTCGGAACATCCTCTCTGATATCAAATTCTACGACAAAAGCTTCAAGGCGGAAAACATACTCGAGAGGATCAGCCGTACAAAAAACGATTTTACTTCACCGGAACCGGTCGCTTCCGAAGTCCCGCTTGAGGAAGCCTCGGCTATGGTCTATCCGAAATATTTGTCAGCGCTGAAATCCCTGAACGCCCTTGACTTCGATGACCTGCTGCTTTTGACCCTCAAGCTCTTCAGGGAGCATTCGGCTGTCCTCGAAAAATACCAGGAGAGGTTCAGGTATATGATGGTTGACGAGTATCAGGACACGAACCGGGTGCAATACGATTTCATCAAACTCCTGGCCGGTGACCGCAGAAACCTCTGCGTTGTGGGAGACGACGACCAGTCCATATACGGCTGGAGGGGGGCCAACCTCGGCAATATCCTTGATTTCGAAAGGGATTTCCCGGGCACGGTCATTGTCCGCCTTGAACAGAACTACCGTTCTTTCGGCAACATACTCAAGGCTGCAAACGGTGTGATCACCAATAACAAAAAGAGGATGGAGAAATCCTTATGGACCGAAAGGGGAGCCGGCCTGAGGGTCAGGGTTCTTAAGGCAAGGGATACAGAAGACGAGGCAGAGTGGCTGGCCAAGAGGATCGCGTCCATCCGCTTCGAACGGAACAACCCCTATGAAGACTTCGCGGTGATCTATAGGGCAAATATATTTTCGAAGCCATTTGAAGAGGCCCTTCGGAGGCAGAGGATCCCCTATTCTGTCGTTGGCGGTACAAGCTATTTTGAAAACAAGGAGATAAAAGACCTTGCAGCGTATCTGAAGATCGTAGCCAACCCTTCGGACGATCTCAGCCTGCTTCGGGCTGCCAATGCACCCAAGAGGGGACTGGGGACCTCGGCCCTCGGCGCGCTCTCCGAATTCAGCCGGACGCATTCAATGACTCTTCTTGAAACTTTTGAAAAGGCCCCTGAAATACCCGATCTGAGTCCCAGGGCCGCTTCTTCTGCCTCCGCTCTTTCCGGCCTCATCAAGCGATATCGTGAGATGTTCGCACAGGGAAGGAATATGGGGAGAAGCCTCAGGGCGCTCATAGAGGAGATCAGCTATAACAACTACATCAGCGAACTTTATAAGACACCGGAGACCGCGTTCAGAAAGATAGCAAACCTTGACGGGTTTGTCGAGTCCCTCAGCCGCTACGAATCAACCGAATCTACCGAACGGGCGCCTTCACTGCACGGGTTTCTTGAGGCCATGGCACTCACCGACCTGCTGGAGGCAAAGGATGAAAAGGTAAGCAGGGGTGTCACGCTGATCTCCTTCCACTCGTCAAAGGGCCTGGAATTCCCGGTGGTTTTTATCGTCGGGGCCGAAGAGGATATCCTGCCGCACCGTAAATCGGCTGATACGGAAGAAGGGCTTGAGGAGGAAAGAAGGCTCTTTTATGTCGGTATAACAAGGGCAAAAAACGAGCTGTACATAACCTATGCCGACCATAGAACCAAATACGGAAAAGAGGCCGCAGCCTTCCCCTCAAGGTTTATCGATGAGATACCGGCAGAGGTCATAAAAAAACTCGACCGTTTCGAGGAACTTGCCCCTGAAGAAGAGAAGGTTTACGCCGAGAAGTTCTTCGCGAATATCAAGGCGATGCTGGGGGACTGAAGGGACCGATGACAGACCATAAGCAACTCCACGACGCATTAAAAAAGCTCTCAGGAGACATCCGGGTCCTTATCGACCTCTCCCGCCGCGAGACGGATGAGTCCTGGGAACAGATGATCGAGACCGTAAAAAAAGAGATCGCTGACGAGGACTTTCAGGCTGAGGGGAAGGGACAGAAAACAACTGACATTGTCTACCGTGCCCTTATCTCCGAAATATACGACCACCTCGGACTCCTCGTTAAGAATCTGAAGGCCTCGCAGGAGAGGCTGAGGAAACTTGCCACGAGAGACCTGCTTACCGGGCTCTACAACCGGAATTTCTTCAATGAAACAATTATCCGGGACATCCGGAAGGCAGAAAGACAGCACGAAAAACTTTCGATAATCATTATCGATATCGACAACTTCAAGAACATCAACGACACCTACGGTCATCTCCACGGAGACGGGGTACTCAGAGAATGCGCACGCATATTAAAAAATGCCGTCAGGAAGTCTGATTTCCTCTGCAGGTACGGGGGAGATGAGTTTGTTATCGTAACCCCGATGCCTCTCTGCAAAGAGAATACCCCTCTTTTCACGAGGATTGAAGAAAGCGTCCATGCATGGAACCTGGAATATGCTACCTTTGATTACAGACTCTCCCTGAGCATCGGCTGCTCAGTCTGGGAGGCAGGGAAAGATATCATTGAGGTCCTCAGTGAAGCTGACAAAAAAATGTATCGGAACAAGAGGAAGAAAAAGTAGCAGCAGGATTGCCGGGAAGCTACACTCCTGATCCTTCCTTTGCACTGCCGAAAACCGTCACCCGGTTTTTTCCCGAGGTCTTGCTCGCATAGAGGGCCTCATCCGCTTTTGCCATCACAGAGGTCAGGTCGTCGCCGTCCCGGGGGAAGGTGGCAAGCCCGGCTGATAGTGTCGAAACTAAGGGCTTGTCGTCGAAAAAACACGGGGTCTCCGCAAAGGTCTTCACAATCCTTTCGACCGCTACAATCGCCCTGTCTCCGGCCGTATCGCTGAACAGAATTATGAACTCGTCCCCGCCGTATCTGGCTATAATATCCGAAGCTCGGACACAACGCCCGATGATTCTGCCCACATGCCGGATCAGTTCTGTCCCTGCCAGGTGTCCATGGGCATCGTTGATCTTCTTGAGGTTGTCCGCATCCAGCATGCATATCGAGAACTCCCTTTTATACCTCTTGGCCAATGCCTCCTGCGCCTTTGCCAGGTTCGCAAAATTCCTCATGTTATTGAATCCGGTTATCTCGTCGGTGAGAGAAAGTCTTTCGACCTCTTGCCGGGCATGCTCCGTCTCCCCGGCAAGCATCGCCCCAAGATGCGCTATGAGCATGAACGGGAAGATCTGCAAAAGACTCTCAAGAGCCTGACTCCTGCTGAGGAAATCGATATTCTCATGCACGGCAAGATAGGTATAGGAGGTGACCGCGAGGGCAGCCATGAAGTAGGTAATCCTTTTCCCTTGCGTGAGTGCGGCTGCCATCAGGGCAAGGTAAAGGAGGGAGATGAAGGGGCTGGACGTCTTGCCGGTATACCAGCTCACGGAGATGGCAAAGGTCATGAAGACGACCAGGTCCAAAAAGGTCTTGACCCTGCCATAATAACCCTGACCACGGAAACCATATCGTGCGATGACGTTATAGATGAAAAGAAGGATGCAGATAACCGCAAGGGGAAAGTTGTTTTCGTCACCGCGCGGCAGGAGTTTGATATCAAGGGTCACGACGGCGATCAGGAGCCAGGCGATATTCCCCATGATCCTGTCGTAGCCTAAATACCTCAGTTTTTCAGGGGAAGTCCCTGCCTGACTTTGGTGAATCATTTCCCCTCATACCCGAACTGCAATCTCATGGCTTGAATTGTATGCCAACAGGGGTATCCGGTTCAATAGGGACTTTATTCAGGCAGAAATAAAGCGGGGCGGGGCCATTCCTATGCCCGATACCGGCTGGCCAATCTCCGGTAATCCTCCTCTGTGTCCATATCAAGGACAACCCCCTCATCAGGGACATCAAGAAGAACAATCTTGTCGGGATGTCTGGTTATTACGTCGCGAAGCGAGCCTGCCGTGATGAACATCTCTTGCAGCAATGCCGAGGGAAAGAGAGAAGGGTGGCCTCTCTTCCCCTTATGAACCGGGATTATGATCCTGGCCGGATCAGCCTCATGCACATGAATAATAATCCCGATCGTTTCGGGAGAAACCAGAGGATGATCAGCCAGGCAGACAAGCACACCACTCGATGCAGCGTCTATCTCCCTCAGTCCAATCCGTATCGACTCTGCCATATCGCTTGCAGGGTCGTCATTGGAGGCGAACTTCACCGGGAGTTGTGTCAGGCACGCACGAACTGCGTCCTGGCCCCTTCCGGTTACAACAACGATATCCCGGATGCCGGCCTCCGAGATACTCCCGGCAGCATGCGCAATGACAGGCCTGTCACCCAGCGGCAGCAGCTGTTTTGTCCGCCCCATCCTCCTGCCCGATCCCGCCGCAAGCAGAAGGGCAGATACCCGGCAATGCATATTCCCTCCTTTTCTGTATGACCTGCGCCATAATGCTGACCGCGATCTCCTCAGGCGTAATCGAGCCGATCGAAAGACCGACCGGGATAACGACCCTGGCTATGTCCCGGTCTGAAAATCCCTCCTCACGGAGGAGCTTGAAAAGGAGGGCCTTCTTCCTCCTGCTTCCGAGAAGGCCTATATAGTGCACCTCTGTCCGCAGGGCGGCCCTCAGGGCATCGAGGTCGTGATTGTGACCACGGGTCGCAATCACGATATAGTAATTCCGGGCGGCCCGAACCCTTGAAAATATGCCCCCGAAATCATGGACAACGACCTCGTCTGCGTCAGGGATATTTGCCCTGTTTGCATATTCAGCCCGGTCGTCAGTTACCGTGACCCTGAACCCGGCAAATTTTGCCAGCTTTGAGAGGGCTGCACCGACATGCCCCGCGCCGAGGATAATCATCTCAGGCTCAGGCAGCACAGGTTCAATGTATACGAGCACCTTTCCCCCGCAGACAAGGCCCCCATGTTTTTCTGTCAGTTCAAAGGGCAGCGTCGAGGGTTGCCCGTCCTTTATAGCCATGAGTGCGGCCTGGATCACATCGGCCTCAATACAGCCGCCGCCGAGTGTACCCATGATACTGCCGTCGTCCCTGACTATCATCTTGGCTCCCTGCCTCTGGGGCGATGACCCGACAGCCTGAACGATCGTTGCCAATGCGGCGGGCCTGCCTTCCCTTTTCAGTCTTACTATCTCTTCATAAATTTCCATGCGTTATGCCTTCACCTCTTCTGTTCTTATCGGTAGGGTGCGTATCCGCTTTCCTGTCAGCGTGAATATCGCGTTGCAGACAGCAGGCGCAATCGGCGGGACCCCGGGCTCGCCGACTCCCTGAGGAGATTCTTTGCTCTGGATTATATGCACATCGACCTTCGGCATATCCTTCATCCTTACGACCGGGTAGTCATGAAAATTGCTCTGTTCGACTCTGCCATCCTTGAGAGTAATAGCCCCAAACAAGGCAGCTGAAAGGCCGAAGACGATCCCGGATTCCATCTGCGCGGTCACCGTGGAGGGGTTCACCGCCCTGCCGCAGTCTATGGCACAGGTAACGTTATGGACACGCACCTCGCCGCGGGGACTGACGGAGACCTCTGCAACCTGGGCAACAAAGCTGCCAAACGATTCATGGACAGCGAGACCTCGTGCCCGTCCCTTGGGAAGAGAACCGCCCCATCCTGCTTTTTTTGCAGCAAGCTCCAGCACCGCCCGGTGCCTCGGATGTTTGCCGAGAAGCGCCATCCTGTATTCATAGGGGTCTTTGCCAGCGGCATGGGCAAGCTCGTCGATAAAACTCTCGACAACAAATGCTGTATGAGAATGGCCAACCGAACGCCACCAGAGCACGGGCACATTGATGTCAGGGCTATGAAGATCCACATATACATTGGGGATATCATAAGACAGGTTGGAAGCCCCTTCTACAGACGTGCCGTCGACCCCGTTTTTGATGAAACCCTGTTCGAACAGGGTGCCCTTGATGATAGACTGCCCCACAATCGTATGCTGCCAGGCAACAGGCATCCCCTTCTCATCCAGCCCCGCAGATATCCTGTCAGACCACATCGGCCTGTAATAGCCTCCGCGCATATCATCTTCCCTCGTCCAGATTACCTTTACCGGCTTCTTCACAGCCTTAGCGACGTGTACCGCCTCGCTTACAAAATCCGAGCGCGGGTTGGCGCGCCTTCCAAATCCCCCGCCGAGCAGCATGGTATTAATCTTTACCTGTTCAGGTTTGAGACCTGCTATCGATGCTGCTGAATTTCTGTCAACAGTCTGGAACTGGGTGCCGGTCCATATCTCGCAGCTGTCCTGCTTCAGGTCAACCAGGCAGTTTAGCGGCTCCATGGCCGCATGGGCCAGATACGGGACTTCATACTCGGCAGTCAGCTTCTTTGTGGCTGTTGTCAGTTTCTGGACCGCGTCGCCCTCTTTCTTAGCCACGATGCCTGCTGTCTTTGAAAGCCCGGCATATAGAGAACGCATACTCTCAGTAGAAAGTTTTGCGTTCTCTCCTTCATCCCACTGGATATCCAGCGCCTCTCGCCCTTTCTCCGCAGACCAGAAGTCTTTTGCTGCAACCGCGATACCCGAGGGTATCTGATAGACTCCACTGACGCCGGCAACCTGTTTTGCCTTGTCAGCATTGAACGATTTGACCTTCCCGCCAAAGACAGGAGCCCGTTCAACTACGGCGACAAGCATACCCTTGACCTTCGCATCGATACCGAACAGGGCCTTGCCGCTGACCTTCTCAGCTGTATCAAGCCGTTTCGTCGGCTTGCCGATCACCGTGAAGTCATCGGGCTTTTTCAGCGTGACCTCTTTCGGCGGTTTGAGCCGTGCCGCCTTTTCCGAAAGCGCGCCGTATGAGAGCCTTTTTTTCGACTTGTCGTGAATAATGAACCCTTTTTCAGCGCGGCAGGATTCAGGCGCGACCTTCCAGGTTTCAGCAGCTGTCTGCAACAGCATCGTCCGTGCCGCGGCTCCTGCCTTGCGGAACTGGTCCCAGGTCGAGCGGACGCTGGAACTTCCGCCGGTCCCCTGGATCGGGCCCCACTCTGTATGGTTATATTCCGGAGCGACTGGAGCCGGCTCGACCCGTATCCTTGCCCAGTCGCACTCGAGTTCCTCTGCAATAAGCATGGGCAGGGATGTGTAGACACCCTGCCCCATCTCGGACTTGTTCACGATGATGGTGACCAGATCGTCGGTGCCTATCCGAATAAAAGCATTCTGGGAAAATGACTGTTTTGCCTTCCCGGCTGCTGCCGGAACTGCCCCGGAGATGGAAAACCCAAGGACCAGACCACCGCCGACCATTACCCCGGTCTTGAGAAAATCACGACGGCTTATCTTGACGGTCCTGTTCATCTTGCGCCTCCTTGTACCGTCATGCCGGCGGCAAGGATGATGGCACTGCGTATGCGCTGATAGGTCCCGCATCTGCAGATGCAGCCGGACATAAACTCATCGATATCCGCTTCGGTCGGGTTCGGTTTGCTTTTCAACAGCGCCACTGCCTGGATCATCTGTCCGGACTGGCAGTAGCCGCACTGTGGTACATCCTGGGCAATCCAGGCCTTTTTGACCGGGTTATTGTCCGGGATCCCTTCGATCGTCGTTATCCTTTTCCCGACCGCGTCTTTCACCTGTGTCTGGCATGAACGTTCGGCCTTTCCGTCTATCAGCACGGTACATGCGCCGCACTGGGCCTTGCCGCAGCCGAACTTGGTGCCGGTAAGCCCTACCTGCTCCCGGATCACCCAGAGCAGGGGGGTATCCGGGCTGACATCGACCTTATGCCGTCTTCCATTAATCGACAGAGAGTACATTGCCACCTCCTGGGTTATTCAGTAAGATTTGACGGATCCGCCACTATAAAAAAATTCTACCACGAAAAAGACAAAAACAATACGTTGCAGCAAAGTGGCGGTTACCCGGGCTAGGTTCCTTTTGGTTTCAGCCTCCTTGTCGGCTGGGCATTCCAGGGGTCATCCGGCCAGGGATGTTTTGGATAACGGCCCTTCAGTTCTTTCCTTACCTGCTGATACCCACTATTCCAGAACCCCCTGAGGTCCTGAGTAATCTGGACCGGTCTGCGGGCCGGTGACAGAAGATGAAGGAGTACCTTCACCCGTGAGCGCGCAATGACAGGGGTATCGGCAAGACCGAACATCTCCTGCAGTTTTACCGCAAGAACCGGAATCTCCCCTGAGCCATAATCCAGTGCTACCCGCGAACCGCTCGGCACGACAATATGCGTCGGGGCCTCCCGGTCAAGAACGCGCAGCTGTTCCCATGTCAGCAGAGCCTTTAATGCCGGAAGGATGTCCAGGGCTGCCAGTTCCCTGACGTTTCGAATGCCATCAAGCCACGGCAGAAGCCACGCCTCAGGGGCAGCCGCGAGAAGGTCTTCGGAGAGATCGGGCCAGCCCTCTTCAGGAAAGGTCCTTCTCATGAGGGCAACCCGAGCCGTAAACTCGCGGTGCACGCCACGATAGCTAACCATTGAAGGGTTCGAACGGATTGCCTCGCACAGAACCGGGATCGTTTCTTCAGGAGACGGGTTAAAGGGCTTTTCAGACAGCGACACAGCTCCAAGCCGTTCTTCGATTGAAGAGACTATCCTGCCTTCTCGTTTGTCCCATACGACTTTTCGTCTTTTTGTGAGCATACCGCCGCATTCGCTCCGGATAAGTTCTTCTGTGAGATACGCAGCCAGATGTACAACCCCTTCAGCCTTTTCACCGGCGTCAACATTCAGTGCAACGATAAATCTGCTCCTCGCCATGTTTCCGGGGCGGGAAAACCTGACACCTCTCCCCTGAGACAGGACATACCTCCCACCCCCGTCCTCGCGCAACTTGGCTATCCTGTCTGGAAAAGCAACAAGAAGCAGCCGGGATATCAGCTCGGTCTCAACCGCTTCCTCGAAATAGTGGCTATTATCTCTGTTGATCTCCCTGAGCAGGTGCCGTGCCGTCTTGTCAACGATGCGCAGGGCCCATACATCGGCGGCCCCGGGGGCTATCCCTTCTCTGCGCCAGCGGCGCAATATATCGAGTCTCTCGGCGACATCCGGCTCGTCCTCCTGTCCCGGAGCTCTCCTGCGCAGGATGTCTCTTTCGGCAAGCAGTGCTGCCAGATCGGCCCCAAGACCCGGGGACCCCAGTTCCTCCGCTCTCACCAGAAGCCTGCCGAGTCGCGGATGGAGCGGCATTCCCGCCATTTTCCTTCCTGCCGCTGTTACTGAACCTGAAGAATCGAGCGCTCCGAGTGCAGCAAGAAGTGTTAGGGCGGACTCCCAGGCTGCGGCAGGAGGTAAATCAACCCAGGAAAGCTCAGCAGGATCCTTGACGCCCCAGACGGCCAGTTCAAGGACAAGAGAGGTAAGGTCGGAAACAAGGATCTCCGGAGGAGCGAAAGGTACCATCGACTCGAAGGCATACCTGCTGTATAGGCGGTAGCAGAGCCCCGGGCCGAGCCTCCCCGCCCTTCCCTTGCGCTGCTCAGCTGATGCCTTTGATATCGATACCGTGATAAGCCGGTTCATCCCGGTCGATGGATCATACTGGAGTCTCCGCGCCAGTCCGCTGTCTATGACAACCTGAACGCCTTCGATTGTAAGACTTGTCTCTGCAATATTGGTCGCCAGGACGATCTTGCGCTTTTTTGAGGGAAGAATGGCCCGCTCCTGATCCTCAAAGGAGAGATCGCCATAGAGCGGGTTAAGGGCAATATCGCAGCCACTGCGACTGACAATCGGCCGGAGCAGATCGGCGCAGGCGCTTATTTCTCCTGCCCCCGGAAGAAAAACAAGGATGTCTCCCCCAGCCTCTTTTATCGCCCTGGTGACGGCGTCGGATACACGCACGGCAAGCCGGCGGTGTTCTTTGTTGTCAGGCAGGTAGTGTTCTTGAACGGGAAATGTCCTGCCGGAAGTTGTTATGACCGGGGCATCTCCCAGCAGTGTCGCCAGCGGACCGGGGTCAAGAGTCGCCGACATAAGCATGATCTTGAGGTCTTCCCTGAGGTTGCGCTGGATATCCAGACAGAGGGCGAGGGCCAGATCGGCATGGAGACTCCGCTCATGAAACTCGTCAAAGATGACCATCGCAGTGCCTTCAAGGCCGGGGTCTGACTGTATGCGGCGGGTCAGGATCCCTTCTGTCACAACCTCGATGCGGGTAGCCCTTGAAACCCTGCGGTCAAACCGTATGGTATAGCCAACAGTAGCACCGACCTCCTCACCCAGAACAGAAGCCATCCAGCGGGAGGCCGTGGTAGCAGCTATCCTGCGCGGCTCAAGCATGATAATACGTCCTGTTTCCGGCGGTATGATATCGAGCAGGGCAAGCGGAACACGCGTTGTCTTGCCTGCACCCGGCGGCGCCTGCAGGACAACCGAATTATTTCTGAGCACTGAATCTTTCAGCAGATTCAGGATATCATCGATGGGATATGTTTTCATAGAAATTGGTATTGCAAACTGACCTGTTGTTATTCTAACACCAGTGTCGCGTCAATGAGGATGCGGAATGCTGCGAAATATTATTTTCTTGTAGTATTATGAAGAAGCAAAATGCTGCGGAGAGGGAGGACAAACCTATGGTCCCAAAAACAGAGAGTGATTCGAGAATCCGGAGGCTCCAGAAACAGCTTGGGGAAGATGCCATCGAAGGAGCCCTTTTTGTTTATCCAATTGATATCTACTATTTTGCAGGCACACGTCAGAATGCGGTTCTTTGGATTCCTGTTGAAGGCAGGCCGACGCTTTTTGTCAAGAAAAGCCTGATCCGCGCCAGGGAAGAAAGCAGCCTGTCTGACATCCGGCCCTATCCATCGAGCCGTGATTTTTCTGATTTCTTCGATAAAAAGATCAGCAGAATTGGTCTCACCTTTGATGTACTGCCGGTCCAGCAGTATCAGTACTACTTAAGACTTTTGTCGTGCGGAGATTTTGTTGACCTGTCGGATATCAATCGCCGGATGCGCGCGCTAAAATCACCATGGGAAATCGATCAGATGCGAGAAAGCGGCAGAAGGCTTTGTGAGATGTTCAGGCAGGTCCCCACTTTTCTGAGACGCGGCATGCGTGAACGCGACCTGGCGGCCGAAATCGAGTACCGGTTCCGCACCAAATGGAGTGAGGGAAATCTGCGCATGAGGGCCTTCAACCAGGAGATAACAGGGCTTGCCGTTGCCGGAGCCAGCGCAGCAGCAGCGGGCTGCTTCGATGGTCCAGTCACCGGCAGGGGCCTTTCAAATGCCTCGCCGTACGGACCGTCAGAGGCGCTGATTCAGGAAAACACTCCGATTCTGATCGATTATCCGGGTGTCTTCAATGGGTATATCACAGATATGAGCCGCATTTTTGCCTTTGGCAAACTGGATCCTGAGATGAGTCGTGCATTTAATGTTTCGCTTGATATCCAGATATGGCTTATGGATAATATCCGTCCCGGGGCAATCTGTGAAGATCTCTTTACAGAGGCAGCAGCAATTGCGGATTCCGCTGGTCTGAAGGATAATTTCATGGGGCATCCAGGTGAGCAGGCGAAATTCGTCGGCCACGGTGTTGGCCTTGAACTGGACGAACTTCCGGTGCTCGCTCAAAAATTCAAGATACCACTACAGGAAGGACATACAATTGCGATAGAGCCAAAATTTGTTTTTCCAGGCAGGGGGGTTGTTGGAATAGAAAATACGATTGCAGTCACTCATGCCGGGTGTGAAAAACTTACCGACCTTCCTGACAATCTGAAATGCCTGTAATACGTCTTAGGTATTTATATCGGGAGCTACCGTTTAAAAAAATATAGCCTCACTTATCCTGAATCATTCTGGTGGCTCAGGGACTGATAGCAGCCAGCTTTACCTGCGCTGAAATGCAAGATTTCTGGATTCAAATGGCCAGATTCGATTAAATATTCCGGAAAACGCATTGACATCAAATTACATCCTGCGCTAAACTATAGTTGCTAAATCAATTGACTACGCAATAACCTTACCAATGGAGGCGTTATGGAAAAGAAAAAGTATATCTTTGTGCTTTCACACTCGACGAGCAACCCGATTGAAGCAATAGGACTGATGAAAATAGCCATGAACATGAAGGCGTTTGACGATAGCGTTGAACTCGATTTTTTTCTGATAGGCGAAGGTGTTCAACTTGCCAAAAAAGGTATTGCTGACACCATATCAATGGAGATGGAAGGGCAAAAAATTGTTGTCGGTGAAATGCTCAACACCCTCATAGAGGATTTCAATGTAAAGTTCTTCGTCTGCCATGCCTTTATGTCAGCCTTCAGCATATGCAAGGATGATCTTATCAAGAACTCTGAGGTCAAAGCAAGCTCATATCTCGGAGAACTTATGCTGGATGGACGCATACCGTTCCAGTTGAATCTTTAATATCTCCCCACTCCAGCAGGCTCTCTGCGCTGTTGCAGGGGGCCTGCTTTTTTTTCGTGAAACTATTCTTCAGCAAGGGTCTGCAGCATTGTTTTAATGATAACCGTATAGCAGGCTATAAATATGCCGGCAATAACCGCATAGCCGACTGCCTGCCACGCATTAAACCTGCCTACAACCTGTGTAAGACTCGTTCCCGCGGCAATGCTTCCCAAAAAACAGAAAAATCCGGCCACGCCCGATGTCCAGCCAAAGCTTTTTTTCGATTCCATATACTATCTCCTTTCAGGTTCGCAATGATTAAAAGCGCTTCATTGTACAATAAATCGCAGAGATGTTTCAAAGATACTGTGCCGATTGGCAAATATACATGCCTAATTTCGTATAATACATGATATTGTTTTAACAGAATAACTTCAAATCTTGACTCGGGAGCGTTTCATGACTAAAGAAAAAAAGAGCACCCCCAGAAGGCAGTTGGGATCGACCATAGGACTGGATATGCTTGTCCAGGAGGTAATGACAAAGGAGATTATCGCTGTTCAGAAATATGAGAGTGTTCTGCATGTGGCGGATATTCTTTCCGAAAAAAACATAAGCGGTCTACCTGTGGTAGATAAAGGGAATCGGGTGATTGGTATCATTACTCAGGCAGATATCCTCTCGGTAGTGGGTATACGAAAAGAACATACATTGAAAGACCTTTTGAAGCATATGCTCGGAGAGCCGCTTCCTGAAAAAAAGGTAGGCGATATTGTTGCTGACATAATGGCCTCTCCTGCAGTTACCATAAAACCGAACGCAAGCATTGCCGTGGCTGCGCAGATCCTTGATGAAAAGAGGATAAGAAGATTACCGGTGGTTGATGACAATAATGTACTTATAGGGCTTATCTCAAGGGCCGACATCCTGAAGGCAGTTATCAAAAAATTAAAATAGCACACCCATTGGTGGACAGAACCCCTATTCGCTGAGATGATGGCATAAAAAAAGGCCCGGATTATTCTATTGAACAATCCGGGCCTTCTCATTTAAATCCGGCAGCAACCTACTTTCCCAGGACCTCACGATCCAAGTATCATCGGCCATGGAGGGCTTAACTTCCGTGTTCGGGATGGGAACGGGTGTAACTCCTCCTGCAATACCACCGGAAACTTTAATTTCCAGAGATTTAAGTATAACATTAAATACTACTGCTTTGTCAACCCATTTTCATGGGTATGTCCATTATTATTTTATGGACACTCCTGATCGTTGACGACAGGAGGGAAGAGGGAAGTTAGGGTCAAGACACACGGCCAATTAGTACTGGTCAGCTGAATGCATTACTGCACTTACACCTCCAGCCTATCAACGTGGTAGTCTACCACGGGCCT
>Ga0334722_10002011_pt1 | contig 23710 bp, 16 predicted proteins | sample C3_bottom_MG_FD_207210 | JGI IMG/M metagenome (GOLD analysis project Ga0334722, IMG submission 207210) | Sediment microbial communities from Yellowstone Lake, YNP, Wyoming, USA - C3_bottom | ecosystem: Environmental > Aquatic > Freshwater > Lake > Sediment | place: USA: Wyoming | collected... | reverse complement strand
GCTTCGCCGACTGCAGCGCGCTCGACTCCACCTCTTTCACCGAAGCGCTGATCTCGCCCACGGAAGAGGCCGTCCCTTCCGCAATGGAGGACAGGCTTTCCACGCTCCCGGCAATTTCACGGATGGCCGCCGACATCTGGGCGATCGCCGTCGAAGTCTCCTCCACCATGGCCGAGAGGTCTTGCATCGTCCGCGCCACCTCGTCGCTTGAAGCGCTCGTTTCGATCACTGCGGACGAGGTCTGCTCCACGGTCGCGTTCAAATCCTCAACGCTCCCGCCGATCTCCTTCAGTGAGACATGCATCTCGTTCACCGACGACGCGACCTCTTCAACGGCCGCGTGCTGCTCCTGGCTGCCGGTGGCGATCCTGGACGAGGCCCCGGCAACCTTCTCCGAAACCGCTTCAAGTTTCCCGGCCGATTCCCGGGTGCCGCCAAGCATCGTTTTGAGCCCGGAGATCATGGTGTTCAGGCCTTGACCGAGCATCCCGAGCTCGTCACGGGACGTTACCGGCACGCTCCGGGTCAGGTCGCCCGCGGCTATCCTCGTGGCAACAGCCAGACTCTCCATGGTCGGGTGAACGACCATGTTCCGGATCATGACAAAGATGATCGCGGACAGCACCAGTGCGAACGCCAGAGAAACCACAATTAACAAAACAACGAGCCTGCCGGCCTCTTGTTTCATCGTCGATCGGGGATATCCTATCATGACCGCGCCGATTCGTGAGCCATCGATGGAGACCTCGGTGGCTACCTCAAGAATATCGAGCTCTTTTTTCAGATAGGTCGCGAGTCCGATTACATCGGCGGGGTGTTCTCGCTGAAACGCTTGTTGAACGTCGGCCCGGGTGCTGTTGAAACTTGCGGCTGCGGAACTCAGCGGATTTTGCGTCCCCTCGACAACATAAACATAGAGCGCATCCTGCGACCGCAGTGCATCCGTAACAAGACCGTCGATGCGAATGAGGTCCTTGAGCAAAATGGCGTCCGTGGCCGACCGGCCCAGAAAATCGGCAAGCACGCGCCCTTCCGTGGCCCGTTCCTCGTACCGCATCTTGAGCACAGAGCGCGAAGCCACGAGCGCGCCCGTGATCGTCAGGAGCAGGACCGCGGCGCTCACGGCGGCAACCAGTTTGAACCCCATCTGCTGCTGCAATTTTGCTTTCAATGTTTGAAACATCGCTTGCTCCCCATATGTCCTCCAGCCCTGGACAAGCTGGAACCTATAGAGAATGGTGACTCGGACAAACCGGAAAACTGTTTAGCCGCAAAAGTCACAAAAGGCACAGAGAAAAGCGAAAACCAGAACAAATTTTTAAAAGCTTTCAAGCTCTTTTCTGTGCCTTCTGTGCTTTATGTGGCAAACATTCTTGCCATTCCGAAAAACCTGTTAATCCTGTTATCCTGTCAAAAGAGAAAAAACTTTTCCGCAGATTGCGCAGTTTGTTTTAATCGGTGAAATCTGCGCAATCCGCGGATAATAGGTTGACCTGAACAGTTACTTCTGTTTTGCAAGCCAGTCGTTCATGTCCCGCACGCTATTGTAATCCGCGTCCTTGGGCAGAATGAACTTGTCGACCATGATCCCGTCAAGGATCGCCTTGCCTGCCGGGTCCTCATGCATCGAGAGAAACGCTTTTCTAAGCGCCTCTTTGAGCGCGGGATCCATGTCCTTTTTCACGATCACCGGCGGGATGCCGTAGGCCGGGGACTTGCGGATGATCCTGGTGAGTTGCGTGTACACCGGGTTTTTCTTTGCCGCGTAATCATAGATCAGGCTGTCGATGCTCGCGCCGTCCACCATGTTTTTGGCGACCGCTTCTATGGATTTGTCATGACTGCGGGTGTAGATCACCTCGCTGAAGAACTTCTCGGGAGTGGTGTTGAAATCCTTGCCCACCATGTAGGTCGGCACGATTTTCCCCGTGTTGGACTTGGGGTCCGTGAAAGCGAACTTTTTGCCTTTGAGGCCCGCAAGGTCCTTGATGGGACTGTCCTTGTTCACAATGATATAGGCATGGTAGAAGGGCTGGCCATAGGACTGGGGGGCAACGAGCAATTCCGCGCCGAACTTGGCCTTGTCTTTCACATAGGGGCCCGAACAGACGAACGCAACGGTAACGTCTCCCCGGTCGAGCATGCCATCCATTTCGTCGTAATTTTCCTTCTGGACCATCTCGACAGGCCTGCCGATCTTCGTGCCCACGTAATCGAGGATCTGCTTGTAATACCTCATGGTCTCCTTGGGGGAAATCATGGCTGCGACGCCGATCTTGATCGGCTCGGCGGCCTGCGCAAAAGACATGAACACTCCCAAAACCATCGCCAGTGCCATTACAATAACTTTCCTGCTGTTCTTCATCGTAAGTATCCTCCCCGGTTTATGGATTCCCCCGCAGCTTGCTGCGGGGGCTGGTTCATTATTGCAGTAACGATTCTGCTTAATTGTATCCGTGATATTCCGTGGCCGTTTCCGTGGTAACTGCCGGTATTTCTCCTTGATTCGCTACGTTTTAAACTTCTCGATCTCCTTGTTGAGCGAACCGGTCTGCACGGCGATCACGTCCATGGCGCCATGCAGCCCCGTAGCCAGGTCCGCGTTCGCCCGGGCGATCTCCTTGATCCGGTCGATGGCCTGCACGATAAGGTCGCTCCCTATCTGGACCTCGCCGGTCGCCCGGTTCACCAGGCTGATCTTGGCGCTCATATTTTCAACAGCGCCGGTAATGTCCTTGCTCCCCTTCACCTGTTCATCGGTGGAGCGCTTGACCACCCGCGTCAGTTCCCGCATCTTTTCCGCGGCGCGCATGATCTGCTCGCTGCCGATCCGCTGCTCGGTCGTGGCCCGGGCGATCTGGTGCGCCATGTCGTTGATCTTGTCCACGGCAGCGCTCACCTGCCGGATGCCCACGGACTGTTCGCTTGCAGCGCGATTGATGTTCTTGCTCATGTTCCGGGACTGCCCGGCGCGCTCGAGGATCTTGGTGAGCGCTGCTCCGGTATCCTGAGAAAGCCGCACGCCTTCTTCCGCCAGCAGGACCTCTTCTTTCATGACCTCCACCGCTTCCCGCGATTCTTCCTGGACCGAGGAGATCAGCGCACTGATCTCCTTCGTGGAGGACGCCGTACGGTTCGCCAGCTCCCTGATCTCCGCGGCCACCACGGCAAAGCCCCTGCCGTGCTCGCCGGCCTGTGCGGCGAGAATGGCCGCATTGAGGGCAAGCAGGCTCGTCTGGTCCGTGATGTCCTCGATCACGGTCAGGATGGCGCCGACACTGTCGGCACGGCCTCCCAACCGGTTCACCACGTCGGCGCTGCGCCGCGCAGCCTCCTCGATGCGCGTCATGCCCGCGATGGTCTTTTCAATGGACCGCATGCCAAGCTGTTCGGCATCTGCGGCAACGGCCTCGGCGATGCTTGCCGACTCCCGGGCATTGGACTCCACTTCCCGTACAGAAGCGCTGATCTCCGTGGTTGACGCGGCGGTTTCCTCGGCCGCCGAGGACAGGACCGCCACATTCTCGGCGATCTGCCGGATCGCGGCGAACATCTGGGTGATGGCGGTGACGGTATCCTCGATGGAAGAGGAAAGCTCGGACATCGTAAGGGCGACTTCCTGGATCGAAGCCGCCATCTCGATGACCGACGAGGAGGTCTGCTCGGAGGTCTCATAGATATCTTCAACGTTCCCGGCGATCTCCTTGAGCGAAAAGTGCATCTCATTCACCGAGGAGGCCGCCTCCTCGACGGACTCGGCCTGCGTTTTGCTGCCGGTGGTTATTTCCTCGGATATCTCCCGCACTTCTTTCCAGACCACGGCGCTGTTGCCGGCGGCCTTTCGCACGTTCTCGACCATGCCCTTGAGGCCGATGATCATGCGGTTCAGGCCGCGGCCGAGCATCCCGATCTCATCAATGGATTTCACATGCACGGTCACGCTGAGGTCGCCGGCGGCAATGTTCGATGCCACGGCAACGGCCTCCCTCGTGGGGACCACGATCATCCTGCGCGCCATGATGTACAGAACGGAGGACAGCAGCAGCACGATCCCGACGCTCGTCCCGAGCAGCAAATAAACGATATTCCGAATGGCCTGCTGAACGCCTGACGTTCCAAAACCCATGGTGACCGTGCCGATTTTCGTTCCCCGGGGTTTGATCTCGACCGCCACTTCAAGCACCTCGAACTGCCGGCGCACCCGGGCAACGAGCGCGGGAACATCGCCGGCCCCCTCCCCGGTCATGAGCGCCTTCACGTCAGGATTGTCGCGGTTGAAGCTGACGTAGGGAGTGCTGAGCGCAACGCCGCCGGCATCGGCGACCACCACGTACAGCACATCCTGCGATCGTACCGCCTCATCGACCAGCGAGTCCAGCGCCACGATATTCCGGTCCAGCATGAAGTCGCTGCCTGCCTTGCCCAGGAACAGGCCTATCTCCCGCCCCCGCGTCTCAATGGACCGGTACTCCCCGTCCATCATGGTGCGCGCGACAAAGAAGGTCCCGGCGATCATCAGGAGAGAAACAAAACCGGTCATGACCACCACGAATTTCAACCCCATGCTGGCATCGATCTTCTTCTTCAATGTGCTGGCGGCTATTTTTTCTTTAAGAGTACGTAGCATTCCTATTCCTTCACCGGGGAGGCCGGGCGCCCTGCGGCTTTGCCACCGTCATGGTAACCAGCTCCTGGTTCAGCAGCGCCGCCTGTTCGTTCAGCAGCTTCAGCGCTTCAGCCATGCCTTCCATCCGCTTCATGGTCTCGCGCGGCAGGTCCTGTATCCGCTCCATGGCCTGAAGGATCTGACCGGCGCCCTGCCGCTGTTCACTGGTCCCGGCGGCGATCCTGGCGGCGCCCACGGTCACGTTCTCCGCCGCCTCGGCGATCTGTTTGCCGCCGCGGCTCTGTTCCGCTATGGTGATGTTCACGCGGCGGGCGATGTCCCGCATACCTTCCGAGGCCTTGAGGATGATCTCCGAACCGCTGCTCTGCGCCTGGGTGGCCGATGCGATCTGGACCATCATCTGCTTGACATGCGCCACCGCCTCGCTCACCTGTTTGATCCCCCGTGCCTGCTCCATCATGGCGCGTTCGATCATGGTGGCCATCTCCGCGGACCGGCCGGCGCTTCCCACGATCTTCTCCAGCGCCGCACCGGCGTCCTGTGACCGCTGTACGCCGCGGTCAACGGCGGTCAGGCTTTCGGTCATGGCGGTCACGGCCTCCTTGGCCTCTTTCTGGACCGCCTTGATGAGCGATGCAATATCCTGGGCGGAACCGGCTGTCCGGTCCGCAAGGGCCTTGATCTCTCCCGCCACAACGGCGAAACCCTTGCCGTGCTCGCCCGCCTGCGCCGCCAGGATCGAGGCGTTCAGCGCCAGCAGGTTCGTCCGCTCCGTTACCTCAACGATGACGCCGAGGATCTTGCCGATCTCGCCGGAGCGCTTGTCAAGACGGGTAATAAGGCTGGAATAGCGCTCCACGGCCTCCTTGATGGTGTCCATGGCGCGCATGGTCTCATGAATGGACCGGCTGCCGCTCTCCCGCGCCTCGAGCGAGACCTGCTCCGAGATGCGCGCGGACTCCTGTGCCAGGCGCTCCACCTCGCGGATGGTCGCCTCGATCTGGACCGCCGAGGACGACGTCTCCTCCGCGGCCGACGACAGGGTCTCGGCATGGCCGGCGACCTCGCGGATGGACCCGATCATCTCAAGCACCGAGGTGGTCACGTGCTCCACCGAGGAGGTCAGCTCTCCCGTGTGGCGCGCCACCTCCTGGTTCGACGCGTTCATTTCGAGGATGGCCGACGAGGTTTCTTCGGCGGACTGCGACAGGCTCCCGGCGCTCTCGGCGATCGACTGGATGGACGAGGACATCTCTCCCACGGACGAGGAAACGCTCATGATGGCTTCCGCCTCGTCCTCCGAGTTCTTCCGGATGGCGCGCGAGTCTTCCGCGATCGTCGGGCCCAGGTCATTGATGCGCACCGCAATGGCGCTCATCTCGACGATGAACTGCTCAAGCCGCTCGACCAGATAGTTCACGCCGTTGGCGAGCAGGCCGAGCTCATCGTTCTTTCCGGTCTCCACGCGTCGGGTGAAGTCTTTTTTATCGATCAGGCCTGTCAGCGCATCACCCAGCGCCTTGACGCGGTCGGTCACGGTGCGGGAAAGAGAATAGTAGAGGATGGCCGCTAATATAAGGAAGATAAAGAGATGTTCGATGAGCGCGCTTATGGCATAGGCGCGGAGCCTGCTGTCGAGGTCCGCGGGGTAGACGGAAAGACGAACCTCGCCCAGCCGGGCCTGTTCGGCCATGACCGGCAGCGGCCCCACCAACAGGCGTTTCGCTGCCAGGGCCGCCCGGCCGTCACGGACGAGTTCCCGGCCCGATCCGTCGGTGATTATCACCTCCTGCGCATCGGGCAGGTGCATGAAGTTCTTCGCCATGGCGTTGAGGCCGCTGAAGTCCGTCATCAGCAGGTACGGCGTTGCCAGTTCGGCCATGAGCCTGCAGGACTGTTCGCCCCGGACGCGGGCTTCGCTCATCAGGGAGCGCTTTTCCATGACATAGCGATACGTCCCGATCATCGCCATGGTCACGAACAACCCCGCGAAGATCATGAAGATCAGTTTCTGTCGTATGCCTATGCGCATGATTCCCCCGCCGTGCTGAAACGCTGCCGCAGGCATGATGGTCGTCCTGCGCTGTTGAACCTGTAGGGGCGGGTTTAAAACCCGCCCCTACCACGAACATCCTGTGTGGACATGGATCAAATCGACTGCGCCGAATACTAGCTGAAGGGACTCCTAACCCGGACAAACCCCGATACTCGGGACAGGCCGGAAAACTATTTAGCCACAAAAGTCACAAAAGGCACAGAAAAAAGCGAAAACCAGAACAGATTTTAAAAAGCTTTCAAGCTCTTCTCTGTGCCTTCTGTGCCTTTTGTGGCAAAATTTTTTGCCGTTTTGTGTAGAATTTTAGTAACTACTCGGGTCAACACCTGTTAGCCGCGAAAGAATATATACTCAAATACACGATTTAGAGCTTTTTCTTTGAGTTCTTTGTGTTCTTTTGCGGCCAACCTGAATAGTTACGAATTTAATTCTTTTTAGCAACTAAAACTTAAACCGCGCCAGCTCCGCCTGGAGCGAATCGGCGCGGGCTTTGAGCGTCTGAACGGCCATGTCCATTTCGATCGACACATCAACGTTGTCCTGCGTGACCTTCTGGATGCGGTCCACGGCCTGGCTGATCTGCTGCGCCCCGAGGCCCTGCTCCGACGTGGAGCGCGCGACCTGCGCGGCCTGGATGGTAACCGACTCGACCGCGTTCGCGATCTGCCGGCTGCCCTGCGTCTGCTCCTGCGACGCCGTGGTCACCAGCCGTGTGACCTCGCGCATCTGCTCCGCCGCCTGGGCGATCCGCTCGCTGCCGCGCCGCTGCTCCTTCATGGCCGCGGCGATCTGCTCGATCTGGTTGGCAATGCCGATGGAAGCGTCCGTGATCTGCGCCAGACCGCGCGCCTGTTCCGCCGTGGTCTTTTCGATGGCCCGCGCCATGCCCGAGGCCTGCCGCGAGCTGTCGGCAACCTGCTCAAGCACGTCGCTGGTCACGGCAACGAGGGCTGCGCCCGCATCGACGGCCTTGAGACCCCGCGCCATTGCCTGCACGCTCTGCGCGGTCTCCTCCTGCACGGAGGCGATGAGGCTCACGATCTCCTGCGTGGACGCCGCGGTGCGCTCCGCCAGCTCCTTGATCTCCTCGGCGACAACGGCAAAGCCCTTGCCGTGCTCACCGGCCTGCGCCGCAAGAATGGCGGCGTTCAGCGCCAAGAGGCCAGTCTGGTCCGTCACCTCGTCGATCACCTTCAGGATCTGGCCGATCTCCTGGGAACGCTTGCCCAGTCGGTTGACCACGTCGGCCGTCGCTTCGACCGCTTCCTTGATGCGGTCCATTCCCCTGCTCGCCTCCGCCGCGGCGGTCATGCCGCGCTCCGAGGCATCGGCCGCGACCTTTTCCGCCAGCCGCGCCGATTCGACAGCGCGTTGCTCCACCTCTTTCACCGACACGCTCATCTCGGTGATGGACGACGACGTCTGTTCGGCCGAAGACGAAAGCGCCTCGGTATTTTCCGACACCTGCCTGATGGAGGCCAGCATCTCATTGATGGATGAAGCCGTTTCTTCGACAGCCCGGGAAAGGGTCCCCGCATTCCGGGCGACCTCCTCCACCGACGAGGCCATCTCGGTGGCCGACGAGGAGGCATTCGCCGCGGACTGGGACATGTCTCCGGCATGCTCCGACACACCGCGGATCGAAGAGACCATCTCGTTCACGGTCATGGCCGTCTGCTCCGTCGCCTCCTGCTGGCCCCGCGCTCCCAGGGTCATTTTCTGGGCGGCGCCGGTCAAAAGCTTGAGCGCATCGCCCAGGCTGATGCCGGTCTGCATGATCCTGCCCAGGATCTCCCGGAGGTTCAGGGATATGGTATTGACGGCCGCGCCGAGGGTGGCGATCTCCGTCTTGCCTTCGAGGACGATCTCCTGCGACAGATCTCCGGCAGCCATCCTGGCCGCGGCCCTCGACAGCTCGACGATCGGATCGGTGATCACCTTGCCGACCAGGAAATAGACGAGGAGCGTGGCAGCGAGAAAACTGACCAGCCCCACGCTGAGCGAGGACAGGAGCAGTCCCCGGATCTGGCGGTTCACCGCTTCGGCCTTGAGCGCAACACGGAACACGCCGACCTTCTTGCCGTCAGCCGCCATAAGAGGAATGACCTTTTCATAATGGCTGCCGCCTGCATCGCTGTACGACTGGGTCGTCTCCCCGAGAGCAACAAGGGCCTGTTTGCTTGCTTCGTCATCCTTTATGGTATTTTCGGCGCCGGCCATGCTGGTATAGAGCACTTTGCCGCTCATGTCCATGATCATGGCCTGCGACAGGTCTTTATCTTCCCGGACCAGCTCGCCCAGCTTCTCGCCCATTCCCTCAAGCGCATTAAGCGGAATGCCGAACCCCAGTGCCTTGTTGATGTCCTTCCGGGTCCCCTCAGCCATTGCCGTGACCTTCTCCATCAACGCGTCCTTATACCGGCTCGTCGCCGTATAGACATTGATGAGCGTCGTCAGTCCCAGGATCAGCAGAATGATGCCGGCGGTCGCAACGACCGCCCGCGTCTTGAGGTTCATGCCGGAAAAGAGGTTCATTTTATCACCTTGGTAGCGTCCGAGATCAGGTCGATCGGCACCTTGATCCCGAGAGCGCCGGCCTCCTTCAGGTTGACGACCAGCTCTACCATCCGGGGGACCTCCACCGGAATGCTGGCTGGCTTTTCCCCTTTGAGCAGCCGTGCCACCATTCTGCCGGCGGCAGCGCCCTGCTCGGACGGGCTCGGCGCCAGGCTCAGGACCACTCCGTGCTCTGCCGTGCCTCCGATCTGGCTGATGGTCGGGATCTTCGCCTCCCGGGCCAGCTGCACGATCGTATCAATGGCCTCGTTCGCCGCGGCGCTTACGGAGATGAGCACGGCGTCCGCCTTGCCGGTGAAGACAAGCTTTTTAGCCTCATCAGGCCGCTTGATGACATACTTGACCGTCTGGAACCCGTACTGGGACTCAAGCGCCCCCAGCTCCTCGGCCTGCCTGACCGAATCGGGCTCAAACTCGTTAAAAACTATCGCGACCCTGGTAAAGGGTGTCAGCTTTTTCAGGTACTTCAGCAGGCTGGTCATCGGCACCTTGGCGCTGATGCCCGTCATGTTCCGCGCCGACACGCCGGCAGCCGCGGGATCGTACACGCCGGCGTACACCAGCGGAATGCTCTTGGTCTCCCGGATCGTGGCCAGCGCCGCGGGCGCGCCGTAGGTCACGAGCACGTTCACTTCCGCCACCACGAGTTTCCGGGCTGCGTTCGCCCAGGAAAGGGAGTCGGGCGACGGCATCTGGAGCAGCGTGTCGACCGTGCGAAAATCGAATCCCTCTTTCCCGAGCGTTGCGGCAAAGGCCTTATGCACTTCCTGGTAATAGCCCATGTTGCCGGACATGATCACTCCCACGGTTTTGTCCGCGGCTCCGGCAGGCAGGGCGCAGAGAAGAAGCACGGCCGCCAGTATCCATCGTATCGCTTTCATTCTTCCTCCTGCTACCATTTCAGGGACAGGGTTCCCAGCATCGTTTTCACCCGCCCATCCTGTGTATCGTCCGACTTGTCATCGTACTTCCGGTACTGGTACCGGAGCTCGCTGCCGAGAGTCTTGGTAAACTGCATGTCGAGGCCCGCGGCAAACACATCCTCGACAATGTTGGCGTCCACGAGAACGTCATTCGCAGACTGCGTGCTCGACCCCGAATACTTATTCCTGAATTTGTCGTCCGACCGGCACCTGCTGGCCTCGGCGGACAGATGCATATTGTCGCTCAGCGCGTGCGTCGCCGCCAATGAGGCGACCTGCGACCTGGTGGCCATGAGGACCCCGTCCTCGGTCAGTAAAAAGGCCGGCATCCCTTGATAGGTCAGTGTTTCCTTGTTCGTGTTCTTGTACAACGCATAACTTGCGGTGACGGATGAACGTTTTCCCACCAGGAACGTGAGACTGCCGAGCGCCTGGTCGCGGTCTGTTGTTCTCTTGCCGCCCGCAAGCGGCGCGGACATATTGTCGCGCTCTTCCCGTATCCCGCCGTAGCTCACGAGCGTTGAAAGCCAGGTGAACGGCATCCACGTAGCCGAGGCCTTGAGGGTATCGACATTGTCCGGATCGCTTGCATACGCCGGGTTGACAACCTGCATCACGCTATAGTCCGTGCGCAGGGACATCTTGTTCGTGACCCGGTAGGTAAACCCGACCTTGGTCGTGGTCTTGGTAGTGCTGTGGGCCACGTCCCAGGAGTTCTGCTCGGTCCCGGTCATCCCCGAGATCACTATTATGTCGGGGCCGAAATCCTTGTCCCGCTTGGTCGTATCGATCGAATACTCGGCCTTGAAGATCAGGCGCGGCGTCAGCCGGTACTTGACCATGCCGGATACCAGGTCGCGCTTCGAGGACAGCGAGTCGCGGACATTATAGATATCCATCGTGCCGAAGGAGTTCGGCGCCGTTGTTGTGGCGGGATTGTCCGTCTGGATGTCGTAATGCCGGTATTTGAGAAAGAACGACAGATAATGGATGGGCGTAAACGAGACGTCCCCTGCCATGTTCTTGAACTCCGCTTTGGCCCCGCTGTCCTCGTTCTTTTTGTCGCCGCTCGCGTAGGTTCCGGCGGCCACGATTCGGCCGGAATTGGCCGTATGGATCTTGATCGTGTCCGTCGAGGTTTTCAGGTCCGGCGTGAGATTGTGCGGGACCGATACCGAGTACCCCGAAGGGATATCGAAGAGCGTTTTGTCCACGAGCGAGGAAAAGGTCTTTTCCGTGTGGCTCAGGTCCGCTTCAAAAAAACCCAGGTGGCTGTTGAGGCCCATCGTGACCTCCCGGGTGTTCCAGTTGATATCACGGGACTGCGAAACCTTGTTCACGCTGCCCGTATCGAGCAAGAACCGCTGCTGGATCGTCGCGTTGCGGTCGACCGTCTGCGCGTCAACATAGAAGTGGAGGGGAAAGTCCGGCAGCTTGAGCCGGAGAAAGGCCCTGCGCAGCTTGTTCTCGGACGCGTAATCTTCGCCGGGGTTTCTGTCCACAAAGCTCGGCGATGCCGTGAGCGGATCGTCCTTGCCTAAACTAACGTGGGTCAGGTTATGGTACAACCCGCGCGTATAGAAATTGAACACCACCACGTCGCGGTACGCGTAGCCCAGCTCCCCGAGATAGTCCTTCCCGTTCAGGGCAAAGGATTCGAGCAGGAACCGGTGCGGGAGCGGGTCCCATTCGACGTCCAGACCGCCTGCAACGGAGGACTCAAGATACTCGTACGCCGCGGCGCGGGAGCTGCCGCTGTTGGTCACGCTCCAGTAGCCCAGCGTGGTCTTTGCTTCGAACGCCTCCATCCGTTCCGGCGTCTGCGTCTCCGCTGCCGGGGCAGGCCGCGGAACGGCCCAGAGCATCAGGAGCATCAGGATCAGTAGGTTCTTTTTCATGGTTGAGTCTCCTTATCGCAGGAACCTGCCCTTGCCGCTCGGCGAAGGCAGGTCCGTGCCATGGATCTGGGAATGACAGTCTGCGCACCGCGTGTAGTACGCCTGCTTTTTCTCGGGGGTGCCCATGCTCAGCGCCACATCGTGCGTGGGATGGCACTGCAGGCAGAGATAGGGGTCCCGCATCACCAGCATGTGCCTGTTCACGGACCCGTGCGGCACATGGCAGGTGCGGCAGTCATCGGAAATGTCGGCATGCTCGTACACAAAGGGCCCCTCTTTCTCCGCATGGCACTGGGTGCAGGTGGCCTTCACCGTGTCCTTTCTCAGGCTCTTCTCCGTGGTGTTGCCGTGCGGATCGTGGCAGTCGGTGCAGAAGACCTTGCCTTCCGGCACGGGATGGCGGTTCGGGAGGGCGAAGGCCGCTTTGACTTCCTGGTGGCATTTTTCGCACATCACGGCCAGGTCCTTGTGCCGCACCTTCAGGTTGTGGCCGGCATGGATGTCATGGCAGTCGGAGCAGGAAATGTCCGCGATATTGTGGACGCCCGCGTTCCAGTTGTGCAGGTTGAACGTCGCGTTGGCCGTGTGGCACTTGAGACAGATCAGCGACTTGGCCTGCGCCGGAATATTCTTCATGTCGATGAAGGTCTTGTAGTTGCAGGGCGTCACCTTGCCCGCCCGGGCGTCGGCCTGCACGCGCTCCGGCGTGATCCCGTCGATGGCCAGGCTGCCCGGCCCGTGGCAGCTTTCGCAGTTCACGATGGGCATGCCCGATTCTCTCGAAAGCTGCGCGCCCATGGTCGAGAGGTCGAAGTCCGTGCGCCGCTGGTCGTGCGCATGACAGGCCGCAAGACAGGCGTCCGTGCCGATATAGTCGGCGTCGAGTCGTCCGGCGATCAGCTTCTCGTACTCCTTGATCGGTATGAGGGGCTTTGCGTCTTTGAGGGCCGCGCAACCGGCGACGAAGAAAACGCCGATGATCCCGGCTGCCAGCCACTTCCTCCATTTCAGAAATTGTTCCATATATATCAAACCTCCTTCTTCGAGTGTAAGTTAGGGCCGTTCAGCTTCGATGCCGTTTCCAGCCGGATATGCTCCATTCCAAAGAACGCCGTTGGGCAGCAGATAGATTTTTGCTTCAGCGCAATAAGCAGGCGGCGAACTGGAGCATATCGTTTCCAGCGTGGCGCCTACTGAGTAGTTCATGATATTGTCATCGACCCAGTCGATGGAATCATAAATGAGCCGTTTCGTGTACATTCGGTTGTGTACATAGGCCCCGGGATCATGCTCCAGCAGATTGAAGTTGTAGGCAGCGCCCATGTTGTTCTGGCCGGTGCCGGGAGTGCCCGTTACAGTAACCGCGGATACACAACTATAAGTCGTTCCGGTCGATTTCGACGTAAAGCTTGAGCTGCCGCCGGTCTCCCAGTTTTTGACGGGAAGGTTTGATGACGTCGTACAGGTACTGGTAATCGCCTGGTCATACGTGGTATTGAAACCCGACGCAATGAAGAAATAGGGGTTGTATGGAGCGAAGAAGATCCCGAGCTTTGTTGCAAGCTGGTCCTTCAAGGCGTCAATCGACTCGACAAACTGGGCCTTCTGCTCTCTCACGAGGTCGAGGATGAGCGTCGTGGATGGTCCGTGGCAGTTGAAGCAAACCTCGCTTGCAATGCCGGTTATCTGTCCGATCGAGGTTGTGCTCCGGGACACCGGCAGGAACAGATGGTTCCCGTTCTTGTTCGGACGGGACATGTGGCAGCCGATGCAAGGCCCGTTCGAGCCCGTATTCACATACGGCGGAAGCTCCTGCGTGGCAACGGTGCCGATCTTGTCATGGAGATATTCCGAGATGTTATTGTAGGGTCGGCCGGGAAACTCATACCCCGTGACCGTGAAGACCTGTCCACCTGCGGTCAGATAGTGGGAATTGATGAACCCGTTGTTTGAAAAGCTATACGCGCTGATGGTGTTCGACGAGCGCAATGCCGGGTCGTTCAAACCCCTGATCGTGTCGCCGCTTTCACGGCCCGTGTGGCAGGCCATGCACACATTCGACCCCGCAAGATCAGGGTAGACGTGCGAGGCCTTGGCATAGGTCTTTCCGCTCGACACATAATCATAATTCGCAGAGATCGCCCCGGGGTTCCTGAGGTTCCCCTTGTTGTCCACATGGCAACCGTTGCACTTGAGCATCTCGGGCTTGAAGGCTGTGCTGGAAGCAACTGAGGCATAAGCCGTGTTCGTGCCCGCGCTCAGTATCTGCGCCAGATCGGTATCACCCGTCCGTAGCGCATCGGCGTAGGCTGCGAATCCGGTCGTCGTATGGCATCGCTGGCAAGCCATGCGTGTGGACGTGCTCCAGTTATAATGGGCCCAGGCGCCGCTGAAATAACCGGTTCCGTTCGAATTTAAGTTGAAAGGATTCTTGTCGCCATGCGCGGATTGCGCCCATTCCCGGTTCTGTGTGGGCGGTTTGTGCGGATTGTGGCAGTTCACACAGACCCGCTCATCGCTGTAGTCCGTTTGGTAAATGCCCTGGGCATCTCGATAACTCATGGCATAGCCGGTAATGGTCCTGGTGCTGGCACTTCCAATGCCAGTCCAGGAGCCCGCAGTGGCAAAGTGCGTGTCAGTAATGACATACTGATTGCCGTTTGCACTCGCCGTTTCCGTTCCGGCCGGGTCATGCGCTGCTGTTGCCGTTCCTGTTCCCAATGGATCCAGCAACTCATGGCAGGAAGTACACATCTTAAATTGACCGGAGACCGTGACCGTTCCGGAACCCCATAAAACAGGACCCGCGGTATTTGAGAGCTTGGATATGGGTCCCACCCCGCCCGCATTCGCGTGCAGGCTTCCCGGTCCATGGCAGGTTTCACAGCCGGTAACCGGTCGCCAGCCTTGAGTGCCGGTATAGCCGGTGGTATAGCCGACGGTAAGACTGCTGCTGTCCCCGTTTCGGTCATGGCAGTTTTGAGAACACGTGGTGATCTGACCGAGCGTCGGACTCCCCGCGCTGTACAGGTCTCCCGGCGTACTCAGGTTCGCATGTTTGCTCGTCAGCCAGTCGGCGATAACCGTCATATGGCATGTGGCGCAGGTGGCCATTCCCGTTGTCGGCGTTGTGGCCGAATCAAGGACCACACCTGTTGCCGGCAACTGCGTTTCCTTGGTGGATCCGCCGCACCCGGTGAGCAGGGCGGCCGCGGACAGCACGGCCAGAAGCAGAAAAACTATTTTTCGACTTTGCATAAGTATTACCTCCTTCACAAATTAGCGCATGTATTTTTTATCGGGGCTGGACACCGGCGGTCAGTCGCGCCGTGGCCCTGCGTCCGCTCTTAGCTGCCTGCGGCCTTGTCAAGATCGAGCAGGATGAACAGCCGTTCATCCTTGCGCGCAATACCGCGGAGAAACTCGACGCCGTGCTCGACCGTTTCCGGCACTGCCCGCACCAGGTCGGGCGAAAGCTTCACCACACCCGTCACCCGGTCCACAATGAACCCCACCTTTTCATCGTCCACCGTGACCACGACCACCCGGGACTTTTCGTTCATGGCCGCCGCGCCGAGGCCGAGGCGCTTGCCGAGGTCGATGATGGTCAGCATGGTGCCGCGCAGCGAGCTGACGCCGAGGATATGTTCCGGCGAGTTCGGCACGGTCGTCAGGCTCCACATCTTGAGCACTTCGTTCACCTGCCCGACGGCAACCACATACTCTTCCCCGCTCAGCAGAAAGGCGAGCATCTCCGTTTCGGCCGCAGGCCCCTCAGGCGATGTCGCTTCAGCATCAGGCGAGCCGGAATCCGGATTATCATTTTGCAGGACTTCGGCTGCCTCAGGCGCAGGGACCGCGGCGGCTGCGGCCGCAATCATCGGAGCGACCTGCACAGGAGGCGACGAAACAACTGCTTCCGCTTTTGGGCGTTCCGGCGCTGTGGGAACAGGCTGCTGCTCGACGAAGGCCGACAGTTCTTCCTTTTTCTTTTCCGCCTGCGCCTGTTCTGCCGCCTTTTTTCGTGCTGCCAGAATGTCCATGATGACCCTTAATTCAAAATTCAAGATTCAACATTCAACACGCAAAACCATCAATTTGGATTATTGAATGACTCATAAAAATTCTTTTTAGCCACAGAATGCACATAAGGCACAGAAAAATCGTTCATTTTTTAAAAGCCTTATTCTGTGCATTTTGTGCCTTCTGTGGCTAATCCTGAATTCTTACGTGCTCATCAGTATTGACTATTGAATCTTATTCTACCCTAAATCCCTCACCACATCTTCGATAATTTCCGCGCCGATCGTTGCAGCGCCCCGGCCGAACCCCTCGAACAGGGCATTCCCGGCGAGGATGTTGATGCGGCGCGGTACGCCGCCTGAATGCTCATGCAGGATTGCTATGGCTTCTTCGTCAAAGAGCGGTTCTGCCCTGCCTGCCACGCGAAGCCGGTGCTGGAGGAACTCGCGCGTCTCGTCAAGGTCGAGCGGCCCCAGGTGATACTGCATCCCGATCCGCTGGCGAAGCGCCCGGTAGGGCTTCTTGTTCAGCCGCTCCCGAAGCTCGGTCTGGCCGATCAGCACCAGCGCCATAAGGTTGCGGTCGTCGAGCTGAAAGTTCGTGAGCAACCGCAGCTCTTCGAAGGTTGCCTTGCCCGGGATAAGCTGCGCCTCGTCAATGATCACAACCGTGCGCCGGCCTGCCTCATAAAGCGCAAAGAGCTTTGCATTGATCGCCTCAAGCACCTCATGCCGGTGCCTGCTTGGGTCCTCGAGGCCCAGGCGGAGCGTAATGGTCCGCAGCAGCTGGGACGGCGATAGCAGCGGATTGATGATCAGCACCGGATAATATCCGGCGTCCAGGGAATCGATGAGCGCCCGGGACAGCGTCGTCTTGCCCGACCCGATATCGCCGGTCAACAGCACGAGGTCCTGCTCTTCCACCGCAAGCTGGAGCCGCGCCAGCGCCTCGGCGTGCTTCCGCCCCGGGAACAGGAACCGGGGGTCCGGCGTCTTGCTGAACGGCTTTTCTTTCAGTCCGTAAAATTCTTCGTACATAGCGATGTGGCTGGAGGCAGTAAACAGTAGACAGCAAACAGGAAACAGGGGAAAGATCACTAATTCACCGCCGCATTCCTTGCTGGTGTCTCTTGACTGCTGTCCCTGCCTCCTGTCTACTGTCTACTGTATTCTGTTTACTGTCTACTGTCCCTGACTCCTGACTACTGCTTTTCTAAACGCTCCTTCAATGAGCGACTCCACGTCCAGCACGAGCACCACGCCCCGCTTGTCCCCGAGCTCGGTGGCGCCGGCAATGCCGGGGATCTCGGCCAGCCGTTTCCCGAGCGGTTTGATCACGATCTCCTGCTGGTCCTTGAGGCCGTCCACCACGATCCCGAGACGGCGCTCCGCAAGGCCGACGAGAATAACGTAGAACGATCCGGCCCGCTGCTCTTCGGGCAAGCTGAAGGCCCGCGTCAGCCTGAGCAGCGGAACAGTGTCTTCCCGGATGGCGATGACCTCGCGCGTTTCCACGGTCCGCACCTGGTCCGTGGTGACCTGCAGGATCTCGAGCACGGCATTGAGCGGGATGGCGAACACCTGGCCGGCCGCCTCGACGATCAGCGCCTTGATGATGGCGAGCGTGATCGGAAGCGTCAGCGTGAACTTCGCTCCCACGCCGGGCTCGGTCTCGATGTCGATCATTCCGGAGAGCCGCGAAACGTTCTTTTTCACGACGTCCATGCCCACGCCGCGGCCGGAGATCTCGGTCACCGTGTCGCGGGTGGTGAAGCCCGGCAGGAAGATAAGATCGAGAATGTCCTTGCGGTCGATCACCGGATCAAGCCCGTGGTCGCTCTCCAGAATACCCTTCTGCACTGCCTTGGCCAGGATCACTTCGGCCGATATCCCGGCGCCGTCGTCTTCGACGGTGATCACCACGTGGTTGCCGCGCGGGAAGGCCGTGAGCCTGACGCTGCCCTGCTCCGGCTTGCCGAGCCGGCGCCGCACCTCCGGCGCTTCGATGCCGTGATCGATGGCGTTCCTGATGAGGTGCATCAGCGGGTCCGCAAGGTCTTCGATCATGAGCTTGTCAAGCTCCGTCTCTTCGCCCTGAAGCTGCAAGTCGATATCCTTGCCCACATCCTTGGCGTATTTGCGGACCACCGACGACAAGCGCGTAAAGATCTGGCCGATGGGCACCATCCGGACCTCGAGAATGCCCTCCTGCAGTTCGTTCAGCTTCCGCTCAAGGTTCTTGTGCGCTTTGTGCAGTTCCACGGAGATGCCGGTATAGCCCTGGACCTGCCGCAGTTCCTTCACGATGCGGCCGATGATGTTCTTGGTCAGGTGCATCTCGCCGACGGTGTTCATGAGGCTGTCGAGGCGGAAGATATCGACGCGCACGGTATTGCCCACGGATTTGAGCGTCGCTGCTTCGGGTTTTGCTTCTTCGGCCTTCGCGCCCAGGCGGTACGCCACCGGCTCGACCGTGACATTCGGCAAAGCCAGGGCCGCCGTCAGCGCGGACAGGTCCTTTTCCGTGCCGATAACCATGGTAAAACCGATGCCGCTGCCCTGTGCGCCTGCTGTCGGCAGGGTGCAGATGATCTCCCCGTTCTTTTTGAGGGTCTCGTTCAGGGACTTGATCCCGGCTTCGAAATCGGCAAGCTCGTACGCGGCCTTGACCATGAACAGGTTCGTGCGCTCGCGGATGTTCTCCTTGAGCCGGTATTCCTCATACTCCGTCAGGACCTGCAGTATCCCCCGGTCGAGCTCGATCTGCTCAAGCAGCGACCGGCCCTCTGCTGCCGTGGGTTTTGCCTTCAGGACCGCGTCAATGCGTTCCACGGCCGGGGAGATGTCTTCGTTCGGCTGGCGGGCCGCCACCTGCTGCACCAGCCGCCCGATGAGCGCAAGCGTCTCAAGCACCACATCCAGGGCCTGCCGGCCCAGAGCGACCTTGCCGAGCCTGAGCTCGTCCAGCAGGAACTCCAGCTTATGCGTGATGTCCGATGGCGCCTTGAGCCCGAACATCCCGGCCAGTCCCTTGAACGAATGGACGGAGCGGAACAGCGCGTTCAGGACGTCCGGGTCGGTGCGGCCCGCGCCAAGGGCGTTCTCGAGCGACAGCAGCGCCTGGTTGGCCGTCTCAAGAATGTCCTCCGCCTCTGCCAGAAAATCTTTTATGGATCGGTCCGTTGACACGCTAGCGCTCCCGTTCAAATGCGGAATGGCGAATGCGGAATGCGGAATAACAGCACCCGGGCACAAGCCAAAGCACTACTTTTTTATTCCGCATTCCGCATTATTTCTTTCCTGTTCCGCATTCGCCATTCCGCATTGCTACACCGTCCCCAAAACCTTCCCCACCGCCGCCATGAGGTCGGCTTTGGTAAACGGCTTCACCACATAGTCAACCGCGCCGAGCGCCAATCCGCGCTTCACGTCCTCCTCGGTTTTTTCCGTGCTGACGATCACCAGCGGGATGTCCCGGTAGGCGGGGTTGGACTTCACAAAGCCGATCAGCTCCAGCCCGTTGATATCGGGCATGTTGATGTCGGTGATGATCAGGTCGAAGTGGCGCGTCGGAAGCGTTTTCAGCGCCTCGAATCCGCTCCCCGCCTCAATGACGTAGAACCCGCCGAACTCCTCGAGCGACACCCGGATCATCGAGCGGATGGCCTTGGAATCCTCCACGATGAGAATATTTTTCATCTTCTCTCCTTCTGCAGTTCCGCGATGCGCTTTTCGAGCAGGGCCTTTTCGAGCGCCATGCCCGCCTGGTTCATGAAGATCTCAAGCGTGTCGACACCCCTGATGGGATGCCGTTCGGGCTGATTGTCGCCGTAGACGACCAGGGCCACCTTGTTGTCGACGACCAGGGGAATGGCAAGCACCATGTCGGGCTGCACGCCGCCAAGCTCGTTGGCAAGATACGTATTGCACTCGTTCGCTTCGAACGGTCCCAGATAGCTGCGCCGGTTCTCGATGACGTTCAGGAACAGGGACGGTTTGTTAAGCGGGATCTTGATGTTCCGCACGACCTGGTCGGCCGAACGCCCCTTCAGCTCGATGCCGAACTGGCCGAGCCCCCGCACCTCGTCCTTCTTGACCATGAACAGAACGGCGCGGTTCACTACTTCACTAGTATAGCGCAGAATCAGCAGCGTGACCTCGGAGGTCGCTGTGGGAAACCGAAGCTCATCGAACATGGACCTGAGCGCCGAAAGCTCCCGCTGCGGCGCTTCGGTCTCGATGCGGGTGCGGAATTCTTCTTTGGCAGGTTCGTAGCTGACATGCGCCGGAGCCGCGGCCGGCGACCGCGGTTTTGGCGGCGCTGCAGGGGCCGGGGCTGTTTTGGTCGCCGAAGAAGGCGCGGCTCTCCGGGTGTCGTTGCGACGCTCGTCGAGGATTCGGGTGCCCTCCATCAGCAGATACTCGGCGCTGATGCCCGACTTGAGGAGAAACTCCTGAGTGTCGATCTCGATCTTGTCCTTCGGCGCGATCTCGCCGAGTTCAAAATTGAAAAACCCTTCTTCCCACGACAGCAGGTCGTAAATGATCTCCTCGATCTGCTTGCGCACAACGGCCTGGAGGGTCTCCGCCGGGACCAGCCCCATCTCGACGAGTATCATGCCGAGCGGAGTATCGGTCTCCTTTTTCTGGCGCGCCAGCGCCTGCGCAAGGGCCGGTTCGGTCAGCATGCCCTGCGACACAAGGATGTTGCCCAGCGAATCGCGGATGCCGTCACTGCCGGCCTGAATGACCTGGCCGTCCTTGAAAACAACCATCCCCATTCCCCTGCGGCTTCGCACGACAAGAGTGCCGGTCTTCTTACTAAGACTGATGATCTGGAAAATATCCGGTAAGGCAAGATCTTCCAGCCTGCCGACAAGGCTCATGCATTCTCCGTAGTACGCATTATCGACAAATTATAGCAGCTTGGACTATAAATGCAAGATTAATTCATCAGTTAGAGCTGGTGGGCAGGCGGCGGAAAAGCAGGGCAAACGCGTATGCGGCGCAACGCATACCGCCGGGATTTTCTCTCATAACGGCAGGCAAAGGACATCAACGGCCGGGCGGAGGGGAAGGGGGGGCGCACTGCGGTGCGCCCCTGCAAGAGAGACTCACTACACTAGGTGTTCCTGAAGTTCTCGAACTGAAGCTCAATGCCGAAGTCCTTCCCTTTCAGGAACTGAATGACCGTCTGGAGATCATCCCTGCTTTTGCCGGTGACGCGGACCTGGTCCGACTGGATCGAGGCCTGCACTTTGATCTTGGCGTCCTTGATCGCTTTCACAACCTCTTTTGCCTTGTCGACGGGTATGCCCTGCTGAAGGGTCAGCCGCTGCCGAATGGTGCCTGAGAGGGCCGACTCAAGTTTGCCGTAGGAGATATTCCGGGTCGGCACACCGCGCTTCACGAGCTTTCCCTGGAGGATATCGATGACGCTCTTGAGCTTATATTCATCGTCGGACGCGATCACGAGGTCGTCCTTTTCCTGCGTAATGTTCGACTTGCTTCCTTTAAAGTCAAAGCGCTGGCCGATCTCCTTCAGCGCCTGGGTCACGGCGTTCGTGACCTCGGCCATGTCGATCTTTGATACCACATCAAAAGAATTTTCCGCAGCCATGGTTGCCTCCAGATATGAATTTAAGATGTAAGATGACGGACTAAGAAACAATCTCTTGTCTACTGTCTGTCCTCTGTCTGTCTTCTGTCTGTCCCCTGTCTCTCTTCTGTCTGTCTTCTGTCTGTCCTCTGCCCTACTGTTCTATGATCTCCGTCCCCTTCGGAACCTTGAAAACAAAGGTATTGTCGTCGAAACCAACGCCTTCCTGCACCTCGGAAAAAATTATTTCCGTCCTGTTCCCCGCTTTGTCAAGGATATCAAGCGAGGCAATACGGCCCGCGTCATCGGACCGGAGGATCAATTTCTTCATGGCCGCACCGGGCTTTTTCGGGGACAGTTCGAGCAGTTGCGGAGCCGTCGGATCGGGCCGTCGCACCTCGAAATCGTCGCGGATATGCGCTGCTCCCAGCAGGAAGGCCACGGGGATGTTCATCTGCTCAATATCGGAAAAGGTCTTTTTGATCACCTGCTCGCTCTTCCGTGAATAGAACAGCGCCGCCTTGCCGTCGACCAGGATGATCTGGCCGTTCGCGTAGTCAAGGCGCAGCCTGCCCGGCTTTTTTATCCGGAGCACTGCCTCAAAGGTCTGTGTTTTATCGAGCGCCTTGAGGTGGTTCTTCTGGACCACGTTTGCCGTAAGGTCAATGAGCTCGCGGTAGTGGTTCTCAACGGCCTGGACCGTTTCGTCAACAGACTGGGCAGCCGCCGGTTTTGTTACAACAGAAGCGGAGACAACGAGGAACAAGACTGCGGCACTGAGAACGCGTTTTTTCCATGCATGATGATGAACAGTCATTGCTTCCTCCAGGGTAAAGCATCATACCATAAATCATTTCCCCTGAGAAGACAGAAAACTGGCGTGCCTTGACTTTTGGCCGTCAACCTTGACAATGTCCTGTCTCACGATTATGATGCAGCCTTATGAACGCTGTTGACAATTCCATACTGCAATGCCCGGTCTGCCGGGAGATGCTGCTCCGCTCTAAAAGCGGCTACCAATGCATCAATAAGCACGGTTTTGACGCCGCCCGTCAGGGGTACGTCAATTTTTTGCTTGCCCACAAGAAGCATTCCAAAGAACCCGGCGACAGCAGGGAAATGATCGAGAGCCGGAGGCGCTTTCTGGACCTTGGGCTGTACGACAGGGTTTCTGACGGCATCAATGGAGCCGTTGCCGGGGAGCTCGACCGATCGGAGCGCGGGCGCGCACACAGCATTCTTGACGCCGGCTGCGGAGAAGGCTTTTATCTTAAACGGCTCAAGGAGTCTCTGGCACGCAGCCCGGGGACTCCAAGGCTCATCGATTATTACGGAGTCGACATCTCCAAGGTTGCCGTCCGCCAGGCCACGCAGCGCGATAAGACGATGAGCTGGTTCGTTGCCAGCATCGTTGACCTGCCTTTTGCGTCCGGCTCCCTCGACATGATTCTGAATGTTTTTTCGCTTGCGGACTTTGGCGAGTTCTCCAGGATACTGAGAGCATCGGGAAAACTCGTGATCGCGAGCCCCGGCCCGCGGCACCTCAATGGCTTGCGGGAAATCATTTATCCGGTTGCACGGGAGCACGCAGCGTCAACCAGGGCAGAACAGGCCAGTGGCCTTTTTTCCCTTGCCGATGAAAAGAGAATACACTATCAGCTGGAACTGAAAAGCAATAAAGAGATCATAGACCTCCTGGCAATGACGCCGTATTTCTGGAACATCAACCTGAACACGAAGTCCAAGGTGGAGGCGCTTGACCGGCTGGCGCTGGATGTCGACGTGCTGATAAGCGTCTTCAAAAAGACCGCGTGATAAAGCACCGTAGGGGGAGGGTTTCGTAAGGGAGGGTTTCGTAAGGGAGGGTTTCGTAAGGGAGGGTTTCGTAAGGGCGGGTTTTAAACCCGCCCCTACAATAGAATGATGATTGAGGAAAGGGTTCGTCTGAAACAAAAAGGCCCGCTCATACCATGAGCGGGCCTTTTTGTTAAAAAGAATAGATTACTTT
>Ga0334722_10002010_pt1 | contig 23721 bp, 16 predicted proteins | sample C3_bottom_MG_FD_207210 | JGI IMG/M metagenome (GOLD analysis project Ga0334722, IMG submission 207210) | Sediment microbial communities from Yellowstone Lake, YNP, Wyoming, USA - C3_bottom | ecosystem: Environmental > Aquatic > Freshwater > Lake > Sediment | place: USA: Wyoming | collected... | reverse complement strand
ATGTTGAAGTCGGGATTGGCTTTTATGAATACCCTGTAGGTGAGGTAGATAACTATCCCCGACATCAGTACGGCCAGCGCGAACTCAAAGATGCTTACTGTGACTCTTGTATTGAACATTGCTCCTCCTGACCAAGATCTTAGAAAAACGGTTCTATCGTATAACCCTCGGACCCTTTCAGCAGGGTCGCGGTGTTCCTGCCCACCGTTCCCGGCTCCAGCCAGGCCGGTCCGGCCGGCTCTATCAGCACGTATTCCAGGCCTTCGTATCTTATGAACATATCACCCTTACCCGGGATCCTCCTGATGGCCATCAGGTAATGGCCCGGCACGGCTATGCCGACGAGGCGGATCCCGCTCCAATTCCCCAGTATCGAAGCCGCCAGTCCCGTTTTAGTGTCGCAGTCGCCCCAGCCGCTGAGGAGCGACCTGACGGGAGGCAGCAAGCCGCCGGTGTGCATGGAGCCTTCCATCATCGGCGGTATTTTATAGCGGATGGCGGTCTGCACCATTGACATCACCGCGCCGACCGTCTCTTCGGAACCATACCGGTTCTTGGAAGCGAGCGACTGAAAGGCCAGGGCCAGGGGTTTGAGTTCAGGTACATTGCGCTTTACGATACCCGGCATGTTGCACTCCACTATATTGCCGGTCCTGAGGGCGAAGCCGCGCTTGAACAGCAGCCCGCGAAGCTTCGTATCGTAGTCTTCGGCCACTTCCTTTATCGCCTTCTCGGCCGCGGGCTTGCCGCCTTTGGCGTAAGCTTCCTTCCAGGCGTCCTGGTGCGCCTGCTCGCGCCAGGCCCTGAGGGCGGCGAATTCCGCGTCGGTGTAGCCGTAGCCGGCCAGGTATTTTTTGTACTCGGCCGCCGGCATATTGAATCCGACGGTGAGTTTGTCCCGGTTGAAGTTGATGAAATTATACTGCGCCCTGAACTGCCCGTTCTCCTTCCAGATCCTCTGGGACGTGCCGGTCTCAATCTTTTTGACCGGGGCCGCTTCGTCTTCCCCGCCGCCGGTATCTTCGCCGTCGCCGTCCTCGTCCGAAGATTGGGCGCGCTGCAGGTCCATCCCGTAGGGGCGGATGACCAGCTTAGCGTCCCAGTCAGAACATAATTTCAGTGAGACCGCGAATGACGCGGCCAGCAGGACGCAGCAGAGCAGGAGTCGCGGAGCTTTCATGCAGGGTATAATTATATCAATAAACATTTTAATTTTCAGGACTATAGGATATAATCTTCCTATTGAAGGACGGGTCATAACGGGGGCAATATGCCGATCAGGAAAGCCGCGGTCGCGGGACAGTTTTACGAGGCGGATGCCGGAAAGCTCAGGAAGGAAGTGGAGTCCTATCTGAAGCCCGTACGGCCTTTGAAGCGGCGCGTGCTGGGACTCCTGGCGCCGCACGCCGGCTACGCTTATTCCGGCCCGACGGCCGGGGCGGCTTTCGCTTTCCTTAAAACCGCCGATTTCGATACCGTGGTCCTGATCGGTACGGCGCATACCGCGTCCGTGAACGGGGCCGCCCTGATCTCCGACGGCTTTTTCGAAACGCCGCTCGGCCGGGTCGAAATAGACTCCGGCATCGCCCGCGCTTTGCTGGCCTCGTCGAAACTTTTCGAGGACAACCCCTCCGCTCATTCCCGCGAGCATTCCGTGGAAGTCGAACTTCCGTTCCTCCAGGCGCTCGGTAAAAATTTCAGGTTCGTCCCTCTCGTCGCCAATACCGATGACGTTAAAACGCTGGAAGAGATAGGGCGGCGCATCGGGGAGGCGCTGAAAGGGCGCAAGGCCGTGATCTGCGTTTCGTCCGACCTTTCGCATTATCCCCCCGGCGACGTCGCCGAGAGATCGGACCTGGCCCTCCTCGAGGCGTTCAGGACCGCGGTCAGGAACAAGGATCTGGCTTATTTCGGCCTGGCCAACGGCCTGCTGCTGGAAAAATCAAGCCGCTGCATGGATACGGCGGCCTGCGGTTATGCCGCGATGGTCATCGGGGCGGCCGCCTGTCTGGAACTGGGCGCGGACGATTTTGAGCTTGTAAAGTATACGCACTCCGGCAAGGTTTCCGGCGACGAAGGTAAAGTGGTGGGCTACGGCGCCGGTTTGTTCACGCAGGGCGGAGACGCCGCGCCGCGTGTTCTCGGCCGGGAGTTTCAGAAGGAATTGCTGGCGCTCGCGCGCAAAAGCATAGAGTTCCGCCTTAAGAAAAAGAGCCTGGAGACCCCGTTAGCCGCCTCGCCGGAGCTGAACCAGCCGGCGGCGGTCTTTGTTACGCTGAATATAGGCGGCGCCCTGCGCGGCTGCATCGGCACGATGACCCCGGCCCAGCTGTTGTCCGACGCCGTCGGGGCTTTCGCCGCGGCGAGCGCTTTTGAGGACCCGCGGTTCGGGCCGCTCACCTCCGGTGAACTGGCTTCGGTGAAAATAGAGATCTCCGTGCTGTCGCCTTTGCGGCGCGTGGAAAGCTGGAAAGACGTCGTACAGGGTAAGCACGGGGTCTACGTGCGGAACGGCCGTTCCGGCGGGACATACCTGCCCCAGGTCTGGGAGCATTTCAAGACACGCGAGGAATTCCTGAGCTCGCTTTGCGCGGAGAAGGCCGGCCTGGACGCGGACGCCTGGAAAGAAAGATCCACCGTGCTGTACGTCTACACGGTGGATTCGTTCAAAGAGACTTAACCTGCGCTAAGCGCCGGCCGTATACATGACCGTCAGCATGAACAGCGCGCCTAGCAAAATGCCGACCGGCCCGAAGAGCGCGAAGCCCAGGTAACCGCCCAGCGCGGCCCCGAAGATCTGGGTCTTATGCTCGCCTACAAATTCCTTGATCTTTTCTTTAGCCGTGGGAACCGGAGGCGGCTCGGCGGCTTTGACCGTGCCGGCTCCGACCGGGGTGGCGGCCGCTTTGGTGTCTTTTGTGAGAGCGGCCTGTGTCTTGGCGTCATTGGTCCCGGGGGGCGGCAATTCTATTTTAACATCGGCGGCGGAAACGTTTCCCCATGGCCCGGCCTGCAGCGATTCCAGCGCCGGTTTTTCACCCGCAAAAGCATTGCTTCCCGCCACGGCGAAAAGCAGACCGAATAAAATGGTAAGGGGTATGTGTTTTGTTTTCATACCCATAGTATAAGAAGATTTGACGTTTTTGGTAAGGGCAAAAGGGACTAATTAAAGGTAGGTCCTTTGGCCGGGCAGCCAAAGCTCCCTGAGCCCTGAAAAACCGCGTCAAAACAGGGAATTTCCCGGTTTTTCCTTCTTTTCGTGGTCGGATTCCTTTTTCTTCCGGTCCTTGGCCGCTTCCGCCTCGGCCTCCCCCAGGCCGAGACGGAAGATCTCCACTATCTGATAACCATCATCCCGTAGTTCCATCAGCTTCTTATTATCCTCTTCCGAAAGAGATATTACTATCTGGTAGCGCGGCTTCATCATTATTAGCCTCCTTTTTTGGTGTAGCTGACCGCGGTCCTTATGCGGTCGGCTCTGGCCTGTGAAGTGCCCATTTTGCCGTCTTTTATCAGGCCTAGGGTAACCGCCATCCAAACTTTAAACTGCTTGTTGACTGCTTCGCTTGTCATGGTCATAATTACCTCCACTGTTCAACACTGCCGTTCAGTCCGCCCCCGTGTAATTATAGTATAGCACAGCAAAGTATAGTTGTCAAGGCCCAATTTGTGAAAATCTCGTTTCCCCAATGAAAAAAGTTTCCCCCCCTCAATAAAACTGGCTGAGATCTGGTTTTGCAAGCATTGGATGGCGGTAAAAAATGCCGGCCGCCTCGCTCCGGGAGAGGCGATCGTAGTTGTTGATTATATGCCAATTTTAGGCCATAAAATGTGGATGGTTCTGTGCATATCCGCCTGGCCCGGGTGTGCCTGGGCGGCAGCCGGCTATGTGGGGCCTCTGACCCGTCTATTAGACAGTTATCTCCCCTTTATATATAATAGTAGCCGGCGAGGCCGCCTTTTGTCTTTGCCGGCGTTTTCGCCCCCATAGCTCAACGGATAGAGCATCTGCCTTCTAAGCAGGTGATCCAGGTTCGATTCCTGGTGGGGGCAGTTTAAGTTCGGGCCAGGCCCTGAGTTCTGCCTGCGGCTGCAAGTTCGGGGCACTGGCGTGGCGGCGGAACGCAAAAACAGCGTCGGCCACACCGTGGCCGCGCTTCCGATCCTCAGCCCTCGCGCTTACGCAAGCTCGGGCTTCCGGACGGTTTTGCTAACCCGCCGCCCCGCCAGCGCCCCTCCGGTTATACCCGCCGGCAGAACTCAGCTCCCGGCCCTCCAGTGATGGTGATTAAGTCGCGGCCGGGTTGATGTTTACGAATCAATGAGCTTTAAAAGTATATCTTTGCTTTTTATCTTCACCGGCCTGGGCGCCTGCGGGGCGAAGTACTATTATGAAGAAGCCTCCAAGCTGGAGCAGCAGGGCATGCTGCTTAAAGCCGCCGACTGTTATAAAATGTTCGCGCTGAAGAACCCCGGAGACGCCAGGGCGGCGGAGGCCTTGTTCAAGGCCGGAGAGATCTACTCCCGCCAATTCGGTCTCTGTGAAAAGTCCAAGCCTGTTTTCGAGATCCTTCTGAAGAACTATGCCGTTACCCCCTTGAGAGCCTCCGCGGCCAAGGACCTCTTCGTCTGTCCGGACTATCTGCCCGTGGACAAGCCTTTCGTCTGGACCTACGGCGACTCCGAGACGGGCGGCGCCAACGCCACCCAGATAACGCGCGTGGCGGAGTGGACCTCGGGCAGGCCCTACACCCTTACGCAGATCTACGCCGGTACGACCCTGATAGCCAAACAGAAAAAGAACTATTCTTTCTCCGGCGCGGCCCTGGTGGAGACGCAGGAAGGTGCCGATACGATCGTGCTTAAGTACCCGGTCGAAAAGGGAGAGACCTGGGAGTCCTCGTCGGGTGACAGAAAGACCAGGTTTACCGTGGCGGACGCGGGGATAACGGTCAAAGTCCTGGCCGGCGAATTTTCCGGCTGCATAAAGGTGAAGCAGCAGATAGAAGGCCTTCCGTCCTGGGTTTATGAATATTACGCGCCATGGACCGGCAAGATCCTGACCAGCGTGGCGGGCAAGGGTTTTGAGAACCGGGTGACCGAGCTTATAAAATATGAAGAAACCCAGAAAAAGTGAAGCCGCTCCGACGGAGCCCGGGCTTTTCGGCGCCGTGCCTGCGCGGCCGGCCGGACCCGCGGCCGACAAGCCTTCGAAGAACCTCCTCGCTTTCTCCTATTCCAAGCTGTCGCTGTACGAAGAATGCCCGCTCAAGTATAAATTCAAATACATCGACAAGATAAAGGAAGAACCCAAGTACTATTTCGCTTTCGGCCACAGCATCCACCACGCCCTGGAATTCCTTTACGGCGTCAAAGCCCCCCCCTTTCCCGCCGTGAACGAACTGCTGGAGGAATTCAGGAAAGAATGGGGCCTTAAATCCTATCTCGAGAAGGGTTATAAATACGAGGACAGGCACGAAGAGGATTATAAAAAGGGCCTGGAGATGCTCAAGAATTATTACCGTCACCACGAGGGCAGGTTCAAACTGCCTTTCCTGCTGGAATACAGCACCGACGTGGAAGTGGACGGCCTGCTGGTCCGCATCATCGCCGACAAGATAGAGTACCAGGGGAAAGGCGAGATAGTCCTGGTGGATTATAAGACCGGCAAGGACGTCAAGCGCCAGCCCGACCAGCTGCATATGTACCAGAAGATCTGCGAACTGGATCCCCGGCTCCGCGAGAAGGTACAGGCTAATTACGGCGAGAAGGTCCCCGGCGTCAGGATAAAGCAGATGCTTTACTACCACGTGCCGACCCTCAAGGAATATACTTTCGACCGCGCTGAAGACGCCGAGATAGGCGTTTTCTGGGAGCGGGTCCTCGGCGTGGCCGACAAGATCCGCGGCCTGAAGTACGATCCCACCCCCGGCGAACGGGCCTGCGCCTGGTGCGACTACAAAAAATTATGCCCGCATTACTCCGGCGGCAGGCCTCAGCCGTTCGGCGGCCCGGCCGCGCAGCCGGCGCCCCGCCAGGCCGACCCCGTAGAAGAACTGGTGGACCGTTACGGTCACCTGAGGGAAAAGATGGACGAGATCGACGCCCAGATCGAGGACGTGAAGGCCAAGATAATTTCCATCGCCGGCGGCGCCGACACCCTTGGCGGGAAGCGGTATGCGGTGGACATCGGGCGGAAGGAGACGTGGAAGTTCCCCGACCGCGAAGCCGTCATCGGCGTGCTCAATGAATTCGACCTGTATCAGAAAGCGCTGGGCCTGATGCTGAAAAATATCGTCCGGATGATGGACGATCCCGCCGTGCCGGGGCCGGCGCGTGAAAAGCTGCGCCGGTACGCCGAGAAGTCGCACGTGTTCGACCTGCACCTGAAGAAGAAAGACCAATGACAAAAGAAGAATTTATTATAGTTCTGGACCAGGGAAGCTCAAGTTCGAGGGCGCTCGCCTTCGACCTGGAAGGCAATATCCGCTTCAAGGCCCAGCGCAAGATCGCCCTAGCTTATCCGCAGGCCGGGTATGCTGAATACGACGGGATGGAGCTCCTCAGGAGCCAGACCGAAAGTCTCAAGGAAGTGCTGGCAAAACTTCCGGAAGGCGCCTCAGTGCGCGCCATGGGCCTGGCGGCCCAACGCTCTACGGTGGTCCTCTGGGACAAGGAGACCGGCGTGCCGCTTTGTCCGGCGCTCAGCTGGCAGGACGGCAGGGCCCTGGGAGAACTGGCGAAAGTCCCGCTGTCCAACACGGCCATCCACGAACTGACCGGGCTTTACAAAACCCCTTATTATTCCGCTTCCAAGATAAAGTGGTGCCTTGAAAATTTCCCTGAAGTGAAAGCGGCCGCGGCGGCCGGCACCCTGCGCGTCTCCCCGGTGTCCGGCTTTATCCTCTGGCACCTGTCAAAAGGCAAAATTTTCGCGCTGGACCCGACCCAGGCCCAGCGGACCCTGCTCTTCAATATCAAAAAGCTGAAATGGGACGCCCGGCTGCTCGGGGCTTTCGGCCTGGATTCCGGCGCTCTACCGGAGATCAGGCCGAGTATCGGCGATTTCGGAAAGATCAAGGTCGAAGGTTTCGACATGCACGCGCGCGCCGTGCTGGGCGACCAGCAGGCGGCGCTGCTGGGTCTCGGCGTGAATTCCGAGAACTCGGCCGCCCTGAACTACGGCACCGGCGCTTTCCTGCTGGTGAATACCGGCTCCCGGCTGGTGAAGGTCCGCGGTATCCTGAACTCCATCGGCTGGCAGGACGCGGGGGCCAAAGCGCCCTGCTATTTTCTCGAAGGCACGGTGAATTCGGCGGCTACCGCTCTTGAATGGCTGAAGATCAAGTTCGGGATGTTCAATGAACTGTCGGAGGTGGACGGGATGTGCCGGCTTTCGCGCAACCGCCTCCTTTGCCTGCCGGCCATAGGCGGCATCGGGGCGCCTTACTGGGATTATTCCACTTTCACCACTTTTTCCGGCTTCTCCCCCCACAGCGACAAGAACGATGTCGTGCGGGGCGTGGTGGAGGGCATCGCCTATATGGTCGGGGACGCGTTCGAGATGATAAAGAAGAAGGGCTTCAATATCACGGAGCTCCGCGCCTCCGGCGGCCTCTCCAACCTCGACTGGCTGCTGCAGTTCCAGGCGGACATTACCGGGGCCAAAGTCCTGCGCATGGAAGATACCGAAGCCACGGCTCTCGGCGCCGCCGTCGGCGCGGCCAGGGCCGCCGGCCTGGAGCTGCCCCGCAAAGTGAAGATCTCCAAAGAATTTACCCCCGCCATCTCGGAAGAAGAACGCGCCGGCCTTGTAAAAGGCTGGCGCGTTTTCGTGAAGAACGTCCGCAAGACCAGTTCCGACATCCGGAAATTCAAGATACTGCCGCACAATTAGAGGGGCGCGCGGGTGCGGGACCGGGCCCGTTACGCCTCTTTTATCTTTTCTATATGCTGGAGGGCTTCCAGGGCCGCTTTGCAGCCCGTGCCGGCGGCGACAATGGCCTGCTTGTAGCGGTGGTCCGTGACGTCGCCCGCGGCGAAGACCCCGCAGACGGAAGTGCGCGTGCGCTCGTCGGCTACTATGTAGCCGGAATCGTCCAGGTTGAGCTTCCCCTTGAACATTTCAGTGACCGGAGTGTGGCCGATGGCGATGAACACGCCCGGCGTCGGCAGCACCCGGAGTTCCCCGGTCTTTACGTTCTTTATCCTCGCGGCCGAAACTCTTTCGTCGCCGGTAACTTCGTCCAGAACGCTGTCGTATACGACCTCGATCTTCTTGTTCTTCCTGAGCTTGTCCTGAAGGCGGAAATTGGCGCGCAGCGCGTCGCGGCGGTGCACTAGGTAGACCTTGACGGCGAATTTGGTCAGGAACAGCGCGTCCTCGACGGCGGAGTCCCCGCCGCCGATAACGCACACTTCCTTGCCGCGGTAGAAGAACCCGTCGCAGGTGGCGCAGCCGGAAACACCCTTACCCACGTATTTCATCTCGGAAGGAAGTCCCAGCCAGCGGGCGCGCGCGCCGGTGGCCACTATGAGCGCGTCCGCGGTGACGCGGGCTCCGGAAGAGGAGGTGACCGTGAAAGGCTTCACGGAAAGGTCCACGGCGGCGGCGTGGTCCGTCATTATCTCTGCGCCGAGGCGTTTGGCCTGTTTAAGCATCGCCGTCATGAGGTCGGGGCCGGCTATGGGTTCGGGGAAGCCCGGAAAATTCTCTATCTCGGTCGTCAGGAGCAGCTGGCCGCCGGGCGCTATGCCGCCGAAAAGGCAGGAGGTAACGCCGCCGCGCGCGGCGTAGATGGCCGCGGTGAAGCCCGCCGGCCCCGAGCCGATGATGATTATTCCGTAGTGCCCGTTATTTTCAGCCATGATAGATCTCCGCGTTAATCCTTATAAGACGCCATCGACGACGGCGTTTCCCAGAAAGCCACTTCTTCCACGGGAAGTCCCTTCCGCCTGAGGACCTTGAAGATAAGCTCCGCCAGGATCTCGGCTGTGGGGTCCTGGCCGGTCTCAAAGCAGGCCTGCCCCGCTTTTTTGAGGACCTTCAGCAGGGGGTCCTTTTTTGAGAGCAGGACCTTGTGGTCCAGGTTCGCGTCCAGCCAGGCCTTCACTTCGCGGCCCAGGTCGGTGAAATCCATCACCATTTTCTGCCCGTCGAGCTTCCGGGCCCTGAGCGTGACCTCTACCAGGGCGTTATGCCCGTGCAGGTTGGAGCATTTGCCTTTATGCCGCGGCAGCCTGTGCCCGTAGGCGATATGGAAAGCTTTTCTGATCCTGTGCATTATTTTAGTCCCGCTTTCTTCATGAATTTTTTAACCAGGTCCATGGGGAGTCCCACCACCGTGTCGAACCGTCCTTCGATCTTTTCGATGAACTCGTCCTCGGCGTCCTGCACGGCGTACGCCCCGGCCTTGTCCGGATGTCTGCCGGCCAGCTCTTTAAGCCTGGCCGCGTCCAGTTTCCTGGCCTTGCAGCGGGAGGCGCCGAAATCGGCCAGGAACACGCCTTTTTCCAGCCACAGCAGCGAAACCCCGCTGTAGACGGTCTGCCAGGAGCCGTTCTGGAGGCGCAGCAGCCGCAGAGCGTCGGCGTTATTCTTCGGTTTATTGAGCACCCGGCCCTTGCAGAAGACGATGGTGTCGGCGCCGAGCACGGGCCGGCCGGGATTTTTCAGGGCCACGCTCAGGGCTTTTTTATAGGCCAGTTCCTTTACTATCAGCTCCGGTTTAGTGAAGCTGGAGTTTTCCTTGATGCGGCTCGGAAGTTTGGTGAAGGCGATACCGGCTTCTTTTAACAGGCGGACGCGTCTGGGCGATTGCGAAGCGAGGATGAGTTTGTTGTTCACTTTATCAGCTGCTTGTAGATCAGCGCGGCCACGAAGATCCCGGCGATGCTGGAAATGTTGAACTTGAACACAAGTCCGAGCGTGAATTCCACCAGGCTCAGGTCTATGGTGGTAGGGTTCAGGCCGGTGTTGATGCCGGTGTTGATGAGGTTATTGATGCCGCCGGCCGGGAACCAGAAATTGCCGAGCTTGTTGATGAACAGGCCCAGCAGCGAGCCCACCACGATCACTACCACGACGTTGAGCACATTTTTCATATTGTAGTTTTTCCGCTCTTATCCTTGGTTATATTGCTGGTGAAAAGAGTATTCGCGCCCACCCAGTCCAGGTATTCCCTGCTGCCGTACTCCACGTCCAGGAAGATGATCTCCGGCGCCGTGTAGGTGTGGTGGCGTTTGACGAACTGCTCGACGTCCTCGCGCAGGGTCTTCCTGGTCTTGATCACCAGCAGGAATTCCTGCGATTTTTCCACTTTACCCTGCCAGCGGTAAGTGGAACTGACGTTCCCCGCTACGGAGACGCAGGCGGCGAATTTCCCCTGTACCAGGCCCTCCGCTATGAGGTTCGCGGTCTTTTCGTCCCCGACGGTAACTAAACAGACGGTATACTGTGTCGCCATAATGAAGATAATATATAAATACGAACCCGCTAAGTCAACCCCGGTTCAGTCCGGCAGGTTGCAGGCCGAGAACTCTTCCCTGGCGCGGTCTATCCCCGCCTGGTTCTTCTCGCGCCACGCTTCGTCCTGCCTGAGCGCCTCGCGGTAAAGCTTCTCTATGCTGGAGAAGATATCGCTCTGCTTGTCGTAGAACACGCGCTGGTAGCGGTAGACGTCGTACATGGGCAGCGACCTTACCGTGGCGTCGTTCTTCATGGCCTCGGCCTGGGTCATGGTCCCCTTGCGCACTTTCTGCAGGTCCCGGTCGTAGACCAGCTGGTAAAAAGATCCGGCGTTGATGGCTTCACGCGTCTTATTGAGCCACACCCGCTCGGCCTGCAGCGTTTCAAGAGGCCGCTGGCATTCCGGCTGCTGGGACAGAGCGCTGTTGCGCGCGGCAAGGGAGGCCGACTTGGAGCCCTCCATGATGTAGGTGCAGTAAGACGACTTTATCCCGTTCGCGAAAGTTTTGCGCCCGAAATCCGCGTCCGCGACCTCGATGGCCAGCCCGATACGGGCCTGGAACAGGGCGGCTATTTCCTCCTCCTCGGAAATGACCTCCTCGAGGCCGCTCAGGGAATAGAGCCGGTAGATGTACGCGGAGCGGGCCAGCTCCAGGGTCAGCAGCTTGTCGTGATCCTTCAGCTCCCTCGGCAGGAAGATAGTATGGGTCTTGAGGTAGAATTTATAGCAGAGGCCGGGAGTGTTGGAATATTCGAACCGCACCGGCTTTTTATTGAGGAAGCGCACCAGGGGCTTCCCTTCGGGCGTGCCGCCGAGCAGGTCGAGGGCGCGTTCTATGGACGGCTCGCTGGTCAGGCGCGGCTCCGGCCTTCTGCCGAGTAAGCAGCCGCTCAATGCAAGCGCCGTCAGGCAGATCAGGATGGTTCTCATTTCATGAATTTTTTCAGCAGGTTCTCTACGCCTTTTTTGATCGCGGGCTGCTCTATGATGGATTTAACATCGGCCTTGACCGAGGGATCGTTGAAAGTCCCTTTGACCGTCATCGCCACGGGGGCCGAAAGGGAGATGCCGCTGGCTTTTTTCAGCTTCGTGCTGATCTTCAGGTCCAGGGCGTCCGAAACCAGATCGACGCTGCCCGAAGTGTCGGCGTCCGCGACGTCGGCGTAGAGCGAGGACTTCTGTATCCTCATGACGCCGTCCTTGAACAGGTAGCTCCCTTCCATTTTGGTGAAGGCGATAGTGTTGAAGTCCGGCAGCCGGATGCCTTTGGCCGCCTTGGAAGCCTTCCCGAGCATGAGCAGGGGGTAGAGCGCCACCTTCGCCGCCTTGGACTTCTCCGCCAGTTTGTAAAGATCGGAGAACTTCCCCCCGTTCACGTCGAACGCGGCGGTTCCGGCGAGGCCGGACAGGTCGCCGGAAACGTTCTTCAGGTTGTAGGTCAGAAGGGTCTCTCCCGCCCTCAGGTTGGGGTGCTCGATGGCCCCCAGGCGGGTCTTGCCGGAAATATCGAAAGCGAAATTCTTTTCGTCCCGCGTTCTTCTGGAAGCCTGGGAGGACGTCCCCTGCGCGGCGCTGCCGCCGGAGGCCGGCCCGCCGGGTAAACTGGCGGGCAGCTTCAGGGCCGCCAGGTCCGTGTTCAGCGTCACCTGCGGATGGGTCATGAAGTTTTTCGCGGTAACGGCGAGCTTCAGGGCGGCGCCGTCCAGCTTGCCGGCGGCCTCGGCCCGGAGCTGGTCCATGGAGAAATCCGCGCGGCCTTTAAGCTCCGAGAGCCGCATGTCGGCCGCCTTCGCCGCCAGCCCCTCGAACGAGGCGTTCCCTTTCAGGTCCAGTGCCTTGCTCATGGAGAAGGAGACGCCCGCGGAGGCCTTGCCCGTAACTTCATATTCCTTGAGAGCCGGGAACATCGCGGCGAGATCGTGAACGTCTCCCGCCTCCAGCGTCGCGCGGCCGGAGGCCGAGAAGGCGGGGCCGGGCGTGAACTGGCCCGACCCGGAAACTTTAAGGCTTTTCGCCGATATGCCGGCGGACAGCACCTGTATCTTGGCGGGAGAAAGGGTCAGGCTGGCGGTGATGTCGGCCAGCGGGATCTTTATGTTCTTAGGCACTTCCCGGAATTTTCTGGCCACTTCGGTGGTGTCCAGCTCCGGCGTCTGGGCTTTTACGTCGGCGCTGAAGTAATAGTAAAAGGCCGGGTCCCAGGTTAAGCGCCCTTTCAGGGAGCCGCTCGCCGGGCCGGCCTGGAAATCCAGTTTTTTAAAGAGCAGGTCGCGCGAGGTCAGTTTGAAGACCGTGTCGGTTTCCATCGCCGGCAGCAGGATGCGCGCCGGTATCGACGGGAAGTAGGGTTTGAGATCGGTGCTGGAAAAAGTGTTGAGGCGCAGGACTATCTTCGCGTCCGGTTCCACCAGGTTCTCAAGGCTCCCTTTCAGTTCAAAGGAGATCTTGCCCGCCTTCAGCGTCGCTTTCTCTATCTCGGCGCGGCCTTTCTGCGGGTTCCAGCCTCCCAGCGCCGTGCGGCCTTTGGCGTAGACCGGGAATTCCCCGCTAAGGTAAGGGGACTTCACTTCCAGGGTGAAGTCCGCTTCGAAAGGGAACAGCCCGGCGGAGGTAAGGGAGGCGGCCTTGAGGTTCAGGCCGGAAAGGGTGACCGTCATGGAGCGGTCGGCGTTCGCGTAAAGTATGCGGGAATCCCTGACGGTTATGTCGGCTATTCCCACCTCCATGGGCTTCCCGGGGACGCCGGCCGAGGGTTTCGCGGCGGCGCCGTTGCCGGACGCCGCGAGCAGGTCCGAAAAATTATACGCGTCCTTTCCGGCCTGCAAAATGCGGACGGTGACGCCCGAAGCGTAGATGGAATTTATACGGAATTCTTTTTTAAGCAGCGCCCTGAAATCGGGGCGGACGGTGAACTCTTTCGCCGCCAGGAATTCCCCGCGCTTGAACCCGCCCGTCTCGGCGACCTTGAGGTTTTTAATGGAAAATCCGCGCATGTTGAGCGCGGCCGCGTCCAGGGTTATTTCGCGCCCGAGATTTTTCCCCGCGTATTCCGTCACCAGCGCCCTGATCCGCTCGGGGGTGAAGTAGATCTTCAGGGCGAGCGCGGCCGCCAGGACGATCAGCAGCACAGCCCCCACCGCCCAGGCCGAGAATTTCAGGAATTTCCCCATACCCCTAAATTATACAAGAAGAAAGCCGTGGAAAGCCACGGCGCACGGGCCGGCAACTGGTCGTGGCTTTGAATGTCTAGAATTTCTTTTTAAGGGTAATTCTCTGGGCGTCGCCCAAGACGCCGAACGGGGTCACCGAATAATCGAATTGGGTGTTCAATAAATTCACGCCTGCGCCTACGCTGAAGCCTTTGTTCTTGGTGTCGAAGGCGGCGTTGTTCATCATATAGCCCGTTCTTAAGGCGAAGCCGGGCATAAAGCTGTATTCCGTGCCGACACTGACGTCCGTCTGCTTGTCATATACCAGGCGCTTCAGATCCAGGGCCATGCTAAACCCCGGGGCTACGCTGAACAGAAGCCCGGTGGCGAACGTTAAGGGCAGAGGGTCCTTCTGGTCTATGTATTTCATCGGCGTGCCCAGGTTCTGGACTGACAACCCTAAGCTAATCGGCAGATTGCCTAAACCTCTGGTTGCGCCCATATCCACCGCTACCGCCCTGGCCTTTTCCCCGGCGATGCTCCCTTCTATATACTTAGCCGCCATACCCACACGGGATCTGCCCATTACCCCTGCCATGGCGAGCGAGATAGATTGATCGTAGGCGTTGAAGCTACCGGAGGCCAGCCTGTCGGAGCCGCGGCTTTCCAACGAACCGCTTGTCAGCCTTGTCACGCCGAGGCCCATAACCCAGTTCCCGGCCGGCAACAGCCCACCCATAGTTTTCAAAGGCATTCCAAAGCCCAGGAAGTCATGCTTGGAATCCATAAGCCAGTTCGTATGGCTAAACCCTAACTCCACACTCTTAAGCGAAGCTAGTCCCGCCGGATTATAAGATATGGAATTTACCCCGTCGGCCGCGGCGGTATAAGCCGAGCCCATCGAAACGGCCCGCGCGTCGGTGTCTATCCTCAGGAACTCCGCGCCCGACTCCAGTGCCTGGCTTATTGTCGCGCAAGGCGTAAGAAGGAGCAACAGAGCCGGAACCATGAACCAGGGCCGGGAGGCGGCGTATATCGCTTCGTTCAACCAGTCTTTTTTCGGGTTAAGTTTCTTCATAACTTTCCCCTTATCTTACCACCGCGAACTTGCCGGCTTTCTTAAGCTTTTTCCCGGCTTTTTCAGTCGTAATGGAGTAATAATATACGCCGCTGGGTATATGGTCGTCCCAGGCGTATTCATAGGCGTAAGACATACCGTTGCCGTCATCAATGGCCGCAGGCGCGCCACCTATGGTATGCCGGTGAGCGGTCCTGCCTGAAACGGTGTAAATAGTTATCTCCACAGTGTCGGCTATACCCGTCTCGATATGAAAGACCGGCTTCGCGCCGCGCAACGCCGGGTTCGGGAACACATAAACCTCGCCCAGTTTAAATGTCGGGTCGGCTCCCAGAACGGCAGGGGTGTAAACGTCTGGATTGTTCCCGCTCCCGCTGGGGGTTGGAGCGGCCTGCACCAACTGGTATTGCGAAAAATGGCCCACTTCAGCTTTTACGACCCGTGCTTGGGCGTCATAACGGGAAGCCAGCGGCTCCCAGGTCCCGGCGGCCTCGTTCCAGTACGCCACTACAAGCTTCTCGGGTGACTTCTCGTCGGCGTCGTAAGGCAGGCTTATCGTTACCGGCTTATCGAATACCGCTCCGTCCGGACCGAATTCATAGGCGAGGCCGCGCCTGCTGACGCCTTTAGCTTTGGCCGCGCTTTCCTTTTTAGCCTCGCGCTCGCTCAGGTCGCTTTCCACGCTCACGACATACAACTCGTCATCGGCTTTCAGCGCCAGGGGCGGTGCGTCCGCGCAGGCGCGCTTGCTATGCTCAAAGCGGCCGCCGTCGCGGCGGGCCGTCAGGCGCGGTTTTATGGTCCGAATGGTATCCTCGGCGTTGAAATTTTGTCCGTCGGCGAACTTGCCGGACACGGTCACCTTCACTATGGCGTTCACCGGCAGGACCGCTATCAAAGCGCCCCGGTCGAACTTCACCGTCATTGTGCCGCAATAAACGGAGCTTCCGCCGTGACCGGAATCTACGTCGTTGCCGCCGGGCTCTTCCTCATCATTACCGGAATTATCTTTATCATTAGTTTCGCCGCTGTCACCACCCCCACCTTTGCCATTGTCTTTGCCGTTACCGTTGTCTTTGCCTTTATCGTCGCTGTTGCCATTCTCTTGATCTTTGGCCGGGGCGATATGGCCGTGGTCCTCGTCGGAGTTGCCGTTCGAAGCCGCCTCGTATATGGGGCTAGTCAAGGTAATCCCGTTTATGGCGCTGATATTAACGCCGGTGCGGTTGAAGCAGGCCATGTTCGTTCCCTCAGTTTGGAGTATGGCCGTTACATATTGCCCGTTACTGTTCAGATTCAACGTGTCCGGCTCAAGATCCAGCTTGACCACGGGAATGATCACGGGTGGGACGGTATCGTGTATGACTTCGAACGCGCCGCCCGAAGCGTAGGAGTGGTTCCCGGCATAATCGGTGGCTGACGCTATAAGCTCCCAAATACCGTCGTCTATCACGGCGGCGGCCAGGCTTTGGCCCGCCGTTACAGGGACAATATCCGGCAGCGCGCCGCGCGGCGCTCCGTTATCGGTCGTCTGATGCAGCCAGGCGGCCGAGCTGCTTATCAGCGACAAATTATCGGAGATACTGAAGCCTATTCCTATAATATCCGCAGCCGCATATTTCGTACCGGCTGCGGGGCTGGATATAAGTATCGCGGGCGGCGCGGTGTCGATATTAAGCGTTAACGTTACGGTTGAAGCCCAGCCGGCGTAGTCCATGCAGTAGCCGGAAACTGCCTGGCTTGCGCCTTCAATAGATACGAACTTTGCCGGCTCACAATAAGCAAGACCTGACAGCGTATCACTGCCGGCAAATATCACTTCCACCGGCGTACTATTCCAACCATAGGAATTCGGTGCGGGAGATTGAACAACGGAAACAACCGGCTGCGTCAGATCTATACTGACCGGGGCGGTGGAATAGCCCATGTTACCCGCCGCGTCGCGGCACCAGCCCGCGACAAGTTGCGTCTTGCCCTCCGATAAAACTGTCTTTGAGGAGCATTTCACAACACCAGACAGAGTGTCGGTGTCGCTGAATACCACCGAAACCGGCGTGTTGTTCCAGCCGTAGGCATTCGGCGCAGGATCCAGAACATAAGCCACCACCGGCACGGAAGTGTCAATTTTGAATTCGATAGTATTTTCGGTTTCTCTGTTCCCAGCTTTGTCCAAGGCATAATGTCTCAATATATGGCTCCCCTCACCAGCCACCGTGATGGTCTGCTGACAAGCGGCATAGTTTGCACCGTCCAGGGAACACACTGTTTCTTTGACGCCGGACAACGCGTCGGTGGAAATTAAAATCACGCTCACGGGTGAAGAATACCAGCCATTACTATATGTGCCGGTAATAGCGGCCGTGCTAATGGGAGCCATTTTGTCTATATTTATACCGTTTACTGAAATATCCCTTGAATTCCCCGCGTAATCCTCCGCTTTTGCCGTCGTGGAAATATTCACGCCTTCACCCGCCAGTAAGACATCGGGCGGGCAGGATTTGACGCCGGACAAAGAGTCCGTGCAGGTAAAATTCACGGTCACGTCCGAATTATTCCAGCCGGCAGCATTAGAGGTCGGAACACGTTCATAGGCCACAAGAGGCTCGGTCGTATCAATACTAACCGTGAAAGAGACCGTGGATGACCAGCCCGCGTAATCTGCGCAATAGCCGGAAACGGGGATATTCAGCCCCTCATTAGTGATCGTGAATGAAGAACTGCAATATTCTATACCGGAAACAGAGTCCGTTCCGGTGAAGACCGCGGTAACCGGGACATTGTTCCAACCATAGGAGTTAGCCACCGGCTCAAAGGTGTATCCCACACTGGGCGTGGAAATATCTATCTTGAAAGTAAAAGTCTTTGTGCTTTCAATGTTGCCTGCATTGTCGGTTGAATAGGCCGCCACCGTGTGTATACCCTCGACTGGAACAACGAAGGAGGACGCATAAATCGTAAAGGGAGAACCATCCAGACTATAAAGAGCCGGTTTCGCGCCGGATAGGGCGTCGGTCCCGTTTAAACTGACATCCACACCGGAAATATACCAGCTGTTCTTCCCGGAGGTCCCCGCCAGCGCAATATTGGTCGTTGGCGGAGTTGCGTCAATGCGCACCGTTATGTTTTTCTCCTCGCCGGCGTTATTCACGTTGTCGGCGGCGTAATACCTGAACCTATAATCGCCATCGGCCGGCAGTATTATTTCCGCATGGCCCGATGGAGCGGTGTAGGTGGTCTCATTTATCGCATAATAAAGCGCCTTCACCCCGGAAGCCGTGTCGGAGGAAACAAGTGTCATAGTGGAGCCGGGCATTGCATACAGTGCCCCGTCAACCGTAAAAGACGTCCCGGCAAGGTTAAATCCCACCACGGGCGGCTCGCCATCCACAAAAACCGTACTTGATTTCACGATCTCCAGATTCCCGGCATTGTCCTGGCTCCTGAATTCAACAATGTGTGGACCTTCGGAAAGCGTAAAAGGCGAAGCATAAGGGGTAAAAGGCGTCGCAGTAGCCGGGTCTACTCTGAATTCCCTGAACGCCACACCGGTTGCGGTGGCATAAACGACGGGGTCACACGCGCTCAACGCCGCGCTGGACCTCGTGCTGGCATACGTTATTCCCGCCGTAATATATTCCGGTCCGATCACGGTGAGCGTCGTAACAGGGGCCGTATTATCGGAGCTTTCGCCGAAAATGGCGAAAATAGAGGCCAGCATCGATATCTCAACACTGATCTCCTTTCTACCAGTGTCGCGGAGTTGGCCGGGAACCTTGGCCAGGCTGCCGTCCGGTTCATAGTGGTATAAGTAGATGTCGCTTTCCGCAATATTAAATTGCGCCAGCGTTGAAGTGGAATACCTGAACGTAAGCATAAGCGGCGGAGAAAACACCACCTTTTCAGGACCGACCCTATATATATTACTGATGGGAAATAACCCGCCGGCAGTGGCCGTGGCCAAGATAATTGAGCCGACCCCGGTGGAAGCGTCCACAGGGTCCAAACTGACAGCCTGGCTGGCATTGACAAAGACTTCAGGTCTCTCATCCACAGTCTGCGCGCTTGTTGCATAATAAGCGCCTATCGTGCCATAGGCTCCCGCCTGGGCCATTCCGCCGCCGTTGCCTCCGAGCACGGTGGTTGAACCGACAAAACTTCCATACAGACCGATCCTTCCTCCCGCGCCGCCCCCACCGCCACGCATGCTGCCCGCACCGCCAGCGCCTCCGCCCGCGTCAAGCATACCGGCGCCAGTCAATGCGCCGGACTTAATATTTATGCTCCCGCCTGCTCCGCCCCCGCCGCCGTAACCGGCGTTGCTGCCGCCGTTATAACCCTTCGCCAAAAGCGAACCGTTGACCGTAAGCGTCCCCCCAACCACAAGCTTTATTTCGCCGCCGCCGGCGCCGCCGCCCACACCATTAGAACCCCCGCCGCCACTACCCAGGTCAGCAGGATCTGCCACAGAGCCGTAGGCTATACCGCCGATCGTCCCGCCATGTCCGCGCCCTCCGCTGCCGCCATAACCCCCTCCTCCCCCGCCGTTTTCACTTGAGCCATATCCGCTCCCTAAGCCGGAACCATTTTGAGCTGCCGGGCCGCCGGAATACCCGCGGCCGGCCACGTCAATAATAGCTCCCGATTGCACATCCATATCCCCTGATACATGCAGACTTACAGCATACAATTTGCCTGCGCTGTTCGCCGTATGGGTAAGTTTCGAGCCGCTTTTCATTATAAAGGCGCTGTTAATCGACAGCGTGCTATTACTGTTCTGCAGCAGTGTTGTGTTGTCAGGCAAACTTAAATTGTCCTGGACAGTCATACTGCTCACGGTCAAGACATTTATGCCCGATGTAAACCCTACGCTGGAAACAAGAAGCGCGGCACTGTTATCAAACACCAATTGGGCATTGGTTATTGTCAGCGTGCTAACCGTTAAAATTTGGGTCCCGGTTATGGCGGCTGAAATAATAGTTGGATAATCCGCCGCATTTGCGCCATTGGATACTATCAACCGGGCCGCCCCGCTGTCGTTGATATATATCGTTCCAGCCCCGGCGTATCCTGTGCTTCCGCCTGCGGAATTCGCTGTTCTGCTCAGATTGGAATTATCAGCCACAAATGTCTTAACGGCAATTCTTCCGCCGCCCCCGCCTCCGCCGCCATCGCTTCCGCCCGCGCCGCCATCTGCCCGCAAGGTCCCTGTTCCGGTTAGATTACCGGAATTTATGTGAATGCTGCCGCCGGCTCCGCCGCCGCAGGAACTACCGGAACAGCCGGTTGCATTCGCGCTTATCGATCCGTCCAGCGCCATTGTGCCGCCAACCGTCAGGATAACGGCTCCGCCGCCATTCCCGCCAATACCGTTGCTGCCACCGGCTCCGCCGCTGCCCAGGTCCACAGGGTTCGCCAGGGAGTCATAGGCCGCCCCGCCGGCCGGATTCCCATAGGTGTTGGCGTAACTGCTGGCTCCCCGCCCTCCGTGTCCCGCGCCTGATCCATAAAAAGAACCAACCCCTTTCCCCGGGCCATAACCCTCAACATAATTAAATCCGCCTGAATATCCCAAGCCGTCCACCGCGATGCTGGAACCTGCCGAGAGGGTGAAATCGTTGAGTGTTTTCAGGTTCACCATGTACCGGGGCGTGTTTGTGTATGTGTTCAGGTTGTTCGAATGGTTTATCAACCCGCCCGGGTGGACCGTGATAGCTGAAAACACGATCTGGGATATTGTGTTTTGTGTCAATGTTGCACCAGGATAGACCACCAAACTTCCCGGCGTAGCGGTTCCGGTGGAAAGCAGCAGGGAAGGTGCGAAGGTTTTTGCGGGATCGCCCAAAGTCAGACTTGCAAACGCTACCGACGTGGTGGGATCGGTAACAACATTCACGTTGGCGTCTATAGTTACCGGGTCGGTGGAGACGGGCACCGCTCCGTTGTCCCAGTTTGCGGGGTTGTGCCAGTCGCCTCCGCTGGGACCTATCCAGGTCTCGCCGGGATTCCTAGGCGTTCGGGCAGAGCCCAGGTTGCTAAAGTTTGTGGCAATCATGCCGTAACTCATACCAGCCGCCCTGGCATAATATGTGCTGTTCCCGGTCAGGCCTGTGAATGCTGCGTTCGTGTTATAAGTGGCTGAAGATATAATTCCCGAGCTAAAATCGGGTTGCTTGGAAACTTCAACCCAATAATGTGTTCCCGGAACTCCCGTCCAATTAACAGTAAAACCTAAACCACCCTGGTCCGTAAACGCAGGATCTGCAACACTTGGCGCGGTAACCCTGGAATCATGCCATGTGCCGCTTTGCCCGGATTGCGCGCCGCCGCCGCCGGCAACGCTCTTTATACCGGCAAACAACTGTGCCCCGCTTACGCGGCCGCCCGCGCCGCCGCCGCCGTTGTAGATGGAACCGCCACCGCCGTTGCCGCCGTTGGCACGGATCACGCCGGTTCCAGATAGTGCTCCGGCCGCGATATATATACTTCCGCCGCTGCCGCCTCCACCGCCATAGCTTCCGCCATCGGTACCATTGGCACCGTTAGCCCGGATTATTCCGTCCACGTTCAAAATCCCTGTAACATTTAAGGTTACCTGACCCCCGCCCGCGCCTCCTGCAGAACTGCCGCCGGCCCCGCCGCCGCTGCCCAGATCGGCGGGAGCATTGAGCGAGTTGTAGCCTATGCCCCCTGTTGTTCCGCCGCCGCCTGCCCCGCCCAGTCCGCCGTGGCCTCCTCCCCCACCACCCGCAATAATGCTGCCTGCGCCTGCGCCGATGGCGGATCCGGCTCCCCCGTAAATCCCGCCCGGATGTCCAAGCCCGTCAACATCGACAATAGCTCCTGACCGTACTTCCATATTCCCGATCACATTAAGGTTTACCGCGTATAGTCTGCCGACGGCGGGGTTTGCCGCGCTTGTTATCTTTGAGCCGCTTAACATTACAAGGTTGCCTACGAATGTCAATGTTGTGGTGCTCTGTTGCTGCAATGTCGTGCCGGCAAACGCAAAATCACTTATTACTGTTAAACTGCTTATCGCCAGTAAATTTGTCCCTGAAAACGAGGCATTCGAAGTGATGAGAGGTGTAACAGTATTATCGAACGCAAGTTGCGCATTGGTCATGTCTAAATTTACGAGAGTTAAAATTTGGGTTCCGGCAATTTCGGCGGAAATTATCGTCTGATACCCTGCCGCGTTCCCGCCATTGGACACTATCAACCGGGCCGCACCGCTGTCGTTTATATATATCGTTCCAGCCCCGGCGTATCCTGTGCCTCCACTTGCGGAATTCGCCGTTGTACTTAAGCCGGAATTATTACTTATGTACGTTTTAACGGCAATTCTTCCGCCTCCGCCGCCTCCGCCGTAGTTGCCTCCACTACTGCCATCGGCCCGCAAGGTCCCTGTTCCGGTTAGATTGTCGGAATTTATATGAATGCTGCCGCCGGCTCCGCCGCCGCAGTAACTACCGGAACAGCCGGTTGCATTTGCGCTTATCGATCCGTCCAGCGTCATTGTGCCGCCAACCGTCAGGATAACAGCTCCGCCGCCATTTCCGCCAATACCGTTGCTGCCACCGGTTCCGCCGCTGCCCAGGTCCACAGGATTTACCAGGGAGTCATAAGCCGATCCGCCTACACCGGAGTTATAACTGTTTCCGCCTTGTCCTCCATGTCCTGCCCCTGATCCAAAATAATAAAACCCCACCCCTGGTCCGACGGAAGAAACCCACGTACCTTTCCCCGGTCCGTTACCCATAGCAATATTGCCACCTGAATATCCCAGTCCATCCACCGTGATACTGGAGCCCGCCAGCATAGTGAAATCATTAAGCGTTCTCAGGTTTACAATATACCCGGGTGTGTATGTGTACAGGTTGTTCGAATGGTTTATCAACCCGCCCGGGTGGACCGTGATAGATGAAAACATGATCTGGGATATTGTGTTTTGTGTCAATGTTGCACCAGGATAGACCACCAAACTTCCCGTAGTAGCGGTTCCGGTGGAAAGCAGCAGGGAAGGTGTGAATGTTTTTGCGGGATCGCCCAAAGTTAGGCTTGCAAACGCTATAGGTGGATTAAGGGCATAAGTAACCACGCTCACGTTGGCGTCTATTGTTACCGGATCAGTGGAGACGGGCACCGCTCCGTTGTCCCAGTTTGCGGGGTTGTGCCAGTCGCCGCCGTTGGGGCCTATCCAGGTCTCGCCGGGATTTCTAAGCGTTCTGGCAGAGCCCATGTTGATAAAGTTTGTGGCAATCATGCCGTAACTCATACCAGCCGCCCTGGCATAATATGTGCTGTTCCCGGTAAGGCCTGTGAATGCTGCGTTCGTGTTATAAGTGGCTGAAGATATAATTCCCGAGCTAAAATCGGGTTGCTTGGAAACTTCAACCCAATATTGTGTTCCCGGAACTCCCGTCCAATTAACAGTAAAACCTAAACCACCCTGGTCCGTAAACGCAGGATCTGCAACACTTGGCGCGGTAACCCTGGAATCATGCCATGTGCCGCTTTGCCCCGCCTGCGCACCGCCGCCGCCGGCAACGCTCTTTATACCGGCAAACGACTGTGCCCCGCTTACGCGGCCGCCTGCGCCGCCGCCGCCGGCATATATAGCGCCTGTGCCGCCGTTACCGCCCGTGGCCGAAATATTCCCATTGCCTGAAAGCGTCCCTGCCGCGAGGTATACACTTCCGCCACTGCCGCCCCCGCCACCCGAGCTTCCACCGCTACCACCGTTCCCGCCATCGGCCCTGATTATTCCGTCCACGTTCAAAATCCCTGTAACATTCAAGGTTACCTGACCCCCGCCCGCCCCTCCGGCGGAACTGCCGCCCGCGCCGCCGCCGCTGCCCAGATCAGCGGGAGCATTGAGCGAGTTGTAGCCTATACCTCCGGCTGCTCCGCCGCCGCCGGTCCCGCCCAGTCCGCCGTGCCCGCCGCCTCCGCCGCCCGCAGTGCCGCTTCCGGAGCCTCCCCCGGCGCCAGATCCCGCTCCCCAGGAAGCCCCGCCGGCATACCC
>Ga0334722_10002009_pt1 | contig 23721 bp, 43 predicted proteins | sample C3_bottom_MG_FD_207210 | JGI IMG/M metagenome (GOLD analysis project Ga0334722, IMG submission 207210) | Sediment microbial communities from Yellowstone Lake, YNP, Wyoming, USA - C3_bottom | ecosystem: Environmental > Aquatic > Freshwater > Lake > Sediment | place: USA: Wyoming | collected... | reverse complement strand
ATTGCGATTTGCAGGCAAATCGCAGAAACTGGTCAGATGAAAATCCACTCCACCGCCGCATTTCTCATCGTCGCCGAAACGTCAAGCGCTGCGGCTGAAAATTGGCTTTTTGCACAACCTCGTTAGGCGTCAATCGAAAGGAAGGCATGAAAATGACACGCGTCCGAGTTGAGGGCTTTACCATCTCGCTTGACGGATACGGAGCTGGTCCGAATCAGGACATCAGGAATCCGCTCGGCGTGGGCGGGACAGATTTGCACCAGTGGTTAGTCCCGACACGCACGTTACAACGGACCCTATTTGGCGCCGACGGTGGCACAACTGGGATCGATGACGACTTCGCTGCGCGGGGCTTCAATAATGTTGGCGCCTGGATTCTCGGAAGAAACATGTTCGGACCGATTCGCGGTTCCTGGCCCGACATGAACTGGAAAGGCTGGTGGGGGGACAACCCGCCCTATCACGTTCCAACTTTCATCTTGACTCATCACGCGCGCCCGCCCATCCAGATGGAAGGCGGAACGACATTCTACTTCGTCACGGGCGGTATTCACGAGGCGCTTGACCGGGCGCGCGACGCAGCCAACGGAATGGATGTGCGCATTGGCGGCGGACCTAACACTATCCAGCAATATCTTCGTACGGGCCTCATCGATGAGCTGCACGTCGCTATCTCGCCGGTCCTGCTGGGCGGGGGAGAGCGACTGTTCGAGGGGATTGACGTGCGCGCTCTGGGATACGAATGCGTTCAGTTCGTTGCGTCGGAGAAAGCCACCCATGTTGTACTCCGGCGCCAAGGGCCCTGAACGATCGGGGACATAGGTAACAGATTAGTCCGGAGACATGGGTTACACCATTTTGCTGCTAAACGCTGATTGCCTTGCTACAGGCGGGAACCGGCGATCCCCTGCGGGGAACGGCGGCGAAGCGTAGCGTAGCCGACGTGCCCCGCAGGGGATTGTAATCGCATAATTTGGTGGCGCGCACTTCACCCACCGTGTCGTTTGAGGCGTCCATATTCATCCTCGATGCGCATGTGTCGCTCAAGCAGTCGGCCCAGCTTGAGCGGACCGAAGTAAACGTTCCATACGCCGTCGTCGATCTCCTCCAGGCCAACGTATTCGCCAGCACAGGTGATCGAGACATTCACCCAGTCCTTGTTCCAGCGTATGCCACCGTTGTAGCTCACATAGCGGACTTCGAAGCGGTCCGGGTATTCAAGCGGCGGCAGCCGATCCGGCATCTCCCGCGGTGAAGGAACGTAGATCGAGGCCGGCGTCGCCATGTCCAGCGCTTCGTGCGGCCGCTCTTCATTGAATTCGTCGCGAAAGCGGTTGAACTTACGTTGTTGCGCCCGCCGAGTGGCCGCCGGTAGCCGTGTCGTTTCCGCCTTGAGGGTGCGGTGCATGCGTTCGTGGCGACCGTTCTGTTGCGGTTTGCCCGGCTCGATCAAGTCCGGCAGGACGCCCAGCCGGACCCACCACGCCGATAGCGTCGACAATCGCGCGAGCGTGTTTGTGGCGAACGGTACGCCATTGTCGCTACGAATGCGCCGAGGCAATCCGAATTCCTTAAACAGGCGCGTGAAGACCGGCTTGGCTTCTACCACGGCGGTGCTCAATAGCCCCTGGCAGCCCAACAGGTAACGACTGTAGCCGTCGGTGACGGTCAGGGGATAACAGTAGATGCCGTCCCCGGTCTTGAACTGCCCTTTGAAATCGGCACACCAGATTTCGTTCGGGGCGAGCATCTGGCTACCGGGTTTGCCGGGATGACCGATTACGCGACGGCGCCGCTTCTTGGGCACGAGCCCGCGTCGCTTGAGAATTTCGCACACGGTCGAACGCCCCGGTAGGGACCAATCCGGATGCCGCTTCTCGACAAACGGCAAAAGCTTCTTGGCGCCCCAGCTCGGATGGCGCTGGCGCACCTGTATTAGCGCTTCGATGATCTGTTCCGGGGTTTGGTTTGGGCTGCTACCGGGTCGACGCGATCGGTCTTCGAGAGCTTGCGGTCCGTTCTCGATGTAGCGCCCGATCCATTTGTAGCCCGTCTTGCGGCTGACTCCATATAGCTCGCACAACTCCGTAATGTCCAGCATCTGCCGCAGGTAGTCGGCAATAAACGTGTCTTCTGGTCTATAGGTTTCGTCTCGCTCCAGGGCATAGGGCACCTCCTTACAGGCACCCATTGTGGTTAAACTGTTACCTATGTCCCCAGACTATTCTGTAACCTATGTGCCCGGACCGTACCCAATGACGCCTAACAACCGGTTGCAGCGGACGGCGCTGCCGCGCCGCCGCTGAACCGGAACGTTGAGGCTGTATAAAAAGTCCTAAAACGAGTCCTCCGAAGGTTCTTCGAATCGTTAATGAAGTACGACGATTCGAGGAGACAAAAGATGGCGCGTTACAAGACAGTGGATCGAAGCCCGAGGTTCTTGCCGATCGTGCTCGATGCGCAACTGATGGCGGGCAGCTTCGAATACGCGCTCGATTATCTGATCGACAACGAAGTCGATCTGTCTGGTGTAGCCAATCGCTACTGCAACGATGAGACGGGCGCCCCGGCTTACGATCCGGCGGTGATGCTCAAGATCGTGCTGCTTGCGTACAGCCGCGGCATCGTGAGCAGCCGGGGGATCGAGCGCGTATGCCGGGAGAATGTGCTGTTCATGGCGATCTCGGGCGACAGCGCGCCGCAATTCACTACCATCGCCAAGTTCATCCGGGAATTGGGCGATGAGGTCACGGCGATCTTCACCCAGGTGCTGCTGATCTGCGACCGGCAGGGGCTCATCGGCCGACAGATGTTCGCCATCGATGGGGTGAAGCTGCCGAGCAATGCCGACAAACGCAGAAGCGGGACCCGCACCGAACTGGAGCACGAGGCTGAACGCATGGAGTCGGCGGTGGTGCAACTGCTCAAGGTCCACCGCAGCCGCGACGAGCGCGGCGATGCCGCAGAGGATGAGACGCGCAACGCCGAGCGCATAGAGCGTTTGCAAACGGAGGCGCAACGCATCCGGCGGTTTCTGGCCACGCACGACGAGCGCCGCTCCGACAAAGGCACCATCCGCAAGAGCAACGTCACCGATAACGACAGCGCCAAGATGGCCACCTCCAAGGGCGTCATACAGGGCTATACCGCGGTGGCGGCGGTCGATGCGCAGGCGCAGGTCATCGTCGCGGCACAGGCGCACGGCTCGGGCAGCGAACAAGGCATACTTCTACCGATGGTGAAGAAGACCGACGCCATTCGAACCGGCCAGACAATGATCACCGCTGACGCGGGCTACCACAGCGAGGCCAATCTGCAGGCGCTGTATGAACACGAGGTACCCGCGCTGATCGCCGACGGGCTCATGCGCCGGCGCGATGCGCGCTTCGCCGATCAGCGGCGCTACAAGGCACTGCCCGACCCGCTCTACGACAAGCAGGCCCCGGGCAAGCGCCCAGAAACCAAGTTCCTGCCAAAGGACTTCAGCTACGACCCGGCCAGCGGCATCTGCCTTTGCCCTGCGGGCAAGAAGCTGTACTCCACCGGCAGTTCGTGCTCGACCAATGGCCGCAAGCACCACAAGTTTCAGGGCGCGAAGCGCGACTGCGTGCCCTGTTCATTGCGGGAGCAATGCCTGCGCCATCCAGACAGAACCGCGACGCGCCAGGTGATATTCTTCGAGAAGAACCAGAATTCGCCTTTGCTCTACACCGAGCGCATGAAGCAGGCGATCGACAGCGACCGGGGGCGCGCTCTCTACGGGCGGCGCATCGCCATCGTCGAGCCGGTGTTCGGCAACCTGCGGCATAACAAGCGGCTGGACCGCTTCACCTTGCGAACCCAGCCCAAGGTGAACACACAGTGGAACCTGTACTGCATGGTTCACAACATCGAAAAACTGGCGCATCATGGATATGGGACATAGGCAAAAGCGGCAGGAACCGCCGCCCATTCCCGCGACGCTTACGCAAAAACAAAAATGACGCACACATCAACGCTGCACCAACTCGCTCGGTGGCGCTCGCGCCAAAAGCGGGTTTTTCTACAGCCTCGTTAGATTCTATGCGCCCGCAGGCCGTGGTATGATGTATTGTCATACCAAGGAGATAAAGCATGAGTAGCGTAAAGGTAGCGATTACTCTCGACCAGGAAACGCTAATCCGCGTCGACGGTTTGGTCTCAAAGAGCATTTTCCCCAATCGCAGTCGTGCGATTCAGGTAGCCGTGAGCGAGAAACTTGCGCGCATGGAGCGTGGCCGCCTTGCATCCGAGTGCGCCAAGCTCGATCCGAAGTTTGAGAGAGCGCTCGCCGAGGAAGGCCTGAGCCAGGAGTTTGAGTCGTGGCCCGAATACTGAGAGGCGAAATTCGTTGGGCCGATCTTAATCCCATACGTGGCCGCGAACAGGCTGGCTTACGTCCAGTACTGATCCTCAGCCACGACGTGTTCAACGAGCGCTCCGGTACAGTTATCGCGGTTGCTTTGACCAGCCAACCTCAGCGCGCGGGATTTCCTCTCACACACGAGCTAAAATCTCCGAAGCTTGCTAAGCGTTCGTGGGTCAAGATCAGCCAGATTCGAACCCTCTCCGTTGAGCGCATCGGCACGAGGCTCGGTCGCTCTACGCCGGAGGAGCTTGCGCTTGTGGTCGAGGGTCTCAATGAAATCATCGGAATCTAACTACGCGTTGGAGCACGGACGCGCCGATAAGCACCGCGATTTTGGCTTATGTCGGTGGCGGCGCGCCGCTCAACGCAAACGTTAAACGGCAACAGATGGCGGCGCCCGATCAAACACCGTCATATTCGTTTCGACCGGCCGACGAGCGCGACGCTCCAGAAGTGGCAGCGTGCGTCAATGCGGCGTACCGGCACTACATTGAGCGCATCGGGAAACCGCCGGGCCCGATGATGGAAGACTATGCAGCGGTAATCCGGGAGCGTCGAGTCACAGTTGCGGAGAGCCGAGGAAAGATCACTGCGGTTCTTGTTCTTGCAGTGACAGAAGAAGGATTTCTTCTCGAAAACGTTGCTGTAGACCCATCGCATCGCGGCAAAGGTCTTGGAAGAACGCTCATTGAGTTGGCTGAAACCGAGGCGCGGCGCGAGGGTTTTGAGTCCATCTACCTCTACACGCACGAGAAAATGACAGAGAACCAGGCTTTATACGCCAAGATCGGTTACGTCGAATTTGATCGACGCACAGAAAAAGGCCTTGCTCGCGTGTACATGAGGAAATCGCTTCAATGACGTTGCCGTTTAACTACCCAGTCAACCCGGACGCGCGCACGAGCGCCGCGCTTTGCATCGGCCCGGCAGCGCGCGCCGGTTAATGGGAACGTTGGACGGCACGGGCATGAGTTCTACCCGCATCAGCCAGCACATAAAAGCGCCCCGCGCGAACGTCTATCGCGCGCTTCTCGATCCACGCGCGGTCGCAATCTGGAAAGTGCCCACTGGCATGACCTGCCACGTGCATGCGTTCGACGCTCGCGAAGGTGGCTCATTCCGAATCTCACTGACTTACGACGAACCGACTGGTGCCGGCAAGACGACCGCACGTACAGACACGTATCACGGTCATTTCGCGAAGCTCGTGCCTAATGAGCGGGTTGTCGAAGTGGATGAGTTCGAAACGGAAGATCCCGCGCTGCGCGGCGAGATGACCATCACCATCTCGCTCGCTGATGCCGATGGCGGCACCAATCTTCTCGCCGTGCACGATGGACTGCCGCCCGGCGTCTCATCGACCGACAACGAGACCGGGTGGCGGATGGCACTTGCGAAACTTGCCGCGTTCGTCGAGGCAGGCGGTTGAAACGTGCCATCCAACTTTAGCTGGTGCGGACGGGCTGGAAGCGGCGTACCATTTTCACCAATCGTGTGGGCCCGCCGCACAGCATGACGTTATACGTCTTGAGCACATAAGGCACACGGGTGTATTATTTTAGGCATGAAGCCCATCCGATGGAACGCCGATAAGAGTCTTTCGCTCAAAGCGGAACGCGACGTGTCTTTCGAGGAGGTCCTTTCCGCAATCTCACAAGGTGGACTTCTCGGTGTGATGGATCACCCGAATCGGGCGAAGTATGGGCATCAGAAGATGCTCGTGGTGCGAATACGTGACTACGCCTATCTCGTCCCCTACGTAGAAAGCGAGGACGAGATCTTCTTAAAGAGCATCATGCCGAGTCGCAAGGCAACGCGAGATTTCTTATCTGGAGACAAATGAAATGAACGGCGAAAGGTTGTTGGAGCAAGAGATTCTCGCTTCTTTCGAGCGCGGCGAATGGAAACCGGTTCGGAACCAGAAAGGTGAAATTGCGCGGCTCCGCGCCGCCGCGGGAGCTACGTTGCTCAAGAACAAGCGAGTCAACATCCGCATTTCGTCCAGAGACCTAGAGGGGTTGCAGGCCAGGGCTGCGGAAGAGGGTGTTCCCTACCAGACTCTTATGGCAAGTGTTCTACACAAGTTCGTGTCGGGTCGTCTAGTCGAGTCGCAAAGACGTATAACTTCGCGCTCAAGCGGACGCGGCCAGAAGCGCCGCGCCGCTTAGCTCGGCGTTAGGCGGTCTTGCTTGCGAGGAGGTGAGCGTGGAACGGGTACCGGACCCGAACGGGCAACGGCCTTGGGGCCCTGGGCGGATCGTTGCTTGCCTTCTGGCGGGGTTCAGCGGCGGTATCGTCGTTGCCCTTATCGGCCTGATCGTGGGGGCGACTTACGGGGGGAACTACGCCACGGACTTCGAGTTCAACGGGGTCCGGGGGTACGAGGCTACCGGGCAGATCGGCGCGGTCATCGGGTTTATCGCCGGGTGTCCACTGTGCGCGTACCTAGTTGCCCGCCTAACGAATCGTTAGGCCCTGAAAGGATCGGCACGATGGTCAAGAACGGAACTCGTTACTGCGACGTGTGCTCAGAGGAGATCGTAAAAGGCGAAAAGTATTCCGTCCGCACCATGCCGCCAGAAAGTGCCGCGCTGCTAGTCGTTACTGACGATCCAGAGCTAGTGCCCACGTGGACCCAGAATCTGGATGGAACGGTCCGCCTCGACATATGCGCGATATTCTATCTGTCTATGGGTGACACAAATGAGCGCACGGCCCAATAGCCTGTCAGGGCCTAACCCCACGGCCCACTCGGACGCGCGGCAAGCGCCGTGCCTATCTCGGCCGTCCGGGTCGCGCGCCGGTGGCCGTGAACGTTATGCCGCGGTAGACCGGCACCGGTTGTTGCGCGGTGCGCAACAGCGTATGATCGGGTATGGTCAAGACATTCCGGCACAAGGGGCTGCAGAAGTTCTTTGAGTCAGGAAGCTTGGCCGGGATCCAGCCGCATCACGCTGCCCGGCTGCGAATGCGACTCGCGGCCTTGGATACGGCCCAACAGATCGAGGACATGAGCATCCCGGGTTTCCGCCTTCACCCATTGAAGGGGCGGGGTAAGGGTCGCTGGTCCATCTGGGTTAATGGAAGCTGGCGGCTGACGTTTGAATTTCGCGACGGCGATGCTTACGTTCTGGACTATGAGGATTACCACTGATGGCTATGCACAATCCCCCCCACCCGGGAGAGTTCATCACTCGGGTCTACCTTGAGCCCAACGATCTGAGCGGTCGGGAACTCGCGCTAAAGCTCGGGGTGGCTGCTTCGACGCTGAGCCGCATACTGAAAGGGTCGAGTGCAGCGTCTCCGGAGATGGCGCTTCGGCTCTCGAAGGCGCTCGGACGTACGCCCGAGAGCTGGCTCGCGATGCAGTACAACCATGATCTGTGGCACGCGCGGCAGCGAGTTAAGCTTGCCGATGTCGAGAAGATCAAACTCACCGCGGCGTAACAAGCCGTTGCACCCGATCCTCGGGAGCGGCGACGTTAGATTTCTGAATCGCCGGCCAGTGGTAGCATATACTTGGTAATAGCAAAGGAGGCCTTATGAATAGCCCAAAATCGGAGGTCGCCTCGATGTTGAAGGCGTTACCCGAGGATGCCAGCCTGGAGGACATTCAATATCACCTGTACGTTCTCGAGAAGGTGAAGCGCGGCCTTGGCCGCGCTGAAACCGAGGGTGCCATATCCCACGAGGATGCCAAAGCACGTCTTGAAAAATGGCTCACCGTCTAGCGTGGTCGCCGGAAGCCATTGAGGATATCGAAGCCATCGCGTCGTATATCGAACGCGATTCGCTGTGGTACGCGAGAGCTGTTGTCGCAAAGATCGTCGAAACGGCCGAGGCCATTCCGACCACCCTGAACTGGGTCGCATTGTTCCCGAGATTGACGACCGATCGATCCGCGAGCGATTTGTGTACAGCTACCGCATCATCTATCGCATAGAGCAGGAGCGCATATTGGTCGCGACCGTTGTTCACGGCAGTCGGCTCCTTGAACCTTTCATTCCGAGAATAGAAGGTGCACAGAAATCTAACCCGTAGCTGCTGCGGACGGGCCGCCAGCACCGTGCCAAATGAATCGTCTGCGCTGGCCCGCCGCAGAGCACGACGTTGGGCATCACCGCGACGCAAAATCAAAGGAGAAAGTTGAGATGTTGAATGGTGGCTGCTTCTGTGGCGCCATCCGATACGAGGCTGGAGGCACTCCGTTCCATCAGACGAACTGTCATTGCTCGATCTGCCGACGAACTACGGGCGCCCCATTCGTAGCTTGGTTTAGCGTGCCACGGTCTGAGTTCCGACTTATCCAAGGTACGCCGACTCAATTCAGATCATCGCCAAAAGGTATGCGGAGCTTCTGTCCTCACTGCGGTACGCAGTTGACTTTCGAGCATGACGACACTTCGAACGAGATCGACGTCACGACTTGCAGTCTTGAGGCTCCCGAACGGCTCCCGCCGACGGATCACACGCGCACCGGCAGTAAGCTCACGTGGGTCAAGTTAGCCGACGGTCTCCCCCAGTACCAGGAAGCTCGATCCAAAGGTACTCGTGATGCCCAACTTTAGGTCGAGCGGACGGGCCGGAAGTGCCGTGCCACAATTCAGTACCGTAGCGGCCCCCCGCTCACCAAAACGTGAGCCGTCTTCATCCCGCGGTGGTACTATTTCGCCATGATTGACTGGTCCTCCTGTCCAGCGGTGGAGCGCGACCCGGAACGCGTCAGTGGCGCCTGGGTATTCCGTGGTACCCGCGTGCCCGTGGCAGCGCTGTTTGAAAATCTTGAAGACGGTGCGCTGGTGTCCCAGTTTGTGGAGTGGTTCCCTGGCGTGACGCTGGAGCAGGTTCGGACGGTCTTGGAGCACGCCGCGCGGAGTGCGTTGGCTCCCGCGTAAGTGCGCATACTTTTCGACCAGGGCACCTCTGTCCCGCTGCGGCAGTCGCTGACGCGCCACGAAGTGACGACCGCCTACGAGCGCGAATGGTCGAGACTGAAGAACGGTGAGTTACTCGACGCAGCCGAAAAGCAAGGCTTCGAGGTACTCGTTACGACGGACTCGAACCTCAAGTATCAACAGAACCTGCAGTCTCGGCGCATCGCCGTTGTCGTGCTTTCCACGCCGAGCTGGCCACGCATCCAGCGCGCTGTTGCCGAGGTCGTTGGTGCAGTTGACGCTGCTTCCGAAGGGAGCTACACGGAAGTAGAGATCCCATGAGAAAGACGGCTAACTTTAGCTGGTGCGGACGGGCCGGAAGCGGCGTACCATTTTTTGGCACCGCGGCGGCCCGCCGCACAGCATGACGTTCGAAATCGTCATCCGCCGCCAATGAATGAGTTCTTTTTCTCCGCTTTGTCGTTCGGTCTGGCTTCGGGCATCAAGCCGGGGCCGCTTGGCATCGTTGTGATTCAGCAGACCCTATCGAGAGGTCTGCCAGCCGGTGTTCGGGCAAGTCTGGCTCCACTGATTACCGACGGCCCAATCATCATCGCCGCGCTTTGGCTTCTCTCGAAATTCAAGAGCATCGATCTGCTTGCCGCTGCTATGAGTCTGGTTGGCGGAATCTATCTGCTTTGGCTGGCGGCGAAGATGTTTCGTGTCCGCGACATTTCATTGTCGGGAAAGCTTCGGTCACAAGGCTCGCTCGCAACGGCCGTTAAGGTGAATCTCCTGAACCCCGGTCCCTACCTCTTCTGGTTCACAGTTGGGGGAAGCTACATCATTCGCGGCACGGCTGTTGAGAGTGCTGTCTTCGTAGTAACGGCCATCGGAGCGCTGATAGCCTCGAAAGTCGCTGTGGCCGTCCTTGCTTCGAGGTTTCTGCCAGCCCTCGAGAGCCGTGGCTACCTCCTTGCTATGAAGTTGCTGGCTGCCACGATGGTTAGCTTTGGTCTGCTTTCTATCGTAAGGGCTGCTGAGTTGGGCTTTTCCGGTGCATACGATTTCTAACCCGTCCATCGAGCGGACGTCCCAAAAGCTACGCTTTTTGGACGCCCCTCATGTCCAACGTTGGACGGCACGGGCATGAGTTCTACCCGCATCAGCCAGCACATAAAAGCGCCCCGCGCGAACGTCTATCGCGCGCTTCTCGATCCACGCGCGGTCGCAATCTGGAAAGTGCCCACTGGCATGACCTGCCACGTGCATGCGTTCGACGCTCGCGAAGGTGGTTCATTCCGAATCTCACTGACTTACGACGAACCGACTGGTGCCGGCAAGACGACCACACGTACAGACACGTATCACGGTCACTTCGCGAAGCTCGTGCCTAATGAGCGGGTTGTCGAAGTGGATGAGTTCGAAACGGAAGATCCCGCGCTGCGCGGCGAGATGACTATCACCATCACGCTTGCTGATGCCGATGGCGGTACCAATCTTCTCGCCGTGCACGATGGGCTGCCGCCCGGCGTCTCATCGACCGACAACGAGACCGGTTGGCGGATGGCACTTGCGAAACTTGCCGCGTTCGTCGAGGCAGGCGGTTGAAACGTGCCGTCCAACTTTAGCTGGTGCGGACGGGCCGGAAGCGGCGTACCATTTCTTGGCATCGCGGCGGCCCGCCGCACAGCATGACGTTGAGTTCGCGATGACCGTTTCCGATTAGCCATACGATCATATGGCTATCTACCCATATTTGTGCTAACCTAGTTTGATGGCAAAGACCCGGTTCGAGTGGGATTCGAAGAAGGACCAGGAAAACCAGGGCAAGCACGGTGTTGCGTTCGGCGTGGCGCAGTTTGCTTTCGCCGATCCAAACCGCGTGTTAGCCGAAGATCGTTCGCATAGCTCGAATGAGAAGCGGCATTATTGCTTCGGTCTGGTGGAAGACGGAGTTCTTACGGTCAGGTTCGTGTATCGCGACGACGTGATCCGTATTTTCGGAGCAGGTTATTGGCGCAAAGGAAAGCAAATCTATGAGCGGGAAAATCAAATACACAAACGAGCCACTCGGAAACCTTGAGGTTGTTTCCGATTTTCTTCCTCGTCCGGAGGATCTCGTCTTCCGGGATGACGGAGTGAAGGTAACGCTCGCCCTGAGCAAACGCAGCATCGACTTCTTCAAGAGTCAGGCCCTGAAGCACAACACCCAGTATCAGCGGATGATCCGACGCCTACTCGACGCCTACGCAGAGCATCATGCGCAACCTCTAACTTCACGCCCAAGCGGACGCGGCCAAAAGCGCCGCGCCGCTTAGCTCGGCGTTATGCGCTTATTTGTCGATCGTAGGATGAATTTGGTACCATCGCATTATTGGTAGGAGATGACCATGAGCGTTTCTCTAAAGTCACTTGGTATCGACGGGCTCAGCGTTGCGGATCGCCTGATTCTGGTTGAAGAGCTTTGGGATAGCATTGCCACTGCCACCCCGCTGACAGATGCTCAACGCGCCGAACTCGATCGTCGCCTTGCGGACCACGAAGCCAATCCTGACGACGTCGTTTCTTGGGAAGAGGTTCAGTCCTCTATCACCGCCCGCTTGAATAGATGACCTTGAGGGTCGTCTTTCGCCGCGCAGCGCGAGCCGAATTTGACGCTGCGGCGGTGTGGTACGAAGAACGGCAACTCGGACTTGGCGCCACGTTCACATCGGAGATTAAACGTGCAGTGGAACTCGCGTCCAATCACGCCGAGAGGTTCCCGGTCAAGTACGGCGCAATTCGCTGCGTTCAGGCGCGCCGCTTTCCGTACTCCGTTTACTTTCTTCCGGAAGCGCATCGGATTGTCGTGTTGGCGGTTTTTCACGCACGGCGTGATCCTCTCGTTTGGCAATCGCGCGCATAACCTCTCATTGGTGCGGACGCCTGTCGGCGCCGCACAATTCGGGCGTTGACGGCATCAGAAAGGATTGAGGCATCGATGAACATATTTATCGCCGGCGGCACGGGTGCAATCGGGCGCGTCCTCGTGCCGTTGCTCGTGAGCGCAGGACACAAAGTCGTCGCGCTCACCCGCTCGCCAGATCGCGCCTCGCAACTCGAGCGAATGGGCGCCGTGCCGGTGGTCGGCGACGTGTACGACGAAGTGCGGCTCCCTCGATTGGTCGCGGAGTCCGAAGCGGAGGTCGTCATCCATCAGCTCACGGCGTTCGGAACTAAGGACGGCGACCCCTACGCGGAGACGATCCGCGTGCGCATCGAAGGAACGCGCAATCTCGTATCCGCGGCGCGCGCCGCTCGGGTGCGTCGATTCATCGCGCAAAGCATTTCGTTCATGTGTTCGCCGTCCGGTAGCGGACTTACCGACGAAGAAACTCCGCTTCACCTCGATGCTCCCGCCGGGGTTCGAGCTCTGGCGGAAGCCGTCGCGTCGCTCGAACGTCAGACGCTGGACGCGAACCGAATGTCCGGTACCGTCCTGCGGTACGGGTGGTTCTACGGCCCGGGAACCAGCTACGACCCGGAAGGCTCCATTCCGACCGCTATTCGCAAGGGCACGATGCCGATCGTCGGTGCCGGTGCCGGGACTTATTCGTTCATCAATCTGCGTGACGCTGCCGCGGCAACGGTCAAGATTCTGGCGCACGAAGCAAGCGGAATCTACAACATCGTTGACGACTCGCCTGCTCGATTGAGCGAATGGCTGCCGTTCGCTGCAAAGCTTCTCGATGCACCCGCACCCGGTCACATGGACGAGGCCTTGGCCCGCCAGAAGCTCGGCGACATGCGGGTTTACTACATGAATGAACAGCGCGGCGCGTCGAACGCAAAGGCAAAGCGCGAGTTCAATTGGCAACCGACTTTCCCTTCGTGGCGAACCGGGTTTGAGGCGCTCTATTTGAATCGCTCTCGGGAATCTTCCGATGCCGCCTGACCCTTCGCTCCAGCCGACGTGCTACGGTCTGCGGCCTCCACACGCGGCTGAGCTCAAACCTTGGGCGGCCAAACGGGGAATGGAGTGCCGATACGAGCGTCGCCAAAGGCGGACCAATGGGAGCGGCGCACGAGAAGATCTTCGACTACTTGCAATGGGGGTGGAGCATGAAGGAATTCATGAAGCGACTTCAACTTGACCGATGGATTGCCGAAGGCGCCCCGGCGTTCTGGGTCCTGGGCATTTCGATGTTGCTCTGTGCCGGGGCCTTGAGGATGTTGTCCGCTCTATTCGTATTCCTCGAGTGGCGTATTCCCGCCCTGGTGGCTTTCTGGGCGGTTGCCGTACTCGTCGTATGCTTCGTAGGATCCGGTATCTGGTTTGTCTACGACGCCCTTACTGCCAGCCGTCCAACCCCGTGGCGAAAATAGGCCACCCGACTTCAAGCTGGTGCGGACCGGCCAGCACCAGCATGCAATGCGAAGCACGGAATTTGGCCGGCCGCACAGCGAGACCTTGAAGCCTCATGATCACCAATATGCAAGCGCTTGAACTCAAGGTTCCACCGCCGGTGGTTGCGGTGCTGATGGCAGGCGCAATGTGGGGGATCTCTTTGGCTGCACCGTTGCTTCAAGTGCCGGCGTTCATTCGTGTAGCCGCGGCAGCAACAATCGCTCTGGCCGGTGGTGGCTTCAGCCTGGCAGGTGCGATCTCGATCCGACGCGCGGGAACGACAGTCAACTCGATGAAGCCGGAAACGGCGTCTTCGTTGATTTGCTCCGGCATCTACAGAGTTACTCGCAATCCCATGTACGTAGGTCTTCTCTTCGTCCTCGTCGCATGGGCAATACTTCTGTCTACCGTCTGGGCGTTGCTTGGGCCGTTGGCGTTTGTGCTCTACCTAAACAGGTTCCAGATCGCACCCGAAGAGAGGGCGCTTTCAGCCCTGTTCGGCGCCGGGTATTCCGCTTACAAATCAAGGGTGCGCCGGTGGCTGTGAGGCATAACTTGAGCCGGGGCGAACGGGCGGCAGGCACTGTGCCAGATGCAACCATTCTGCACGCCCGCCGCAAAGCAAGACGCTAGGGGCAACGGAGGCGGTGATGGATCAGTCAGCTAAATTTTGGGACAAGATAGCAGAACGCTATTCGAAACAACCCATTGCTGATGAAGCGGCTTACCAGAAAAAACTGCAGGTCACGCGCGAATATTTTCGGCCAGACATGGAGGTATTGGAGTTTGGCTGCGGAACAGGGTCGACAGCCATTACCCATGCGCCTTATGTGAAACATATTCAAGCGATCGATATCTCATCGAAAATGATTGAAATCGCCCAAGGCAAGGCTGACGCAGAAAATATCGAAAACATCACTTTTAAACGCTCGACCATCGATGATTTCAGTGTGCCCGATCGAACCCTGGATGCGGTGTTGGGGCTCAGCATTTTGCACCTGCTGGACAACAAGGAGGAGGTAATCGCCAGGGTTCATAAAATGCTCAAACCGGGAGGAATTTTCGTCACCAGCACGGCGTGCCTTGGAGATTCGATGAAGTATTTTAAGTTTGTCGCGCCGATTGGAAAATTTTTAGGTTTGATGCCGTTGCTCAAGATCTTTACCACAAGAGAATTGGTTGCCAGCTTGACCGAAGCCGGTTTTGAGATCGACCACCAATGGCAACCGGGCAAAAACAAAGGAGTGTTTATTGTGGCGAAGAAGGCTGAGTAGGAGCAATAGACTCCACATGCGGACATTACATATGCTTTTAAAATGCCGCCTAACTCTGCGGTCAACACGGACGCTGCGCGATAAAGCCGCGCCGCGCCCCTGAACTCAAACTGTCTCGCCGCCTCAAGGAACAACACTCATGCCCATCGAACTCTGGCTTGCCTTCGTCGCCGCGTCAGCGGTCCTTCTCATCATTCCTGGACCCACCGTCCTCACGGTCGTCAGCTACTCGATGGCTCATGGGCGGCGCGCCAATGTCCCGCTGGTGACTGCAGTGGCGCTGGGTGATTCAACGGCGCTGGTTGTGTCGCTCCTTGGTTTGGGCGCCCTCCTGGCAACGTCGGCCTTCTGGTTCACCGCAGTCAAATGGGCGGGTGGCCTGTATCTGCTCTACCTTGGCATCAAGCTCCTTCGCGCAGGCATTTCGTCCGCAGAACTCGCCGCACCGGCTGCGCCGGGGTCCCGCTGGAGGCTGTTCGCAAACACCTATCTCGTCACGGCGCTGAACCCAAAGGGCATCGTGTTCTTCGTGGCCTTCCTGCCCCAGTTCATCAGCCCAGGCGCCGCTGTCCCGGTCGCGCAGCAGCTTTGGGTTCTCGCCGTCACGTTCGTTGCCCTGGCCACGCTCAATGCCACGCTGTACGCTGTGTTCGCGGCCTCGGCACGAAGGCTATTGACCTCATCAGCAGCGCAACGACGCTTCAATCTTGCAGGCGGCTCGCTGCTTTCGGCTGCTGGCGTGTGGGCACTCTTGGCCAAGCGCCCTGCATGAACGCGGCTAACTCTGCGTTGGAGAACGGACGCATCGATAAGCACCGCGCGATGGGCAAGCGTCTGTGGCGGCGCGCCGCTCAACGCGGACATTAGACCGATGGAGCAACCGCGGTGATTGCGTTTGCACCTTCACTTGTCGGGGCAAGCGCCGCAATCATGCTCTTGCTCGGTCTCGTTCACCTGCTATACACGTTTCGCGGCAGGAAGCTGCATCCTCGAGACCCGGAACTCGAAGCAAGGCTGAGAGATGTCTCACCGGTAATCACTCGCGAAACAACGATGTGGAAAGCATGGGTTGGCTTCAATGCGAGTCACAGCTTTGGCGCCATTCTGTTCGGGTCCGTCTACGGGTACTTAGCCATCGTTCACGACTCGTTTCTGTTCCAATCACGGTTTCTCCTTCTGCTGGGGCTGCTGCTTCTCGTTGGCTACGCCATCCTCGGTAAGCTCTATTGGTTCAGCGTTCCATTCCGTGGCATCGCCTTGGCCGCTGTGCTCTATGTCGCTGCCCTTGCAATTTACTGGGCCTAAGCGCGCATTCGAGAGCGGACACGCCAAAAGCGGCGTGCCTGCTCAACGCGAATATTGGACCGCTCAATGGAGTATCGAAAATGAACTCAAGCACCCCCATGCCCGTCAGTCAGCGCGTTGTCCAGGTCTGCTTGTTCCTGGTAGCCGCCATAGCCATGTTCGGTGGCGCGCTGCAAATGTACCTGGGCCAGCCCGATACAGCGCCTCGACTGGACAATGTCCACCGATTCATGGCCGGTGTTTATTTCTCCACCGGCCTGATCAATCTTTGGGCAGCGGTGACCATTCGCCGCCAGGGAACGCTCATATTTCTGCTTGCGCTGGGGGTGCTTCTCGCCGGGATCGGGAGGCTCGTGTCCATCAGCCAAGTGGGGCTGCCCGAGCCGACGGCCGTCTGGCTGGGCTACCTCATTCCTGAGCTGTTGTTGCCCGTCATCATTACCGTGGCCCAGCTCGCTACAAATCGACGTGCGTCGCAAGCCGATGTCACGGCCAAACTTTAAATGCAACGGACCGCCGTCGGCGGCCGTTGGTTGTCGACGTTAGCGGTGCGCAGACCGACGAGGGCGACTACATGTGGATAATCCGCAAGTGAGCAGGGTTCGAACGCGAACGCCCAAGGTGGCGGGTCGGGTGGTTGCCGAGCGGTCGGATCCGGCCGCGGTTTCGCGCGAATTGTGGAAAGGGCTCGTGCGATTCAACCGCGAGCAGGCCGGTCCGCTCCGCTATAAACGCACCGTGTTGAGCGTCCGGGACGGTAACGGACGATTGCTGGGCGGGCTGATCCTGGAGTCGTACTGGCGGGAGAGCTATATAGAGCTGCTCTGGCTCTCGGCGCGGGCGCGCAGGGCGGGATACGGCAGCCGGCTCATCAAGGAGGCCGAGCGCCGCGCGCGGCGGCGCGGCAGCCACCTGATTCACCTGAACACCTACTCGTTTCAGGCGCCCGGCTTTTACGAGAAGCAGGGCTATCAGCGCTTCGGCGCAATGTCGGGCTCCCCGCAGGGCGAGAGCCGGCACTATTACGTGAAGCGCATCCGTGCGACTTGATATTTGCGGGCGCTATCGGCCTGATCTCATACGCAAGCGCGCCAAGTGGAAGATGTTCATTCTTGGAGACGGAAAGGTGACGGCCAACTTTGGGTGGTGCGGACGGGCTGAAAGCACCGCGCGAGTAGCGGCCGCCGTTCCGGCCCGCCGCACACCAAGACGCTAGCTCTCATGTTTGGCACCACTGATCTCGCATTATTCGTTGTGTCGGGGCTGCTCCTGAACATTACGCCGGGGCCCGACACTCTGTACATACTCGGCCGCGCTGCATCTCATGGTTGGCGCGGCGGTACGGTCGCCGCGCTGGGCATCGGTGCCGGGTTGTTGGTTCACACCTTCGCCGCGGTCGTCGGGCTATCGGCACTGCTCGCCGCCTCGGCGACAGCGTTCACCATACTCAAGTGGTTCGGTGCCGGCTACTTGGTTTATCTAGGCATCTCGCTATTGCGCGCGCGTCCGGAGATTCACCAGCCGGCACCGACGCTGCGCGTCGCGGGATTGCGCAGGGTGTTTCTTCAGGGCTTCCTTACCAACGTTCTGAATCCGAAAGTGGTGCTGTTCTTTCTGGCGTTCCTACCGCAGTTCGTTGATCCCGCCGCGCCGGACAAAGCGCTTGCATTTTTATTCCTGGGGTTCGTGTTCAATTTCAACGGCACTCTTTGGAACTTATTCGTTGCTTGGTCGGCTGCCCGTGTGGCGAACCGCCTTGACGGTTCGGGCCGCTTAGTACTTGCGCTGAACCGTACAATTGGCGCATTGTTCGTGTACCTGGGTATCAGGCTGCTCACATCACATGAGAGCTAACCGCGCGATCGACAGTGACGCTTTGCCAGCGCGCTTCTGCGCGCCGGCTCGGGCATGTCATCGCGAACGTTAGGAGAGCCCCGTGGCGTACGACGAAGGCCTCGCCGAAAGATTGAGGGAAGTGCTCCAATCTCACCGAAACATTTCCGAAAAGAAGATGTTTGGCGGGCTGGCCTTCATGAGCCGCGGCTATATGTTCATCGGCATCGTGGGGGACGTATTGATGGCCAGAGTCGGAGCGGAATACTACCAAGAGGCGTTGTCCCGCCCCTATGTTCGGGAAATGGACTTCACCGGGAAACCGATGAAAGGTTATGTCTTCGTTGACCCGCCGGGGTTCGAATTGGATTCGGACCTATCGGATTGGGTCCGGAGGTGCCATGGTTTCATTCAAACCCTGCCGGCGAAAAAAGCCAAATGAGATACCGAACCCGCTCTCTTAACCCCACGCCCGACGCAAACGCGCGGGACACAGCGCGCCGCTGACGCTCATCGGGTGGGCGGCGTACCTCTCTCGTGCACTGGCCCTCGCCTTGCTGCCCGTCTTTGTCGCCTACATGAATCGCTTCCAAATTGCACCCGAGGAGCACGCGCTGTCCGCGCGGTTCGGCCTTGAATTTTCCGGCTACAAGAAGTCGGTTCGCAGGTGGCTATGAGGCATAAGCTGGCAGTGGTGCGCACTGACGCGAAGCGGCGTACCATTTCCTGGCGCCGTGGCGGCCGGACGCACAGCAAGACGCTGGGCGCCCCAGAACACCGGCGTTAGCAGCGTATCGTCGGCAAACCGAAGGAGGTCCACGACATGCTTTGCGCAAACAGCTACACCAGGGATTACGTGAACCATTGCCGTTCAAGGGTCGCCGCACAAGTATCTGCCTACCGAGCGTTGATTGCAGCCGCAATGCGGCATGCAACGGCCGATGCACAGCGGCTCGAAGGCGCAATCGAAGCCTTTGAACCCCACTTCTTCAACAGCATGGTCCTGGCCCTGGACAGCCACTTCGTCCACAGGGCCAGGGCTATAGAAAAGAAGGATGGCAATCCGCTGAACGAGGTGAGGATGTTATCGAATTCGATCATGAACAACGACAGCGTGGTGTGCGCGGACAAGACGATCAAGTACGATCCGGCGCGGTCGGTATTGAAGCGTCGAGTCGGGGACAAGATCACATTGAACGAAACCGATTTCGTGCGCCTTTCTGCGGCCTTTTTGGCCGAAATCGAGGCCAAGTACTTGTGATCCGATCCGTCCTATGACCAAGGTTCCTCCATCCATCGCCGCATTCCTCGCCTGCGATCCCATCGCCGTGGCCGGCGTGTCGCGTGCTGGGAACACCCCCGCGAATGCCATCTTCCGCAGGCTCCGCGACTCCGGTCACCAGGTCATACCCGTCAATCCGAACGCTGCAGAAATTGAGGGGCTCCCTTGTTATTCCGATGTCAGTTCTGTCCCCGGGCCCGTTCACGCCGTCATGATCGTGACGCATCCCTCGATTTCGGCCAACGTCGCCCGGGCGGCCGTCGCGCGCGGTATCAAGCACATCTGGTTCCATCGCTCCTTCGGTGCCGGCAGCGTCTCGCCGCAGGCGCTACAGGAGTGCCGTGCGTTCGCAGTAGAGCCGATCGTGGGCGGCTGCCCTCTCATGTACTGCCAGCCCGTGGATCTTGCCCACCGCTGCTTTCGCTGGTGGCTGCGGTTGCAGCAGCGTGTCCCGGGATAGGGCCGGCGGGGCGGCTCAGCCCCTCTTCGGTGCGCACGGGCCGGAAACGGCGTACCATCTTTGGCCATCGCGCGCACCCGCGGTACGGCGCGACCTTAGGGCTCTCAAGAAGGAAGCAAAGTGAGTGTTCTACAGCTGTTGCGCTGGCAGTGGAGTGGCTATCCAAGGTATCACCATTCCCGGGCGAACCTGCTCATCCACATCGTCGTCGTGCCGATCTTCCTCGCCGGCAATGTCGGACTGGTCGTCTCCCTGTTTGCGCGTTCAGCGGTCCTCGGAGTCGTTTCTGTCGTCGCGATGCTTATCTCGGTCGCCATGCAGGGCCGTGGACATCGGCAGGAAGCAGTTCCGGCCGAGCCGTTCACCAGTCCGATCAACGCGGCCGCACGCATCTTTCTTGAGCAGTGGATTACGTTTCCACGGTTCGTCGTTTCTGGAGGATGGCTTCGTGCACTGCGTCAACCCACACCACCCCCGCTTTAGGTCGAGCGCACAGGCCCGCGCCACAACGGATCATCGCGGCGAACTGCCGCTTGGTTCGATGTCGGGCAGGGCCGCCTTGTCGATTTCGACCGCTCTCATACGACTATAGGAGGTAGCAGCCGCCAATCCGCCAGGATTCAAAGGTGGTCGAAATCCGAATACACGACCAGCCCAAGGAGACGAAGATGCCCATGAAGCTCTATGCCCATCCCTTTTCTTCTTACTGCCAAAAGGTGTTGATCGCTCTGTATGAGAACGCAGCCCCGTTCGAATTTCGCATGCTCGCCCCGGGCGACAAGGAAGCGGCCGCCGAGCACGAGGCGCTATGGCCCCTCAAGCGCATTCCCGTGCTCGTGGATAAGGGCCGTACGGTGGTGGAATCGAGTATCATCGTCGAATATATCGATCTCCATCATCCAGGCGCCGTCCGGCTGGTCCCGCCGGACCCAAGTTCCGCGCTCGATGTGCGCATGCTGGACCGCTTTTTCGACAACTACATCATGACGCCGATGCAAAAGATGGTGTTTGACAGCCTGCGCAGTGCAGACAATCGCGATCTCCAGGGCGTCGCCGAAGCGCGGAAGTTGCTTGATACTGCCTATTGCTGGCTCGATAGCAGGATGACAGGGCGAGAATGGGCTGCGGGCAGTGCCTTCAGCCTCGCGGACTGCGCCGGCGCGCCCGCACTGTTTTATGCCGACTGGGTGCACCCGATCGGCGCGGCATTCTCGAATGTCCGCGCTTATCGGCAGCGGCTTCTCGCTCGTGCCTCATTCGCACGGGCGGTGGACGAAGCGCGGCCATATCGCGCACTGTTCCCGCTCGGGGCTCCCGACCGTGACTGAACATCGCGAGGAGCCTCCGCTACAATTGCCGGCACATAAACCAGACGTTCGGTCATGACCCAGCACATCGGAATCCTTGCCTGCTCCTCGGAAGGCGCGGCGCTTTGCTACCGGACCATCTGCTTGGAAGGCGCGAAACTCCTGGGCCCGCACGCTCATCCCGAGATCTCCATGCACAGCCACTCGCTTGCCGAGTACGTGCAGTGCATGGATCGCGGCGACTGGCAGGGCGTGGGCGAATTGATGCTGTCTTCTGCAATCAAGCTCGCGAACAGCGGGGCTGCGTTTCTGATCTGCCCCGACAACACCATCCACCAGGGGCTGCCGTACATCGAACAGCGATCTCCTCTGCGCTGGCTGCATATCGCCGACGTTGTCGCAGCCCACGCCGTCGAGCGGGGTTTTCGCTGCGTCGGCCTGACCGGGACGCGCTGGCTGCTCGAGAGCCAGGTCTATCCAGAAAAGCTCACGGCGCGAGGCCTACGCTATGTGCGCCCGACCCCCGGCGAACGCGACGAGATCAGTCGCATCATCATGGATGAATTCGTCTGCGGCGTGTTCACGCCCGAGGCCGTCGCCTATCTGCAGCAGGTCATCGGACGGATGAAGGATGCGGGCTGCGACGCGGTAGTACTCGGCTGCACCGAGATCCCGTTGATCATGAACGACTCGAATTCTCCGCTGCCGACGCTCGATTCGACGCGTTTGCTCGCGCAGGCGGCTTTGCTTCGCGCGGCGCAGGGTGCGGTTACGAAGAAATGACAACTAGCGACAGTTGCCGCCGCCGGACTGCAGGCGGCGCAGCATTTCACGGCATTGCGGCGGCCCGCCGCGCAACTTCACGTTCGACATCTGCTACGGCGCCTCCATGACCCGCGCTTACGTACATGGCTACGATCCGCGAGAGAACCTGCGCCTGCAAGATCAGGCGTCTACGCTCGTGCAGCTGTTGCATGCGGATACGGCCTATCCGGAAGGCAGCAGCGTCCTGGAGGCCGGGTGCGGGGTCGGCGCGCAAACCGTCACCTTGGCGTCCAACAGCCCGGAGGCGCTGATTACGTCCATCGACGTGTCGGAAACATCGATCGTCGAAGCCAGAAAGGCGGTCCAGGCGGCAGGCATCGCCAACGTGACCTTGCGGCAGGCGGACATCTTCCATTTGCCGTTTCTGCCGCAGTCGTTCGATCACGTCTTCGTCTGCTTCGTGCTCGAACATCTGGCCCGGCCCGTAGAGGCGCTCAAGGCGTTGAAGAGCGTGTTGAAGCCCGGCGGATCGATCACGGTGATCGAAGGCGATCATGGCTCCGCCTACTTTTATCCGGACAGCGATTATGCGCGACGGGCGGTTCAATGCCAGGTGCAATTGCAGGCGCGGGCCGGGGGCAATGCGTTGATCGGGCGCGCACTCTATCCGTTGCTCGAGGAGGCCGGCTTCGGCGCGGTGCAGGTGTCGCCGCGGATGGTCTACGTCGACGCGAGCAAGCCCGCTCTGGTCGAAGGCTTCACAAAAAATACGTTCACTGCGATGATCGAGGGCATTCGCAAGCCTGCGCTCGAGTCGGGGATCATGAGCGAAATCGACTTCGACCGGGGCATTGCCGACCTGTACAGAACTGCCGAGGAGGACGGCGTTTTTTGCTACACGTTCTTCAAGGCACATGCGCTCATCGACCGCCATGAGCCGATACGAAGGCGGTCGCGGTAGTGAGCCGGGCGCTCTGGCTGGCAGACGCCGATTCTGGTTCGGGCCGCGGCGTCACATCGGGTCGAGCGTATCGGGCGGAAGCGGGGTACCATCTTTTCGCGTCGCGGCCGCCCGCCGCGCCGTATGACGTCAAGCGCCTGAAGGAGGTTCGATGCCCGATATTGCCTACATCCAGAAGTTGCTCGATCTGCTGTTTCCCGGCCTGATCGGAGTTCGCCTCAGCGAGGTGACGCCCGATCGCGTGGTTGCCGCGATGGACGTTCGCCCGGACCTGTGTACCACCGGCGGCATACTGCATGGCGGCGCGTACATGGCCCTGGCCGATACGCTCGGCGCGGTGGGTACGGTGGTGAACCTGGCTGCGGGCAAGCGTACGACGACCACCGATTCGAGCACCAAGTTCATCGCCGGCGCCCGTGTCAACACGACGGTTACCGGGGAATGCGTGGCCTTGCATCGCGGTCGCACCACCATGGTCTGGCAAACCTCGATCAGAAATGCCGAGGGCAAACTCTGCGCGGTGGTCACGCAGACCCAACTCGTGCTCGAAGCGTCGCCTTGAGCACGGCGTTCCGCAATCGCGGCGGACGATGGCTTTGCGTGGCCCACCGTTCATCGGCGCTACCGTGGGCCAGTCGTGCCGTGACGGTTTTGCGCCGTCTTACCCGAACTCGATCCGATCGGCCGCAAGTGCCGGCAGATCGGATCAAAACCTTGGCACCTGACCTCGGGCGATGTTCGACACCATAAACAAGCGGCTGTTTGCGGCCATCGCATTCGGCGTCGCGCTTTTGCCGGCGCCGGCGCAGGACCCGAGCACGCTGGCGCGGCGCCTCGCAGCGCCGCATCGCAGCGCCGCCAATGCGGCGCGCGATGTCTACCG
>Ga0334722_10002008_pt1 | contig 23726 bp, 23 predicted proteins | sample C3_bottom_MG_FD_207210 | JGI IMG/M metagenome (GOLD analysis project Ga0334722, IMG submission 207210) | Sediment microbial communities from Yellowstone Lake, YNP, Wyoming, USA - C3_bottom | ecosystem: Environmental > Aquatic > Freshwater > Lake > Sediment | place: USA: Wyoming | collected... | reverse complement strand
TGTGCGAGACCTTTGTCTTTGTGCGGCGGAGCACCAAGAATCCCCGGCGGAGGATTGAATTATGAACCAGTATATGCTCTACCTCAATTCCAAGCGCTGTATCGGCTGCCACGGCTGCGAGCTGCACTGCAAAACCAGTAAAGGCCTGCCGGTGGGGCCGATTCTTTGTGAAATCAGCCACCAGGAATTAAAGGCCGTGCGCGGCGTACCCAAGACCGAGTTCCGCTTCCGCTCCTGCTTCCACTGCGAAGACCCGTACTGCGTGCCGGTCTGCCCCACCAACGCCATGCGCAAACGGGCCGACGGCATCGTCTTCATCGATCAGGAAACCTGCATCGGCTGCATGGCTTGCGCCGGGGCCTGCCCCTGGCAGGTGCCGCAACTCAACCCAGACTCAGGCAAGGCGGTCAAATGCGATTATTGCCTGGACCGGGTTGACCAGGGACTGAAGCCCGCCTGCGTCAGCCGCTGCACCACTCACGCCCTAAAATTTGTGCGACTGGAGGAGATATAAGTCGGCAAGGTGGGACAACACTCCCAACACTCAGTTAGGGAAATCTGCGGCGGCAGGTTTAAATGAGGAAACTAGGTCTCTGGAACTCCGTTACTACAACGCCTGAGACTGGGGATTAACAGGTTGATCTTGTCTCGATACTTACTTATGTAAAACACCGAAATATCAACCTGTTGCGCCTTGCATTTAGAAGCGGCTGAGGTTCGATGGTAATCAGATAAACTTATGGGCGTCCCTGTTAGCCAGGTAGGGTGGACACGATTTTATGCCCACGCGTTTCTGTGGCACCCAAAACCAGCTTCATGCAAACTCCCCAACGTAATATAATCCTCGACCGATGCGGTTCGTTCCTCACCGCATCCTACGACAAAGACTGACCGGTGAGAAAATAGGGATGGACAATCAGCTTCACCTTACCAGCGGCGATATCGCCGGGAAAAACCTGCGGGAAGCCGGGCTACCTGGCGAGGTCTTGGTCTGGCACGATATCCTCTATGCTGGCCCCCGTCACCCGGGCTGGCCGAAGGAAGAGATTTTAGAGGCCCGGGCGCTTTTCCTGGAAGAGACCACCGGCGGCGGGTTGAACCGATCGTTCGTCCTGGAAACCTTCCACGAGCAGTACCGGCGGCTGGCGGAGATGGATGTCCGCCAGGAGATCATCCTCTGGTTCGACGCCTGCCTCTTTGACCAGGCCATGCTCGCCCATATTCTGACCTGTCTGGTGGAGATTGGCGCGCGAAAGGTGGAACTTCTCTGTATTGACGCTTTCCCTGGGATCGCGCCCTATAACGGGCTCGGACAAGTGAATCCCGCCCAGCTTGCCTCCAGGTATGACCAGCGGCAGCCAGTGACCGAGCCTCAATTCCGCTTCTCCATCCTGGTTGATCGGGCCTTCGCGAGCCAGGATACTGCACTGTTCAGCAAATTATCACAAATGACCGCTGCCCCCCTGCCGTGGGTTCCGGCGGCGGTGCGGCGCTGGCTGGATGAACAACCGGATCTGGAAACTGGTCTGGGGCGGCTGGAGAGCCTGGCACTGGCGGCAGTCCGCTCCGGCTGTGAAAGGGCGTGGGATATCTTCAGGGCCGTGGCGGCAGCCGACACCCCGCCGCAGTATTGGGGCGACACCATCCTCTGGGCCACACTCAATGGTTTGGCCGAGCGCAATCCCCCGCTCATCCGGATCGAAGGCCCGGCGGCGCGGTTACCGCAGTGGAAAAGTCCTCTGCCGCTCAAGGAGTTCAGAATCACCACTGCCTGATCTCCACCTCAGCCGAGAAAGATGTTCCCTCTCCCAGCGTAACCCCTGAATCACTTAGCGGGCGCCAACCCGGCACTCGCCGTCAAGGCCTGCTGAAATTCTTCGGTGGTCAACGCCCCGTAATTCCCATGATTAAAGGCATAACTCGCCGCTTGGTAGTAGCCGATGGCCTCAGCCGCAACCTCCTTGTCAGGCCCTGGCCGGCTGGTGGTTTTGCCGGTGCCATCCACGGTATAAACGGCCTCGGTTTGTTGCGGACCCAGGACAACCATGGTGTCATTCTCCAGGTGGCCAAGTTTCTGATAGGTGCCCATCAGGGCGTGGGCTTCACTGGGTTTGATCCGCCGCACATCATGACCAAAGAACCGGCTGGGGTAAGTCCAGCCGAGGAGCCCCAAGAGCGTAGGCGCATAGTCCATCTGGCTCATCAGGGTGTCAATCCGCCCCGGGGCAATCTGCCCACCGGGGGCGTAGATGATCAACGGGATATGATAATTTTCCACCGGAATCTCAGTCCGCCCGGCGCTGGAGCCGCAGTGGTCGGCGACAATCACGAAAACGGTATTCTTAAACCACGGCCGACCGGCCGCCTCGCGCAGGAATTTGCCGATGGCGTAATCGGTATACTTAACCCCGCCCGAGCGGCCCGACACCTTGGAGGGCAGATCAATCCGCCCATCCGGATAGGTAAAGGGGCGGTGGTTGGAGGTGGTCATGACGAAGAAGTGGAAAGGTTTGCCGGTTGCCTGCTCCTTGTCCGCCTCCCGCAAGGTCCAGGCGTAAAGATCCTCGTCACAGACCCCCCAGATATTGGCGAAGGTCACATCCGTGCTGGCGACACTGTTCCGGTCCACGACCCGATAGCCGTTGCCGCTGAAGAAGGCGTTCATGTTGTCAAAGTAGCCGAAGCCGCCGTAGAGAAAGGCGGTATCGTAGCCCTTGCCGCGCAGCACCGAACCCAGGGTAAAGAGGTTTTCATTTTGCGGGCGCTTAATGATGGAGCGGCCCGGAGTGGGGGGAAGCGAGAGGGCCAGGGCCTCCATCCCCCGGTCGGTACGGGTGCCGGTGGCATAAAAGTTGGTAAAGAGGAGGCTCTGGGGAGTCAACGCCGCAAGATTGGGGGTGAACTCCGCCTTGGGGTTGAGCCCCTTGATGAATTCCCCGCTGAGGCTCTCGACGGTGATCTGGATGATGTTGGGGTGCAGCTCCGGACCCGGCGATTTCACCAGACGCAGGGTATCAAAATCCTCCGGCCGCAGTAGCGTGGAACCATCCTCGGTCAATTCCGTCCGCAACCGGTGGAAGGTCTCAGCGATGGGGAGCGTTGCATAAAACTGGTCGTAATCCAGTTCATTATTTCGAAAGGCGGAAAAAAGCGACCAGACACCATTCCGGGCCAATTCCCGATTGAAGTTGTTGCCGAAGGCCGGGAGCCAGGTGGAACGCACCACCGTGCCAGCGGCCAGGGCTACCAATATCCAGACACCACCAGCCAACCAGCGGCGGCGCGCCGGTTCATGTTCGCCGCTGAGCCAGCGGCCCGGCAGGCCAGTTTTCCATACCAGCAATGACACCAGAGCGGCTATCGGCACCAAGGCGGCGAGGATGGCCGGGACCGGATAGGATTCCCGGATATTGCCCATAACCTCGGTGGTATAGACCAGGTAATCGACGGCGATGAAATTAAACCTGGTGCCAAATTCCTCCCAGAAGAGCCACTCTGCTACCCCGCCAAAGAGCAAAGTGTAAATGGCAATAAAGGCCAAGAGATATACGGCGGGCCGCGACCCCCGGCGGGTAAAAAAACGGGCCGGAAGAAGGCTGAGAAGCACGATCCACGGCAGGGCTATCCAGGCGGCGGTGGCCAGGTCAAAGAGCAAACCCCAGCCCAGAGCGGCAAGAATACTGGCGTCCCAGGAGACATCATGTACCGCCCGGGCCAGTAGCACCGTGCGAATCAGCAGCGAGATGGCGAGAAAGACCCCGATAAAGATGAGGACCCCACCGTGCCGCCGCACCAACAGCTTTTGTAGCATTGCTCTGCAGTTGGCGATCAATCTCAACATGGCGAATCCCCGGTTGTGTCCGAACCACCAGCAGCAGACAAGATAGCTCTACTTTCTGCGCGAACTTTGGCAAAGCATTCTGGACACATCCCGTGGGAGGTTTGCGTATCGAAGCGGTGCTGAAAATAGTCCTCCATGACGAGCCATTGGCCGTCATGGTCGACCTTCCGACACCAGGCACAGACCTGCAGGAACCCTTCAAGATAGTGCAAGCGAGTTAGCAACCTTCTGCTAATAACCACGACCGGGATGGCAACACACAAGATGATGAGTGTTTCCATAATGGCCTCAGGGTAATTGGCATGATATTCCCCCCCGAAAAGCAGCGACGGCAAACGCACCAGTTCATCCAGCCAGGTCAGCACAGTGATTAGAGCAAAACCCAGAATTTCAATAGTAACTATACTAGGGGTGAATTTTCGCTCCCGCATGGGCGCTTCCTTTTCTTGGTGTTTCCGGGGCAAACAACCCCGCCCAGTGGCGCGACCAGCCTGTGCCGCCAACCTACTCCGCTTTATAATTGACCATATCCTTGCTCCGGTCATAAACGGTGGTATTAACTTCCATAATCCCCAGCAGGGTGTGAAAAAGGTTGTCCTGCGACAAGGGCCGACCAGCCTCGGCGCGCAGGGCCTGGCGATCCACTTTGAACTTTTCGCCAAACCACATGACCGCCCCGATATGGGTTTGCGTCTCCGGTGCCATAAAATACGGCAAACCATGCAGATACAGACCATTCTCGCCCAGTGATTCCCCGTGGTCACTTAGATACATCATGGTCGTTTCAAAGGCGCCATCGTTGTGCTTGAGCAGGTCAATTACCTTGGCCAGGAAATAATCGGTATAGAGGATGGCATTGTCGTAGGCGTTACCAATCTCCGCTTGGCTGCAATTTTCCAGCTGGTTGGAGCGGCAGACCGGAACGAATTTCTCGAAGGCAGCCGGGTAGCGCTTGTAGTAGGCCGGTCCGTGATTGCCCATCTGGTGCAAAACGATCAGGATGTCGCCCTTTTTCTGGCTATTGATGTACTCCTGCAAACCCACCAGCATCCCCTCGTCCCGGCATTCGTCATCACAGACCGGGTTGATTTTGGGATCTTGATAATCCTCATACTTCACCCGCAGGGCGACCCCCTTGGAATCGGAATTATTGTCCCGCCACAAGACCTGCACCCCGGCCCGGCTCAGCACATCCAGAACATTCTGGGTGGATTTCCCCTTGGCGTCGGTGTAACCCTCCCGACCAAATCCCGAAAACATACAGGGCACAGAAATGGCCGTGGAGGTGCCGCAGGAATGCACATTATTGAAATTGACGATATCTTCCTTGGCCAGCAGCGGATTGGTTTCTCGCGAGTAGCCGTTCAAGGAAAAGCGGTCGGCCCGGGCCGCTTCGCCAACCACCAGCACCACCAGTTCCCGATTGTGATCATTGGTCGAAATTACCGCATCTTCACCGATGGCCTTTACCACCACCAAACCACTGCCAAACTGCTGGCTGGCGTACTTGCCAACCGAATAGATGGCCGTCAGGGGGTTGGTATAGTAGCGAAGTTCTTTGTGCTCCCGGAAAAAAGAGGCGTAGAATTTACTCAACCCGAGAACCAGCGCCACAACTAGGAGCAGTGCCACCCCGGCCAATTTCAACCGGTTCAGCAACTCTCTCTTAAAGCTGCCGTAGACAACTCGCACCCGCCAGACCCCGACCGCAGGCGCCACCCCCAGCACCAGGAAGTAGGCCAGCAACTGCCAGCTGCAGAGATCAAGAGTTTCCCGCAAACTGGTCTGGACGCCATTCTGCACCATCCCCACATCGATGATGGTGTTGTAGGCGTTCATGAAATACCCGGTTACTGAGGCAATCAACAGCATGGCCATCAAGATCGGCTTGAGGGTATACCTGGAACAAACCAGCACCAGAAATAGCCAGGTGACGGTGGTCAATACCACTGCCAGGGAAACCAGGAAAGCCAGGTTATGCAGGGAAAGTGGATAAACCTTGGCCACATTGCCGAAAAACGCCAGGTTATCGCAAGCCACCAGGAATAGGGAAACCAAGATGATCAGCTTGGTGCTGGTCATTCGGCTGAATATTTTCATCATTTGATTCTTAATATGGCCGTAGGATTTGGAGAAAAAAGAACCGCGGCAAACGCGGTTTCCAGTCTTGAAGTAACAAAAGGGGCTGGGATTATGTTTCTGAAAACAATCCCGACCCCTTTTTCATCTTAGGCGAAATAACCGCCGAGCCTTTTGCCGTGGTTCACACCGTTTCGCCGGTGGCAATGGCCGCGCCGGGGGCCAGATGGGCGTCGGAATTAATGATACAGTTACGTCCAATCACCACCTCTTCCGGGATGACCGCCTTCTTGCCTACCAGGGTAATGCCGGTGTAGAGGTGCTTGGGATGGAGATGGTTGGGAATCTGATGATTGTCGCCATGACCGACGACGGCCCGGTTGCCCACCACCACCTTTTTGTCGAGAATGGCCAGATCGACCACCGCCCCGGCGCCGATATGGCAATCGGCAAAGATCACCGAGTCACGGACCACCGCGCCCGGCCCCACCACCACCCCCGGCGACAGCACCGAGTTGCTCACCTCGCCCTCGATCCGGCAGCCGGCCGCGATCAGCGAGCCGCTGACCTTGCAACCCGCCGCGAAACGGGCCGGGCAGCGGTCAGCCACAAGCCCCTCGGCCTCGGGATTGGAACGGATGCCCCAAGCCTGGGGAGAAATCCCCGAGTCAGCTCGCAGCAGGTCCATATTGGCTTCCCACAAGGCCGCAATGGTGCCGACATCGCGCCAGTAGCCGTGGAAACGATAGGCGAAGACGTTATCCTTTTCCACCGCCCAGGGGATGATGTGCATCCCGAAATCAATCTCCAGGCGGTTGCGCGCCAGGGTGGTAAGCAGATATTCAGTGGAAAAGACGTAGATGCCCATGGAAGCCAGGTTGGTACGGGGCTTCTCCGGCTTCTCCTCCCACTCGACTATGCGATCATCACCGTCGGTGATACCGGTGCCGAACTGATGAATCTTGGCAATATCCACCTCCATCATGGCCACGGTAATGTCGGCCCCCTTGCTGCGGTGGAAGGCCAGCATCTGCTCCAAGTCCATCTGGTAGATATGATCGCCGGAGAGAATAACCACCTCGGTGGAAGGATGCTCACTAAGGAAGTCGAGATTCTGGCGAACGGCGTCGGCGGTGCCCTGGTACCAGTCCGAGTCCTTGGAGCCGGTGCGGGGCGGCAGTACCTTGACCCCGCGGATGCGGCCAGTGAGATCCCAGGCGGCGCCAGTACCCAGGTGGTGCATCAGGGAAAGCGGCTTGTACTGGGTGAGCACCCCGACCTGCTCCAGCCCGGAATTCATCACGTTGGAGAGGGAAAAGTCGATGATCCGGTAGAGTCCGCCAAAGGGCACCGCCGGTTTGGCCCGGCTCTGCACCAGAACATTCAGCCTGCTGCCCACCCCGCCAGCCAGCAGGAAGACCACAGTTGAGGAGGGCGGGCGGAAAGGTGCAAAGACTGCGCTCATTTGATCACCTCGCCACTCTTGATCTTCTCGGCCAGCTTACTCTTCTTCAGGTGGGGATAGAGGGTGCAGGCGCCGCCGATCTCGACCCCGGATGGCACCACATTGCTCCAGCCCACCACCGTGGCGCCGCCGTCCGGTTCGCCCGGTCTTCTCCCCACGCGGCAACCGGGCTCGAAGATCACGTTAACGTCACTGATTACCTTGTCCAATCTGACCTCCGCCCCGATCTTGGTATCAAAGAAAATCACCGAGTCTTTCACCGTGGCGCCGGGCCCCACCTTGACCCCGGGAAAGAGGATGGAACGCTCCACCTTCCCCTCGATCTCGCAACCGTTATAGACCAGACTGTCGCTGATCTCGGCGGCGGCGCCAACCCGCAGGGGCTGATAATCGCGGATATCCCGGTGCTCCAGGTTAGTGCGCAGCCCCCATTCTTCAAGGCGGATGGGCGGGTTGGGCCCCAAGAGGTCCATACTGGTCTGCCAGTACTCTTCGACGGTGCGGGTATAGCCCCAGTAGTCGTTGAATTTGTAGCCGTAGACCCGCCGCCCCTCGGCCACCATCCGGGGAATGATGTCGCGGCCAAATTCAAAGTTTTCCTGGCCCTCCACCTCCCGGGCCAATTCCTCGTAGAGTACCTCGGGTTTGAAACAGAAAATGGTCATTGAGGCCCAGTCATGCTCGGGTTTTTCGGGTTTTTCCCAATAACCCAGCACCCGGCCGCCCAAGGAGCCGTCCTCGCCGTCCAGGGCTCCCACCCCGAATCGATGGGCCTTGTCCAGGGGCACCTTGACAAAGGCCATGGTCAAATCGGCGTCCCGGCCCCGGTGGTACTCGATAAGCTGCCGGTAATCCATGTGGTAAACATGGTCGCCGGAGAGCATCATGATCACCTCCGGGCGATGGTAATGGACGAAATCCAGATTCTGGGCCACGGCGTCGGCCGAGCCCCGGTACCAGTTGGACTTCTCCGAGGCCATGAAAGGAGGCAGCACCGAAATCCCCCGATAGCGCCCCAGGAGATCCCAGGCGGCGCCGCTGCCGATGTGGTTGATCAGGGAGAAGTTCCGGTACTGGGAGAGAATGGCAATGCGCTCCAAGCCGGAATTCATCAGGTTGGAGAGGGAAAAATCGATGATCCGGTACACCCCGCCAAAGGGCACCGCCGATTTGGGCCGGTAATAGGTGAGAACATTCAGCTCGTTCACCCGGCCGCCGGCCAGGATCATCGCCAGGGTTCCATGCTTCAATTTCATATGGCATCCATCAGGGTCAAATGTTTGGTGGCCAAGCGCTTCAGGGTCTGGGTGGTGAAATTCTGGCCGTCATTCACCAGGTTCTTCAAGGGCACCTCGGCCCGGGCCGCCTCCCGGTGGCCACCCGCCACACCCAGCTTGGCGAAGATGTCGGCCGCCAGCTGACCGGCGTTCTTTTTATAGCCGTCACAGCGGAAGATCACCACCAGCTTGTCGAGGTGGATGCCAGAAACCAGCACCCAGGAGACCTCGTTGACCCGGTTAAAAAAGTCGGCAATGATCACCATGATATCGGGGCTGCGGACCTTGCCCATGTGGAGATAGAGGCGCCTTTTTTCGATGCGGTAATCGTTCAAGGCCAGTTTAAAAGAACCCAGTTCCGATTTACGCAGTTCGGAAAGTTCAATCTTGCGGACCAGGTTGTGATTGACCAGGGAGTAGAGATAGCGGAAGGAGATGATGTCGGCCGGCACCGATTTCTTTTCGAAGTTGTGGGTGTCAACCTTGATGGCATAAAAGAGGGCCGTGGCCAGGGCCACCGTCGGCTTGATCTCGGCGGCCCGCAGATATTCGACCAGCATTGAGGCGGTGGCTCCGTAATCGCGCCGGATATCGATGTAACTGGCCGTCAAGCCCCGGGTAGTGGGATGGTGGTCGATAATGGCGTCAAATTCAAGGCAGGCAAAGACTGGCAGATGGCAGGGCTGGGAATCGAGGATGATCTTCTTGGAATAATCGCCATGTTTAACATTCTGCAACCGCTCGGCGGGGATCTTCAAAAGATCGATCATGGCCAGGTTGCTGAGGCGGCGGATCTCGTTGGGATAAGCGATGGTAAGATTTTTGACCCGGTAGCGCAACAGCCGTTTGACCGCCATGGCGCTGGCCAGGGAATCAGGATCGGCACTGATCACCACCAGGACCTCGTCGTCCTTGCTGAAGAGTTTCATGAACTCCCCCAGCCGCTCTTTGGCCGTGCGCTTGTAAAGTGTCCCGACCTTGCGGTCTAACTGGCAACCATTATTCTTCAAGCATTCCCCCGGACTTTTTCGCTGGGTACAAGAAGCGGCTGCGAGCCCGCTGCAATCAAACGCCCCGAATCTACCACACCACTCCCGGTCGGCGCAACCATCACGGCCTGATGCGACTAATCTCCTTACGAATCTTTGAAGAACGGAACCGAGGGAAAAAGGCGATGATCGGTATGAGGAATAAAGCGCGAACCGGAAAAGCGGAGCATGAACTCCTGATTGACGTTCAGCTCCAGATAGGTAATTTTGCGCACCAATTCCCGAGCAACCCGGCGGGCCTCACCGTCACGCAGTACCAGCTCGGCCCCGGCCAGGGAACTGTTGCCCACCGGCTGATAAGTGGCCAGCGGCAGGTCGGGCAGCATCCCCAGGGTGATGGCCTGGCGGGGATTGATATGCCGACCGAAGGCCCCAGCCACGTAGATCTTGGCCAAATCTGCAAACTTTACCCCCACCTGATTGACAAGGGTGGCAAGGATGGCGTACATGGCCGCCTTGGAGCGCATCACCGCGTCCAGGTCGACTTGGGCGAAGAGCACAGGGCGACCGTCGGCCGCCTCCCCGGCCGAAGCGACCACGAAGGCGGGGCCATCCGGGCTGTCCACCAGACGGGTCCCGGCGGCAGCGGGCCGGAACTTGCCCTTGAGGTCGATGATCCGTCCCAGGTAAAGGGCGGCGGCCAGATCGATGACACCAGAACCGCACAACCCTCGGGGTTTTTCCCCACCGATGGTGGTATATTGGAAGGTCGCAGCACCGGGATCATACTCCACATGGTCGATGGCTCCGGGGTCGGCCCGCATCCCCATCCGGGCCACCCCGCCCTCCAGGGCCGGTCCAGCCGCCCCGGCGCAAGCCATCAACCAGTCGCGGTTGCCGACGATCACCTCGGCGTTAGTGCCGACATCGATCAGCATGGTCACCGCTTCTTCCTGCACCATGCCGCAGGCCAGCACCCCGGCCACCAGATCGCCGCCGAAATAACTGCCGACGGATGGCAGCACCCAGACCGGGGCGGCTGGATGAATGGCCAGACCCAGCTCAACCGCCGCCGGGGGCTCAACGACGTTGACCATCGGGATGTAAGGCTCGCGGATCAGATGATGGGGGTCAAGATGCAAGAGAAAGTGGATCATGGCGGTATTGCCCGCCACGCTCAAGGCGCGGATGGCAGCAGAGGCAATCCCCGCAGCCCCAGCCAGCCGCCGCGCCAACTCATTGATATCGGCGAGCACCGCCCCATGCAGGGCAGTCAACCCCCCAGGAGTGGCGGCATGATGGATACGGCTCAAGATATCGGCGCCAAAGCAGATCTGGCTGTTTTCCTGGTGCTCCCGGGCCAATTGCGCGCCACTGCCCAAGTCGAGCAAGGTCGCCTCCAGGTGGGTAGTGCCCAGGTCCAGGGCCATAACCACCGGCCCGGCAGCTTTTCCCGGCAGGAAATCCACCAGTTCAATCCCGGCCGTCAGATGGTTAACCACCGCCGTCCCGGCAAAACCCGCCGCCCGAAAGGCCGCGGCCACCGGGGCGACGCGCGACCAGGCCACCCGGGGCTCAATCCCGCCCAGATGCTCAGCCACCGCCCGCCGCAAGCGATCCAGGTCGGCGGTATTATCGCCCAGGCTGGGCGGCATCGCCGTTATCGTAAGGAAACTAACCAGTGGTTCCATAACTGCCTGCCCCGGATACCGAGAATACTTTTGAATTAATACCCCGAAACGAGTAAGTTTGCCGGGTGCCGCCAAGGGCGGATGCTCTTCTTTACCGGATTTTCGGGCGGCTTTCCAACATTTTCCTTATTCACAGACGAGACCACCAAGCCACCATGCCTTTTCTGCTTTACTCATACCTGGTCAGCGAGATTCTCGGCCCCTTTTTCGCCGGGCTGATCATCATCAACGCCATCCTCTTTATGGGCAAACTCTCCTCACTCTTAGATGTGATCTTCAGTTTCGGCATCGGCTTCGGAGATTTTACCCGCATCAGCCTCTACCTGCTCCCCAACCTCTTGCAATATTCCATTCCCATGGCCAGCACCTTCGCGGTGATTGTGACCTTCAGCCGTCTCTCAGGCGACAACGAGATCCTCGCCCTCAAAGCTGCCGGTTGCGGGCTCCAGCGACTGCTGATGCCGGTGCTCCTGATGGCGCTGTTCACCACCGGGCTCACCGCCCTCACAACCTGCGTCCTGATTCCCCGAGGCAATCTGGCCCTGAAAAAAACCTTTTACCAACTGGCCCGGGAGAAGATTGACCAAGGGCTACGCAGCCGGGAGTTCAGCGACAGCTTGGACAAGGTGGTGATCTACATCGACCAGGTTGATCAAACCAGCAAGGAATGGCACGGGGTTTACATCTCCGACCGGCGCGACCCCGCCAACCCTCTGACCATTCTGGCCAAGCGCGGCAGCCTGACTGCCGACGCCGAGGAAATGATGATCACCTTGGCACTGCATGAGGGCTCCATCCACCGGGATCGCCTGGAGATATCCCAGACCATCACCTTTGGCGATTATCGGCTCCAGCTCCCCCTGAACTCCGGGAGCACCAGCTTGGACCCCAGTTTCGACCCAAAAAATCTGGGAAAAAACGACCTGGCCCCGACCCAGCTACTTACCAAAGCCAGTGAATTACAACAGCAGGCCCAAAAAGACCCGCGCCTGCGCGACTTTTACCTGAACCAGAGCACCAGTCTGATCAGCGAATTTCACAGCCGCCTGGCCCTGCCGGTTGGCTGCCTGATCATGACCATCCTGGCGCTCCCCCTCTCCCTCCGGAATCGCCCCGGCCGCAGCAATTCCGGGCTACCCTTGGGACTGTTTTTCTTCATCCTCTATTATCTGCTCATTTCCCTGACCAACTCCCTCACCGACACCTCGTGGTTGCCCATAGGCGTACTGAGCTGGGTGCCAAACCTGACTTTCCTCCTAATTACCCTGGAGGCCCTGCGCCATGCGGCCCGAGATAATTCGTTCCCCTTTCTTGAACGCCTGCTGGCATGGTCGCGCCATCTGACTTATGCCTGGAAAGGCTGGGGACGCAGGAGGAACAAACCATGACTACCCTGCTCGACCGTTACCTCTACCGGCAATTCACCAAGAACATCCTGCTGGTCGGCGGCTCGCTCGTCGCCTTGTACATCCTGGTGGATTTTTTGGAGAAAGTGGAAAAATTTGCCGAAGCCGGCCAGAGCGCCTGGCACGCCATGCACTATCTGCTGCTCAAGATGCCCTTGATTGTCGTCCAGCTGATGCCGGTCTGCCTGCTGCTGGCGGCGGTCATAACCCTGGGGGTTTTAAACCAAAACCGCGAACTCCTGGCCTTAAAGGCGGGGGGCTTAAGCCTGCGACGCATCGTCAAACCCATCCTCACTATTACCTTGTTCTTCACCATCCTCAATCTGGCGGCCAACGAGTGGCTGCTACCCGCTACCCTGACCAACGCCAATCGCATCTGGTACGAAGAGGTCAAAAAGAGCAAGTCCCAAGGCATCGTCCGCCACGGCCAGGTCTTTTACAAGGGCTTGAAAGGAATATACACCTTCAAGCGCCCCAGCGAAAACACCCGGGAATTCACCGACTTCAACTACACCGCCTGGAGTGGCGACTACTCCTTGGACAAGCAACTTACCGCCGCCCGAACCACTTGGCGGGACAACATCTGGACCCTGGAGAAGGGCCGTAGCAAAACCAGGAAGCCCGATGGCGGCTACCAGGTCACCCCCTTCGCCACCATCCAGGTGGCCTTGCCCGATAGCCCAGAGGACTTCTTCATCCCCGCTTACCGGGCCGAGGAGGCCCCACTCTCCGAACAATGGCACACCGCCTGGCAGGCCCCGGCCGAAACCAGTGTGGCTGCCTGGGGCCAATTGCATCTGCGCCTCTCCTACATTTTTCTTGGCATCCCCTTGGTGCTTCTGGGGTTGCCGATTCTGATTATCATCAACCAACGCTGGCGCCGCGATTTGAGCGTCGCCATCCCGGCCAGCTGCATCATGGCCTTCATGGCCTGGGGCTGGTGGAGCGCCTCCCAGTCGCTGATCAAGATCTATCATCTGGACCCGCTATTCATCTCCTGGTCACTACACCTCTTGGCGGGGGGATTGGGATTGTTGATGTTGAAGAGGCAAGACTTCTAAGATGAAACTTCACACCAGTCCGAATCTTGACGAGATCCGCCAGCTCCTCGACCGCCAGCACCCGCGCCAGGTAGGGATCGTCGGCCAGCCGCCCCGAATCGTGATAGCTGAATTAAATCAGCGCAACATTGAGATCCTCGACCTCGACGCCATGCTGGTCCACGCCGACATGGAATCCACCGTCACCATCCTGCCCCGGGTGTACTGCGCCATCCTGCGCACGGTGGTAATTAACGCCCTGCACCTAGACCTGGAGGCGATCTTCATTGATATCGGCCCCGGCAAGTGTGATAGCGCCCTCTATGTGGCGACCATCCTCCAGGAGAAGCTGACCATTCCGGTGCTGACCACGGTGAACCTGGATGACCAACCCTGCGGCCATCCCCAATGCCTGGCCGAACTGGATCTGACCGAAAAATTCCTGGCCATCACCGAAGGGGTGAAATCCGCCCAACCGGCGCCGAATCCGCCCCCACCTTGCCGCCCCAGCGCCGGTTTCTGGGGCGTGCCACCGCGGGACTTTTCGATCCTGGCTAACTTTCCCGCCACTACCCATGTTTACGGCTGGAGCCGTTGCCTGGAAAACAAAACCCCGGCCAACCTGGCCCTGGAGATGCAAATTAACCTGGAGATTCCCACGGTCTTCTTCGCCCAATCCTTCTGCGCCAAGACCGCCCTGGCCCGCCATCTGGCGGCGCGCCATCCTAAAGCCCTGTATCTCGACATCGATGTCCACACCACCAACAGCGCCAGGGCCAAGGTCCAGGCCTTTCTGGAACTCTCCGGGGCCACCTTATGATTCTGGCGGACTTCGGTACTTCCTACTCGAAATTTCTCGATCTAAGCGCGGCAGACCCGCAACCCCGCATCCTGCCAACCAAAGACCTGGACCGCAGCCTGCACGTAGCCCTGGCCACCGGTCACAACGGCAAGCGCTTCAGCGGCGAATACGTCAACGAACTGATCGCCCTGGCCCGGGGCGCCGAGGCGCTGATCCCGGAGAGTAGTTATCTGGTGCTCGACTGCGGCAGTCGTGACATTAAGTATATCCGTTACCAGGACGGGCAGCTGCTGGACATGGGTTGGAATGCCGAGTGCGGCGCCTCCATGGGCTTCACCATTGAGCTTTTAGAGCGCTACTACAACCTGGATTTCAGCCAGCTGCCGGTGCCGAAAAAAACCTTCTCGGTGACCTGCGGGGTCTTGGGAATCAGCGACATCTTCGACGCCATTACCTCCGGGGATGGCGAATCTGAGGCGGTGGCCCGGTTTGTTAAGGGTATCGCCATCAACGCCTATCGTTTTGCCGGTTCACCGGCCAAGCTCTATCTCTCCGGCGGGCTCTGCGACAATCCCCTCTTCGTCAAAAGCTTACCCTGCCAGGTAGAATCGCTGGGGCGCTTCGTGCTCCTGAACGGCCTGCGCCGTATCCAGCTCAGCAAGTCATAAGGCATAAGGACAGCGGCAATACCCGTCTGTTTTGAGCCATCGAGATAACCATTGACTAATTCAGGCGGCCCTATATTATCATTGCACCTTACAATCAGGAGTTCACATCGGGCATGACTGCGAGACCCACATACGAGGAACTGGAAGAGCGGCTGCGCGGGCTGGAAAAGCAAATCGCCAGTTACCGCCAGGGCATCGAACTCAGCAAGGCCGACCACACCCGATTGCAGGCCATTCTCGAATCGGCCATTGATGCCATCGTCGTGGTAAATGACCGGGGCCAGGTCATCGAATGGCCGAGTCAGGCCGAGTTGCTTTGCGGCTGGAGCAAGAGCGAGATGCTCGGCAAACCCATCTCGCGCATCATGCCCGCCCGGATACACGACCTGCACCAGACTCTAATCCCGGAAGTGCTGAACGGCCAGCACGGCGCCATCTTCGGCAAAAGGATCGAGACCACCATCATCAACCGCGGTGACTTTGAGGTGCCGGTGGAAATCGCCGTAACCATGAGCAAAGTTGGCGAGCGTCCGGAAATCACCCTGTTCATGCACGACATCACCGAGCGCAAGAATTACGAGACCCAGCTCCATCACATGTCGATCACCGACGAGCTGACCGGCCTCTTCAATCGGCGGGGCTTCATAACCTTGGCCGACAAACAGCTCAAGATGGCCCAGCGCTGCGGCAAGGACGCCTTTCTGCTCTATGCCGATTTTGACAATATGAAGTGGATCAACGATACCCACGGCCATCCCGTCGGCGACAATGCCCTGGTGGAAACGGCGGGAATACTCACCAACACCTTCCGGCAAGCGGATCTGATCGGCCGGGTCGGCGGTGATGAGTTCATTGTTTTGATGAACGAGCCCAAGGAGCAACAAGGCGAAGAGGTGGTTCTGGAACGGCTGGCGAGTGAGATCACCAAGGCCAACAATCAGCCGGACCGCAGGTATCAGATATTACTCAGCATCGGCACCGTCCGATACAACCATAACGAAGAAACCAGTATCGACGAGCTGATGTCCCAGGCCGACTTATTGATGTACGAGAGCAAGAAGCTGAAAAAGGCGGCGGGGATCGACAACTACAGCCAGGAAGCCCACCCCGAGCCGAGTCGCAAAGCCAAACGGAAGTGAATACTCCACCGGGTAAAGCCGGTGGCTTCGCTTAACAGCATTTGAGGAGCCAAATTTTAGTCGGCGCAGCCGACCCATTTCACCTTACAGCACATATTCAGACGCTAAAGCTGACACCTAAAGGTGGGTATTAACCCTCCCAAAATGGGACAATAATTCCCTGCATTCTGGCGCCCCCAGCCCCTCATCCCCACAGCAGCCCCCGCATCCACAGGCAATCTACCCATCCGCCCCCAAGTGCAGCAAGAGACCAATCCCAACCACCCGACCGACCGGAGAGCAGGTCAGGACGAGGTAAACCAGGGCCGCCGGCCAACTATGCAGGGGATGAAAACCCAGACTACAACGGTTGGGATCAAAGATCGGTGTAGCCAGCAGATGATCAAGGTCAATGGCCATGGTCGCCACCATCACCAGCCAGGCCTGCCGCCAGCGGGGCCGGAAGAAAATTCCGGCCACCGCACCCGGCGCCACCAAGTGCAACAAGATATGGACAAGCGCTCGCCACATTTCAACCTCCCCTTCTCAATGGCTGATGGCCTTTCCCGGCCCAATGTGATACTACTGCAACCGGAAAGAAGCTCAAGAAAAACCCCTGCATCAGTAGGCCGCCAATCCCCATGCCCGCCGACTTTCTCCCCACCACCGCCGCCGAGATGCACAATCTGGGCTGGGAGCGCCCGGATATTATCCTGGTCACCGGCGATGCCTATCTGGACCATCCCGCCTTCGGGGTGAGCCTGATCGGCCGCTGGCTGGAGGCCCACGGCTACAAGGTGGCGCTGCTCGCCCAACCCCATCACGACGATAACCGCGACTTCCTGCGCTTCGGCGCCCCCCGGCTCTTTTTCGGCATCACCTCCGGCAACCTGGACTCCATTGTCGCCAACTACACCGGCAACGCCAAGGTCCGCGATAAAGACGCCTACTCGCCCGAGGGCAACCCCTATTTCGGCGCCGAACAAGAGCGCAAGCAGCGGCGGCGGCCGGATCGGGCGGTAATCCGCTATACCACCCTGGCCCGGCAAAGCTATCCCGGCATCCCCATTATCCTGGGCGGCCTGGAGGCCTCCCTGCGCCGCTTTATCCACTTCGATTACCAGCAGAACCGGCTGCGCGGCTCGATACTCACCGACGCCAAGGCTGACCTGCTGGTTTACGGGATGGGCGAACGGGCCGTGCTGGAAGCGGCGCAGAGATTGGAACGGGGCGAAGCGCTGGCTGGAATACCCGGCACCTGCGAACGCCTCACTGAAAATGTTTTCCGGGAAAGGGAACTGGCCACCCCCTCACTAAGATTGCCCGACTGGGCAGAGATCGGGGCCGCCCCCGGCAAATTTCTCGCCGCCGAACTCAGCATCGACCGCCAGGCCCGGGCCCTGGCCGAACAACCTTTGAGCCAAGGGCAGCAGGCCCTCTGGGTCTGGCAGAACCGGCCCGCCGCACCGCTGACCAGCGCCGAACTGGATCGCCTCTACGAACTGCCCTTCCGCCGCGAGCCCCACCCAACCAGCCCCCGGGTGCCAGCCTGGGAGATGATCCGCCATTCGCTGACCATCGTCCGGGGCTGCTCCGGCAATTGCTCCTTCTGCGCCATCACCCGCCACCAGGGCCCGGTGACGGTGGATCGCAGCCCGGCTTCGGTGGTGCGGGAACTGACCAGCCTCGCCAAGCTCCCCCATTTCCGGGGTACGGTCAGCGACCTGGGCGGCCCCACCGCCAATCTTTACGGCGTAAGTTGTCGCCTGCCATCCTGTTCGAAGCACGACTGTTTCGCCCCAGAATTGTGTCGGAATATAGTGATCGACGAGGAGAAATTCCTAGCCTTATTGCGGGCCTGCCGCCAAATCGAGGGGGTTAAAAACCTCCACGTCTCCTCGGGGCTGCGGTTGGAATTGCTCCTGAAGACCCCGCATCTGCTGGCCGAATTGCTGGTCCATCATCTGCCCGGCTCCATGAAGATCGCCCCGGAGCACACCGATCCGGAGGTGCTGCGCCTGATGCACAAACCCGGCAGCCGACTCCTGCCGGAGTTTCTTACCCTATGCCGGAAGCTGGCCACCCAGGCCGGGATAACCCCGCATTTCACCCCCTACTTCATCGCCTCCCACCCCGGTTGCAGCGTGGCGGCCATGGAGAATCTCGCCAAGGTCGTCAAAAAGGAAGGCCTGGAAGTCCGCCAGTTTCAGGACTTCACCCCCACCCCCGGCACCATCTCCACCGCCATGTACGTGACCGGCCTCGACCGCGACACCGGCAAACCGCTCTTCGTGGCCAAAAACCACAATGAGCGCCAGGCACAACGCCAAGTCCTGGAGGGAATAACCCTGCGCCGAAAGATCAACCCGCCCCATCCCCTGCAAAAGAAAAGGCAGGTTCCGAAGGGTGGCCGTAGAGGCTGAAGTGCTACTACAGCAAGCGCGCAGTCGTGCGATAAACGAAGCGACGGGGTCATCTTGCCCTCTTGGAAGCCTCTGACCCGAGTCCCGCAACAATCTCTTTGACACGGATTCATTACCGCTATAGGTTGATCCATTGGTGAAAATTATCTTCGCCCGCAGTTGAAGATAATTTTTCCAAATAGGGACTTATTTCCTGTCGAAAAAAAATGTTCCGTTTGGCTAGTTATGCAATTCACGCGCACGTGAACCCCTTAATAATTCGCTAGGACTGCCGATGAAAAACATCCTACTAGTCATTGCATGTTGTTTAGTTCTAAACCGTAATACATTTGCCGGAACATGCACTGAAACTGAAAGTAGAACTGCTGCACACGATTTCTATGCTGTTATTGAGGCCAGCAGACTGTTTTCTGTACCGTCAGCGAAAGAACTGCCAAAAATTAAATCTCTGGTAACAAAAAATCTTTATGAGCTAATGTCTTCTGCCATGTTGGCAGAAGAAAAGGAATTCAACAGGTCAAAAGGTAGCGAGCCGCCTCTATTTGAAGGAAGTCTATTCTCTACGTGGGCTGAGGGATATTCAAATTTCTATATTTCAAATTCTGTTCCTAAATCAAACAACACCGAAATATATGTATTGCTCCAGTATGCCCAGCACCTTTCGCCATACTACAAAAATACTCCAGGAATCATGGAGTGGAAAGAGATAGCACGGATAGGTAAGGAAGATGCGACTTGCCTAGTAGATGACATATATTTTATCCATGATGGTAACAGTAAATCCTTAAAGAGCCGCCTAAAGGAAATAGCATCAAATGGGAAGTAAGCCTAACCTTACGGTCGAGACCGGCAGACCGGGGTCCAACCAAGACAACTTACCGATATCAAAGAACAATCATCCGCAAAACGCACTTTTTTCGGCCCAATACTGCTCATTTTGGTGGCAAAATGTTCAAGGGAAATGTTTGATAAGCCTGGTCGGGTTAGCAGCTTTATCGCGTAACCCGAGATTTCCAAAGCTGAGCAAAGATCAGAAACGTCGGGTTACCCTTTGAGAGGAACTAGTTTGTCCTGGGAATCACCCTGAGAAGAGCGCGAATGTTTTTCCACACCAGTGCCTTGGGTTGGGTCATTGCCAGGGCCTCCATGCAGCGTTCAAGCCAGTCATGCTTCTGCTGGAGACGATCAATAGCTTTTTTCAGATCCCTCTGGATGGCCTGACCATATGCCGTTTCAGCCTTTGCCACTGCTCGGCGAAGTAAATTCAATGAAGGCCCCATCATGGCAAGGTCGATCACATCGCGATTGAAAACGCCGTCGTCTGCCCAGCGGTCCGAATTTGCCAAAAGCTTGCTGGCGGCCATATCCAAAGGGGTTAAGGTTGCGATTCCACACAGCTCATCCCCGGCTTCAGGTTGAGACAGTTCCATCCGCCCCTCAAGGACAATTTCAAATTTGATCGGTTGCCCCGCCACATCAAGAACCGTCCTGATCCCGTATTGATCCGCCCTGATTTCCCGCTGTTGTAACAACGGTTCAACGCCCTCGCGAACAATGGTGGCGATCCCTCTGGCGCCGGTGAGCAACTGGCGCAGGTTGCGATAGCAGGTAATGTCCGACACCAGAAAATCGAGGTCAACCGATTCCCGATATTCGCCAAAGCGCAGTGCCATCACGGTGCCGCCGGCGAACAAACAACTATTCTCCCGCAGCAACGGGCCGTTAAGAGCGCGCAGGGCATAGGCAATTTGCTGATGATGCGGACGTTTAAACATTGCCATCGATTTTTTCGCCCAGACCCAACTGCAGGGCCTCGATCAACTGCTGCTCCAGCGGCGCCAACGCATCCACCTCCAGATGACGCCAGTTGCGCTTGTAAATGCTCAATGCTTCGAAAGGGGTTAATGCCTCCACACTCACTTGCCAGGCAAGTTTCTTCAGTTCCGGGTAATCGGCCAAAAGAATGCGGGCCGGAATCATGCCTTTGCGATCATCAGCGGGCAGTCCTGAACCTCCATTTTCAATGATACCGAAATCCAGGTTCAGCGCTGTGATCACATTGAGATAGGCCCCCATCGTCACCGATGCTTCGCCGTTCTCAATTCTGTGCAGGGTTATGCGCGACATCCCTGCGGCCTCCGCCAGGGTGGTTGCATTGATTTGCATCGCTTTACGCTGCGCGCGAATCTGCTTACCCAGTGCGACAAGCTTGTCCGCAGCTTTTCCTGAAATATTTGGTGCTTTTGCCGGCATAGTGTTTCACATTATATACAATACTGAAAGATTGTCAATAATGAGAGTCACAATTTGATAAATCGTTCCCGTCATTGCGAGGAGCCCCACTAAATCGGGACAGATTTATTTTCTTGCCCCTTCCGCCGGGGACAGACCTAAGGTCCGTCACCGGCGGGTGTTCCGGTGACATCTTACTTAATTCCAGGGTTGTTTCCGCACCTCACCAGTTCTTAAACATTGACCTTACATGTCTTCGCGGGTTATTATCTCCCAAAATGGGAGACTAGTCTTGCGCGTAATTGCCAGAAGCACTTTAGTCAAATTTTGGAGACAGTCGGCACATGCTGATGCAAAAGGAGCGTTGCAAAGCTGGTATGACGAGGCCCTCAAGGCCGAATGGAAATGCCCACAAGACCTGAAGGAACAGTATCGAAGCGCGAGTGTTTGCGGCAATAACCGGGTGGTGTTCAACATCGCGGGGAATAAGTACCGTTTGGTTGTGGAAATGCAATATCGGGCGGGGATTGTGTGGGTAAAGTTTGTTGGAACCCATGCGCAGTACGACAGGATCAAGGTGGAGACCGTCAATGAATATTAAGCCGATCCGTAGCGACGAAGATTTGCAGGCCGCCTTTAAACGGCTGGAAGGGATATATCAGGCCGCAGAGGGAACGCCAGAGACAGACGAGATGGAGATACTGGTCACGCTCATTGAAGTTTATGAGCAGAAGCACTTTCCCCTTGGGGTGGTTGACCCCATTGAGGCCATTAAATTCAGGATGGAACAACAAGGCCTTACCCAGAAAGACCTGGAGCCTTATATCGGCCCGAGTGGTCGCGTCTCCGAAGTATTAAATCGCCGACGTGGTCTGAGCATGCAGATGGTGAAAAGGCTGCATGACGGGCTGCGCATTCCTTATGAAAGCCTGCTCTCCTCTGCCGCCTAGCAGTCCGCTGCCAAACACTCATAACAATACCTGATTAGCGTTAATCTTCCGCAGAACACTGAGCCTAGAAAAAGCCCGATTTCGTCATTCCCGAGGTAGTAATCGGGAATCCATTTTCTAACAATAAATCGGGACAGATTATTTTCTTGACCCTTCCGCCGGGGACAGACCTAAGGTCAGTCCCCTTAGTTTGGTGGCAAGAAGCAAGTTAGCGGGATATGGGTGAGGTCGCGTCTACACTTCCCACTTTATGTAGGACGTAGACACTTCAGTATTTTTTAATCCCTCGGCCAGGCCAAAAAAAACGGCCACCCGGAAGGGGCGGCCGTCATTAATCCCAAAATTGACTACGGGTCGGTTTCTGTGGAAACGGCTTTACTTCACCGGGAAATTCTTATCCAAAATCTTATTCCACTCGGCCACTTTATCAGCCGCCTTGGCCAGCACCGCCTCGGTATCACCCTCGATGGTGACGGTGCGGATCAGATCGCCGTTGATGATGGCGTCAACCACTTTCTGGTCGGCAGCGCTTTCCACCGCGCCAAACACCGAATGCTTGCCGTCCAGCCAGGCCGTGGGCACATGGGTGATGAAGAACTGGCTGCCGTTGGTGCCAGGACCGGCATTGGCCATGGAGAGGATACCCGGCCGATCATGCTTGAGCGAGGCGTCGAACTCGTCGGCGAAATTGTAGCCCGGCCCACCGGTGCCGGTGCCCTTGGGGCAGCCGCCCTGGACCATGAAATCCTTGATCACCCGGTGAAAGCGGAGCTTGTTGTAGTAGCCGCGCTGAGCCAGATTAACAAAGTTGGCCACCGTGTTGGGGGTCTTATCGGCGAAGAGGGTCAGGCGGATCGGCCCCTTGCTGGTGTCCATTACCGCAGTCAATTTCTGAGTGTCGCTCACGATTTTCTCCTGATAAATTGGTTAATTGGCAAAAAATGGCAAGATAGCATCGGTGAGCGTTAAATGCAACCGGCTCTCTCCACATCACTCCCTCTGCTCCTTGAGGAGGGCGGAATCAACTGAAGCGTAAGCGACCACCCCGCCCCCGTTGACCCGACTGAAATTTTCGGCGCCGAGGCGGTCGGAGAAGGGGATGATTTCCCTCCCAGCGGGGCTGCGCACCTGACTGCCGGCCACGTACCAGGCCGTCTGCCCATCCAGCCAGGAGCCAGAAAGGTAGTCGCGCACCCAGACCGCTGCCAGGCCCTTGCCAACCCCCTGGTTTTTGGCGTAATTATAGCGTGACATCAGAAGCAGGTAGGAGAACATGTCCTTCCCACTGTCGAAGCCAATTTGCCGACCATCGCCCATGAGGATCTGGCATTGCCAGCGGCTCTGCTCGCCCGGGTGACCGCCACAGACCGGACATCTCAGGTCGGCGCCAATCTCCGGGGGTTGTCGAACCACCGAGGTCGTGGCGGCACACCCGGCAAGTAAACAAGGCAGGAGAAAGAAAAGCCCCAACACACCCAATCCTTGCCCCCGTTTATCCGCTCGCCCCGCTTCCTGCGCCATTCCACATCCTCCTAACATAATTATTGATTGCAAATTTTCTCTGCCGCTATGGTCGTCAACATGCGCCAGATTTGTCCAGCGGAAAGTACCGCTTCGAGAAAAGAGGCCGCGCGAGTAATTCGAGTTGGAATTTTAACTGCCAATTGAATATATTGTTTTTCTTTGGCACTTTTCAAGTTTATCCCCCGGTCACATGACCGCCACATTGAAGAAATCGAGATGCG
>Ga0334722_10002007_pt1 | contig 23728 bp, 45 predicted proteins | sample C3_bottom_MG_FD_207210 | JGI IMG/M metagenome (GOLD analysis project Ga0334722, IMG submission 207210) | Sediment microbial communities from Yellowstone Lake, YNP, Wyoming, USA - C3_bottom | ecosystem: Environmental > Aquatic > Freshwater > Lake > Sediment | place: USA: Wyoming | collected... | reverse complement strand
GAGTGACCACGACACTTACTATCCAGGCGCAGTTCATCTGCAAGCCCCGTGTCCTTCGCGTGACGGAAGCCACGGCCAGAGCATTTCAGATCGACACGATCATGGTCGGAAACATCATTCAGTTCGACACGCACGGTAACGGCATCTCTGCCGAGTTCTTCGCCGAGAGCTACCAGCAGAGGTTCGGCAACATCCCGCTGGCGATAGACACTCTCGTGCCTTCCATGAACTTCTCGATGCGGGTGACGAACCACACCGACGCTCCGGCCACGTTCGAGGCCGTGTGGGACGTGGAAAAGGTGGGGGAGCGGTGATGAAGAAATACGCTTTCAAAACCAACCGCGCCAGCCTTAGTCCTGACGACGCCGAGTTCGAGGTCGAACTGTTCACCATCTACGGCGGCTGGGGCTACGAGTTGGCACGGCCTCATCCGACGCAGTACGGGGATGGCACGCAGCCCTGGCGCCGGGAATGGCGGCCGTGGTGGACACGGCCGGACGCCATGCGGGCGTCGAAGAAGGCCGCGAATTCGATCAAGACCACGAACGTGCAAGACGAAGCTGCGAAGGCACTGAGGCGGTGATGGCGAAAGAGCCCATGGTGCTTGCGGGAGAGCAGTTCGTGTCGAAAGATGCGATTCGTAAGAGGGTGAAAGCCATTTTAGATGCCACTTCGGTAGGAAATACAGTATCGAGTGATAAGGATTTTCTTTTGATTTATGCGCTTCTTGAATGGCATTCGCGTGCGGCCGTGAAGATAGGAGCAGGTGTTTCCTCTTTTGTAGTTCAGATGGGTTTGTACGGGAGAGGGAGAAGTTTTGTAATTCGTCGTGTGGACGGGACAGAGACGGATTTCAGCTACATAAAGTGTCTCTATCGCGCACCACACCAAAATCTCAAGCGAGCGCTTCGCAATGCCGTCGATGCACAGGTGAGAGAAGTTAGAAACGAGACGTTCAATGGCGGCAACACGTTCGTTTGTTCGGTAACTGGGAAAGCCACTTCTGTGCATGATGCCCATGTTGATCACGAACCGCCAATGACGTTCGTGCGTTTGATGAGCGACTTTTTTGCGGCAGAACGTATTGACGATCTAGACGCGGTGAAAATTGGAGGGGGTAGAGACGGGGAGTTAGAGAAATGGCTTGAGGATCGTGATCTAGAGAAGCGCTGGATTGCTTTTCACCGTAAACATGCACGTTTGCGTGTCGTAAGTTCTCATGCCAACTGTTCTGTAATTCCTCGGATAGCGTCGAAATACAAAGAAACCGAATGAAAAAGCGCAAGCCCCCGATGTTCATCGCCCAGGCGCTCGGGACTTTCATCGTCGTCGACGAGAATTTCGAGTTCTCGATGCGGCCGGACTCGTACTTATCGACGAAGGTAAAGTGGTGGCAGGTGCGGTTCGGCGATCAGCGGCCCTGGCTGCTCACGTTCTCGGAAGACCGGGTCGACCTGTTCCGCAAGGGCTTGCGGCTCTTGCTGGAGAAGCTCGACGAGAAGTGGCCGGAGAAAGATGGACCGGAGTGGGGCACCATCTCGGCCGCGGTAGCGGCGCGCAAGAAACTGGCGAAAAGAAAATGACGGCGCTGGCCATCTCGATCGTGCTCATCGGCATCGGCAGCATCATCGGCCTGCGGGTCGTACGGCGGCTGGCGGCCCGTATCGAGCGCATGGAGGCGATCGTGGCGGACGTGCGCCCGGACTTGTTGGCGCTGCCGCCAAGGGCCCCGCAGCTTCCAGCGATTTTCACCCAGGGGAGAGTTGTCAAGTGCGGGATTCAGTCCTGTAACGGCCGTGCATCCCCGACCTGTCCGGCGCTGTCGTGCGCGAAGCACTGCCAGTTGCACTGCCCGTCGCACGTGTGACAAATAATAATTGTTGACGTGGCTGGACTTCTCAAATAAGAATAGCAGTTCATGCAACACATGGCGAAAGACGACGGCGAATCTTGGTTCTGGACGACCTGGAAGGGGCTTGCCGTGGCGGTCATCGGGGCTCTGGCCTTGCTCGTGGCACTGGTTGCGGTGATCTCGACTCCGATCGTTCGCGCCCGCGACGCAGAGTGCAAGAAAATGCACGCGCTCTGCGACCGGCCGGATCAGAAAGACACCTTCGAGTGCAAGGTGCACCTGGCGTCGCATGCGGGGCGGTGGTGAAAGAGCCTGGCACCGTCCGAGTGTGTTCTACCTGTCCTTGGTTGTTGAAGAACCAAGGGCTCGATCACAAGGCCGGTTGGTACACAAAAAAGAATCTCTTGCGCTTGTGGAACGGCCTGCGCTCCGGCCGGGCTCCGGGGATGGTCTGCCATTCGACGGATTCCGAGAACAAAGAGTACGGCGGTGATGCCGACATCCGAGAGGGCATCAAGACCGAATGCGGCGGCTCGCTGGTGATGATCATCAGAAACGTCAACTGCCTGAACGCAGGGAAGCCCCAAGTAGACACGCCGCCGATCTCGCGAAATGGCCTTCGGTACTGGGTGAACCGGGTGTTGTTCGGAAAGGTCGAGGGTAATCCGGTTCCGTCGGTACAGACGGATTACGACATGCTGACGGACTTCGGACTACCTAAGTGATGTTGCACGCCGAAACCAAGCTCATCACGATGACCGCCCAGGACGTCGCCGAAGGCGCCCAGGGCGATCCCGAGTCCTGCCCGGTCGCGCGCGCTATCCGCCGCGCGACCGGCTGCGAGTCCGTGTTCGTCGACAACGCCATCTGGGTCAACGGCCAATACGCTCCGGGTGGAGATGACGCGCTCGACTGGGCAGACAGGTTCGACACAGGCAAGACGAAGAGCCCGCTGCGGCCCTTCAACCTGACGTACTGGGTGAAATGACGGCCTCGATGGAACGCCGGGTTCAGAAGCTCATGGTCTCGTCGGCCGGGCTGATCTACGTGATCCTGACGGCCGCGGCATCTGTGCCGACGATGGGAAGTGCGACCGAGACGTTCGAGAAGAACTTCACGCCCTGGCACCCGTGGATAGCTCTGTTCTGTCTGTCGGCCGCGCTCGTGGCCGTGCATGTGCTGGGGATCGTGATGGAGACGTCGGCAGCAGAGACGGCCGAAAAAGTCGCAACAGTGTTACGAGAATAAGAGGAACATGCCGACATTCAAACTCATCTTCACCTGCACCGGCCCCAGCCCCGGCGTGCCCAACTGCAAGCAGGCCATCGAGGTTCCGTTCGATCGTCTGATCGATCAAGGCAGCCTCTCGGCGTACCTTCAGGACAACGGCTGGTATCTGTCGGTCGTGACCGCTCCCGGCCAAGGTGAATCTGTACCGATCGTGTCCGCGACGATCTGCGGCCCGTGCGCCGAGAGTGTCATGCCCGAGATCGTGAAAGAAATACGACGCAAGAGAAAGGACTGACCATGGGACGATCAGCGCACATCAGAGCCAGAAGACGGCGTCGGGCCCGGCTCTCGGGGCGCCTGGGCGAAGAACAAGTCGCCCGCCGAGCCGCGCGAGACGCCCAGAAGCACCTGGGGAAGTTCCAGTTTCTGGAAACGAAGAGCTACAACGCGAGGTTCGCCCAGGCTGGGCGCGAGCAGATCGCAGCCAACGTGCTCAAGAAAGTGAAGCCTTGAGGACCAAGAAAGAGGTAGCCGCGGTAATCCGGTCGTACGAGACGCTCGCGGCCGAAATCGCGGCCGCAACACTCCGTGGTGATCCTCCCCCGGCGTGCCGCACCTGTGGAAGTCACATTGTTACAAGTCAGACGGTCGGAGACATCACCGAATTTTTCTGTAGATCGTGCCTTCAAACCAACGACAAAGATCCGGTGCCGGACTTCAACGATCCGCACTGGTACGGAAACAAACAATGAATGCCCTGACGCTCCACCAACCGGTCGCCTCGATGATGGGTGACCCACCTTTCAAGAACATCGAGAACCGTACGTGGGCGCCACCCGTGCGCATGCGTGACGTGCGAATCGCGATCCACGCGGGGCTACATAGGAACGAAGAATACGCGATCTGGATTGCCAAGCAGGCTCCCTTCGCATCGCTAGAGGAAGCGGCCGAATTCGATCGACGCCTGACTTCTCAAATCACCGGCAGTGTGGTGTCCACGGCCGTCTTACGTGGATGGTGGGACGCGCGTACGAAGACCGGTAGAGGGGCAGATTCGTCGGTCATCGAGAAATCGAAGTGGTTCCTTGGTCCTGTGGGTTGGCTTTTCAGCGACTTCCGAATTCTCGCAGAGCCGATACCCTGCAAGGGACACCAAAAACTCTGGCGTCTACCTGACGAGATCACCGAAACCCTTTACGACGAGACGAGTCTATGACCACTACATCTTTCGGCCCCGGCCGGTTCCAGACCGAGGGCCAGCGCATGTACGACGCCATGAACCCCGACCCGGCCGCGCTGGATCTGCTCGACATCTCCATCTCGCTCGGCAACATCTGCCGCTTCGGCGGCCACATCCGGAGCTTTTATTCTGTCGCTGACCACTCGCGCTTCGTCGCGCGGATCTTGAAGTCCCGCGGCGAGCCTCGGGCCGTCCAACTCGCCGGGCTCATCCACGACGTCGTCGAGGTGGTAACTGGGGACGTCATCGGACCGATGAAAGAGATCTACGGCGAGAGCCTGGCGAAAGTCGAGGCGCTCTGGACGCCGGTGGTCGAAAAGTGGTTCGGCCTACCCGAAGCCGCGACACATAGCTCTGACGTGAAGCATGCCGATCTGACGGCCTACTTCATCGAGACCGAGCGCCTGCGCGGCTGGCGGGCCCAGGACTCGACGTACACGCACACCGAGTACAGCCTCTGGGAAACGCCCAGCACCCCGTACGTCGGCGGGGGGCTGTGGCGTGACGAAGTGAAGAAAATACTTGACCCGCTGGGCATTCGCAAATAAGAATTACTTGAGATGTCCTACAAACTGAAACGCTTCGAGTCTCCCGACTGCCCGACGCTAGACGCGGCATTCACATGGGTGAAAGAACAGATCCAAAACTCTGATCTTCAGAGCCTCTCAATCATGCGGATGCCGGGGAAGTGGCCGAACGTGGATGAAGCTCGGCCGTACGTGGCCGTGGCCGTGGTGAAATCATAAAATGCGCTGCTCTAGCTGCAACAAGTTCGTCGGCCTCGACTTCCAAGATCCGGAAGTCGAAAGCCTTGAAATCGATGATACCGGGACCGTCACGTGCTCTGTGCGCATCGTACGCTGCTGCACGGAATGCGGAGACGAATTGAAAGAAGCGACTCTCGATTTCGAGTATGAGCCGCCCCCGGACAGCGGGATTGAAGCCCACGTGAAGAAAGGGCATACGCTGGAAGTCGAAGAAGACGGCGTCGATCAGATCGAGGAAGGCGGCGGCCGGTACGCCAAGTCGTACTTCGGCGCCGAAGTGAGTTTCAAGATCACGTGTTCGTGCGACGCTGACAAGAAAGAACAGTGGTCACACGAAGGCTCGATGTCGGACAAAATCGCAGCTTCAGCAATGGATGAAAATGAGTAAAGACAAAACCAAAAAAGCGACACGCAACGACGGGGCCAAGGACGCGAAGATCCTCAAGCTGAAGGAGCAAGTCGCCGGACTCGAAACGCTGCTCAGGGAAGCGGAGCAACGGTGCTCGCGCCTGAGCGACGAGAAAGCTGAGTTGAAAGCTGAACTCAACTGCGGCTTCCCCGTTGGGCACGAGCCCTCTCCATGAAGCTCGCGGCCCGCATCAAAAAGCTACTCTCCAACGGCCTGCGGCCGGAGGAACTGGCCGTCAAGTTGAACGTCTCGCTCGCGACCATTTACCGCTGGAAGACGGCGCCGCCCAAGCGGCCGATGCGGTCGCTGATGGAGGCCCTGGGCGAACTGGAAAGGGAGCGAGCATGAACGAGCTACGCGACGAATTCTTCGCCGGAGCCTACGCCGAGGCTTCCGGAGCACCCCGGGATGAAAACCAGAGCCCTGCCTGGCTCATGGGCTTCGACCGCGCAGAGAGCCACCGCAAGGCCGGTCTCGACCCCTTGGGCAAGCCCCCGCGCATCCCAGGGCTCTGCGCTCGCGACATCCGGAAGGTCTGCAACTGCGCCGACAGCACGCGGGCCCTGTGTCCGTTGTTGAAGTACCCGCCGCGGCCGCCGGGGTTGAGGGAGCGGTTCGTCGCCCAGTCGAAAGATATCTTCTGGGAGTATTTCGACAAGGGTGTGAAAGCGCGCGCGGCCGTCAAACGCTGGCTCTCGGACAACCACTGGTAAGACTAGATGCCCGTACAACGTGTTGCCCGCGGCTCTTGCAGCGTCGAGATTCAGACTCAGACTGTGCGAGATCCCAACTCCGGCAACGGTGTCCCCGGCGCTCGCGTTCAGATTTATGCTCCCAGCGGGAGCGCCAGTTTTGAAGCACCTCTCGACTTTCTGGCCGTCATGGCGCGCGAATTCTACGACGTTTGTGGATCACCGGAGCGCGCGGCCGCGATGCCTGTTCTAGTAACCCGGCCTACGCCGGATCTCGAACTGGCCCCGACCCTCCGACAAGGTGAGAAAGCCTCCTGGATCGATCGGGCGATGGATGTCCACGCCGATCTGAGAACGCTGCAACTCGAATGGACGACCGATAACATCCCGAAGGTCTCGACCCTCAAGAGCGGCGTCCACGACATCCTCGCGAGCGTGCACGACTTCGGAATGGTGTCGTTCTGGAAGGTCGCCGTGGGTCGCCCAGGTCTGCGAGACCATCCTGTCGGCAGCGGTGAACACGCCGTCGGCGGCAGGTTCTACGAAGGCAGCGAAGCCTCGTTCGACATGGCCTTCGTCGCGGCCAGCGAAAGAGTGATCATCGAATTCAGCGAACAGGTCGAGCAAGCGAAGAAAGCCTTGAAGGAATGACCGATCAGGAACGCGACATAGCTTCGTTGAGATTCGCCTCGGCCGAGGACTTGGAGAATTTCAGCGGGCGCTGCGAGAAGATAAACGCGTTCTTCGCGACGTACGGCGCGAAGTGGATTCACGACCGCTGCCTGGCAGGCACGCGGGTGGTGACTTTGAATGTCGGCGAATTCAAGGCAGAAGCTCACGACCACTGGATCATGTCGTTCTGGCGTATCGAAAAAGACGGCCAGACCATCGTGAGCGGTGACGGTGTCGGCTACCCGGTCGCGATCTTGCAGGCCGGTGAGACGCTCATGGAGCACCTGGCACCGCTGGCCGCGACGGCCGAGGAGGCGCTGCGGGCATGAAAGAGGTGAACACGTACTGCGATCTTTGTCTCAGCAACAAAACCAAAGAGACTGCGAACCGGGTGTGCGTGGTCTGCGAGCGGGACTGCTGCAACCAACACATGTCCGACTTCCTCCCGCAACTGAACCACTCAAGATCCCGACCTCGCCGTGAGGTTTGTCATGTTTGCGCGCAGACTGTCGTCGGAGATTCTTCAATAAAGACTCCGCCGGATGTTGAAGCTGCCTTGTCGCGCTGGCAGGACGAGATCATCGAGAAGATTAGAGCAGCCATCGCCGCAGAAACCCTGGCGCAAGGCCCCATCACGCCCCATCTACCGCCTCGAATAACCCTTCATCGCGGGCCGCTTCAACCGACTTTCACAGAAGAGAATGAAGAGGATGCTCCTCCGAATCCCCCGAAAAAACAGTTTCCGCGAAGGCAGATGATCCCATGACCACCGCCCGTCCTTTCCTGAAGTGGGCAGGATCCAAAAGAGCCTCGGTCCCCGAGCTACTCTCCCGGGCTCCCAAAACTTTCGGCACGTACTACGAGCCCTTCGTCGGCGCCGGAGCGCTGTTCTTCGCCCTGCAGCCGGAGCGCGCCGTCATCGCCGACGCCAACCACCGCCTCATGTGCACGTACGCGGCGCTCGCCGGAGAGCCTGAAAAAGTCATCATGCTCTTGCGCAAGCACGACTTCAACCACATCGACGATTACTACTACAAGGCCCGGGACGTAGACATCGACACCCGCAGCACGTCTGAGATCGCGGCCTGGTTCATCTACCTGAACAAAACTTGCTTCAACGGACTTTATCGGGTCAACAAGTCCGGCAAGTTCAACGTCCCGATCGGGAGCTACAAGAACCCGATGATCTGCGACGAAGAGAACCTGCGCGCGTGCTCGGCCGCGCTCGCGGGCGTGACCATTCGACGGAGCGACTTCGAGGAGACGGTCGCGGCCGCGAAAGAGGGCGACCTGGCTTATTTCGACCCGCCTTATGTCCCCGTGACCAAGACGGCCGACTTCGCGTCGTACACGGCCGACGGCTTCACGTACAAAGACCAAGTCCGCCTACGAGATTGTGCCCTGGCGCTCAAGCGCCGTGGTGTCCACGTCATGCTGTCGAACTCGGCGACCCTGCTGGTAGAATCCCTCTACGACGAGCATTTCACACTGGACCGGGTGGAGTGCCGCCGGAACGTGAACTCGAAAGCAGGCGGCCGCGGGCCAGTCGGGGAGTACATCATCACGTGACGCATTCGTGGGAACACGCAAGCCTAGAGCCCTTTCGGGAACAACTGCTGTGCGGGGATCCCGCCCCTCTTCAACCTGACAATTCTCTGCCGGATATGTCTCGAATCATAGTCTTTGCCCCTGGGCAAATCAGTGAAACACACGTTGCAAAAATTCGTTGCGATCGATGTCGAGCACACCTAAAAACACTCCGATCATGAAGAAAAAGTACCACTACGAAGGCCGTGACGACGACGGCACCGACGTGTTCTCGGAATGCGGCAGCGACCGATCCCTGGGACTCAAGAGTCCCGAATACGGCGAGCCCTTGCAGCCGGGCCAGGCCGTCGTCCAGGTCAAACCGCTCGCAGACAGAGAGCATTTCGAGATCGACACCATCGTCGAGCGCGCTGAAGACGGCACCATCTCGGGCCCGGCCCAGGTCGCCACGGAAGAATACCGGAACGGCTGGGACGCGACGTTCGGGGCTGAACAGGGAAGGCCGAATTGAGCCTTTCTGAATTCACGAGCAAGGGGTTCTGCTGGAAACTCCATGAAGCTCCTCAGACCGTCGACGTGTGGCAAGCGGTCGCCTGGCTGGCGCCGAACGACTACGAGATCCAGGCCCAGGTGCTCAAGTGCCACGACAAGTTTTACTGGACGATCGGGAATGGTGACCCGGACTCCGGCTCCATCGAGGATACGAACCACGAAGGGGGCATCGCGGCCGCGAGCGCGGCTGTCGTGACAGAGATGAAGAACAGAATCAAGCGGGCGGAGCGGGCGCTGGGTGGCGGCGACGGCAACCACTTCGGCATCGAAATCAGAGAATTTGACGACACATGACCCGGCACAGCCTCTCGAAAGAAGCCCGCCAGAAGAGCGCGGCCGAGCAGTTCGCGCGGTTCGGTTTGCACTGGGAAGTCCCGCGGCTACCTGCACAACGCCCCGAGCATCGCGGCCGTGCTTGGGCCGAACGTCTACGGCATCACGGGCCGCATCCGTCGACGACGGAAAGGCTTCACGTACGTCATCAGTGCTTCAGACGGGCACCGCTCAGGCCACCGCATCCGCTCGTACGATCTCACGTACCTCGACGCGTGCGAAACGGTTTTGAAAGTCTTGGAGCGACAGATCGAGACTTCCCAGCGTGCGCTGGGAGGCGACAAAATTCTAGAGCAGAGCGTAGTTGATGTAACCTAGATTCACGATGCGGTAGTCCCGCGAGCGCGCGTATACGCCGTCGCCCTCTCGCCCGCCGCCCCGGTTCGTGTTCCCCTCGACGGTTCGCAAACCAGCCGCCTCTGCCGCGACGACGATCCCGATGTGCCCTCGGTGGTTGCCGTGGTCAATCAAGAACAGAGTTCCCGGCGGGAGAATCCGCAGATCCTCGAACGCAGCCTCGGGCGAGATCTTGGCCTTGGCCGGGGCGCGCTCCCAGTGGTCGATGACGGAGCCGGTGCGCACGAGCGGATTCGTGTCGCCGAGCTTTTTCGCAGCTTCGTTGAACACCCAGTAGACGAAGCTCGCGCACCAGGGCTGGCCCTTGGGCAAACCGACGGCCGCCAGGTAGCGTTCAACTTCAGGACCGCAGTTCGGGCCGCCGGACTCCATGACCCCGATCTGTAGCTTGGCTATCCGCACGGCCGCGCCCAGGAGAGCGCTCCCAGGCGCCAGCACCGTGTCGGGGGCCACACGGAAAAGCCCGGCCCAGGTGACCGGGCCGACCACGCCGTCGGCCTCCAGGCCGCGCCTTGTCTGGAAGAGCCTGATCGCGCTCTCCGTCGCGGGCCCAAAATCGCCATCAACCGTCAGCGCATCGCCGAACTGGACAAGGCGGTCTTGAACCAGCTTGACGAGATCGGCGCGGCCGTCTCCTCTACGGAGCGCCTTGCCGGGGTACATCAGCGGTCGAAGGAGTGAACGAACCGAAACTGGACCATGAAGATCGCAACCCCCGCAGCATGGAACAAGATGTCTAGCGGCGGATTGGCGTTGTGCATCGTGATTCCCCCGATAAACGATGAGGACGCCGTATCAAAAATCGAAACGAGCAGCCTCGGATCATTGAGCAACGCTGTCCACACCACAGCGTCGGAGGTACTGAGCAATGCCTTCAACGGTCCCGCAGGCAACGCCGCGAGGAGGTTCGCTTGAGTGAACAGGAAGTTTCCGGCAGTCAAAGAGGCAGCGAACTTGACACCGTACGGCGTTGCGGACCCAGCTACGATGGTTACTGATGACGGCATGCTCTGACTCTACTCCACCCTGACGGGGGCACGCAAATTAGCGGCCGCAGTTACAGTCGCGCTTCCGGCGAAGGGGAGCCCCGGCCATCCTGCCTGCCTGTTGGCTTTTCTTCCCGCTCGACGCCCCCATGCTCGCGAGGCCGATGGCGGCCGCCAGGCCGCCTAAGATCCCGACCGCGGCCACGATCTTGCCGGTGTTGCCGGTGCTCGGCTCCGGTACACCAAACTGTAGATCCTGTCGTCGTCTTAGAAACATGCGCAACGCAAGTTTGCCCGAACTCGGCGCCGAGATCCAGCGAAGGAACCGCCGGTCTCGGTCTCTTTCCCGTCGTCATCTCCTGCGTCGCCGCCCTTTTTTACCAGGCGGTAAATTCCGTAGACGGCCGCGGCTCCACCGGCGAGAAGCAAAAAAGTGCCGAGCGATGCCCACACAGACGCTTGCGGAGCCTCGCTTCCGATCCCTCTGCATAGCTTCACAGCATCTACGTGCGAGACCTTTCTCTCGCTCATCATACGGTCGACGCAATCAAGCTGCGTCTGGACATGGATGATTTCAGCCTTCGCAGTCTCGATGGCAGCGCCCGGCCAGTTCTTGATAACCACGGCCGTAAGTGCGATGGCTGTCGCACCGGCCACGATCGCGATGACGATCCAGGCGATTGCTGGAAGCACACCGAGCGTAGATCCGGCGAAAGCTCCGGCCATCGGAGCGTTGTCCAGACAGCCCGGCACCAAGTACACCGCAGGCATGACGGGGCGGCTCTTGGTCACCGTCGCCGTGAGCATGCCGGTCGCATCGTAGACGTACTGCACGATCTTGTAGTTCGGATTCTGTGCAAGAATCTGGTTGAACACTGACTGCGCGGCCGTCTGATACGCCCGCACGGCGTTGTTGTGTGCGATCTGGACGTCACACGGAATTGCAGCGCCATAGGTTCGATCGATGCGTACAGCCTGCGCCTGCAGCACGCGATAGATGTTGGCGATCTGCTCGATTGCGACGTCGCCCGGCACTGCGCCAGGCGGAAGTACCTGGGGCATGATCGGCGCCTGCGAATCCCCAGCGCCGAGTCGACCGAGTGCTACGACATCGTTCATTTGAGTGCGGTGAAAAGTGTTGCCGTGCGACCGGCGACTCCGGCCACCAAGAGGCCGGTGCCGAAACCCAGTAGCGTGCCGAACCCGACGTTGCGCATGCGATTCTTTTCTGAAAACACGACGCCTGCACCGATCCCTAGGAACGTGAAACCCATGATCGAAAACAGCGCCAGGTTTTGACCCGCATCGATCGCGCCCTGCGGTTCCCCGAGCGCCCCGGCCGGAACGAGGCGACCGTCCGGCAGAAATTTCTTCGGCTCATCGAAGTACGGATCGCGTGCCCAGCCCGACTCCGGATCCAGAGCGACCGGATCGGGTGTGCGCGAGACCATCACGACCTCGTTGGCCGGAAAAAGCCGGAACGATGATCTCTGCAGCGGCCCGCCGCCGCTTTCGAGATTGTCGTCCGGAGGAACCCGGACTTGAGCACCGTAACCGAAATGCACGATGGAATCCTCCTAGATGCCGTTCGGATCGCGATCTTCGTCCGTGGGCTCCATGATGTCGAAGTGCACAGAGAAAATCTGAGAGAGGAAGCTGCCGTCGTTGAGCAGCCGGATGGTCGGCCCGTAGGCCGGATCCGCGAGATCTGTCGCGTTGATGATCAAGGCGAGATCGGTCGAATCGAGGCTGTTGACGATGCTCTTGGAGAGCACGATGGGCGGAACTGTGATGGCGCCGAGAACGCCGTAGCGATTGATCGCCACGCGCCAGCCGAGCCGCCCGCGCGGAACGAATGCAGGATTCGCAGCGCCGCTCGCCAAAAGCGAAGCGTTCGGGAAAGTCATCGGGCGGCCGCGCCACTCGTAGTAGGCGCCATTGGCAGCCGAAGCAACGAGCCCTTGGGTTCCGACCGGCGCCGCCTGTGTACCCGGTGCGTTGCGCACGGCGATGTCCAGGTTGGTGCCCGGGCTGTTCGGCATCATGACGATGTACGTGCGTGAAATCATGGTTGCATCCTATACCAGAGCCGACGCCTGAACCAAATTAGCATCCCAGGCAGGGAACGAAGCCAGGTAGGGCTTGCCCGTTATTTTGTCGATGAACAAACTGGGGTCATGACCCTGCTCCACGGCACTGCTCGCTTGGACGCCGCGGTACTGCAAACGCAGAAGTCTTTCCACAGGAACTTTTGACGGATGCTTTTCCAGAGCCCTACGAACGGTGTCGTACGCCCCCCGCAAGATCTTCGTGCCCCACTCGATGTTGACATCCGGCTCGAACAACATCGCGCGAGAAACACCGGCAGCGGCCAGCGCGGGCCCATGAGCCTTGGGGCCGGTGTTCACCTGCATCAACCCGATCGACGCGCCTTCAGGAAGCACGTGGTAATCCCCCACACAAGTAGGATTGCCGCCGGACTCCGCCAGAATGGTCGCGACCACCCACTTCGTCGGGAGACCCCGTACGGCTGCCCATTTTCGCGCCAGGGAGATGATCTCGGGCGTGAGCTTGCGGGGCTTGCAGTAACCACCACGTGCCCTGGAAGCCTGGGCAGGCGTCACCAGCATGAGCAACAAGCCGAGCGCCGCAGCACCTGCGACGATAGAGACAGTGACCCGCGTCGAACGCCACGCGCGCCGTCTGCGCCGCATGGTTACACCCTACGCTCGCGGTCGCCGATGAGGATGGGAGCGACCTGCACGCGCAACGGCAGCCACGCAGGCGCGTCCGTCACAGCGTAGAGAGGCTGGTTGCCGGGGAGTACGATCTGGTACGGCAGGAAGGCGGGCAGTGCGTGGCCGCTATTCGCGCGCACGCCTGCATTTCCTACGTAGATCGAGAACCCGACGAACGGGGCGGAGAGCGTGACCAACCGGGACGCGCGCCCGGCCGGAACGATGAGCGTCGGCTCGGCCCCGCCGACGAGCGCAGATTCAGGAATCACCTGCGCAGAAAAGAGATCTGTCGGGGGAGGTGCACCGGTCTCTGACCCGAGGACTTCGGCGTTGGCTTGGCCAGGAATGCCGTTAGATGTCGAGCCGAGCGACTCGGCGCCCGGATTTCCGAACGTCTCTGCGGCCGCCCGCTCCCCTAGAATTTGCGCAATAGATCGCGGCGCCATGAGGTTACGCGCGGGGGATCAACTGGGAGCCGATGAGATTGATGTCGATGGTGATCGGGTTGATGGTGTCGAGGTTGTCGACGATGATGGAGAGTGCGCCACCCTTCGGCCGCACGACCCACGGGAACGTCAGTTCGTAGGCGCCGGTGTTGTCGTTGACGAGCGTCGCGATCATGGCCGAAGTCTTCATCCAGTCCATGGAGAAGATCTGATCCTTGATCAGAATCCGCCAGTCGCGGAACGTGTGCGCCGGATCCTGCGAGAACTTGATCCGCTCGATCTCGAACGGATACTCGGTCGCGTTCGTGAAGTCCGTGCCGGGGAGAACCTGCCCAGACAATCCCGCGCCGATCACCGCGCTCACACGAAGCGGCATCTCGAACGGGAAGCGGATGACGGGTTGATCGACGATCGGCTTGATGCGATCGATCACGCCTTTGATGAGCGGCGCAAGTTGCAAGAGAGTGGAAGACAGACCTTGTTCTTCGGGCATGGGAGTCATATTGCCGATTCTCGGGCGACGCTGCAAGTTACGCGGCCAAAAGAAAAACGCCCCGGCAGCTTTCACCACCGGAGCGTCTCCCCGACCTTGCTTTGCGCCGTTGGCGCCTTGCGCTAGGTCACCGGGCGCTTGACGAGACCTTCGAGGGTCTCGCGGACGTCGAAGCCCATCGACGTCGCGGGCAGGCCGGTCCAGTCGGCGTAGCCCTGGATGAACGTCGGGCCCGCCGCCGTGGCGAGACCGAGCGCCGCCTGCGGCCGCAGCTTCGCGGTGTACCCGATGTTCGGGCGCAGCCAGATCGGGAGCACGAACGCTCCCTGATCACGCGGGGAGGGCGGACCGTTGTTGGCCACCTCCTGCGAGGTGTTCGTCGAGAACACCGCGATGCCCGACCCTTGGGGGTACTCCTCGATCGGCCCCTCGGACTGCACCTTCTGGTTCACGGTGAACTTGTGGAAGGTCTTCCGCATGAAGTCGAACAGCACGCCGCCCGACGTGACGGCCGGATCGTAGCCGCCGACACGAGTCGCACGCGACAACTGCACGCCCGCCGTGTCCTGCAGCGCGAACGCCGCCACACCAGCCGCCGCGCCCATCTCGCGAACGATCTCGATCTGGATGCTGTAGATCAGCATCTCCCAGCCCTGCTGGAGACCGTTGTCACCCGAACGCGAGATGTTGGTGTCCACCTCGGTCAAGATGCGGGAGCCGCCGGGGATCGGCGAGCCGATGCCGCCGATGAAGGCGATGATCTCTTGCGAGTCATTGCCCTGGAACTCGACGGTGTGGAAGAGACGATCGTGCGTCCAGTCCGCGAACTGGATTGCGAACGGTACGCCTCGAACTCGAACTGTCAGTGTGCCCGTGTCAGCCATTGTCGTGTCCTCGTTTTTTGTTTCGGGGTCGGCTTTGCCGGTTTGGTCCCGAATACCTGGCATCGAAAGGTTTTGAGGCGCGACGACGGCCGATACCAGACCGCCGCCGCGTCTTTCAGGACAGGACAGGACAGACCTGTCTTACGACAGGAAGTTCGAGCCGAAAGCGCCGAGCAACTCGACGTCGGGGACGCCACCGGCCCCGCTCATCTCCTGCTCGGGGACCACGGTCCCGAACATACCGGTCGAGCCTGAGCCCGAGTCCAGCAACTGCACGTCACCACCGGGGATACCGGCGTTGGCGCCGAAGTACCCGGCCATCTCCTGCTCCGGGGTGATCACACCCAGGTAACCGGACATGCCCGTGCCCATGACCATGTCCTCGATCTGGCGGGGGATGCCCACCAGAGCCGCGGTCGCCAGGCCCTGGATGCCCATGCGCCGGTAGCGCGGCGAGAACATCAGTCCCGCCGAGATGCCGCCGCCGAGCAGCGTGCCGATCAGGCCCGCCCACTTGGTGATGGGTTTGCCCTTGAAGAGCATCTTGGTCGCGAGCATGCCCACCTGAGCAGCGCCGCCGCCGATCAGTGGACCTGCCAGATCCTCGCCAACTCCCTCGAAATCTCCGAAGTCATCCATTGTTGTCGTTTCCTTCTTGAAAAATTGTTGCGGTTTGGGGTTTCGTCGGGCGCCGAACTAGCGGCGAGCGCGCTTGTTCTTGAGGCACTGGCCCTTGCGGCGGCCACGCTTCACGATTCCGAACTTGCAGTGTCGCTTCCTTGCCATGTCGATCTCCTCTTTCGGGTTGTTGGTTTTCTCAGACAGAAATTTCTTGTCAGCCGATCATCGCCCGGGACGTGATCACCTGACCGTCCTTGTCGCGCTGGTAGTCAGCCGTCGGGATGCTGGCGTAGCCGCGCTTCTTCAGCGCGTAGAGCGCCACGGCCGCGGCGCCCAGGCCCGCGACACCGCCCACGACCGCGCCGCGCGTGCGGCTGTAGGGCGCACCGAAAATGCCGCCGAGAATTCCGACGACCGCACCGACACCGGCACCGAGAATCCAGTGCTTCTTGTCGATCGTACCGACCAAGGCCGCTGCCTCACCAAAACCGGAGTAGCCCCATCCGTTGACCGTTGTACCTGGCGGCTGCGCCACCGGTGAACTCGTGACGCCCTCCACATGCCGTTCACTGATGTCCTGACGAGCGCGCATCGGATTGAACGGCGAGATGACGCCCGTTCGCATGACGAACTGAGGGACTGAGTCGAAGTCGCTATGTCCGAAAGAGTTTTGAATCACCGATGAACCTTTCTCCGACGGCCGAATAACAAAACGGCGTCCGCCACGAGCCTTCTCGCGAGGGACGCCGTTGTCTACGGTCGCCGTGGGTTGTGCCCCCTGGGGAGCACTATGTTCCAAAAGGATTACAGGGCAATTCCTCGGCTGTCAAATTGAGTGGACCGCTATTTTGCACGCGTTGCAAAATCAGCCTACTGTTTCGGACATGCGTAGCTCAATTTCCCAGAGCATCCTCGGCACGTTGACCGAGGCTGAAGTTCCCGTTCCGTTCTGGAAATTCGCGACGCCGATCCTGCTCGGGAGCATCGCGGGGCGGAGCACTTCTTACATCGTGGCGAAATCTGCGTTTTCGCAATCCTCACCGCGCACGCAGGAAACCGCCAGCATCGTCGCAGGCATTGCTGCCTTCTGGATCGTTGCTGGCGGCACCTGGATCGTGCTGTCGCCGAAACGCGGCGCCTGAGCGGCGCCGCGCGCCGCGCGCCTCGCACGCGGCTCTAGCGCCGCTTGCCGCGACGGCCGGGTGAGCGGCACTTGTTGAAGCCCTTGAAGCAGCTTCGGCCGGTCTGCGGACTCAGCGCGGGGCCTGACTTCAAGCAGCTTTTGAGCGCGGTCTTGCAGTGAGCAGGAGCGCTCGCGCCTCCACGACCGGACTTTCTTCGACGACGTGCCATGTTGGATCTCCCTTTTCTCTACCGACGATACGGCTTCTTCTTACGGAATGCAAAATAGCCGATCGTTCCGAGCGCAGCCACACCGACACTTGCTCCGACAACGTACTGCCAGGTCGGGCGGCCGGAAGGCGCAGGCACCAGCGGACCGCCTTCACCACCAGGAGCACCGCCGCCTTCACCGCCTGGAACTTCACCGCCAGGAGCGCCGCCACCACCTTCACCCCCGCCAGGAGCGCCGCCGCCACCGGGAGCACCACCACCACCGGCAGCCTCAACTTGCCGACGGTACGCGACTTCCGACGGAGACGGACCTTGCGCTGCGGCCGGTTGTGCTGCGGTCACCAACTGTTCCGCCGGAACCGTCGGCGTCACTGCGGGTGTGGTCGTCGTCGCAGGTATGGTTTGATCGGGCGTCGGCGACGGCTGCGGAGTTTCCTTCACCTCGACAGGCGTCGCACCACGCGCAGCGATGGCGGCCGCGAGAGCGCTCGCGATAACGCTCGCGTTGCTCGATACCTGCGCAACCGACAACTTGCCGGTGGCGAGACCGCCCGCGGCTTCGGCCGCGTACTTTGACAGCGCACTGTTCACAGCCGCTGTCGTCTTCGGACCGTTGATCCCGTCGACGACAACAGTCAGACCTGGATCACCCACGAGCGGTGCGAGTTGCCCGAGGCTCTGTTGCACTTGCGTGATCGCGGCCGAGCGCGAAAGCCCAGGCTTCGGAGATTCCGCCGGGAGCTTCGGCGGCTTCACACCGAGTTGCGCAAGCTGCGCCTCGACGATCTTCGCAAGGCCCTCTGCGTTCATCACGATGTCCGCCTGGCTCAACGTACCGGTGCTGTACTGCCTGGGCGCGGTCGCGATGCTCATCAGTGCTCTGTTGACGGCGGCCGCGGTCTTCGGACCGATGAGACCGTCGGCACCGATCTGCAAAACTTTGTCGCCGACTTTTTTTCCGAGCGCAGCGACAGCTTGCTGCAACCTCTGCACGGTCGGCGACTTGGTGGGCTTGGACGGAGCCGCAGGCACCGGCTTCGTCACCGCTTTGGCCTTCGCGTTGGCCGCATCCGTGATCGCGCTGAGAATGCTCGGGTTCGTCAGATCTGCGGCCGTCACCTGGCGCGAGTACACGCCGTAGGACGACACGGCCTTGTTCACGGCCGCAACTGTCTTCGGACCGACAGCACCATCGGCCGTGATCGCCAACGTCCTGTCGCCGATCTTGCTGCCGAGCGACCGCAGCGCATTTTGCATCGCTTGAACCTGAGAGCGGCTCGCGCCCGCGGCCGGTTTCTTCGGCGCGACCACGGTTGGCGCGGCCGCTCGCGGGGCCACTCGCGGAGCCGTGGTCGTGAGCAGTTGCTTCGACCCAGGAGCGCTCCGACTCGCAGCAGCCGATTCGATCGCACTCGAAAGCTGAGACGCATTCTGCGAAACGTTCAGGGGCGTGAGCTTGCCGCTGCGAAGACTGGCGGGCGCCGTCGTCACGTACTTCGTCATCGCGCGATTCACGGCCGCCGCAGTGGCGGGCCCTGTGATCCCGTCGGCTTTGACTGCCAGAGCCGTGTCGTTGACCGTGAGCCCAAGAAGTGCAAGAGCGCGTTGCAACCGCGCGACGGCCGGTGACGAAGCCGCACCGAAACCGTAACCCATGAAATGCTGAGACAACATCGCGAAACCAAGAGTACGACAAGCCGGGGGAGCCGCGCAAATTAGGGCAGGTTGGGGAGATTGCCGGGCAGGTAACTCCGATTTACCCGTACCTGTTTGATGACCCCTTGCTGGATCGAAAGCGCTACTTCAGCGTGCGCGCCCTCTTTCATGAGACCGCCGACGAGCTTGCTGTAGAGCGCCCAGAACGTCGCCAGATCTAGCGACTTCTGATCAGCTTGCTGATTCCCCAAATTGTGAGCCCCCCCAGGAGCAGGCCGCCCAATACGGGAATCCATATCGGCGTCGACGATACAACCGCGCCCGAAAGCTGTCCACCTGGAATCGGGATGTCGAAAGAGCCACCGCCGGGCAGGAAAAGTCGTTTGGTGCCACTCATGTTCATTCCTTGGCTGCGACGAAATCTTGGTACTTCGCCTGCGGAGGCTCAACACCGAACCGACCAGGCCCGAGCGTCGTGTCGAGTGCAATCCAACGCTTCGGCGCGTGCTTCGGCACCCCGGCCATGCAGTAGATGTGATCCCAGGACGCGCCGGTGTTCGACGTGATCCGCCACTTCGCCTGGAAGCCGTTTTCCATCGCGAGAACTGCGTTCAAGATCGACGCATCGTCGCAATCCCCGCCACCGTACTGCAAGGTTCGCAGGGCAGACTGAAACGTGTCCTTGAAGGTGATGTCGCCGGTGTACCGGACATTCTTCGTGACGAACTCGAAGATCGATCGCAACTCACACACGTCGTCGCGGGCTGGACACTGGCGCGTCGCGAGCAGTCCGATCTGCCGCATCAACGGGTCGCGCAAGCCGCCGTCCGCCAGCATTACGAGCCTGCGCAAATGCACCACCCGGCTTTCAAGGCTTCTGCCTACTTCGTGGGCGCGCAGGGTCGGGTTCGACACAAATCCGAGAATACGCCGGACACCCCTTCGTCGGCAAATTGACTCAGGCTGCGTGAATTCATACGATGGCAGCCATGATCAGCACGGACGACCAATTCGGCATCAGCTTCAAAAAACTTGCCAGAGGTGTCGGCAAGGGGATCTCGAAAGGCGCCAGAGGTGTCGCGAAGGGCGCCAAAGCCGTTGGCACAGTCGCCGTGAGCGCCGCACTTCTGCCGTTCAAGCTCGCCATGGCGGCCGTCATCCGGCTCGCAATTCCGCTCGGCCGTGCGCTCTGCATGGCGCCGCCGCAGATTCTTTCCGTCGGCGCGGCTTCGGCCGGTGTCAGCATGAACGTCGTGCCGACATTCTGCACGGCCCTCAATCTGAAGAACATGGGAGAAGTGCGACGGCTGCTGCCGCCGGTGCTCAAGATCGCCGTCAAGGTTGCGGCCACCGGCGCCGTTCCAGGTATCGGACCGGCTCTGACCGCGATCCGCGTCGTACCTGGGCTGAAGCTCATTCCCGGTCTGAAGTTCTTGGCCGGGGCCGACGCGAATGACGATCTGGCGATGTCCGACATCGACAATTTCGGATACGCACTCTCCGCCATGAGCGATGAAGAACTGGCAGGCGCGATCGACGAGATGTCCGGATTTGGCGCGGCCACGCTCACACCCAACGTCGGCTACGGCGTCGGCGTCGGCCTCGGTGCTGTTGCGCTGGCGGCCGGGCTGTTGTTCGCGTTCAAGGACTGACGCCTGCCCTGCTAATTTGCATCCCGCCTTGCAATCGTGTTTAGTTAGGAAAAGAAAGGCACCAGGAGAAAACAATGGCACTCATCTTCACCAAAAGGTCTGCTTCACAGAACAGCATCAAGTATTCGATGACGGGTACTGGCGCGACAGACCTGGCGCGAGCGACGATACTGGCGGACTGCCCCGCCGGTCCGCTCAAGAACTACCTGACCGGACTGAGCACGGGCGCTCTCTGGGCCGCCGCCTGGCCGGGCGCTGCCGCCGATCCCACCAGCAGCAAGCTGTCTGTCAATTTGCAGGCACAAGCGGCAGGTGCTGGCGATCCGAGCGTGCTATTCGCCGCCACGGGCAGCGGAGTCATCACCGTGCAACAGGCAGCCGAAGTCGCCTGTGTGCTCGAAATCCGATTCAACCAGACGCCCGACCAGTAGGCGCGAGCAGACCCGGACCGGCAGGATGCCGGAGACCCCGTTCCCTTTCCAGGGGGCGGGGTTTTTTCGTAATTTGACAGGTCTACCTCGCGGGATAAAAATGCTTCGATGGCAACAATCCTTACGCTCCTTGCGAAGTCTCAACACTCCCTGAAGTACCTTGCCGCTGATGATGGCGGAGATGGCGGCCCCCTGCTCGGCAAGGTGACCCAGGACCAAATGTTCATCGACGCAGCCCCTGGGCCGTTGAAGAAACTTCTCGGAAAGATCTTCTCCGCTGCGCGGTGGACAGACCTGATAGGAGACGTCAACGCCAGTCCGCCCGCGCCGCCGCAGTTGTCGGTGTACCTGACTGTGGACCCCGAGAGTGTGGTTACCGCCGCAGCAGCCGGTCTCTTCAACGACGGCGCGGACAACATTCTCGGTGCGCATTCCGATGTCACAACGCGAGCCATCGTCGAACTCCGATTCAATCACACCATCGACTTCTAGGACTCCTAGGACTTCCTAGCCGCCGATAATCTCGGCCGCGAATCTGTCCGGCAACCAGATCCCGAACGACCAGCGCTCAGTCAGAGCATCGACACAGTGCCATGAATCCGGGCCGGTCTTGAACAGGTTCGCGTGCCCGTTTTTATCTGGGATGATTCCTTCAATCGTCTTGAAGTAGGAGCGGGCGTTCTCTGGCACTCGTACGACGTACGCGCGCCAGCCTGGCTTGTCTGAGTTGGTGTGCCAGCCCATGCCGCCGCCTGACGGGTAGTAGTACATCCCGCGCGGAAGAACACCGGGGTAACATGAATCCGACGAGTAGCTCTCGGTCAAACTGGCGCATACGGCGCATACGTTAAGAGAGGCTGTGCACCGATCTGTTTTTTGCGGTCCGTTCGCAATGTCTGCTGAGAGCGCCGCACGATCTTGTTCCCGGTTGTTCCAGACGTGCATCACCGGCTGCGCGATCAAGGAATGCCAGATCTGCATGAGCAACGGATGCTGCTCGACAGGAACTTGCCGGACTTCCATCACGGTGCTTCGCAAATGGCGCCGAGCGGTATGTAATCGCAGGGTTCATCAAACCATCCTGTCTCATAGTACAGAATGCAGTCTTCACCATTCGGATTGCTCTTCGTCAAGTTGTTCGGCTGCCCCGGTGCCCAACCAACGTGCGCTACCGTCGTACCGTCGAGCCACACGTACGTACCTTCAACCGCCCGATCTGAGAGCCCGATCCAACACCAAGAGGTAAGTAGCTTGTGGCTGCGCAACCAGAGATCCTCGTCCGTCGTTTCGATTTTTGCGAGATGGTATCCAAGCGACGAGCACAACGCGTTCGATTCATCCCACGAAACACGACTTTGAATGAACAGATAGGCGTGGCCGCCGAAGATGTTGTGTTGGCCGGGGCATCCAGCGCTGTCGTCGATCACGCCGTTGCAGTCGTCATCTTTGCCGTTGCAGGTTTCGGCTGCAGGAACGCAGGCCAGAACACCGCCGGTGCCACCGGCCGCGACTGCACCAGCCGCACCAGCCGCACCAGCCGCACCAGCCGCACCAGCCGCACCGGCCGCACCGGCCGCACCGGCCGCACCGGCCGCACCGGCCGCGCCTCCGGCCGCACTACCGGCCGAACCGCCAGCAGTTCCACCGGCCGCGGCCGTGCCCCCGCCCCCGCCCAGGCTTCCGGCGTCCGTCTCTTCGATCATCTGCTGCCCACGCCGCACCCCGAGGTCCGCCGACGCTTCGGCGTCGCCCGTCATCACCTCACCCGGGTCGACAGCACTCGAACTCGAATCCACACCACACGCGAACACAAGACAAAGCAAAAGCCAGTACATGAAATCCCCCTATTTTACGGACACGTCTTTCCCTGCGGAGGCATCTGCACGAAGTGCAGAACGTGTGCAGGCTTCTGCCCACGGCCCCAGCAGAACCGATTCACGGTGCGAAAACCGATACGCGTGAGCGCTTTCATCGACGGGATGTTGTCGTGCGTGACGTCGGCGGCGAGCACGAGACACGAAGGATTGTTTCGAGCCCGCAGCGCCGTCGCAGCGTAGAGCTTCGAGCCCAGGCCCTTGCCACGCATGTCCGGCCGGATGGCCGCGTTCTTCACGGTGCAGAGATACCAGTCGCTGTTCTCGTAGCGCATGGCCCCGACGATGCCGGTGGCGTCACAGATGGTTTCCCACTTGCCGAGTTGATCCGTGGCCGTGGCCTTCTTGATCGCGGAGGCCGGTAGATCGTCGCCGTGCTTTTGCATGAATGCGGCCAACGCCTGCGACTTCGCAGCGCCGGTCGGAAACTTGCAAGCCTGGGCATGCGCCTGCCCGAACCGTCGTGCTTTCATCGACGACCTCGCGGTAACGGATCTCCGGCCGCGTCCATGTCCAGTTCAGGGCCGCGAACAGGGTACAAGTCCGGCGGCGGAGGCGCGTTCATCCGATCACGCGGGATCGGATCGCCTGCATCGTCCAGGTCGCAAGACGGGCCCGGCAGTCTCTTTTCTCGCGCTTGTCGCATTCCACCCTCCGCTACAGAGTGTTGATCGCTTCGTGTTCCTTGTCCACGAAGCAGCCGCAGCAGCGACCGCTCGGCGCGGTTGCGCATCTTGCCGAGCGAGATCGTCGCCGTCCGGCCGTCCTTCTGCACGATGGTGTGCTTGCCGGTCTGGCGGATGATCGTCCAGCCCTCCCCGCACAACCGACGGATCGCTTCCTTGCCGGTCACTTTTTTACCCTCACTTTCTTCTGTCTCTGTACAAACACTTTCTGGAAGTAGACCGGACAACTCCAATCCATCGCGATCCCGCGCTTCGC
>Ga0334722_10002006_pt1 | contig 23753 bp, 21 predicted proteins | sample C3_bottom_MG_FD_207210 | JGI IMG/M metagenome (GOLD analysis project Ga0334722, IMG submission 207210) | Sediment microbial communities from Yellowstone Lake, YNP, Wyoming, USA - C3_bottom | ecosystem: Environmental > Aquatic > Freshwater > Lake > Sediment | place: USA: Wyoming | collected... | reverse complement strand
CCCGGCGCCGCCGAGCTCGGCCTCCCGGATTTCATCAGAGACTACGCGCTCAAGACGCAGGGGCTCATCCTGATCACCGGCCCCAACGGGCACGGCAAATCCACCACGCTGGCCAGCCTCGTGGAGATGATCAACCGGGAGCGGAAGGCCAACGTCATTACGATCGAGGACCCGATCGAGTTCACGCACCGGCACAAGAGCTCCAACATCAACCAGCGCGAGGTGGGGACCGACACGCTGTCCTTCTCCGACGGCCTGCGGCACATCTTCCGGCAGAACCCCGACGTGATCGTCATCGGGGAGCTTCGCGATTACGAGAGCGTCTCCATCGCCCTGACGGCCGCGGAGACCGGCCACCTGGTAATGGGAACGCTCCATTCGAACAGCGCCACGGCGGCGGTGGACCGGATCGTCGATATCTTCCCGGGGAACCAGCAGCCCCAGATCCGCGCGCAGCTGGCCGAATCCCTCTTGCTCGCTTTCTCCCAGCGTCTCCTCCGGCGCGCCTCCGGAACCGGCAGGATCCTCGCATGGGAGAAGATGAGCACCTCCCTGCGCGTGCGGAACGCGATCCGGGAGGGGAAGGTCAACCAGTTGCGCGGAATGATGCAGGCGAACGTCGAGGAGCTGGTCAGCATCGACTGGAACCTGGCGGAGCTGGTCGCCTCCGGCAAGGTGAAATACGAGGAGGCGTGCAAGTACGTCGACAATATCACGTACCTGAACGACCTGCTCAAGGTACGGGGGGTCTACAAATAGGGACCGGGCCGCGGGAATCTTCGTCACGGCCGGGGGAGGTTGGCCGATGATCGGGAAGAAAATCCGCCTGGAGCGGATCATGGACCGGAACAACCGGAAGACGGTGATCGTCCCCATGGACCACGGGGTGACGGTCGGCCCCATCCCCGGGCTCATCCAGATCCCCCCCGCCGCCAATCTCATCGCAGAGGGAGGCGCCAACGCCGCCGTCGTGCACCGGGGAGCGGCGATGTTCGGGCACCGGGGGTACGGGAAGGACCTGGGGCTTATCCTCCACCTCTCCGCCAGCACGAGCCTCGCCCCCGACTCCAACCGGAAGGTGCTGGTGGCGACGGTCGAGGATGCCCTGCAGATGGGCGCCGACGCGGTCTCCATCCACGTGAACCTGGGGACCGACGACGAGGCCCAGATGCTCCGGGATTTCGGCGCGGTGTCCAGCGCCTGCCAGCGGTGGGGGATGCCGCTTCTCGCGATGATCTACACCCGCGGCCCCAAGATCAAGAACGAGTACGACCTCCGCTACGTGCGCCATGCTGCCAGGGTGGGGGCGGAAATGGGAGCGGACATCGTGAAAGTCCCCTATACCGGCAGCCCCGAGACGTTCCGGGAAGTGGTGGAAGGGTGCGCGAGCCCCGTGGTCATCGCCGGCGGAGAGAAGATGGAAAGCGACGAGCAAGTCCTGCGGATGGTCCGGGACGCCGTCGCGGCGGGAGGAGCCGGTGCGTCCATCGGGAGGAACGTCTTCCAGCACCCGTCTCCGGCCACGATGGTCCGGGCCATCGTGGCGATCGTCCACGGCGGTGCAACCCTTCAGGAGGCGATGGGGCTGATCAAGGCCAAGGGGAAGTGATGGCTCTCGTGCTTTGGGCGCGGGTCATCCCGTGGGACAAGGAGATCGCGGTCGCCGCGCTGGAATCCGGCGTCGACACGCTGTGGATCCCCGACGCCTGCCTGAAGAAGGCGCGGGAACTGGGGCGGGTCCGGACCGCTTGCGCGGAGGGCGATTTCCGCGAGGGACGGGATTACCGCGTCACCGAGATCAAAGGGAAATCGGACGAGGCGGCGATCCTTTCCTCGCCGCCGGAGACGATGTGGGTCGTCTTTCCCGGCGAGCGGGAGGTGATCCCCCTCGAGAATCTGGTAGCCTGGCGTCGGAAGATCCTGGCCGCCGCCCGGACCCCCGAGGAGGTGGCGCTCTACCGGGGGGTCCTCGAAAAGGGCGTGCACGGGATCGTTCTCCTTGCGGACAATCCCGGCGGGATGCGCGCCCTGGCATCCGCGGCCCGGAGAGAGACCGAGGCGACCCGGCTGGTCGAGGCCGGGATTGCCGGGATTTCCCCGCTCGGCATCGGGGACCGGGTCTGCGTGGACACCTGCACGCTGATCGAGGGGAGCCGGGGGATGCTGGTGGGAAACTCGAGCGCGGGGCTGTTCCTGGTATGCGCGGAAAACGTTCCCAACCCCTACGTCCTTCCACGCCCCTTCCGCGTCAACGCCGGGGGGGTTCATTCGTACTGCCGGCTCCCCGGCGGGCGCACCGCGTATCTTTCCGAACTTGCGTCCGGGTCCGAAGTTCTCCTGGTGAACGAGGCGGGCGAGGGAGAAACCGCCACGGTGGGGCGGGTCAAGGTGGAGCGGAGACCCCTTCTCCAGATCCGCGCGAAGGCTCCTTCCGGGGCGGTCCACTCCGTCATCCTGCAGAACGCGGAAACGATCCGCCTGGTAGGTCCGGGGGGCGCGACCGTCTCCGTGGCGAAGCTTCGCGAGGGAGACGCCGTTCTTCTCGCGGAGGAAGCGGCGGGGCGGCACTTCGGCGTGTCGGTCGAGGAGACGATCCGCGAAAATTGAGGGATATCCCGCCCGCCGTAAAGGTATAATGAACCTATTGCAGGTCGTCGTTTAAGGAGGGAGCATGTTCGGACTCGGATTGCCGGAGTTACTGATTCTGCTGGTCATCGTCGTGTTGCTGTTCGGCGCGGGAAAGCTGCCGCAGATCGGACAGGGCCTGGGGGAAGGGATCCGCAATTTCAAGAAATCGATGAAGGAAAAAGACGAGGTCGACGTCACCCCCGCCAAGACCGACGACCAGAAAAAATAGGCGCCCCCGCAACGGCGCCCCCACGCCGTCCCTTCAGTCGCTGTCCTTCGCTTCCAGGCGGTAGGCGCTGATCCCTTCGGGAGCGTTGAAAAACACCACCATGAACGCCACGGATTTCCCCGGCGCGATGTCCATGTTGACCAGTTTTTCGCCGAACCGGTTGGAGAGGGCTTCCTCGATCTTTTCACGGGTGGCCGTACGCAGGGTTTCCCCGGAGAGGACGGTTCCCGCGTAGGAGGTTCTCTCCGTTAACGGCTGGTCCTTGCTGTCCAGCAGCGCCGCGCGGACCCGGATGCCGCTCTTGCGGGTCCTTCCCATGTTCGCCACCTGGCCCTTGATGACAAACAGGTTCCCCGCCCGCGTGTCGGGTTCGTAGTAGCCGATCAGGTTCCTGACGTCGAATTGAGGGCCGGGTTTGCCGGCACGGCGCAGCCACAACGACTCCATCCCGGGAGCCAGCCCCCGCAGAAGGTCCTGCCCGCCCTTGGTGAACCCGAGGTAGGCTCCGCCTCCCGCAAGCGCAACGAACAGGAGGACAAGGGCGATCAGGGAGGGCCGCAAGAGCGGAGATGCAGCCTTCCGCGGCCCGGGTGGTTTCGTTTGGAGGGCTTCCCTGAGTTCGTGCAGTCCCGGCGGCCCGGGAGAGTCGGGTGCGCTCTCCGCCGGCTCGGTCATGGGGGTCATGGATTCCGGGGGGACGGCTGCGGACGGCGGTTCTTCCGCGTACGCCTGCGGAGCGTCGGATGGCGGCGCCTCCGGAATCCCCGTCGGGACGAGGAAATCCTGCGGCTTCTGCTGGAGACTGGTGGAGATATCGAACCTCTCCCCCTTTTCTTCTCTCCGGTACTCCTCCTTCAGAAAGTCGAGGGTCTCTCCGCCGCCGATGAGGAAATCGGGCACGGCCTTCGCCTTCGGCGGTTCAGCGGGAAGGTCGAGGTCGAACCTTTCCTCCGGCCGAAAGTCGACGGCGAGATCCGGGAGGGGGGCCGACTCTTTTTCCGCTCTCTCCGGCGCGGGTTTCTCCGTCCCGCCGGAGGCGGGATGTTTTCCGAAGGCGGCATCGACCTCGTCTTTTCCCGCAGGGATTCCGGCTGCGCGAGGGGGTTCCGGAGGGGTCTCTCCCGCCTTTTCCTCCATCGACTCCCGGACCACGGATCGAAGGTCGAGGGAACCTTCGCCGGCTTCCTTCGCTGCCGCCGCCTCCGGCTCCTCGGGTTTCAAGACCACGATGGGCTCTCCGCACCGTCGGCAGCGGACCCGTGCCCCTCTTCCCCTGATCTTGGCCTCGTCCAGCCGGAACCGCGTGCGGCATGCGGGGCACTCGATAATCATCTGCGTCCTCCGTCAGAATGCTTTCGTCCTCCGGCAGGCGGCAAGACGTAGATCTGCGGGAGCTGCCGGTAGGCCTCCCCATAATCCATTCCGTATCCCACGAGGAACCCCCCCCTCAGGCGGAATCCCGGGAACTCGATGTTCCCCCCGGTCACCCTGCGCCCGTGCTTGTCCACAAGGGCGCAAAAGCGGACCGATCGGGCGTTCTTCCCTTCCAGGTGCCGTCTCAAGAACGCCAAGGTCTTCCCCGTGTCGACGATGTCCTCCACGATCAGGACGTCCTTGCCGGTGACGTCGATCTCCACGTCCTTCGTGACCTCGATGCCTTCCTCCGGAGCGTCCCCGTTCCCGTAGCTTCGTACCCGCAGGAAATCGATCCGGGCGGGGATCGCAAGCTCCCGGGCGAGGTCGCCGAGAAACAGGAAGCCGCCCTTTAATATGCCCACAAGGACAAGATCCGCTCCGCCGTATGCCTTCTCGATCCGGCGTGCGAGCGAGGCGACCTTCCTCCGGATCTGCGCTGCGGTGTACCTCGGCCTTCTTCCGACTATAGTGAATTTCGGCCGTCTGCTCAAGCCTGCAGCCTCGCCTTGTGCCGGCGCGCTCCCAGGGCGCAGAGCAGGATGCCGGCTTCGTAGAGGATATAGAGCGGGACGGCGATCAGGACCTGGGAGACCACGTCCGGAGGCGTAAGGACGGCGGCCAGGAGGAGCACCCCCAGCACGGCCGCCTTTCTCCCCTTGCGCAACAGCGCCGGGGTAAGGATCCCGGCCCGCCCGAGGAGGTACAGCATCAGCGGTAGCTCGAACATGACGCCGAAGGCGAGGAGCAGCCGAAGGATCAGGGACAGGGATTCCTTCATCGACGGCATGGGGACGATAACGGAGCGGCCGAATCCCAGGAAGAAGGAGAGGACCTGCGGGATGGCGACGAAATAACCGAACGCCATGCCGGCGAGAAGTCCGACCGTCGACCACGCGGCGCAGATCAGGACGACCGTCCGCTCCTTGCGATAGAGGCCCGGGGAGACGAAGCGCCAGAGCTGGTAGATGATCACCGGACTGGCGAGGACGAACCCGCCCCAGAGGGCCACTTTGAAGTAGGTGAGAAACGCCTCGGTGAGTTCGGTGAAGATGAGGCGGGAGTTGCCGGGGAGGTGGATGAGGAGGGGCCGAAGCAGCGCCTTGTAGAGATCCTCCGCCCAATTGTAGCAAAGGACCGTTCCGACCCCGAGCGCGAGGAGGGACCGGATCAGGCGCTTTCGCAGTTCCTCCAGGTGCTCGGAGAGAGGGAGCCGCGCTTCCTCTCCGTTACGGGCTTCCTCGCGGACTTCCTCCCTCATGCGGCGGGGGAACCTTCCGGGTTCATCCCCGGGAGACCGGCGGTGGGGTCGTGGTTCCCTTCTCGTCGAAGGGAAGCCTGAGCGTCTCGGGTGGAGGGTTTGCCGCCATGCCGGGGGCATCCGCTTTCACGGACTCTTCCTTCGGGGCCTCCTCCTTCGGGGCTTCCTCTTTCATGGCCTCGTCGATGCTCTTCTTGACCTCCTCCGAGGCCTTCTTGAACTCGGCAAGCCCCTTGCCCAGACTCTTGGCCAGGTCCGGCAGCCGCTTCGGCCCGAAGAAGATCAGGACCACGACCAAGATGAGGAGCATCTCCTGGAAGCCGATCCCGAACATTCGCACCCCCCTTGCGTTCTTCTTTGACTACTATACCCCAGGGTTCGGTCCCGAATCCATGCTATCCAATAGGATAATCCCCGTATCCGATCGGATGGAAGGAGCGGATCGCGAACCCTTGCCCGAACGCGCAGGCCGCAGTTTTCCACGGGTTTTTCAAAAGGCACGGCATTTGATAGCAAGGTTCCCCGGGATCTTTCTTATCCACCATCGAAAGCAGGGGGGAACCGCTTGTTCCTGGGTATCGACATCGGATCGATCAGCATGAAATTCGCCCTTTTCGTGCCGCCGGGAGGCGGGCCGGTAAGCCAAGAGCTTCTCGGGATGTTCCAGAATCCGGAGCCGATCGGGATTCCGGGAGGGGGGCAGGCGTATCTTCTGTCCTACGACCGGCTCCTCGGGGATCCCAACCGGAAGGTTCCGGAGCGGTTGCGGCATTGGCTGGGCGCACTGGGCGCCTCCCGCGTGCCGTCCGTGGCCGTTACGGGGAAGGCCGGCAAGCACCTCTCGGAGAAACTTTCCGCCCATTACGAAAACGATTTTCGCTGCCTGGTAAAGGCGGTGACCGCGATCCACCCGGACGTCCGCACGATCTTCGAGATGGGGGGGGAAAATTCCAAGGTGATTCGCCTCGAACCCGGAAGCCCGGGCGAGGCGGTCCGGATCAAGGACTACGACACCAACGGAGACTGCGCTGCCGGCACGGGCTCCTTCATCGACCAGCAGGCCAACCGGATGCAGCTCGCCGTGGAGGAGATCGGGGAGATGGTCGTCCGGGCCGCGACTTCGGCCAGGATCGCGGGGCGCTGCTCCGTGTTCGCCAAGACCGACATGATCCACGCCCAGCAAAAGGGGTTTTCCCCCGAGGAAATCCTGAAAGGTCTGTGCGAGGCGGTGGCGCGCAATTTCAAGAGCAGCATCAACAAGGGGAAGGACCCGATACCCAAGGTGGCGCTGGCCGGCGGTTTGTTCGCAAACCAGGGGGTGGTCCGTGCGATCTGCGACGCGTTCGGGTTCGCCTCCGGGGACGTCGTCCTTTCTCCCGGCTTCGCGCACCTGAGCGCCATCGGGGCCGCGCTGGCGGCGGCGGAGGGGAAAGTCGGCAACACGGAAATCTCCGTTTCGGACGGCGGGAACGAATACCACAAGGCCTTTCCGTCCTGGCCGTCGCTGTCCACGGGGAATGTGGTGTTCCTCAGGGACCGGGTGGCTCCTCCTCCCCGGCTCGAGGGGAAGCCGGAAGTTTTCCTCGGGATCGACATCGGTTCGGTGAGCACCAATTTCGCCCTCACCGACTGGGAGGGGAACCTCCTGAAGGAGATTTACGTCCGCACGCAGGGGCGCCCCGTCCAGGTGGTCACCGACGGTCTGCGGGACCTGTGGAAGGAGTTCGGCGACGCCCTGACGATCCGCGGGGTGGGGACCACCGGTTCGGGCCGGGAGCTCATCGGGGAACTGGTGGGCGCGGACACGGTCCAGGACGAGATCACGGCCCACAAGACCGGCTCCACCTTCATCAGCCGCCGTTTCTTCGACCAGCCGGTCGACACCATTTTCGAGATCGGGGGGCAGGACTCCAAGTTCATCGGCCTCGAAAACGGGGTCGTGGTGGACTTCGCGATGAACGACGCCTGCGCGGCGGGGACGGGATCGTTCCTCGAGGAGCAGGCGGAGCGGCTGGGCATCCAGATCAAGGGAGAGTTCGCCACGCTCGCGCTCTCCTCGAAGGCTCCGATCCGGATGGGGGAGCGTTGCACGGTGTTCATGGAGCAGGACCTGAACAACTTCCTCCACCTGGGCGCGAAAAAGGTCGACCTCGTGGCGGGCCTCGCCTATTCCGTGGTCCTCAACTACCTCAACCGGGTGGTCCGCGGACGCAGGATCGGCGACACCATCTACTTCCAGGGAGGGACGGCCTACAACGATGCCGTGGCGGCCGCCTTCACGCACGTCCTGGGGAAGAAGATCATCGTCCCGCCGCACAACGGGGTCATCGGCGCCATCGGCATGGCGCTGCTCGCGCGCGACAAGGTGAAGGCGCTCGGGCTGACCACACGGTTCCGCGGGTTCGACCTCCAGCAGGTGGACTACCGGCGCAGGGAGTTCGTCTGCAAGGGGTGCAGCAACTTCTGCGACATGCAGGAGATCCAGGTCGAGGGGACGCGCACCTACTGGGGCGACAAGTGCTCCGAGAAGTACCGGAAGGCCGCCCGCACCGACGCGCGGCCGGTGATCGACGACCTGCCGGCGCGCCGGGCGGAGTATCTCGACCGCCTGGCCGAGGGAGCCGAGAACGGGCCGCGGGGGATCGCAGGATATCCCCGCGCCATGTACTACTTCGAGCGGTTCCCGTTCTGGAAGGGGTTCCTCTCGGCCGTCGGGTTCGGAGTGAAGGTCAGCCCGCGGACCGACAAGACGATCGCCCGCGAGGGATTGGAGCTGACGGTCGCGGAGCCGTGCTACCCCATCCAGGTCGCCCACGGCCACGTGGCGGCGCTGCTCCGGGACGGGGTCGACTTCCTGTTCGTCCCGAACGTCATCAACTCGGAGACGGAGCACACGCACACGGAGTCCCACTTCTGCCCCTGGGGGCAGACGCTGCCGTTCGTGCTGGGCGCCGTTCCCAAGTGGGAGAAGGAACTGCGCCAGAAGCTCTTGTCTCCCACCGTGCGCTTTCGGGACGGCGAGAAGTACGTCGTCGAGGACCTGTTCGAGTGCTTCGGTCCCCTGGGCATCTCCCGCCGCGAGATCCGGGAAGGGATCCGCTCCGGAACCCGCGAGCAGCGGAAGTTTCACGACTTCCTGATGAGCGCAGGGGCCGTCGCGGCGTCCGAGGTGGAGAAGGCGGGCGCCAACGCCATCGTCCTGCTGGGCCGCCCGTACAACCTGTACGACCGCGACATCAACCTGAACATCCCCGCCAAGCTGCGCGACCAGTACGGAGCCAACGTCCTCCCGATCGATTTCCTCCCCGTGGACGACATCGACATCCGGGATATCCACGACAACATGTTCTGGAACTACGGGAGGAAGATCATCGCGGCGGCGAAGTGGTGCCGGAACCGCCCGAAGTTCCACCTGATCTACATCACGAACTTCAAGTGCGGACCGGATTCGTTCATCCGTCATTTCATCACGCGCGCCTCGGAGTCGCCCTACCTCTCGCTGCAGTTCGACGGGCACGGCAACGACGCGGGGTACATGACCCGGTGCGAGGCGTATCTCGACAGCAAGGGGGTATTGCGCTGGTGGGCGGAAACGTGAGCGGTTCACCCCTCGAGGGACGGACGGTATTTTTCCCGACGATGGCGGAGGCCGGGTCGAAGGCCATCGCCGCATCCTTCCGGTCGGTGGGAATCGAGGCCCGGCCGATGCCGCCTTCCGACGAAGAGACCCTTGTCCTCGGCGGGCGCTACTCCTCCGGCGAGGAGTGCCTCCCGTTGAAAGTGACCCTCGGCGACGCCTTGAAGCTCCTGGTGCACAGCACCATCCCTCCCGGGAAGATGGCCATCTTCATGCCGACGTCCGACGGTCCCTGCCGCTTCGGCCAGTACGGCTCCTTCATGAAGGTGGTCTTCAAGGAGATGGGGTACGGCGATGTGCTGCTGGTGTCCCCCACCTGCGCGGACGGGTACAGCGGGGTCGGGGAGCACGCCGACCTGCTCATCCGTACCGCCTGGCGGTCGCTGGTGGCGAGCGACCTCCTTCAAAAACTCCTGCTCCGGGTGCGCCCCTACGAGAAGGAGAGAGGGACGGCGGACCGGGCGTACGGCGAGGCGACCGACCTCCTCTGCCGGGCGATCGAGGTTCCGGGCGATCCCCAGAAGCGGAAGCTTGCCCGCATCGCGGAGAGCTTGCGTCAGGGGCGCGCCCTCCTGCATCGGATCCCCGTCGATTTCTCGGTTCCACGGCCGCTCATCGGCGTGGTCGGGGAGATCTTCTGCCGACTGAACACGTTCAGCAACGACGACGTGATGCGCAAGGTGGAGGATGCCGGCGGGGAGTGCTGGATCTCGGACGTGAGCGAATGGGTGTGGTCGACCAATGCCGACCACATCCGCCTGCTCAAGCGCTTCGGGAAGCACCTGACGATGGAGATGCTCGGGGCGAAGTTGAAGTGGCACTTCCAGCGGAAGGACGAGCATGTCCTTCTCGACGTGTTCCAGGGGGATTTCCGGGGCTATGAGGAGCCGCACGACATCCGCGTGATCTATGATCTGGCGCGGCCCTACCTGCCGCCGGAAGGCGCCCTGGGCGAGATGATGCTTTCCGTAGGGAAGACGGTCTACATGTACCGGAAGGGGGTCGACGGCATCCTCGACATCAACCCCTTCTCCTGCATGAACGGGATCGTGTCGGAGGCGGTATACCCCCGCGTCTCCCGCGATTGCGACGGGTTGCCCGTCAGGGTACTCTATTTCGACGGGACACGGGTGGACCGGAGATACGAGCTGGAGATCTTCATGGACCTGGTGCGCGCCTATTCGGCGAGGAAAAAGCCGCCGCGCAGCCTCCCGGAGGGCGTGGGGGTCGCGGTTCCGCGCGCGGATGCCGGTTGAAAATCGCAATCCTTTCGGACCTTCATTCCAACGGCGATGCGCTGGATGCCGTGGCGCGGGAGCTTGACGCACGCCGCGTCGACCGTGTCTACCATCTCGGGGACCTGGCCGGGTACAACGCCGAGCCCGAAATCTGCGTGCAGTGGGCCATCGAGCACACCGCGGGGGGCATCATGGGCAACCACGACGCCGTCGCCTGCGGGAAGGCGGGTGGGGAGTTCTTCAACGCGCCGGCGCTGATTGCGGCGCGATGGTCGGCGGATCATCTCTCCGCGCGGTCCCGGGAGTATCTGAAATCCCTCCCCGACCGGCTGGTTGTCGAGAAGGAGCTCCTGATGGTGCACGGGGCCCCCTCCGACCCCGACCGCTATCTCTTCACGCTGGACGATGCGGTGGAGGAGCTGGACGCCTTGACGGAAGATCCGAGCGTGAAGGTCGTGTTCTTCGGCCACACGCACGTCCCCGCAGCGGTCATCCGCAGGAGGGACGGAAGCACCGTCTCCGTTTCTCCCGGCGAATACCGCCTGAAGGAAGGAGAGACCGCCCTGCTCAACCCCGGCAGCGTGGGCCAGCCCCGCGACCGGAACCCGGAGTCTTCCTTCCTCCTCTTCGACACCCAAATCCGCGCGGCCTCCTGGGTCCGAGCGCCGTACGATATCCCGGCGTGCCAGCGGAAGGTGCTGAACGCGGGCCTGCCCCGCTTCTTCGCTACGCGGCTTTCGGAAGGGACGTGAAACCGCGGGGCTATCGCCTCCTGCCCCACACCGCGGACATCCGCCTGGAGGTTCGCGGACAGGACCTGGCAGGGCTTTTCGCGACGGGCGTCACCGCCCTTTTTTCCCTCCTCACCGACCGCCGCCGCGTCCGCGCAGCGGAAACGAGGATCCTCGAGATCACCGGGAAAGACCTCGAGGACCAGCTTTTCCTGCTGCTCCGCGATGCGCTGCTGCTCTTCACGGCGGACCGTTTTCTCGTCCGGAGCGCGCGTGGTAGGATAAAAAGATCGGGAGTGCGGGTGGAGGTTCGGGGCGAGGCGTTCGACGCTTCCCGGCACCCCGCATTCCGCGAGATCAAGGCGGTGACCGCCCACGGGATGGTCGTGGAGAGGATCCCGGGCGGGTTTGTCGCTCGTTATGTGATCGACGTCTAGCCCTTTCGGCGGCCTCAAGAAAGAGGAGGGCCGGCCATGAAATACCACGAAGTTTCCTTGAACCAATTGTCCGACACCATGTGGGAAATTCCACAGGCCGGCGGGATGCGGGTCCCGGGCCTGATCTTCGCCTCCCAGGCGATGATGGCCGACATCCTGAAGGACGAGGCCGTGCGGCAGGTGATGAACGTGGCCCACCTTCCGGGGATCCTCCGGTACAGCATCGGGATGCCCGACATCCACTGGGGATACGGCTTCCCCATCGGGGGAGTGGCGGCGATGGACATCGACGAGGGGGTGATCTCCCCCGGGGGCGTGGGGTACGACATCAACTGCGGCGTGCGCCTCCTGCGGTCCAACCTCACCGTCGAGGCGCTGCGGCCGAGACTCCCGGAGCTGGTGGGCGCCCTGCACCACGGAATTCCCTCGGGGGTCGGCTCCACGGGCTTCGTCCGACTTTCGGGACCCGACGAGGAGAAGGTGTTGAGCGAAGGCTCCCGCTGGGCGGCGTCGGCGGGGTTCGGCACGGACGAGGACGTAGCGTTCACCGAGAGCGGGGGGAAGTTCCCGGGCGCCGACCCGGACGTCGTCTCGATGGTGGCGAAGAAGCGGGGCCGGGAACAGCTGGGGACTCTCGGGTCGGGGAACCACTTCCTCGAGGTGGACGAAGTCCTGGAGATCCACGACGACGAGGCGGCGGCGGCGTACGGGCTCTTCCGGGGACAGGCGGTGGTCCTCATCCACTCCGGATCGCGGGGGCTCGGCTACCAGGTGTGCGACGACTACCTGGTGACCATGATGGAGTACATGCGGCGGAACCGCATCGAACTGCCGGACCGCCAGCTGGCATGCGCCCACATCCGCTCCCCCGAGGGGGAACGGTACCTCTCCGCCCTGGCGGCTGCGGCGAACTTCGCCTTCGCCAACCGGCAGCTCCTGGCGCACCAGGCCAGAGAGACCTTTCTCAAGGTGCTCCAGACAGGACCGCGCGACCTCGGGATGCGGCAGGTGTACGACGTCGGGCACAACAACGCCAAGTTCGAGGAGTACGAAGTCGACGGGCGAAAGAAAAAGGTGCTGGTCCACCGGAAGGGCGCGACCCGGGCGTTCCCTCCGGGGCACCCGGAGATCCCGGGGGAGTACCGGAAGGTCGGCCAGCCGGTGTTCATCCCCGGCGATATGGGCAATGCTTCCTACGTCCTTGCGGGAGCCCCCGGAGCGATGCGGCTGTCGTTCGGCTCCACCTGCCACGGGGCGGGCCGCCGGATGAGCAGGACGCAGGCCAGGGCGAGCGTCCGCGGGAAATCGATCGCCCGGGAGATGGAGAAGCGGGGGGTGCTGGTCGCCTGCGCCTCCATGAAGACCCTCGCCGAGGAGATCCCCGAGGCTTACAAGGACGTGTCCGCCGTGGTGGACGTCGTGCACGAGGCGGGGATCGCGCGGAAGGTGGCCAGGCTCAAGCCCCTTGCGGTCGTGAAGGGTTAACAGGGGGGAGAGGTTGCAGCAGCGGCCCTGGTTCGAGACGATCTTCGACGAGCGGTACCCGGAGTTGTTCGGGCCGATCGAGGGGAACGCCGAGGAGGAGGTCGAGGAAATCCTCGGTTTCCTCCGTCTCCCCGCCGGGGCCGCCGTGGAGGATCTGGGGTGCGGGCGCGGAAGGCACGCCATCCCGCTTGCCCGCAGGGGCTACAAGGTCGCCGGGGTGGACATCTCGGAGAACATGCTCCGCCTGGCGCGCACCCGCGCCGGGCAGGAAGGGGTCCAGGTCGAGTGGGTGAAGGAGGACATGCGGTCGTTCTGCCGGCAGGATGCGTTCGACCTTGCCTTGAGCCTGTTCACGTCCTTCGGGTATTTCAGCGACGCGGAAAACCAGACGGTCCTGGACAACATCGGAAAGAGCCTCAAGGAGGGAGGGGTGCTCCTCCTCGATCTGCGAAACGCCGGGAAGGGGCTCTCGCGTCTGGAGGATCTGGACAAGACCATGAAGGTGCCTTCGGGGAGCCTCCGGATGTCGGTGCGGTTCGACCGGCGCACGATGCGCGCCAAGGCGGAGCATACGCTCACCAGGCCCGACGGCATACGGATTTCCTCCGCTTTCGACGTGCGGGTCTACTCGATGGAAGAGCTCTGGGAGATGCTCCGGAAGGCGGGGATGGCGGTGAGGGATTTCTACGGCTCCCTCTCGGGCGCCCCGTTCACGGACGAATCCACCCGGTTGGTGACCCTTGCTGTCAAGGCGTCAGGCTGAAACCGGGACGGTCCTGTCCTCCCCTTTCGGTTCATCCATCCCGGTTGTGTGACTGCGGTCCCTTTGTGGTCCTGCCAAGTCCTTCTCCAGGACCGTCCCTAGAGCAGGTCGTCGGACGTCTGCCGGCGAGGGGAGCGCTGCGTCCCTGCGGGACCCGCCTCGGGGACGGTCCCCAGCCGGAAGGGGAGGGAGATCCCCCCGGTTGCTCCCGGGGGAAGCGCCTTTCCGGTGGCCGGATCGACGCGGGCGAAGGTGACCCCCGGCGGGACCGGGAAGTCTCGCTCGGGGTATTGCGGCAGCGCCCGGCCCATGAACTGGATCCAGATCGGAAGCGCCACCGCGGCGGCCGACTGGCGGTCGCCCAGCGGTTTCGGCGTGTCGAAGCCGATCCAGACTCCCGCCAGCAGGTCGGGGGAGAACCCGATGAACCACGCGTCGGTATTTTCGTTGGTGGTCCCCGTTTTTCCCGCAAGATACTGTCCGAGCCCGCGCGCCGCCGTCCCCGTTCCGTTCCGGATCACCTCCTGCATCAGCCGGACGGTCAGGTAGGCGGTCTCCGGCGGGATCGCGCGCTTCGTCTGGGGCTCGGTGCTCTCGAGGATCCTTCCCGAACCGTCCCGGACTTCCCGGATGAAGTAGGGCGTGGGGCGCTCTCCCCCGTTGGCGAAGGTGGCGTAGGCCGCGCACATCTCCAGCGGCGTGATCCCCGAGGAGCCGAGCGCTATGGAGAGATTCCGCTCGATCGGCGACTCGATCCCCAGCGCCCTGGCCGTCTGGATCGCCGTGTCGACGCCGATCTCGTTGAGGAGCCGGACGGTGGCAAGGTTGCGGGATTTCGCCAATGCCTCCAGCAGGGGGATGGGGCCGAGGAACGTACCGTCGTAGTTCTTGGGCTTCCACAACTCGTTCTCGTTCCGGTCGAACTCGATGGCGGAGTCGTCCACCGTCGAGACGATGGTCTTTCCTTTATCCAGCGCCGCGGTGTAGATGATCGGCTTGAAGGCGGATCCCGGCTGTCTCCTCGCCTGGATCGCCCGGTTGAACTGGGACTCCGCGAAGTCCACCCCGCCGACCATCGCGAGAACCCCGCCGGTGTGCGGGTCGATCGCCAGGATGGCCCCCTGCAACCCCTTGTACTTGTTCCGCTCCTCCGTCTTGCGGACGCCTTCGATCAGCGCGTCGTGGGCTGCTTCCTGGAGGCGGCCGTCGATCGTCGAGTAGATCTGCAGTTCGCTCTTGTAGAGGGCATCCGCGCCGTATTTCTCCTGGATGTAGGCCCGGACATATTCCAGGAAGTAGGCCGCCTTGGAGCGGAAGTTGGAAGGGGGAGCCAGCGTGATCCGGGCCTTGTAAGCCCGGTCCGCATCCGGGGCGGCGAGGAATCCCACCTCCGCCATCCTGCGGAGAACGTACCGCTGTCTTGCCTTCGCCTGGTCAAAATGGTTTCGCGGGGAGTAGCGGGTCGGCGCCTGCGTGAGCCCGGCGAGCAGCGCTCCCTCCGCGACGTTCAGGGAGCCGACCCCCTTCCCGAAATAGGCCCGTGAGGCCGCCTCCACCCCGTAGGTCCCATCGCCGAGGTAGATCTGGTTCAGATACAGATAGAGGATTTCCTCCTTGGTCAGCATCTTCTCGATGCGGTATGCGAGGATGACCTCCTTGAGTTTTCTCCGGATGCTTTTTTCCGGCGTGAGAAAAAGGGATTTGACCGTCTGCTGGGTGATCGTGCTGGCTCCCTGCGCGAATCCGCCGGAGAGGATGTCCTTCATCACCGCGCGTGCGATGGCGGTGTAATCCACCCCCCGATGCTTGAAGAAGTTGGCATCCTCGGCTGCAAGGAAGGCGCTCACGACGTACTTCGGGATCGCCTGGTAGGGGACCACCGTCCTCTTTTCGAGGTAGATCTCCCCGACGAGGCGGTTGTTCCGGTCGAAGATCTTGGAGGAGACGCTCGGACGGTAGGCTGCGGTGGACTCGATCGAAGGGAAGTCGCCGAACTGCGCCAGCAGGACAAGGGCCGCCCCCGCACCGAGAAGGAAGCAGAGGCAGAGGATGAAGCCCAGAAGAAACAGTTTTTTCCAGGGGAACCCGGCAGGTTCCTCGAACGAGCTGCGTCGTTCCAATGGATCTTCTTTCCCCGAAAGAAATTCCCGGTCGGGCCGTCTAATGATCCGGCGAACCGGTTTATTATAACAATATCAAGGCGGCGACGCCGCCGGGGAGTCCGGCGACGGGATCCCGCTTCGCGCTCACGATGGTTATCTTACCTCTGATCGCCGGCTGCGGGGGGAGTTTCTCGCTGCCTCCGCTTTGCCGCCGTCGGCATCATAGAAGGAAACCCGGAGCGAATTTCCGGGTTGAATATATTACGGTCAGGGCCGTCGAACGGATAAAGTGGGGCACGGGGGCGGGCGATGAAGAAGCGGTTTCTCGCGGGGATGGCGCTGGTTCTGACGGCGGCCCTGGCCGGTTGCGGTGGAACGACCTCCACGACCACGGTCGCACAGACTTTCAGCGACCTGAACGCCGACGGGGATATCGCGTTTACTGCCCCCGCCACGTATACGTTTTCCCAGGATATTCTCCCTCGTCCCGGGAATGTTTTCTTCGGACTCGACGGGGCCGGCTCCGAATTCCGGGCGTTTCTGGACTTTCCGCTCGATGGTTCGACCGGCGGCGGGGTCGTTCCATCCGGAGCGACGATCGTATCGGCGGACATCGAGGTCTTCATCAACAATGTAAGTCTTGCCTCAACCGTCCCGACGCTGGTGGATCTGGTTCCGTTCCCGATCACCCATCTTACGCCAACGGATTTTAATTCCATTCCCTTGGCCACGCGATCTTCCTTCAATTTCCTTCGTTCGGATATCGGCAATTTCGTGAGAATCGACGTAACCTCCCTGATGCAAGAGGCGCAGCGGCAAGGACTTAGCAACTTCCAGGTTCGATTCCTGCTCGACCTCGTGCCGGGCGCCGGCGGACTGGTCGAGATTGCCGACGGGGTTTCAACAGCCACCGCGCCTCTCCTGACCGTGGAATATTTCTGATTCCCGGGAGGATCATCTCCCCTCGCCTTGCGGGGAATTCCCGCATTTTTGTTGTACAATTTCCTCGTGCCGACCACGGGGACGAAGAAGAAGCTAGCCGACCTGGGAGCGGTCGCGTCGGGCCTGGCCCACGAGATCCGCAACCCGCTGAACTCTCTCTACATCAACAGCCAGCTCCTGGAGGAGATGCTTTCGGCCCTCCCCGACAGCGACGAGGCGCGCAAGGAAGAGCTTCTCTCGATGGCCCGGTCCAACCTGAAGGTCACCCAGCGGCTGAACGATCTTCTTACCGATTTCCTCCGGTTCGCCCGTCCTCCTTCCATGGAACTGGTCGTTGCGGACCTGAACCGGGTCGTCGCCGAGACCCTCCGCTTTCTGGAGGTTGATTTTTCCCGCCGCGGGATCTTGCTTGCGGCCAGGCTTCACCCCGTTCCCCTCCCCCTGCTGGCCGACGAGAAGCAGCTCAAGCAGGCGCTCCTGAACCTCCTGCTCAACGCCGAGGAGGCGATGGAGAAGGATCGCAAACGGATCCGCGTGGTGACGGGGCTTTCGGGGGGCCGGCCCTTCGTGCGGGTGCAGGACAACGGGCGCGGAATCCCCCGCGCGGACCGCCGGCAGATCTACCGGCTCTTCTTCACCACGAGGAAAAACGGCAGCGGGCTGGGGCTTCCCATCGTCCGGCAGATCGTCCGGGAGCACGGCGGGAAGATCTCCATCCGCAGCCGCGAGGGGCGCGGCACGACGGCCACCATCCTCTTTCCCTCCGAGCCCCAGTTCAAAAAGATGCTTTCGGGAAGGTCGAGGATGGGACGGCTTCCGGAGAAGATCCAATGAAGGGGAAGCCCCGCGTGATCGTCATCGACGACGACCCCGACAGCCTGGGGAGCGTCGCCGCGGCGCTGCGCCGGGACGGGTACGACGTCCACCCATTCGCCGATCCCCGGGAGGGGCTTTCGCGTCTTGCCTCCGAGGGGGCGGACGTGGTCCTCACCGATCTCAAGATGCCGGGGCTGAGCGGGATGGAGGTGATCGGCCGGGTCGTCGCGGAGCATCCGGGGGTATCGGTGGTGGTGCTCACCGCATTCGGAACCGTTTACAACGCGGTGGAGGCGATGCGCGCGGGAGCCTCGGACTTCCTCGAGAAACCGGTGGGGATCCCGCAGCTGCGCGCCGCGGTGTTCAAGGCGGTGAAGGACCGGGAAAGGACCCGGGAGATCGAGCAACTGCGGGAGGAAATGGGACAGCGTTACGGGCCGGAGGGGATCATCGCCTTCTCGCGGGCGATGGAGGAGGTCATCCGGAAGATCCGGCTGGTCGCCCCGACCCGGATGAACGTCCTCATCCAGGGGGAGAGCGGAACGGGGAAGGAGCTGGTGGCCCGGGCCATCCACGGCTTGAGCCCCCGGCGCAACCGGCCGTTCCTCCCGCTGAACTGCGCCGCCATCCCGGAGAGCCTGCTGGAGTCGGAGCTGTTCGGCCACGAAAAGGGGGCGTTTACCGGCGCCGTCGCCACTCGCCAGGGAAAGATGGAGGCCGCGGAGGGGGGCACCCTTTTTCTCGACGAGGTCGGAGATATGGCCCTGCCGCTGCAGGCCAAGCTTCTTCGGGCGATCGAGCAGAAGGAGATTTCTCGGGTGGGCGACTCGCAGGTGATCAAGGTCGACGTCAGGATCCTGGCGGCGACCAACCAGGATCTCAAGGAGCGGGTCGCGCAGAAGGCATTCCGGGAGGACCTTTTCTACCGCCTGAACGTTTTCAACATCACCGTGCCTCCTTTGCGGGACCGACGGGACGACATCGCGAGGCTCGCCGACCAGTTCCTGCAGGAGGTTGGGCAGGAGAACAAGAAGGCGCCGAAGCACCTGTCCCCCGGGACGCTCAAGGCGCTCCTCGCCTACCGCTGGCCGGGGAATGTGCGCGAGTTGAGAAACGCGATGGAGGTGGCCTCCCTCGTCGCCGGGGAGGAGTCGATCGAGCCGGAGGATCTTCCGCCCGAGATCGCCGAGGGGGGGTTTCCCCCTTCGGCCGCAGGGCCGATCCCGCTCCCGGCTCCCAGGACCCTCGACGAGATCGAGCGCGACGCCATCCGCGCGGCCCTGAAGGGAACGAATGGGAACAAAAAGGAAGCGGCGAAGATCCTGGGGATCGGCATTGCCACTCTTCACCGCAAGGTCAAGGAATATGGAATCCCTTGAAGGGGATCGCCTCGCGTATCGGGGCAGATGAACGATCAAAATGATAGCCTCCTGGAGGAAGACACTCTCATTTTGATTCGACGATTGACCCGCCGCCGGATTTTTCTCTTACATAGTTAAAATTTCCAAGGAATATCGATTGGATAACGATTTTATCCGGTTTGCCGCTCATGGCATGGATCTTGTTTTGTTTTCCTGCGGAGGCGAGAACCGTGACCCGAAGGGTGGTGCTTATAGCGGATTCGCGGGCCGACGATTTCGGGCCGATGGGTCCCCTCCTCGGGGCGCTGTCCGAGGCGGGAGCCATGACGGAACTTTTCACGGACGGCACCGCGGGGCTGGAGAGCGTGGTGCGCGGGGGGACCGATCTCCTGGTCGTCGACCTGGACACCCCGTCCCTGTGCGGCCTGGAGGCGCTGATCGAGATCGGCCGCATCGCATCGCGCATCCCCGTGCTCCTGCTGACCGCCGAGGACAGCAGGGCAAGGCGGATGTGGGCCGTCGGCGCGGGCGTCATGGGGTACGTGACCAAGCCGGTCGACGGGCCGGTGCTCATGCGGTTCATCGCCAAGGTGTTGCGGGAAATCTGAACGAAATAACGAACGGAAGGAGCAACGGACAATGGCCAAGATCATCGGAATCGACCTCGGGACGACCTACTCGGTGGTCGCCGTGATGGAAGGCGGGGAGCCCAAGGTCATCATCAACGAGGAAGGGAGCCGGCTCACCCCGTCGGTGGTGGCGTTCGGGAAGGGCGGCGAGATCCTCGTCGGCCAGGTGGCCAAGCGCCAGGCGGTGCTGAACGCCGAGAACACGGTCTTCTCGATCAAGCGATTCATGGGACGGCGGTACGACGAGGTCACCGAGGAGATGAAGCTCGTCCCCTACAAGGTGACCCGGGGCCCCAACCAGGAAGCTCGCGTTTCCGCGGGTGGGAAGGAGCACACGCCGCAGCAGATCTCCGCGCTGGTCCTCGGGAAACTGAAGAAGGCCGCGGAGACCTACCTCGGCGAGGAGGTGAAGCAGGCCGTCATCACGGTGCCGGCTTACTTCAACGATTCCCAACGGCAGGCGACCAAGGATGCAGGGACGATCGCGGGGCTGGAAGTCCTGCGGATCATCAACGAGCCCACGGCGGCGGCGCTCGCCTACGGCCTCGACAAGAAGAAGAACGAGCTGATCGCGGTGTTCGACTTCGGCGGCGGGACCTTCGACATCTCCATCCTCGAGGTGGGGGACAACGTCGTGGAAGTGAAGGCCACCAACGGCGACACGCACCTGGGCGGCGACAACATCGACCAGCGGATCATCGAGTGGATCGTGGCCGAGTTCAGGAAGGACCAGGGAATCGACCTCTCGAAGGACCGGACGGCGCTGCAGCGCCTGAAGGAGGCGGCCGAGAAGGCGAAGATCGAGCTCTCCTCGATGTTGGAGTCCGAGATCAGCCTGCCGTTCATCACGGCGGACGCGACGGGACCGAAGCACCTGCAGCTGAAGCTCACCCGCGCGCGGTTCGAGCAGATGGTCCAGGACATCCTGGACCGGACGCTGAAACCCTGCGAGCTGGCGATCCAGGATGCCGGGATCCCGATGAGCAGGATCGACGAGGTCGTCCTCGTCGGCGGGTCCACGCGGATCCCGAAGGTCGTCCAGATGGTGAAGAACTTCTTCGGGAAGGACCCGCACCAGGGGGTCAATCCCGACGAGGTCGTGGCCGCCGGCGCCGCCGTGCAGGCCGGGGTCCTGGGGGGCGAGGTCAAGGACATCCTCCTCCTGGACGTGACGCCGCTTTCGCTGGGGATCGAAACGCTGGGGGGCGTGATGACGAAGCTCATCGAGCGGAACACCACGATCCCTGTGCGCAAGAGCGAGTTTTTCACCACCGCGGCGGACGGGCAGACGAGCGTCGAGGTCCACGTTCTCCAGGGCGAGCGCGAAATGGCGGCGGCCAACCGGACGCTGGGCCGGTTCCACCTGGAGGGGATTCCCACGGCGCCCCGGGGCGTCCCCAAGGTCGAGGTGACCTTCGATATCGACGCCAACGGAATCCTGCACGTCAACGCGAAGGACACCGCTACGGGCAGGGAACAGAAGATCACGATCACGGCGTCCACCGGCTTGAACAAGGAGGACATCGACCGGATGGTGAAGGAGGCCGAGGCGCACTCGGACGAGGACCGGAAGCGCAAGTCCGTCATCGAGGCGCGGAACCACCTCGATTCCCTCATCTACAACACGGAAAAGACGGTTCGGGAAAACAAGGAGAAACTGCCCGCCGACCTCGTCGCGAAGGTGGAGACGGCGCTTACCGAGGCGAAGGAGTCGCTCAAGTCGGACGACGAGTCGATCTTGAAGGCCGCCGCGGACAAGCTGATGCGGGAAGCGCATGCCCTTGCGGAAAAGATGTACCAGCAGGCGGCTTCCTCGCCCCCGCCGCCCGGAGGAGAAGCGGCCGCGGGAGGCGCAAGCGGGGGCAAGGGAGCGGAAGGGGACGTCGTCGAGGCGGAATATGAGGACCCGGGCAAAAAGTAAATCCCGGAACGACCGGGGTACCTCAAGGACCTAAGGATAAGGAGGAGAGACATGGCCATTGTACGTTGGTGGGATCCCCTGAGGGATTTGTCCAGTATCCAGGACAAGATGAACCAGCTTTTCGAGGACACTTTCTCCCGCACCCGGGGGCGCGATGATGCGCTCGCGAAGGGGATGTGGACGCCCGCGGTCGACATTTACGAGACGGAGGACGCCGTCGTCGTCAAGGCGGAGCTGCCCGGCATGGAGAAGGACCAGATCGGCGTGGAGGTCAAGGACGGCATCCTCTCCCTGAGCGGAGAGCGGAAGTTCGAGAAGGAGGTCAAGGAGGAGAACTATCACCGGATCGAGCGGGCCTACGGGTCGTTTCATCGCTCCTTCTCCCTGCCCACCTCGGTGGAACAGGACAAGATCAACGCGAAGTTCAAGGACGGGGTGCTCGAGGTGCAGCTCCCCAAGAAGGCGCAGGCCAGGCCCAAGCAGATCAAGGTCGACGTGAAGTAGAGGGATGGATCCGAAAAAAAACTATTACGAGATCCTCGGGGTGCCGGGAAACGCCAAGGAGGAGGACATCAAGAAGGCGTTCCGGCGGCAGGCGAGGAAGTGCCACCCGGATGTCAACCCGGGGGACAAGTCGGCCGAGGCCCGGTTCAAGGAGATCAACGAGGCCAACGAGGTCTTAAGCGACAGGAAGAAACGGGAAGAGTACGACGCCGTCCGGAGCGGAGCCTTCTCCGGGGGATTCCGGCAGGGAGGCCCGTACGGGGGACCGGGCGGTTTCGGCTTCGAGCCGGGCGGAAGGGTGTACCACACCGAGACCGTCGACTTCGATGAGATCCTCGGCGACCTGCTCCGCGGGGGGCGGGGCGGGTTCGCCCAGGGGGGGCAGGGGCGCGACGTCCACGCGGAAGTCGCGGTCGAGTTTCTGGACATGGCCCAGGGCACGGTCCGTGAAGTTCGCTACAACCGCCCCAGGACCTGCGCATCTTGCGGGGGCACGGGCCGTTCGGGCCGCAAGGGGTGCCCGCAGTGCTTCGGCTCGGGGATCGCGGAACGGGAAGAAAGGGTCAAGGTGAAGATCCCGGCGGGCGCGCAGGACGGCTCCAAGATCCGCGTGGCGGGGAAGGGAGAGGAGACGGCGGGGGCGGGGAAGAGCGGGGATCTCGTGATCACGCTCCGGATGATCCCCCACCCGTATTTCCGGCGGGAAGGGAACGACGTCCTCCTCGATGTCCCCGTCCACTATTCCGAGGCGGTGAAGGGGGCGAAAATCTCGATCCCCACGATCGACGGCCCGGTGATGGTGTCGATTCCCCCGGGGTCCTCCAGCGGAAGAAAGCTCCGTCTCCGGGGAAAAGGGGTTCCCGCGCCGGGGACCACGTCGCGTGGAGACCAGTACGTAATTCTGCAGGTGGCGGTTCCCGGCGCCCGTTCGGAGGAGTTCCTCAGAGCGGTGGAAAAGGTCGCGGTGTTCGAGGACCCGAATTTGAGAGGCGGTTGGAACTGATTTGTCTATAATGGAATCAATACCTGCAGGGTACGCTTCCTATCCATAGGAAAAAGGGAGAGCGCGGAAAGATGAGCAACACGCTGAAGACGGGATTGCTGCTGGCGGTGCTGACCGCCCTGTTCCTTCTCATCGGGGATGTCGTGGGGGGGCAGAACGGCATGGCGATGGCCTTCGGGCTGGCCGTGCTGATGAATTTCGGGGCGTACTGGTTCTCCGACAAGATCGTCCTCCGGATGTACGGGGCAAAGGAGGTTTCCGAGGCGGAGGCGCCGCAGCTGCACGGCGTCGTCCGGCGGCTTTCGCTGGCGGCGGGGCTTCCGATGCCGAAGGTCTACCTGATCCCGACGGATTCCCCCAACGCCTTCGCGACGGGGCGGAACCCGGAGCACGCGGCCGTGGCGGTGACGGAAGGGATCCTGCGGATGCTGTCCCCCGACGAGCTGGAGGGGGTGCTGGCGCACGAGATGGCCCACGTGCGGAACCGGGACATCCTCGTCGGGACGGTGGCGGCGACGCTGGCCGGAGCGGTGATGATGCTCGCCCGGTTCGCCCAGTTCGCCGCGATCTTCGGGGGCGGAGGACGCGACCGGGACGAGGAAGGGGGCGGGGGGATCCTTGGCCTCCTGTTCCTGGCGATCGTGGCGCCGATC
>Ga0334722_10002005_pt1:0-20000 | contig 23761 bp, 22 predicted proteins | sample C3_bottom_MG_FD_207210 | JGI IMG/M metagenome (GOLD analysis project Ga0334722, IMG submission 207210) | Sediment microbial communities from Yellowstone Lake, YNP, Wyoming, USA - C3_bottom | ecosystem: Environmental > Aquatic > Freshwater > Lake > Sediment | place: USA: Wyoming... | reverse complement strand
TTCGTGAGGCCTTTATAGCAGGTCCTGGCAACCTTTTAATCTCTGCTGATTACTCACAGATCGAGTTGAGGATCCTTGCCCATCTGAGTGGCGATGAAAAACTTATTGAGGCCTTTCTTGCTGATACCGATATCCATTCAAGGACTGCCTCTGAGATATTCGGAGTTGACACATCAGCCGTTACTCAGGAGATGAGAAGGGTGGCTAAGACCGTTAATTTTGGTGTTGTCTACGGGATATCTCCCTTTGGCCTTGCCGAGGCCCTTAACATATCAAAAGAGGAGGCAAGGAGATACATTGATAGTTATTTTGAGAGGCATAAAGGGGTGAAGGATTATATTGAAAGGACACTGAAGGAGGCCCACGAACTAGGCTATGTAAGGACTATCTTCGGGAGGAAGAGACCCATCCCTGAACTGAAGAGCAAGACCTTTTCAACGAGACAACTCGGTGAAAGACTTGCCATAAATTCACCGATTCAGGGAACAGCTGCAGATATTATAAAGATCGCCATGATAAAGATAGGTCAGGAGATTAAGGATAAGGGACTTAGGGCCCGAATGATACTCCAGGTTCATGATGAACTCGTCTTTGAGGTTGCTGAAGGTGAAGCTGAAAAAATGAAGGATATCATCAGTGAGAGGATGGAGTCAGTCGTAAACCTTACGGTACCCCTCAAGGTCGAATCAGGTATAGGGAAGAACTGGGCAGAGGCTCACAGTTAGCTATTCCCAGCTCGTAACATCCTTGTCCTCCTTCTCTCCACCAGGAGCCCCATCTCTTCCATAGGACCAGAGGTCGTATTCTCCATGTGTTCCAGGAGATTGATAATTATAGGGCCTTCCCCAGGGATCATTGGGCAATCCCTTCTTGAGATATGGACCATCCCATTTCTCTAACCCTGGATTCGTAACGAGGGCATTAAGTCCTTCCTGGGTGGTTGGATACCTTCCCACATCGAGTCTGAACTGGTCAAGGGCCTGCCCGAGGAGTTCTATCTGAGCCTTGGCAGCTCCTTGTTTTCCCTTACCGAGTTGGGGAAAGAGTCTTGGTCCTACAAGGGCAGCCAGTAGCCCTATAATCACCATCACGACGAGCAACTCCACAAGGGTGAATCCTCGTAAATCCCTTATCCTTTTAACCCTCATATCCGTCAATCCTTCTATCATGAGACCTCCTCCTTTTTATCCTTCCAACCATTATTCTGGATTTACGAATGAATAAAAATTGTTTATTATTAAGGTAACAATAAATAGGATTTAAGTCAATAAGGAGGTCTCATGAGATATCAGGTAGGACAGATAGGAAGGGTCGTAATTATGAGGCTTGAGGATGGAGATGATGTTATATCCTGTATCAGTACCATGGCAAAGAAAGAAGGGATAAAGGCTGCGGTAATCTATCTCCTCGGTGGTCTTAAGTCAGCCAGGATAGTAGTTGGTCCTGAGAAGGAGGGGTTACCACCAGTACCTGTCTGGAGAGAGATAAAGGAAAGCCATGAGATCATAGGTATAGGGTCTATATTTTATCAGGGAGAAGAGCCAAAGGTTCATCTCCATGCTGCCTTTGGAAAGGGCGATGTAACAAAAGTCGGCTGCGTGAGGGAGAGATCAGAGACATTCCTTATCATCGAGGCAGTGATTATAGAGTTGAACGGTCTGGATGCTACAAGAGAATTAGATCCAGAGACAGGATTATCGCTTTTGAGGTTATGACGATATAAGGGGGTGGGTTTATGAGTATCCTGAAGATAGTTAAAGAGAGGCGGAGCATAAGGGATTTCGAGAAGAGGGATATCCCCGAGGATATAATAGATGGGTTGATTGAGGCACTTATATGGGCGCCCAGCGCAGGAAATCTCCAGTCAAGGAAGTTCTTTTTTGTGAAGGATGATAAGTTAAAGAAAGGGCTTGCCTCTGCTGCGCTGAATCAGAGATTCATTGCAGAGGCACCCCTTGTTATTGTCGGGTGCACTGACAGCAGGATATACTCACGATACGGTGATAGGGGTGTTAATCTTTATGCTATTCAGGATGTTGCCTGTAGCATCATGAATATGATGCTCGTTGCCTGGGAGAATGGCCTTGGGACAGTATGGGTGGGCGCCTTCAGGGAAGGAGAGGTCTCAGAGGTCCTTGACCTTTCACATAACCTCAGGCCTGTTGCGATAGTCCCTGTTGGTTATCCGACAAGGATACCATCACCGCCTCCAAGGGTCTCTAAGAAGATGGCAGTGGAATTCAGGTAGAAGCCCTGGAAGGTGAGGGATTCAAAAGATGTCTTAAAGGTCCTTCGATAAGGCCTTAATAGCCTCTTCCATATCTTCAGGAACAGGGCTTGAGAATTCGAGATACCTCCCTGTCTCAGGATGGGTGAATCCAAGCAGTTCTGCATGCAGCATCTGCCTCGGAAAGGCTATCCTTTTTCTGTCAATGACCAACTCTCTCTTTTTTCCATAAGTCTTATCACCAAGAACAGGATGACCTATTGACGCAAAATGAACCCTGATCTGGTGAGTCCTTCCAGTACCAAGCCTCACCTCAATCAATGTTGCATTCTCGAATCGTCTGATCACCTTCCATCTTGTGATAGCCTCTTTGGCTTTTTTTGAAACTGTCGTCATCCTTTTCCTGTCTCTATCAGACCTTCCTACAGGCCTTGAAATCTCTCCCTCATCAGTCCTGAGTGACCCATAAACAAGGGCTATATACCGTCTCGTTATCCTCCTTTTCCTGAATTGTTCCACGAGGTTATAATAGGCATTATCATCAACCGCCACCACCATAACGCCTGATGTATCCTTATCAAGCCTGTGAACAACCCCTGGTCTTAGAGGTCCTCCTACAGTAGAGAGTTTTTCGAGATGGTATGAGAGGGCATTCATTAATGTTCCCCTCCTGTGGCCAGGGGCAGGGTAGACAACCATTCCAGGGGGTTTATTGACCACAACGATCCAGTCATCCTTATAAAGAAAATCGAGAGGTAGTGGCTCAGGGATGAGACGATCTTCAGGTTCTACGGCTGTTATATTTATCGTTATAATATCGCCTGTTCTTACCCTGTAGTTCTGTCTAATCCTCTTGCCATTTACAAGGATATTACCCTCTTTTATCTGCCTTTGTATCCTTGAACGGCTAATCCCTGTCTTTTTAGAGAGGTATGTATCTATCCTTTCTCCTTCTTCAGAATCATGGACGATTTCTGTCATAAGTCCTTCCTGTATTTCTCAAGAATAGCATTATCCCTGTAAAGGAAGCCAATCCGAGCCATAACAACCCTTCAATATAGTATTGTAGCAGGAATTTTCCTATCCCGATAGTGACTGCTATTATGGAGATGCTCCCGTAAAGCCAGTTTATAAAAGACTCCCTGAACCCTTCCTTCTCTGTTGATTCACCGATGATCGAGGCAACCCTCTGCCACCCGATTCCAGGCCCTGTCCTTCGATAAAAATCTATAAGCCTCGATCTCTCTACAGGTGGCGTGAGGAATGTCACTGTAAGCCATACTGCCGTTGATGTAGTTATTATGAAGAAGAGCCTTCCATAATAGGCCATCTCTTTTAATGGCGAACAGGTGTAGGCGAGGATCGTCATCGCTGTCGAGGCAAGCATTGCGGATATCTCGCTCCAGGCATTTATCCTCCACCAGAACCATCTCATTATATACACGGCTCCTGTGCCAGAGCCAAAGGCTATGAGGAATTTAAATATACCGACGATTGAGGTCGTATAATAGGTGATTATACCGGTCAGGATAGAGAGGAGAAATGTAACGACCCTCGAGACCAGGATATAGTGAGAATCCGTCGCATCCCTTTTTATAAAGGGTTTGTAGAAGTCATTCACAAAATAGGCAGAAGAGAGGTTCAGATAGGTGCTGAGGGTTGACATGAAGGCAGCGAAGAAGGATGCCAGCATAAGGCCTTTGATGCCTGAGGGCAGGAGGTCAACCATCATTAAGGGATAGACAGCCTCATGGTCTTTAATAGTCGGATACAGGATGATTGAGGCAAGGGCAGCGATTATCCATGGCCATGTCCTCAGTCCATAATTTGCAATGTTGAAGTAAAGGGTTGCAAGAAGACTATGCCTCTCATCTTTGCATGATGCCATTCTCTGGACAATAACACCCCCTCCGTCAGATGAATATTTTGACCACCAGCTCAGACCTATATAACCAAGAAAGGTCATGAAGGCCATACCAAAGAACCCTTCATTGAGTGGTGGAAAGAACTTGAGGGTATCAGCATTCAGGATAGACCTCATTGATGATACCCCTCCTGCCTTATCTACAGAGGCAAAGGCAAGTACTATAGCGCCTGTCATTGCTATTATAAACTGAAAGAGGTCTGTTGCCACGACACCCCAGTAACCCGACAGCATCGAATAGGCTATGGTTATAAGGCTCGATATGATTATGCTCTCCCATTTTCCCCATCCGAGGCTCACATCGAGTATCTTAGCCATTGCCAGGATCACCTGTGCCTTGATGATTGTATGGATAGCGATAGAGAAGTATATCGCCTTGAATCCTCTGAGGAAAGAGGCAGGCCTTCCAGAATATCTCAGATCAATCAGTTCAATATCTGTGACGACCCCGAGTCTCCTCCATAGCCTTGCAAAGAAGAAGACCGACATCATCCCCGAGAGTATGAAGCACCACCACTGCCAGTTCTCATAAATGCCCTGACTCCTTACAAGACCTGTTACATAAAGGGGGGTGTCAGAAGAAAAGGTCGTGGCAACCATCGATGTACCGGCAAGCCACCAGGGAAGGTTTCTCCCTGAGATAAAGAATTCATCAAGGCTCGATGACGCCCTTCGGGTGAAATAGAGCCCGATCAGGAGGGACAGAAACATATAGGCTCCAATCACTGAAGCATCAAGAAGGGATAGATTCATAGTGTGATATTATATAGCATGTCAGAATGGATAAGGCAACTCGATACCTCTTTGTTTTACTTAATAAACAATGGGATGGAAAACAGGGCCTTTGACCTCATAATGCCTTTCGTTACCACCAGGGCATACCTGATTGCCCTTCCCTTTTTACTCTTTTATCTCGTCAGGGAAAGAAAATCGGCTTTAACGATCATTGGATTATCGTTTTTCTCTATCCTGTTTGCCGATGGTGCATCCAATATCCTCAAGCATCTGATCGAGAGGGAAAGACCATGCAATGTCCTTGAAGGTGTCCATTTACTCGTTGGCTGTACAAAGTCCTTTTCGATGCCCTCAAACCATGCCTCGAATGCCTTTGCCTTCGCCACACCATTTCTGTTAACCAGGAATAGGGTTAGACACATATTCTTCTTTCTTGCAATCCTCGTCTCCTTTTCGAGGGTATACGTAGGGGTGCATTATCCTTTTGACGTCATAGCCGGTGCATTAGTCGGCACTATATCAGGGCTGTCAATATCTAAACTCTACCGATGGGCTGAGAAAAGATTCTCTGAAAGACCTCAATCTACTTTATTGATCGTCTTTCTCCTCTGTCTCAGCATATTCAGGATTTATTATATACTCTATGGCCCCCTTGACCTGAGCCCTGATGAGGCCCATTACTGGGAGTGGTCGAGAAGACTCGACCTCAGCTATTACTCAAAAGGACCGATGATTGCCTATTTGATAGCCCTTGAGACATGGATATTCGGAGATAATGTCTTTGGAGTAAGGTTCTTCGCCGTCATCTTTTCTCTATTAAGTAGCCTCATCCTTTATAAACTCGGCAGGGATATGTATAACAGAAGTGTCGGTCTTATATCTGCCATAATATTTCAGCTAATCCCCCTCTATTCAACCTTTGGCATTGTATTCACCATAGATTCTCCCTTTATATTCTTCTGGATATTGTCCCTATATCTCTTCTGGAAGGCATTGAGAGACAATCACTGGAACTGGATATTACTCGGTCTTGTCATTGGAGGAGGTCTCCTCACAAAGTATACAATGGCATTCTTCTATCCCTGTGCCTTCTTCTATCTATTTTACTCAAGGAGGGATATGCTGAGAAGCCCCTGGCCATATATCACCCTTATACTGGGACTTCTTATATTCTCTCCTGTAATTATATGGAACGCACAGCATGACTGGGTCACGCTCCGACATACAGCAGGTCAGGCGCATATTATAGATGGCCTCAGACTATCGATCAAGAATCTCTTTGAGTTCGCAGGTTCACAGTTAGGTGTTGTATCCCCTGTGCTCTTCATCATTATTATGTCAGCATTAATCATGATTCGCAAAGGGGATGACAGGGGCAGATTCCTATCCTGGTTTTCCCTTCCTGTAATCGCCTTCTTTCTTCTCAAGAGTCTCCAGGGGAAGGTACAGGCAAACTGGGCAATGATGGGTTATATTACAGGGCTTATAGCACTATCATATAGATTCGTGAGCAGATGGAAGGATAATAAAACATGGGTCAGGGTATCATTAGCAGCTGGCATAGGTATAGCAGTCCTGACTACCGCCATAGCACACTATCCCCCTGAGTTGTTGCCTGTAAAACTTGACCCAACATCGAGACTGAAGGGATGGAAGGAATTGGGGAGAGAGGTCAGTGAGATATACGAGGCTATGACGATTGAGGACAGAAAGGATATTTTTGACAACAAGCAGAAGAGCCGAACCTTTATATTCTCTGATAGATACCAGGTATCGAGTGAACTCGCCTTTTATGTGAAAGGTCATCCTGTAACATACTGTATAAACCTTGGCAGGAGGATGAATCAGTATGACCTCTGGCCGGGATTTGAAAGGCTTCTGCATAATAATGCGATTTTTGTTACAATAGGAAGGACTCAATTACCTGAAGACTTGAAGGAAGCCTTTGATTATTGTGAACAGAAGGTCTTCGAGGCCTACAAGGGTAAAAGGCTTATAAGGGAGTATTCGATATTCCGTTGTTATGATTTTAAGGGCATAAAATACAGGGAGATAAAGAGTTATTGAAATGAGCCTTTCTGTTGTTATTCCCCTTTATAATGAAGAAGAGAATATAAGACCCCTTCATGAGAGACTAAAAGGGGTTCTTGATAGACTCGGTATAGAGTATGAGATACTCTATGTGGATGATGGTAGCACTGATAACACCCTCTCTATGCTTGAAGAGATACAGGCCTGTGATCCATCTGTTATGGTTCTCAGCTTCAGGAGAAATTTTGGTCAGACAGCTGCCTTTGCAGCAGGATTTGATTTTGCCCGCGGTGACATTGTCGTGACGATGGATGGAGACCTGCAGAATGACCCTGAGGATATCCCGAAACTCCTCGACGCAATAAAGACCAATGACCTTGTCAGCGGCTGGAGGAAAAAGAGGCAGGACCCATTTTTCTCGAGAAGACTGCCCTCAATGATTGCAAACTGGTTGATCAGCAAGGTAACAGGAGTTAAGCTCCATGACTATGGTTGCTCCCTTAAGGCCTACAGAAGGGATGTGATAAAGAACCTCAGGCTCTATGGAGAGATGCACAGGTTTATACCTGCTGTAGCGAGCTGGTACGGGGTGAGGGTTGCAGAGGTCGAGACGACCCATCATCCGAGGCTCAGGGGTGAGTCGAAATACGGGATAACAAGGACCGTTAAGGTCGTCCTTGACCTCATAACAGTAAAGTTCCTCCAGAGTTTCTCGACAAAACCACTACAGTTCTTCGGGACTGTTGGGATAGGTGGAGGCTTTATCGGGTTTCTCCTCCTCCTTTACCTCAGCATAGAGAAGCTTTTTCTTGGCAGGCCTATCGGAGGAAGACCTTTGCTGCTGCTCGGAGCATTATTAATTATTGTTGGTATCCAGTTCATAGGTATGGGTCTTCTCGGAGAGATGATCGTGAGGGTATATCACGAGACACAGCGAAAACCGATCTATGTATTGAAGAAGGTCCTTGGTCCATCTAAGTAAGACAGCCAGGATACTCCTTAAGGTCTCTATAAGTGCGGCTCTCCTTTATATAATGATTTCAAAGACAGGTCTGGAGAGCCTCTTCAGGACAATTAGAGGCGTCAGTCTTTCATCCTTTCTCTCCTCAGCACTTTTGTATATCCTTTCTATATTTATCTCATCGATCAGGTGGAGACTCCTCCTGATGAAGGAGGTATCGTTAAAGAGGCTTTTCTCTTTATATCTCCTGGGGTCCTTCTTCAATAATCTCATGCCAGGCAGTATTGGCGGAGATGCTGTGAAGGCCTATTATCTCAGCAAGGACTTAGACGCTAAGATTGCTGAGAAGCCCTCAGGACAGAAGACAGGTCTTTTGGAGATCCCATCTGTCCATCTCTCTGTTGCCTCTGTCTTCATGGATAGATATATTGGTTTTGTATCCCTCCTGATCATTGCTATCATCGCATATCCTTTCGGTTTTAAGTACTTTAAGGGTTCTCATATCGAATGGATATTACCCCTTATAATCACAGCCTTTATGCTGGGGAGCTTTGTTATCTTCATCTTGAGGATAGGCAGAAGGCTCAGGTTCGTCAGAGGATTCTATGAATACCTCGAATACTATAAGGGTGAGAGAGGACTCCTGGTAAAAGGCCTTATCCTTTCGCTTATCCTTCAGATGATAATAATCACATCTGCCTTCATGATAAGCAAGGGGATGGATATGAATATACCATTTTATCTTCTCTCTTTAATAATACCTCTGATATCCGTCATATCGAGTATACCTGTATCGATCTCAGGGCTCGGGGTAAGGGAGGCCTCCTTTGCCATTCTCCTTACCCCAATTGGAGTCCCATATGCCCAGGCAATCACCCTGTCAGTGACATGGTTCCTCTCCTTTGCCGCAGGGAGCCTACCAGGCCTTTTCCTTTACCTCAAGAGGTCACATGATTAATCCTTATAATTCATATGGGTCATCATCACCTTGCCTGGAGCGTTATATAAAGGGTAGAACCATTCCTGAATATGAGCAACAGGATATCCTGGTCAGCCTTTATCCTTGATACAATATTCTCATAATCCTTCGTATTGTTTACCTTTTTCCTGTTTATCTCTATTATCACATCGTTCTGTGAAAGGACACCCTCAGAAGGGCTCCCATCCTCTATATCAGTGATGATCACGCCTGTTACACGTTTCGGTATATTTAACTCTTTCCGCACATCAGGGGTTAAATTCTGCACCACTACACCCTTAAGGAGATTGTCCGCCCTTCCAGGAACCTTCTGCATCTCTAAGGGTAGTTCGGCAATCGTTACCCTGAAGGTCCTCTCTTTCCCTTCCCTCAGGACCTTCAGATTAATCTCTTTACCTGGCATTGTATTCGCCACCATATTCCTGAGGCCTGCAGGCTCGGATACCTCTTTACCGTCATACTCTATAATCACATCCCCCCTCTGAATCCCTGCCTTCTCTGCCGGACTATCCTCAACCACATCTCCTACGAGGACGCCTTTCTCCTCTTTAAGACCGAACTGCTTTGCCAGTTCAGGTGTTACAGGTTGAATGACAACGCCGAGCCATCCCCTTATGACCTTCCCCCGCTTTATCAGATTTTCCATAACAACCTTCGCCATATTGCTTGGGATCGCAAATCCTATACCCTGATAACCTCCAGACGTGCTGAAGATGGCGGTATTAATCCCTATCAACTCACCCCTCACATTCACAAGGGCACCTCCTGAGTTTCCGGGGTTGATAGCTGCATCAGTCTGGATAAAGTCCTCATAGTCTGCTATACCCACATTCGCCCTTCCTGTGGCACTCACGATCCCTGATGTAACGGTCTGACTGAGACCAAAGGGGTTCCCTATGGCTATGACCGTCTCTCCAACCCTTAATTTGTCAGAATCACCCCATTTAATGACAGGGAGATTGTCCGAGTTGATCTTTATTACGGCAAGGTCTGTCTTTGGATCTGTCCCTATAACCTTACCTGTGAATTCCCTCTTATCCGAGAGCCTCACCTTAATCTCATCTGCATCCTTTATGACATGATTATTAGTTAATATATAGCCTTCTCTGTCAACGATCACGCCTGACCCGAGGCTGGCCAGTTTGTGTTCTCTCGGCTTTCTGAGGTGTCCAAACTCATCTCCAAAGAACCTTCTGAAGAAGGGATCATCAAAGAATGGGGAAGGAATCCCGGGAGTCTTGATCGTCCTTGATGTGGATATGTTCACAACAGCAGGCTTTGTAGCAGCAACAACCTCTGCCATGGCCTGACCTGCCTTAGAGAGTATCTCGATAGACTCTTTCGATATCCTGGGCTCCTCTGTATAGGCCTTTGTGCTGAGATTCAGGTTTGATGATATGACCAAACCTATGATAATCCCCACAAGCACAAAGGTCACAGCAAGGATAAATCTCTTATTTCTGTTCATTTCTGCCTCCTTGTTTCAGCATTTTTATAAGGTCTTGTAATGAAAGGTCTATATATACTGAACATCTCCTTTTCCAGTCTTAAACCGCCAAACCTCAACAATAGACCAAGGACTATCAGGAAGAAACTCACTGATGCAAGGACTATGGGTTCGACATGTAAGACCCCTTTAAGAATCATCTCTCTGAGAATAGATACGATCGCAATCTCGACCATCGTATCTATGGCAACCCTGTGAAATTCGAGATATATTACCAGAAGTCTAACAGTCTCGATAAGTATAAATATAAACATTATTTCCGAGATGACAAAGGAGATATTTGTTGTTTCGTATAGAGATATGCCAAGCAGATATATCGTCTTACCGATAAGGACAAAGGTAACGATAACAAGACCCATGAGTATGAGATCGAGTATCACCTCCACATATTTCCTGAAGGCGGCATGGATCCAGAAGTAATACTCTATCTCCTTTTTATTCTCCCTTTCGTTCCCCTCTGCTGTATGCCTTCTATCCATCATAATATTAAAATAGCATATATTCAATTCATTGGGAAAGGGAGGTTTGTTATACTACAGGTATGAGGAGAGGCCTTAGGAGCAAGATGCTTACAATACTTCACACTGAATCTTCTGATGGATGGGGAGGGCAGGAGATAAGGATACTCCAGGAATCCCTTGGCATGCTCAATCGCGGCCATAGAGTAATCATTGCTGCTCAGGAGGAAAGCAATATCTTCAGGAGGGCAAGAGAGAAGGGTATCGAGGTCTTCCCTGTCCATCTTCAGAAAAAGAATCCCCTTTCATTCTTAAGGATGCTTTCCATTATTAAGGAGGAAAGGGTGGATATCCTGAACACCCATAGTTCCGCAGACAGCTGGGTTGCAACTATTGCTGCAAGGCTCTCCCGAAGACCTGTCAGGATAATCAGGACGAGGCACCTCTCGACGCCAATAGGCAGGTCAGTCTTGAGCCGTTTGATATATAATGTATTGCCTGATGCCATAATAACGACAGGAGAGCAGATAAGGCAGGATATGATAGGCTATAATAACTTTGATGGCTCAAGGATATTCTCTATACCGACTGGAATAGATCTGGGGAGATTTAATCCCGAACAGGTCAGGCCTGCCTTCAGGTCAGGAGGTTTCGCCATCGGTATGATCGGTGTATTGAGGAGCTGGAAGGGGCACAGATTCTTTATAGAGGCAATCCCTGAGATACTGAGGCATATACCAGAGGCAGTCTTCTATATAGTTGGTGATGGGCCCCAGTATGAAAATATAAAAAACCTTATTCGTGACCATTCACTGAATGACAGGGTCTCCATGCTCGGCCATAGAGAGGATATCCCTGAGATACTCGCATCCCTTGACCTTTTGGTCCATCCATCCTTTGCAAATGAAGGGGTGCCTCAATCAGTACTCCAGGCAATGGCAATGGAGAGACCTGTCATTGCATCAGATGCCGGATCAATTGGGGAGGTAGTTATTAATGGTAAGACAGGATTTCTCATCGAACCCAAAAGGCCTGACCTCATTGCAGAAGGGGTTATAGAGTTATATAGGAATCCAGGGCTTGTGGTTGCTTTTGGAAAGGCTGGCAGAAAACTCATAAGGGATAATTATTCTATCGATGCAATGCTCGATAAGCTCGAATCTCTATACAAGAGGCTCTTGACTTACCATTGATTCATCCCCTTGGTTGAATATTTATGAAGAGAATTAACAGGATCAAAAATAGCATAATCAAACTTGGTTTAGCCCTGTCAGAGCAGTTGGGTCTTATCAAGCATCAAGATGCTAAAACATCTCGTTTTCTCGTGGTCTGCACAACAGGGATAGGGGATACACTCTGGGGCACACCTGCCATAAGGGCATTGAGGACCGCCTTTCCCGAAGGCTATATCTCTGTTCTGACTAATCCAATTGGTCTTCAAGTCTTTAAAGGAAATCCTGATATCGATGATATTTTCGTCTTTAAGAGGCATCTTAGGGGTTATCTTGCCATTCCAGGGTTACTTAAGAGATTAAAGAACAGGAATTTCGATACTGTTTTCATATTCCACGCCTCTGATAGAATTATCTGGCCCCTTTGTGCCTTTACAGGAGCCAAAAGGATTATCGGCGTAAATGGACAGAGTAAGGGGCTTGATTTTATTCTTACTACGGCTATAAGACAGGATAATATCCACGGTATAGAGACAAGGTTAAGGCTTGTCAGGGAAGTAGCAAAAGGGGAATCAAGGAAGACCATCTCCTTCTATCTGACAGAAGGGGATAGAAAAGGGGCATCGATGCTTTTAGAAGAGACAGGAGTACATGGCGATTCTCTCATAATAGGGCTACACCCCGGTGCGCAGAAGACCTATAAACAATGGCCATTAAGGAATTTCATAGAAACGGGCAACAGGCTCATGAAAGACCTTGGTTGCAGGATAGTCGTTACCGGTGATAGTAAGGAAAAAATACTCTGCGAGGAATTAGCCTCTAAGGTCACAGGCGCAGTTTCTGTTGCAGGGAGAACATCTTTAAGAGAGACTGCAGCTATAATCGAGAGGATGTCCCTCTTTATCACAAATGATACAGGGCCGATGCATATTGCCTTTGCACTTGGGACACCGACAGTAGCACTCTTCTGTCCAACGGATCCAGAACTCTGTGGCCCTTATCATGCGAAAAATGCGGTTGTGATAAAAAAACCTGTAATATGCACTCCCTGTACTGGTAAAAATTGTTCCATCCCTGTCTGCATGGAACAGATAACAGTAGAAGAGGTGATTAACGCAGCAGAATCCTTGATTCCTCGGTCGCTTCGTACCTTCAGAATGACGGTTAGAGGAGGTGTGAGATAAAGGCCCTTGATCGATTAAAATTCATAGCGACTTCAATGATCGTCCTGTCGCTGCCCTTTTCTGAATCACTGAAGACCATATCCATATTACTTGCCCTGGGGATTTTTTTTATTCAGGCATATAGAAAGGAGATTAACCCTGGTTGGGACGTAATCCATTATGGCTTTATATCCCTTTTACTGGCTTCGATCATCAGTAGCATCTTTGCTGCTGATCCCTCGAAAAGTCTTAAGGGAGCCAAGGACATCCTGTTTTATACGACTACATTCTTTGTCGCATGCACCATAAATGATGAAAGACAGATACGAACTATCCTGTGGTCTCTCTATATAACAACAACGATATCTGCCATCCTGGGGATATTTCATTCTATAACAGGTCATCGACCACTTGAGATACACGCCCTCGGAAACCAGAATTATACGGCCATGTTCTATATGATTATAATAACATCGATGATAAGCACCGTCCTTTTTTCGAATAAAGAGACCCTTTTAAGAAAATCGATATTGATAATCTTCACCATCATAAGCCTGATAGCCTCGGTCATGACATTGATGAGGGCATCTTTCCTTGGTCTTTTAACTTTTTTCCTCTTGCTTGTAAAGCTTAAGAAACCATCAAGATCTGTGGTCTTCCTTATTCTCGGATTCATTTTTTTGACTATGCTGATATTATATTCTGATAGTGCAATGCGTCAGAAGCTATTAACTACACAATCCATGATAAGCAGGCTCGATATCTGGAAGGGTGCAGCAGGACTTTTCCTCGATAACCCATTGACAGGTGTTGGTCTGAATCACTTTAATTACAGATTTCCATCAAAACATCCTGTCGAGCCAGACAATATTGTTTATGATGCCCATAGCCTTTATTTCCAGACTGCATCGCAGATGGGATTGATTGGTTTGGTGGCACTGATGCTTATTATTGTCGGATTCGTCAAACAGTGGCTGCATTTCAAGGAAAGAGATGGTTTTGGCAAGGCCCTAAGATTCGGTGCAATGGGGGCCTTTTTGATAATCATAATCACAGGGGTCTTTGACACCACCCTTCATCATGAGCATGCGATAGCCTTTACGATCATAACAGGATTGACATATGGATACTTCAGGAGCGCTAATATAAATGGCTTATAAGATATTGCTTTCTACTACCATCGAGAACACCCTTCCTCTCGGGAAAGCCTTTAGAGACATCGGGTATGATGTCTTTGTCTTTGATGCTACTATAAGAAGTTCTATTGATAGATATATTTTCAGACCTGTTAATAAGATGCTATGGAATCTCAGATTAATGGAAAAAGGCAGATCTATTGGTGCAGAATCCCCGTACTGCAATAAGAATTTCAGGACCGAGGCTGTGTTGAGGGCAGTAGATATGTTCAAGCCTGATTGTGTTATCTTTGAGATCGGTTTTAAGCCTTCCTATGAGGGGCTTTTAGAGTTGAGAAAGAGGGTGGACCTGATTGCAGGATGGTGGACAATGACCACAAGGTGGATAAATATTGAAGAAAGGGAATCCAGATTATATGATGCCTTCTTTTTCTTCAGTAAAGAATTCATACATGTCGCAAAGGATATGGGATATAACGCCTTTTATCTTCCACACGCTGTGAATGATTATATCTTCAGGAAGATCGAATTGAGCAGATATGAGATGAGGTCTCTATCATGTGATCTTGTTTTTGTGGGAGCGTGGCAGAGGCCAAGGCAGAAAGTCATAAATGCAATTGCCTCCAACAATATCGATATGCGTATATATGGGCCAAAATGGCTAAAGCATAGTATTTTTAATCCTTCGGTCATGAGGTCTATAAAAGGCAAATGGTTGTACGATGACAGACTTATCAAGCAATATCAGGCAGCAAAGATCGTTCTTAATATAAATAGCTGGTTTATGGAAAGGTTGCACGGGATTAATCAGAGGATATTCGATGTACCTGCCTGTGGAGCATTTCTTATGACAGACTATGTCGAGGAGATAGAGTCTTTTTTCAAGCCAGGTGTTGATATAGAGACTTATAGTTCTGTTGAGGAGCTTATTGATAAGATACATTTTTATTTGAATCACGACGGTATAAGGGAGAAGATAGCAAGAAGGGGTTATGAGAGGGCCAGGGGGCTTCCCACATGGAGGGATAGGGCAAGGGAGATTGCCAGAACCCTGGGGCTCCCATCTCCGGGGAAATGATAAGTGAAGAGGTTATTTAATAAAATCTTTAGTAAAAAGAATGAGTTAGACAAAATCCTGGAGAAGGCAAGGAATGATAACCTAAAGAGATTTTTAGTTATCTGGAACAGGGGGCTCGGTGATATCGCCCTCGGTCTTTATGCCTTCATGCTAAGGGTGAGGTCATTCATCCCTGATGCAGAGATAACCTTTATAACAAGGAAGGAACTGGAAGAGGCATTTCTGTTGCTTGAGGGGGCGATGGTTATTACCGTACCATGGTGGGAAAGGGGGAGGCCTGTAAATATTGAGAGAGTGGTAGAGGATTTTAATTTAGCATCGAAATTTGATGTTATATTCGATAATCTTAATCCGACTAAATGGCTTGTCTGGCAGATAGGGAAGGTCACACCTCGACTGAAGTGGAAAGCTGAATATGATCGTCACTGGAGGCGATTTTTTAATGAACCGTCTGGAATTTATATCGGCGTCCATTTAAATACAGAGACCCAGCAATTCTATGGCTACAGAAAGGACTGGCCTGTGGAGAACTGGAAGAGGCTCTTTGAAAGTCTCTCTAATAAGCCTGATATAAGGATAATTTTATTCGGTCTTAATAAAAAAGAGCCTTTCAATTTACCTTCAGTTATAGACCTGAGGGGGGAGACAACCCTTCTGGAGATGCTCTCCATAATAAAGAATTGCTGTAACATACTCATAGCCCCTGATGGGGGCGTGCTATCTATCACTTATTACCTTAATATATATTTCCCGATAACCGTGATATCCCTCTGGGGAGACCCGAATCAGGGGGTATTAAAACAGGCCGTACCTTCGCCGAATTCTGGTCTTAAACATATCCCTATCATCGGTAGTAACAGGGATATTACAAAGATAAAGGTCGAGGAGGTCATGGATATATTGGAAGGTATAATAAATCGATAAAATATTTTTATTGACAAAGTTAATCTTTAAGTGGTATAAAATTCCATTCCCAAAAATACTTCACTAAGGGGGGTAATCCTATGAAATTAGGTGTCTTTGTGAGTGATTTCAGGACATCTGTCGATATACTCGACAGGCTTCAGGCTGAAAAGATGGGGATCATCTTTGTGGGGAACGGTATCTATCATGCCACTGTGAAGGAAGATGGAAAAACCTCTCCTGTTCTTGAGAAGAAGGCATCATTCTATGCCCTCACAGAGGACCTCGAAAGCAGGGGCTTCAGTGGTGAAAGTCTTGACAGTCGTGTAAAACAGGTGACTTACAGTGATGTTGTGGACCTTATCTTCAATGATTATGAAAAATTAGTATGGCTGTAGAAAGGAGGTCAGTATGGGTAAATTAACGATTGGCTGTTTTGCTTCCCTTGTTGGTTCATTGACCCTCGATTTTGCTGTTAAGCTCTCCGAGGCAGCAGTAAAGAAGGGTCATAAGGTCGATTTCTGGGTATCAGGTAATGCCACTATGCTATCAAAAAAGGGACAGAAGGCCTTTAAGGATTATTCACACCTTGCAAAGACACTTCAGGAACTCTTTGCAACAGGGAATTTCCAGGCAACTGCCTGTGAGGCCTGTGCAGAGGCAAGAGGCTATCACAAGGAAGACACCATGGAAGGATGGAAGAGACACAGCATGGATTGGTATCTTGCAAGTTGTTTCGGGGCCGACAGGGTCCTTCATATAGGAGGTGATTAATATGGCGACAAAGAGACTCGGTTTTATCGTGAAATCTCTGCCCTATAAGACGGAAGCCTCAAGGCTTGCTATGACCCATGCTATAGCGAGTCAGACCGTTGAGATCTATCTCGAGGATGGTGATATGGTCGAACCTGTTGTTTGCTTTATTGGTGATGGTGTCCTCAACTGTCTCAAGTCTCAGCAGGCAATGAAGCATTACGGCGTGACAAGCCTTGAACAGCATATAAAGAACGGTCTTTTACTCGACATGAAATTGATGATCTGCAAGGAAGACATCGACAGACTTAGCATCAAAGAGAATTCATTGGTGCTCGATGCTGAGGATATAGGCGGAGAGACAAAGGCAGAAATCGTACCATTCAGTGAGATTCAGAAGGTGATGGAATCAATGGATCACCTTCTATTCTGTTAAAAAATTAAAAGGAGGAATTTCATGGCATTAAAAGATCAAACACCAACAGAAACGATCGATGTTCTTGGTAGGGTGTGCCCCTACCCCCTTGTTCTTACAAAAAAGGCCCTCGAAAAATTACCAAGCGGAGGAATACTGAAGATCCTTTGTGATGCACCTGCATCGGCAGAGGATTCTATACCGAGATACTGTGAAAAACAGGGCTATGGTTTTGAGGCCGTAAAACTTGAGGACAAAGGATACTGGGAACTCTATATCCAGAAGAAGTAAAATTCTTTACCCGGGTCTGTTAACCGTGTAAAGATACACGTTACAAGAAATATCAAGAGAGTCAAAAGTTCTAATAAAAAAACCCCAGGAGTTTACCCTGGGGTTTTTTATCCTACATCTCTGTAATAGTTATCGCTGAGGTAGGACAGACTCCGATGCAACTCTCACAGAAGACACATTCCGAGGTCTGATATGGATCTGATTTTCCGTTGCTCATCTGGAAGACCCCCTGGGGACAGACATTAACACATTCCTCGCAGCCCTCACACTTGGCTGCATCTACTGTTACCATGTACACCTTAGGACCACCTCCTTAACATTTTATTCAATTTTAAAAGAATTTGCCTTAAAAAATCAATCAGTCAGTGTATCAATGAAGCCCTGTAATATTGCCTTATCTTCGTCAGAGACATCTAAAAAGGCTATCCCTATATCAAAGCGGGGAGGCGATTCCATTGGCACCTTTGAGCAGGAGGCAACCCTGCCAAGACAATGGAATCTCTTCTCAACAAGGAAGAGTTCTACAGGAAATTTTTCTCCTATATCAAAAGATCGATCCGTTTCGATGAGCATGCCCGAGAGGCTTATCTTTTTAACCTTATAACTATAGGGATAATCGAGGCGCGCAGCCTCAGGAGACTTGATCTTGAATCTAACGCCTGATAACCTTTTATCGCCCTTTATCTTGTGACTCTCTATAAAATCTAACAGTTCTGACATCTTCTCTGACATGACATCAACAAACTCCATCCCTGCCGTATATATGGGGATGGTTTCTCCCAGCAGATTAAGCCTGCTTCCTGTTATCATTGACCAGACGACACGCCCCCTGATTGTTATAATCTTCCCTTCATAACCGAGATTGAGGGTATATTCCCTGTTTAAATCTATGCGTTTATCGCATCTAATAGCCATTCCGCTGAGACTTATGTTAAGTATCTCTATCTCCGAGACAGCAAGGATATTTCCCCTGACACTCATGTTATCCACTGAGTACCGTTTGTGAGCTCGCCTTTCTTCCATAGCATACAATTTACCACAAATTCGTGGAAAAGCGAAAGTTTTTTGCTATAATGTTGCTATGAAGCCGAGCATACCAGATGAGATAAGAAAAGAGATAGAGAGGCTTGTTAAGGAGGTAAACTACCATAATTATCGGTACTATGTCCTTGATTCTCCTGTTATCTCCGACGAAGAGTACGACAGGCTCTTCAGGAGGCTTAAAGAACTTGAGGAAAGATATAACTATATCCTTCCTGATTCGCCAACACAACGAATAGGTGCCCCACCTCTTGACAAATTCGAAAAGGTCAGACATACGGAGCCGATGCTTTCTCTCGACAATGCCTTCTCCTATGAAGATGTGATCGATTTCGATAGTCGTGTCAAAAGATTACTGAGATTAGATGGCGATATTGAATACACTATAGAACCAAAGTATGATGGTCTTGCCATCGAGATAACGTACATAAATGGCTTACTTTATAAGGCCTCCACAAGGGGAGACGGATATGAGGGAGAAGATGTGACCCAGAATATAAAGACTATCAAGGCTGTACCACTCAGGATAGAAGGGGTCGAGAAAATCCCTGAGGTAATAGACATAAGGGGCGAGGTATATATGGATATCGAGGAATTCGAAAAGCTTAACAGGGAAAGAGAGAAGAAGGGTGAGCCCCTCTTCGCAAATCCAAGGAATGCAGCGGCAGGCTCAGTAAGACAACTCGACCCTTCAATTACTGCTTCGAGGAGGTTGAATCTTGCCTGTTATGGTGTCGGTTCCATGAAGGGGATAAGCTTCACAGGCCAGATGGAATTTATACAATGGCTTGAACAGGCAAGATTCCCAATCCCGGCACTGATAAGGCTCGTCAGGGGAATAAACAAGGTTATAGAGGTCATCAGGGAGTTAGAGGTAAAGAGAAGGGAATTCCCTTTCGAGACAGATGGTGCTGTCATTAAGGTAAATGATTTCAGACTTCAGCAGTCCCTTGGCACCAAGACAAGAGAACCGAGATGGGCTATAGCATACAAGTTCCCCGCCCATCAGGGGACAACGAGGATTTTGGATATAAAAGCATCTGTCGGAAGGACAGGAGTTCTAACCCCATTCGCAATCTTTGAACCTGTGAGAATTGGTGGTGTTACTGTGACACGTTCTACCCTTCATAACTGGGATGAGATGAAGAGAAAGGATATCCGGATAGGTGATACTGTTGTAGTTGAAAGGGCAGGAGATGTGATACCTCATGTAGTTATGGTAATAA
>Ga0334722_10002004_pt1 | contig 23782 bp, 28 predicted proteins | sample C3_bottom_MG_FD_207210 | JGI IMG/M metagenome (GOLD analysis project Ga0334722, IMG submission 207210) | Sediment microbial communities from Yellowstone Lake, YNP, Wyoming, USA - C3_bottom | ecosystem: Environmental > Aquatic > Freshwater > Lake > Sediment | place: USA: Wyoming | collected... | reverse complement strand
GTGACGTTTTTCTTTCCGTTTTATGTGAAGACGTTTTTAGGTGGGAATGAGTTTCAGATCGGTTTGATGTTTGGGCTAAGTATGCTTGCGGTGGGTTTTGCGGTTCCCGTGATTGGCGCGTGGAGTGATGAAGTGGGGAAACGGATGCCGTTCATTATTGTTTTCACGATTATTTGTTGTATTTTCACGTGGTTGACTGCGGGAGTGACGTTGATGTGGGCGCTGATCGCAGGTTTTCTTGCGAACTTCTCATATCATGCGGCGTTGACAACGTATAATGCGTTGCTTCCTCGGCTCGGCAATAACGATGAGATCGGGAACATTTCAGGCATTGGGACTGCAATGGGGTATTTGGGAACGTTGATTTCATTGGCAATCGCAGCGCCGATTCTTGCCTATCTTGGCTGGGAGACACAAGAGGGCGCACGGGCGATTTTTGCCGCGACTGCGGTGATGTTTTTCGTTTTTTCGTTGCCTACGTTTTTCGGGATCAAAGAGAAGCGTGCGAAGATGAATACGTCAATTGTGCGTTCAATAAAGAACGTGGGTAAGACCGTGCGTAATGCGTGGAAGCATAAGCATTTTGTGTATTTGATGGGGTCGATGTTTTGTTTTACGGATGCGATTAATGCCGTGATTATTTTCTTGTTTTTGTTTGCGAAGGATCGGATTCATTTGGGCGTGAAGGCATTTTTTTTCGTGTATGCGGTTCAATCCTTGGGTGCGACCGCAGGAAGTTTCATTGCAGGAAGGGCAGGGGATAGGTTCGGGCAAAAAAAGGTGCTCACGGTTGCGGGCGTGACGTGGATTGCGGTCATCGTATTGCTGATGTTCGTTCAGAACTATACGATATTTTTGGTTGCAGGAGTGCTTGGGGGCGCGGCGTTGGGTGCTGTTTGGACTGCGCAGCGTCCCAAGATGCTTGAATTGGTTGCGGATAAGGATGTGGGGCAGTTTTTTGGATTTTTGGAGTTGACGAACAAGTTTAGCGGTGTGTTCGGCCCGATTATTTTTGGGGCGCTTGCGCATGCAGTGAGTTATTTTGCTGCGCTCGCATCGCTGGTGGTTTTTTTCGTGGCAGGGTTGTTTTTGTTGCGCAAGGTTCCGGGTGATTGAATGATAAAGACTGTTGATGAATCACTTGAAATGCTTAATATCCCTCGTGCAAGTCATGGGTTGTGCGAGAAGCTTGCAGAGGTAGAAAAGCATGCAAAGAAGTTTGGCTTTCCGGTCGTGCTTAAATTGGTAGCTCCCAAAGTAATCCATAAGACAGAAGTGGGCGGGGTTCAGGTCGTGAAGGATGAGAACGAGCTTGCGGTGGTTGCCCGTCAGTTTTTGAAGAAAGGTAAAGTGCTCGTGCAAGAGCACGTGAAGGGCGTCGAGTTTTTCCTTGGCATTAAGAAAGACCCGACATTTGGTCATGTGCTGCTTGCGGGTTTGGGCGGTATTTTTGTGGAAGTGTACAAGGATATCGCGTTCAGAGTGTGTCCGATTACAAAGCGTGATGCCGAGCAGATGCTTGATGAGTTGAAGGGCAAAGCGATTCTTGCAGGCGTGCGCGGTCAAAAGCCGGTGAATAGAAAGGCGCTTGTTGATGCGATGGTCAAGCTTTCAGAGTTGCCAAAGTCGATTGAAAATCTCGAAGAATTGGACGTGAACCCCTTGTTTGTGAACGAGAAAGAAGTGAAAGCGGTTGATGCGAGGATTGTATTGGAGTGAGTTTCGATTGTTCGCAGGTCACGAGTCATATACGGTGTCGCGATGGTCGATTGCGCCCAAATAAACCGTCTGCCTCAACGGATCGACCTTGAACAGAAGCCGGAATTTCCTAACCAGTCGTGTCAAGAAAAGTGTCTGTGCGCTCAACTTTCCAGGGAGTCATAGTTCAGCAAGCAAGTCTTTGACGTTTCGCACGGGTTTTGTTTTTCCTGCGCGGATGTCTTTTTCGCTTGCGCGAACTTGCCGCATCGTTTCAGGATTGTGGAGGAGTTCCATTGTTTCAAGCAGGCGTTCTACTTCTTCTTTTGAAACTATTGACTGTTTGATTTCTTTCACAAGCGCATACACGTCCTTTAATGTTACTAATTCGGGCATAAGGTGTATGAGGACGCCAAACTATAAATACGTTTCTGTTGGCAGGCACGATAGTTCGCGCACGAGCGCTTCGCGCCGATTACGAATAGAGTGGCTCGCCTTCGGCTCGCACTTATGGTGGGCACACGCGGGCGAAACGGGCGTTGATGCCCATACTCCTGCCGCCAACACAACCGCAGTTGACGCCTAGGTTGTCGGCGCACAACGGCCGCAAGTGGGCAGGTAGTTCCTGTCTTACTGTCCAAAACTGCATCGCGCGTTCTCGCCTCATTCTACCAAATGCGACGGTCGCATACTCTTGAAGCAACGCAGAATCACCTTCAACTGCTGCAAGCCAGCCTTTGTGCGTAACGACTTCATCAAAGGTCAAATCGCGATTGTATGTCGAATCAACGGTTAAAGGCGTTCCGGGGGTTTTTGCGAAGTTTGCAGGAAGATATTCTGCGTTTGACGGCGGTGCGGTGAGCAAGTCTCCATGCATGGGAACAATTTTGAACCGTCGTCCTCCTGCTTCCCACACGATTCCCGTGCACGAGTCAAGCCACGACTCCCACAAACTCCAATCCTTACCTTGACTCTCTTTCCACTGGTTCAAACGTGTTTGTATTGTTTCTTTGAACGTCAAAGGGCGCGCATCTCGATCAAAGAACGGGTGAAGGCCGTTATCATCATGATGCGTTTGCGGGTCATCCCGACATTCCTGCACGAGCTGTAATCGCGCGGCGCCATAGTTAATGTTGCCTGAACCAACCACGCTCCACGTGTGCGGAAGAGACGTGTCAAGACCCGCGTTTCCGCCGCCGACATTCTTTAGCGCGTGGCGGTACATCAAGTTTTGCCACCAATCACTGCCCATGCCAAGGGCTTGCTGTAAGTATGTTGTTCCCAAGCGTATCAATGCACGAGCGTACGCTTCGACATCCGAAGGATCACGTGTCAGCCACGCTTTGCGTTCAAGCGCGCGAAGGGATTCGTCCATGCAGTCAATCGCGAAGGTGGAGGATATAAATGTTTCCCGGCAGTCAAATCAAAAGCTTTAAATACAAGTCATACATGTAATACGCTATGCAGCTCAGTGTGCGTGATGTGGACGATGCGACATTTAGAGAGTTCAAGGCAGAGGCAGTCAAAAAGAAAGTAAATGTAGGAAAAGCGCTCACGTTCGCAATGAAGGAGTGGATGGAGAAGAGTGCGCCAAAGAGGAGTTTTTTGAGGCTAAAGCCAATTGATTGGGGCGAAGGTACCCATAGTGCGAGCAAGGATGTTGATAAGGTGCTCTACGGATGATTCTCATCGATACGAATGTGCTTGTAGCATACTATAATGAGCGTGATGCATTGCACAAGAATGCCGTGCAGGTGATGGAAAAGATTGATACCGGCACGTTTGGTCCTGCGTTGATTTCTGATTACATATTTGATGAAACGGTAACGGTGTGTTCTGCAAGAGCGGGTCGAAAAGGGGCAATTGAGTTGGGAAACGCTCTTCTTCAGTCTTTTCATGTAGTGCGCGTGACCGAGTCTCTTTTTCGTGCGGCGTGGTGGTTGTTTAAGGGTTCTACGTGTTTGAGTTTTACGGATTGTACGAACATTGCTTTGGTTAAGGAGTTAGAGATCGAGCATCTTGCAACGTTTGACAAGGATTTTAAGAAAGCAAAAGTGAATGTTGTTTGCGAATGAGATTGTGAAGTCAAAGCGGTTGACGCGCGGGTTGTTTTAGACGAGTGAGAAAATGAAGCGTGAGTTTTACAAGTACCCTGCTGATTAAACAAGGACTCCTTTACTTCCTTCGTTGAGAATAAGTATTCTTTTCGCCATCGCTAAATCTACGGGTTGTAAGTTGTCGCAGGGGATGTAGTTGTTATTGTTGTCTTTGTCTGTGAGGAATAAGTAGAGTGAGTCGAATCCTTCGGGGTAGTCGACAAGTCCTGCAGGGAGGGGGGCAGGCGGCATTGCTTTTGTTTCGGGGCCCATTGGTTGGGGTGGGTGTTTCCAGCGGATGAATTGGTCTATTGTTAATTCAACGGTTCGTGTTTCTCTTCCGAGTTGGACGACGGGTCGGTCGCTTGATCCGAATGCGCTTTGGGTGGTTTCAAGGGTGCTGACTTGCCAGTGGGTGTTGACGTACATGCCTTGGTGTCGTTGGGCGTTGTATAGGCACGCGGTTGCTCTTGGGAGGACGACTTGGCGTGGGATAAAGGTATTTGCGAGTGTGAGGCGATAAATGACGGGTCCGGGGAGGGTTCCGCCGTAGGTGTTTCCTTCTTCCATGACGGGGATGACTTGGTTTGCAAGGATGCTGTTCACGAGTTGTTCGGTTTTGTGAAATCCGAATGGGATTGCGCTTGCAAGGGTGATGATGACGATGAGGGTGATGCAAACTGTTGCGAATCCGAGGTTGCGGTTCATCGTTTTCTCCGTTTGGATGGTTGGGAAAAGGGGGGTTGGAGTGGTTTGTGGAAGTGGTAGCCGATAAGCATCATGAGTGCTGCGGAGAATGCAAGAAGCCCAAGGATGGGGTTTTTTCCAAGGTCATAGGCGTCGATGGTGTACATGATGGTCATGGAGTAGGTGAAGACGGAGAGGATGTACATGAGGCGGTACATGCGTTTGCTTTTGATGTAGATGATGAAGAGTGCGATGAGTAATGGGACGATCAAAATCCAAAAGACGACTTCGGCCCACATTAGAAGTCACGCTCGCGTAGGTAGCTGCCGATGAACCAGAAAAATAACGTCATTAAGATGAGAGCGGTGACTTTGAGGATGCGTGCAAGGTCAAAGAGGTATTCCCAGGTGAAGTAAAGGACCGTTGCGATGGTAAATATGATGCCGACGGTGTAGAAGATGTGTTCTGTTTTCATTGTTCCTCTTTTGAGGTTTGAGTGCTTGGCACATTATTTAAGCTTTGCGTGGTCGCGAGGCAAGAGTTTAATAAAATAGCGCACATTTCATATTCGTATGAAGCTCTCCGTTATCATTCCGACATTCACCCGGTCGTCAATTCTGCTCAAGAACTTAACTGCTCTTGAAACGCAAAAACTCGATAAGAAGAGCTATGAAGTCATCGTCATCAATGATGGTTCGTTGGACGACACGGCACAGGTGTTGCGCGAATTCAAAGAGAAAACCAGTCTCACGATGCGCGTGTTCACGCTAAGCGATAATGGTCTTAGTTGCGCAAGGAATTTGGGAATTAAAAAAGCCAAAGGGGAAATCATTCTTTTATTGAACGACGATGTGATGCCCGCGGATGAACATTTTCTGGAAAAACATCTTGAAACGGTACGTCCGGACATTGCAGTTCAAGGAAGAATCGAGTGGCATCCTGAACTTGAACGCACGGAGCTGATGACGTTCTTAAGTCCGAGCGGGCCGCTTTTTGATTATACGGGAATCAAAAACGCAAAGAATTGCAATTGGAGATATTTCTTTGCCACAAACATGAGCATCTATCGAAAATGGTTTGATTTGGAAAAATTCGATGAACAGCACCCCTTGGGGCATGAAGACATTGAGCTTGGCTACCGTCTTTCAAAACACGATCTTCGTGTTGAATATGCACCGCACATTTGTGCGTACCACCACCACGCCCATGCAAATTTTGAAGAATATCTTTCCAAGAGAATGAAGCGAAGGCCAAGTTACCTGTATCTCACCAAGAAACATCCTGAGTTGAGGCGTTCGCGCGCGAAACAGTTTATCTACAACGCGTCACGAGACTTCGCGCATGCAGCGTATCTGGTGACGAAATTGAGAGTTTTCAGAAATTTTTGGTGGCGATCCCGTCTTGCGCGATATTACAAGTGACTGATGTGATGCGCGGTCGCGTGCAGTGGTGATTTACCGTTCTGGTTGTATGGTTGCGTCGCTGTGCCCACGTCCGTTGCAGTATGCTAAGGGGACTGTTTCGTTGCCGCACGTGCACGTGTCTGTATGACAAACGCAGGGTTGGTTGTTTGCAAAGCAGGTGACAACTGCTCCCGTGTGTGCGGGTTTGGAGAAGAGGATGAATCCGAGCACAATGCCAAGAAAGAATGCAATGATCAAAATGTGGTGTTTCATGTGATCACCATAAGGAGTTGTTCCTCGTTTTGCGCGCCATAGATAACGGTGTCGTTGATGATGAAGGCAGGAACGCCAAGGATAACGTGGGGTGCTGCGGATTCTTTGCAGAGGTCGGCGTCGTATTCTTCAAGGAGGAATCGATTCCCGTGGGTCGATGCAAGGTGTTCAATGAGTGATTTTTGGCTCCAGCAGGCAATGCATAGGGGCGATGAGAAGTATTTGATGAGTGTTTTGTTGTTTGTGCCATAGGTGTGTGTAGGGCAGTTTGTTGCAAATGCGCGAGGGGCGTATTGGAGCGCAAGGAGTGCGAAGATGAGGAGTGTGACTGCGAGCCAAGGTTTCATGAGTGTGATGAAGAAGTCGGGTTTATTCGAGTTCTTTTAAGAGTTCGTCTGCTGCTTGGGTTGCATCTTCCGCAACGCTTGCTTTGCCGCAGTACGGGCATAGTTTCGGTGCGAAGTTTCTTGTGAATTTCCAGTTGCAGGCGCCGCAGCGGTATTTTGATTTTATCATTCCAAACCTCGACCCTTTATTGAAAGTTAAGTGAGCACGACAAATATTTAAAGGTTGTTGTTGCGGCGTGAAAGAAGCTGGTAAAGAAATTAGTTCGTGCTGTTTTCTTCTTCGGGCCGCGTAATGTCAACGCTTTCAGCGCTTGCGTCGTTTGCGCTTTTTGTAGAGCTGTTAAGGAGTTCGCCTGAGGTGATGTTTTTGTAGCTGACTGACTTCTTGAGCACGTTTTCAAGTTTTGGGACCGAGCGGAAGACGAATGTGCCGTCTTTTTCGATCGTGCCAACTTGCGGCCATACGTCTTGCATTGCAGGGTAGAGTGCTGCGTCTTTGGACATGAGGATTGTTGGGATGAGGTCGATGTTGTATTTTTTGAGGAGTGTTTTTCCTTTGGTGCTGCTTACATCAACAAGGGTGTTTGATTTGAATGCGATTCTAAATCCGTTTTCGAAGATGTCGCGGTACGCGCTTGCGTTGACGCAAGGAGTGCAGGTTCCATCGACAAGGGTGGTGAGTTCAACAAGGCCTTCGACTTTGCCGCTCGTAGTGTTCACGTAGGGAGGGCTGATCGTGCGTAGGGCCAAGGTACCGTCGTTTTCAACGCTGCCAATTTGTGCCCAGATGTCAGAGATGACACTGTATTCAAGGGCGTCAGCGCTTAAGAGGAGTGTGGGAACGTGTTCGAGTTTGTATTTGGCGATGAGTTTTTTGCCTTCGTCGCTTTTGGTGGGCACTGTCTTGCTGCTGGTGATCACAATGCCTGCTTTGCGCAGTTGGAAAACGAGTTCACTGACGTTGAAGCAGTTCGTGCAGGTGGGGTCGTCAAGGATGGTGATTTTTACTTCGCCAACGAGTTTGCCTGCGCTGATGTTGTAATAGGGCGCAGGGGCGTCGGAAAAGACCAGTGCGTCGTCGCTTGGTTTGAAGTTTTGGATGGTGAGATTGGTCGTGTTGCCGGTAAGGACGATTGCGGGGAGTTTGTCGATACCGTATTTTGCCGCAAGGTCTTTGCTTTCTTCGATGGTTAAGAATTGTTGTTGGGTGACGTTGAGGTTTTTTTGTTTCGAGAGGAATTCAACGATGGGTTTGGTGAGGTTAACGCAGGAAGTGCAGTCGGTTCCAAGGACGAAAAGGGATAGCTCGCGTGGTTTTGGTATTTCTGCTTTTTTCGGCGTGGGTGTTGCAAGCGTGAAATAAAAGCCGGCACCGACAACGATGATAAGGAGCGCGACAAGAACAATGTTGATGGATGAGATTGATTTTTTCTTTTTCATATTGACCACTCTTTATTGCGAAAAGAGCACCCCTATTTATGTTTATGTGTTGGCGTGAGGCGAAAAAGGGAAAGAAAAAAAAGTTAACAGCCGCCGACCATATTGGGTAGGTTTTGCAGGTTGCTTGGCAATTGTGGGCCGCTTCCGCTTGGGCTTGCTGCGCCTGTTGCCGTGTTCGTGCTGAATTGTCCGTCTGCCAGCTTGTTCTTCAGGGTGAAGAGCTGGAATGCTTGAACTCCTGCGATTAAGACGAGTACGCCAAGCACGATTGCGATGACTACGTTTTTGTCCATTGTTACCTCCGAGAAGCTTTAGCAGCCTCCGACCATTGATGGAACGTCGTTAAGTACGTTAGGGTCTCCTCCTACGATTTTAACGCCGATGTCAACCATGTTTTTGGGGAACCAAAGTGATTTCCAGCGCAGTGCTTCGCGCAATACTTCTGCGTCGTTCATTTGGGTGTTTTTCATTAAGTAGAGGGTGATTGCTTGGATTGCGGGGTTGTGTGAGCAGCCGCAGGTGAGTTCTCCGTCTTTGGTGATGCCTACGGGTCCAACGCCGCAGCAGAATTCGCAGGAGATGCCAACGGGTTTTGTTGCGAGGTTGAGGTATCGTTGCCAGGTTTTGGGGTCGTTTTGTTTGACGTCTGCTTTGATTGCAGGGTAGAGTTTGTAGGCAAGGAATTGGAGTGCCGCAACGGGGTCGTCGTATGAGATGCCAAGGTCTTTTGCATATGTGGGAATTCCCGAGGGGATCATTTTGTTGATGACGGATTGTGCGTCTTTGACATCGGCAAGGTCCATGGTTGCGCCAACTGCTTGGGCGGTGCTTTTGAGGGTGGAAACATCAACGTTTTTGAGGTCTTTGCCGCCAAGGGTGCTGGTTGTTCCCGCGCTTGTTCCAAAGGAGAGTCCGGGGAGGGCGGGTTGGCCGATCATGGTGTTTAATTGGTAGAGTTGGATTTGGTGGTAGAGTTGGATTTGGTTGAAGAGGATGAGGACTGCAGCAACTGCAATGATCCAAACAAGGGAGCTTGGGACGTCATCATCGGTTTTTTTGTGTTTTTCAGCCATGGGAATACCTCAACTTTTACATTCTTTGAAAAGCAACTCCTATAAAAAGTTTATGGATTGGGGATATGCATAATAGAAGAGCGTTGATCTGCACAAATTACTCTTGAATGGAAATCGCGTCGCCGTCACCCGTATAGTAGACGTTGGGAAGTTGTGTGTGGTCGCGAAGGACAACGCCAGACGTGCACAGGAAATGGGTTTCCGGTTTCCAAAGTTCAAGGTTTCGTTTGTCTGATGCGGGAACAACCAGTACTTGTTTTTCAAGGGATAGGAAGTTACGAGAGGGCTGCGGGATGAGAATTCTGCCTTGGTTATCAAAGTTAACAGGGGTAAACGGCGTGCCCGCAAGCTGTTGCGGTTGGTTTCTGCGTGCATATTCTTTGTCAAAGGTTTCAAGAATTGCATATCCCAAAGAATCATGCAAGGCAAGGTAGGGCAGCCCGTTGCGGGATGCAAAGATAAGGTATGCGTCAACTGCGTTCGGGTCGTCTGTTTTAAAGCTCTGGATCAGGTCGCGTTGGTGAGGATTAATGAGCGCGCGAAACTTTTCATCAAGGGTAATAAAATGAAGGCTGCCAGAATAGGGCGCGTGGATTTCGCGTGGAGTGGTGAGTTCTTCAAGAGGAGTTGCATCGTCGTCCGCGAGCGAGTCTTTATCAAATGCCATGAGGTCAGTTCCCAAAATCGAGTATTTAAATCTATCGTTCACAACCACTTAAAAGTAACGAATCATGAACTGTTCTTGGGCAAGGGTGCGCTTGGGTTTTCTTCGGGCGCAAAGACGAGTTTGAGGACTTGTTTGGTCGAATCAGGTGTGGCAAAGGGGATATAGTCACGGAAGTCCTCGCGGGGTTGTCCGTTGACGTACATCTTCAAAACTCCTGGTTTGCCATCGCAAAGGTCTCCATTCGTGTAGTTCATGATTTTGTTATAGTCAAAGGGAATTTCGATGCTCTCAAAGAATTTGCCAAGGGCGATGTCTTCTTTTTTGGCGATGATTCCTTCGATGTGAATCGTGTTGTCGTCGTGAGTGTGCATGAGGTAGGTTCCAATGAATGGTTCTCCGTGCGCGATTTGGTTGGGTTTTGCGCGCGGAAGGTCTTGGTGGACACCGCATAGTTCAAGGTCGACAAGGACGTGCCAGTGGATGTCACGATCGGTGTACATTTTGGGGCGGTGGTTGATGAAGTAAAAGACAAGGACTGCGAAGAGGACGAACGTGCAAAGGACTGCGATGAGTGAGATGAGGTCTTTTTTGCGCGTGCGTTCTTCTTTTTTTTCTTGTTTTTTGTGAAAGGATTCTTCGCGTTCCTTGCGCAGTTGTTCGCGCCGTTCATGGCTGGTTGTGTCGTCACTCATGTTTTTTCTCTCGTGTTGATTTAATGGCGTACCAAATAAATTGTCCGATGATGACCAATCCAAATGCCGCATAGATGATTTGGAACGGGAGTAAAGCGTCTTTGTAGCGGGCTAAATAAAAGCTTATCGCATACGAGAACCAAACTCCTGCGAAAAAGCAGTAGGTGAAGAGGTGTTTTCTAAACGTGCGAAGAGAGAGTGTAAAGCCGATGAGTGCAAGTGTCCATTTGATCCATAAGTATTTGATGACTTGGTTAAAGTTGGGGATGGGGCGTTGGTACCAGTATTGGTTGGGGAAGAACCAGTAGGTAAATGAAAATGCAGTGATTTTTTTGATGAACCATCCAGGGTTCGAAAGGACGTAGTTGATTGCGTATTTTTTGTGGCAGGCGTAATTTGCAAGCACAAGGCGATCTCCGGTGCTGTTTGCAATCAAATCAGCGCAGCGTTCGCCATTGATGAGAACGTCATCAAGGACATGACTCATTTCTGGTGGGTAGTCGCTCGTGAAAGCGATTTGCGCGTAGGGGTTGTTGCCGATGAAGAGGTTGGTTGCAGGGTTGGTTGCAGTGATGATGAATGCGCCTGAGCGGTGGTAGTTGTGAAGGCCCCAAGGGAGGATAAAGAGGAATGAGAAGAGTAAGAGGAGCGCGCAGGTAGTGAGGTGTGTTTTGAGGTTTTTGAAGTGGTGGTAGAAGAGGATGCCAACGGCTGCTGCGAGGATGAGGCCAAGGAACCAGGATTTGACGAGGCTTCCAAGGGCGATGAAAAATCCCATGAGTATGATTCTGCTAATGCGTGATTCGTTGTGCAAAAGCATGCGAAAATAAAGATAAGAAAAGAAGACGATGCAGGGGAGCAAAAGTTGTTCTCCCCAGTAATGAACGGAGTAAAAGGACCAGAAGGGGTCAAAGAGTGAAACGATGAAGGAAACAAGTGCGACGTGTTCGTCAAAAATTGTGCGGGCAAGTTTGTAGAGGAAGATGCTTGCGATGAGTGAGAGAATGATTTGGATGGTGCGAATGGCAGAGTCGTCAAGTCCGATTTTGTAGAATGTGTAAAGGAAGAGTGTTTGTCCGGGGTTGAAATAATAGCCAATGGTTCCTTTTCCTGTTGCTGCCGCTTGGGCATCAAGCATGTAGGAATGGGCGTCACTTCCTGGAAATTCGTCGTTTGCGGCAGTCGTAATTGTTTCGTATCGCTGCGTGAATGCGAGGACGAGAAGAATAAAGCAGAGTGCGAAGGTGATGCGGTGTGTGGTAATCCACTGGATGGAGTCATCTCGCGCGCGTGCAAAAACCATGGCTTGGGAAGCGCCCTGTAGATTTAAATAGTTTATGATTCCCTTAAGAGTGCAATGGCAGGCAAGCTCTTAGGTCTCATTAAATTGATGCGTGTTGAGCAGTGGTATAAGAACGCAATGATGTTTGTTCCGCTCGTGTTCTCGATGCATTTGCTCGATGCGGGTGTTGGGCTTGCAGCGATTAAGGGTTTTGCTGCGCTCTGCCTGGTATCATCGGCGTCATATGCGATTAATGACATTATTGATGTGGAAAAGGATAGAGCGCATCCGGAAAAGCGTAAGCGTCCGGTGGCTTCAGGAACGATCGGTATTCCGCTCGCGCTGGTTCTTGCAGTGGTGTTTATTGCAGCAAGCGTGTTTTTGGGTTTAAAGGTATCCAGGATGTTCACGTTCTTTGTGGGCGTGCTTTTTGTGTCGACGATGGTGTACTCGTTCTTTTTGAAGAATTTGATTTATGCGGACGTAATTACAATTGCAACGAATTTTGTGATTCGCACGGTGAGTGGCGCGTATGTGATGCAAACGGGTCTTGTGCCGTTTGTGGAGATTTCTCCGTGGCTGATTTTGTGCCCGTTCTTTTTGGCGATGTTTTTGGTTTCAGGGAAGCGCTATGGTGATTTGGTCGTAATGGAGCGTCCGGAGTTGCATAAGAAAGTGCTTAAGGATTATACGAAAGAGAGCGCGCTTGCGCTTGTGGATGCATCAATGACGCTTCTGCTCATGGTGTATTCGTTGTATACGTATTATAATGAGCGCAAGGCGATGATGATTACGATTCCGCTGGCGATGTTTATTATTTTGCGGTATCGGTTTTTGATGGTGAAGGAGCCAAGGATTGCGCGGCACCCGCATGAAGCGTATAAGGATCGTCAGTTGTTTGTGGGAGTGTTGATGTTTTGTGTTTTGGTCGCGGTGATTTTGTTTTTTGACCAATCGATTGCCGCTTTTTTCCAGTTGAGTTTGCGTTAGCGTTTCTTGCGCAGTTGGAAAAAGATAAAGAGTATGACCGCGAGTGCGAAAAGTGCTGCTGCGGTGTTTGCGAACGTGTTTGTAAAAAGAGTTGAGTGGATGGTTGCGTTGTTTGCTTTGACATAAAGTTCCATGGTCCAGGGAAGGTAGTTTGGGATTTTTTCCATGAAGATTTCTGTTCCGCGGTCAAAGAACATGACAAGGCCAAGGCTGATGAGGATGGTGCCTGCGATGATGCCGTAGAGGTGGGTGTAAATTTTTTTGCCGAAGAGGGAAAACGTGACGTGTGTGCTGGTGAAATATTTCGATAGGTCGAGTTTGTCTGAAAAGTATGAAACAATGAGGAGGGGTAAAGCGACTCCCAGGGAATAAAACATGAGGAGAATAGCGCCTTTGGCAAGGCTTGCAGTTCCTGCTGCAAGGACGAGGATGCCGCCAAGGATGGGTCCGATGCACGGCGTCCAGCCGATGGCAAAGAAGAGTCCAAGGAAAAATGTGGTGATGCCGTTGTTGGGTTTGTGTTTGATGTGAAAGGTAAAGACGAAGAATCCTTTGTTCAAAATAAGGAGGATTCCAAAGAGGATGAGGATGAGTCCTGAGATCATGGCGAAAGTTTCTTTGTAAATGTTGAAGAAGTCGCCGACGGCTGCTGCGATGACGCCAAACGTGACAAAGCCAAGGGTCATGCCAAGGGAGAATAGTGTTGTCATGAAGAGTGCGCGTTTGCGTTCTTTGAAGAGATAGGAGAAGAATGTGGGGATGAGGACAAAGCCGCAAGGTGAGGTGAAGCTTAAGATTCCTCCAAGGAATGCGATGAGGAAGGTGATTGAGAGGGCGAGTTGTTGTTGGGACTCGATGACTTTTTGAGCGCCGATAGGGAGGGTGAGCGCATGAACAGAAAGGGCGCAGAGGAGAATGAAAAGAGGCAAATAAATAACGGTTTTTTTGTTCATGATGCACCTTAGACTGTGAGGTCTCCAGGTTCTGGGCTTGGGTTTGTGGAGACGTCTCCTTGGGCGATGGCTTGGTCGTATTCTTCTTGGCTGCAGTAGTGTTCGTGTTTGTTTGGCGAGCAGCCAAGGCACGCACGTCCAGGAGCGCTCGTTTGTGTTTGGTGGGGCGCGCTATTCCAGGTTCCACCGTGTTCAAGGCAAATTTCACGAAAGGTGTTTTGTTCTTGGGTGGGAGTTGAAGGGCTGCATGCTGCAAGGATGAGGAGTAGGAGGGCAAGGAGGATGAATGCGGGAAATTTCATGGTGCTTTTGAAGGGAGGGCGATATTTAAGGGTTGTGCATTTGCTTTACAACGTTCGTAAAATATTTAAAGCGCGCAACATTCAAAGAATGTATGAAAGAAAAGGTTACTGATTTTGAATCGCTCCTAAGCCCGCTTGAGCGCGATGTACTCTGCGTGCTTTGGCCAAATAGGCAGCTGCGCGTGCGCGAGATTCATGGGAAGTTAAAGCGCAAGGTGGCCGTAAGTTCTGTTGCCGTGATTTGTGATCGGTTGCATGATAAGGGGATTGTTGCGCGTAAGATGGAGACGGCGCGTGGCGGCGTGCGTTACGTGTATTATCCCGCGCAAGATGAGCAGACGTTCGAGCGTACAGTGATTGAAAAAACGGTGAATAAGTTGATCGATGCGTTTGGGCAGACGGCGGTTTCGTATTTTAATGATCGGTTTATGAAGAGGTAAAACGATGGCAGTGTTACAAAATGCAGGTGCGTTTATTATCGATCCTGCGCGAATGTTGGTGATTGTTGCATCCATTCTTGTATCGGTAGGCTTCCTGATGGCGTGGAAAAAGTATGACAAGCCGTGGTTAGTTTATGCACATTTAGTGTTTGTGCTTTCGCCATTGTTTTCCGTTCTTTTATCAGTGAATTGTTCGCTGGGTATGGTGCAGGGGTTGATGGCGTGGTGTAGTCTTGCGTTGGCAAAGGCGGTGCTGTTCGTCTTGCCGCCGATGATGGCGCTTTCGTTCGTTGCAGGGACCGTGGTCATTCCAAAACTTTATCGCAGGTCTGCCAAGAGGTTTGTTTCTTCGATATTCTCAAGGGTGTGCAAAAAGACAGGGGTTGCCGCAGAGTTGTTCATTATTGACAGTGCGAGGTTGGTCGCGTATGCAACGGGTAAGTCCGTGTTCATTTCTGTTGGCATGTTTGAGCAGCTTTCAAGCAAAGAGTTAGAGGCGGTGTTTTTGCACGAGTTGTATCACGTGTGTGCGCGCTCGTCCTGGAATAAGTTCAGCGGTGCGTTTGTGCGGATGTTTTCACCTGTTGCGTGGTTTGCGAAGGGAAATGTGGACGTTGAAGAGCAAAAAGCAGATGCGTTTGCAGCGCAGGTGCAAGGAACTGCGCGTTTTGTGAAGGGTGCGCAAGAGAAGATGAGGAGAGAATGATGTGTTGGGTGGACGGGAGAATGCAAACCGTCTTTGAAATCTATTGTTCAAAAACGCCTTTTGGTAAGTAGTTTGGAAGTAGTTCTTCATAAAATAGCGAAATATCTTTGATCCTAATCCGTTCAGGATACTGCGTTCTGAAATCCATCATGAAATCTCGCAGTTCGCCAGGGTTTTTGACAAAAACGCCAAACTCGATGTCCCAATGAGAAATGGGCTCGTAGATGAAAGATACTGATTTGTGATTTTTTAAGTATGTCATTATTTCTCTTTCGCCATCAGCATTTACATTTTCTAAATTTATTTGTACGTTGTAATGCTCAAATCCTAGTTGTGCGAGATTTGGAAAAATGGAGAATTTTTTGATAACATTATTTGCTTTCAATCTTCTTATCCGTTTACTGATCGCCTCTGGTGTAAGGCCAATTGAGTGTGATAGCTTCACGTAATCTATTCGAGCATTATTCCTTAACTCCTTTAAAATCGATAAGTCTACTTCATCAAGTACTGCCGACGTTTTCTTTTCTTTTTCAATAGGGTCCTCTTCTCCAAAGAATTTGGAGTGAAAGTAGCGATATCTTTCCAGCGTCACAAGTTCATACTGTCCAAAAAACTTAAGCAAGTCATTTTTCAATTGATTCATTAGTTGGCTCAAATGCTGCACATTTCTGGAATGTATGTCGAAGATCACACTCCATTTGCCGGTGGACGTGACGAGCCAACTCACAAATGGGTTGTTCTCAAGAATATGAAGAATTTCTTTTTCCTTATGTTTCGTTGCATTTTTAAGCTCCAAATAGACGACGTGTTTGGTGTAGCCCAGCGCCGCAAGGTCAATTTCAGTAAAAAATGATTGTATGACTCCTGTCTTCACCAGTCTTTTAATTCTATAATTCGCCACTTCGCGCGAAACGCCTGTCTTTGTTGCTAATTTTGTGAGCGGAATTCTGCTATCGTGTGAAAGCAATGACAATATCTTCCAATCTTTTTTATCAAGCATAATTTCTACAATAACGAACTTTTGCTATATAAATACTTCGCTAAAGTAAATTATTTATGAAGAAGTTTTATATTAACCAATATTGTTGCTACTTATGATGAGTTAATGACGATGACAACGAAGCAAAACGAAGTTATCAGAACAGGATTAGGAGATTTTAGTAAAGAAAGGTTTAACGCGCTTATCAATGTCAGGCAGTTAGGACTCGACGGTTTGAGGGAAGCGCTAAAATTTCGAGGATATACCGAAGTAACAACAGCATCGTTAGTAAACATTGCAGGGTCTTGCGAGAATCCTCAAGCGTCATTTAAATTGAACTATTACAAGAGAGAAGCGCACTTATCGCAGAGTGCACAAATTCAGCTTGAAGCTCTCGTGATAAGGTTAAAACGAGGGGTTTTCACCGTGAACAATAGTTTCAGGGAAGAATCTTACGATGATCCAGACGCGCAAGGACGACGATTATCGGAATTCACTCTTGTTGAACCAGAAAAGCCACTTGAAGGCGTTTCTCCTGATAAAGCGCTTGACAAGATTATTGATGAACAATCAGAGGTTATCAAGTATGCTACTCAAAAAGTGCTCGAACAAGGAACTCGAGATCTCGTACTATTGGGAAGCGATATTGATTACCTGAGGCGCGTTATTCCGCAAACATTTCCAAGAATAACGTACGACGAAGCATTAGAAATACTGAACAAAGAAGGCGAAAAATACAAGTTTGGGACCGATCTAGGAATTTCAGAGGAAAGAAAAATCTTGAAGCATTTTAGCAACGTACCTACTTTTGTTAGTCATTATCCGGCATCAATCAAATTCTTCAACATGAAACGAACACCCGATGGAAAACGCGTTCATAGTGTTGATCTTCTCATGCCAAAATTAGGAGAAACAATCGGGGGAGCAGTAAGAGAGGAAAACGGAGACGTCATTAAGAAACAATTACGAGAATCAAAATTAGGAAAATTCTTGCAAGATCCCATAAGTCCGTTCACGGAATATTTTAATCTCTTCGAGCAAGAAACGCCACTTCCACGAGGAGGATACGGAATAGGATTTGAACGATACGTGGGATTCTTATTGCAGTCTAACGACATCTTAGATACGATCGCGTATAGAACCCTTCGGCCACAGTAGGCTCGGCTTTTCGCAAGGGTAGTTTTAAATAGGATTATGGGACTCTGACGTGGCATGAACGACGAGATTAAGCTTCTTGTGAAAAAGTACGCGCTTGATAATGCGCGTAAGTTTAATGGTGTTCCGAATATGGGCGCGGTGATTGGGAAAATCATCGGCGAGCGCCCGGAACTAAAAGCGGAATTGAAAAGTTTGACTCCTGAGATCAAAAAGATTTGTGATGAAGTGCGGCTCTTGCCGGTTGAAAAGCAAGTTGAAGAGTTGCAAAAGATCGCGCCACAGTTGCTAATCGAAGTGAAGATTGTCGAAGAGAAAAAGCTTAAACCGCTTGATGGCATCGAAAAAGGCAAGCTCGTCATGCGTCTTGCGCCAAGCCCAAGTGGTCCTTTGCAGATTGGGAATGCGATCGTGGGTGCGTTGAATAGTTTGTATTGTAAGGAATTCGGGGGCAAGTTGATTTTGCGAATTGAGGATACGGATGTGCAAAAGATTTACCCGCCGGCATACAAGTTGATCGAGGAAGATACGAATTGGTTTACGGAAAACGGCGTGCATCAGCTCGTGATTCAAAGTGATCGGATGGAGACGTATTATGATTATGCGGAGAAGGTGATCGCGCAGGGCAAAGCGTATGTGTGTACGTGTAATGCGGATTCCTGGCGGGTGCTTTCGCAGAAGATGAAGGCGTGTCCGTGCAGAGAGTTAGGAGTCAAGGATCAGCTTGCGCGTTGGGATAAGATGTTTGTGGAGTTTGAGCCCGGGCAGGCAGTGGTTCGGATTAAGACGGATTTGAATGATCCGAATCCTGCGATGCGTGATTGGCCTGCTTTGCGGATTAATCATAGTGTGCACCCGCGTCAGGCGACGAAGTATAAGGTGTGGCCGCTCATGAATTTTGCCGTGTTCGTGGACGATCACGAGCTGGGTGTGACGCATACGATTCGGGGCAAGGATCATTTTGATAATGCGCGTAGGCAAAAGCATTTGTATGATTTTTTCAAGTTCAAGGAGCCAAAGCATGCCTGGATCGGCCGCATTAACATCGAGGGTTTGGAAGTAAGCAAGACGAAGACGAAGAAGGCGATCGAGGAGGGAAAGTTTGATGATTGGGATGATATTCGGCTTCCGTTTTTGGGTGCGCTGAAAAGGCGCGGGTTCATGCCTGGTTCGATCATGAAGTTCGCGTTTGATATGGGTATTGGGCTGAATGATAAAACTGTTCCAGCGGATGATTTTTTCAAGAGTTTGGAGGCGCACAATCGGGATATTATCGACCCGGTTGCGAATCGGTATTTTTTTGTTGCAAATCCGGTCAAAGTGACAGTAAAGAACGCTCCGAATCAGACGGTGAGTATTCGTAAGCATCCTGATTTTCCCGATCGCGGCATGCGAACGTTCCAAACAGGGACTGATTTTTTCGTTCCAAAGGATGATTTGGGAAAAGTGAGAGCAAAAAAGCTGTATCGGTTGATGGATTGTCTCAATTTCAAAAAAGAAGCAAAGGATTACGTGTTTGATAGTGTTGAATATGATAAATATCACAAAGACGGTGATGGAACAATGCACTGGCTTCCTGTAAGTGCAGAGCTTGTTGATGTGGAAGTGCTCATGCCTGATAAGAAGTTACTGGTTGGCAAGGGCGAGCCGTCAATGCGTGATTTGAAAGTGAACGATATCGTGCAGCTTGAACGTTTTGGTTTTTGCCGCCTTGACAGAATTGACAAGAATAAGTATTCGTTCTGGTTCGCGCACAAGTAATTAGCGTAGTGCGTGCGTGTTTTCTTTTAAGTGTTCGATGCGTTTTGCGAAGTGCAGAAGTTGTGCCGCGTTGTATTTTTTGGTTTTTTTGGCCGCGTGGTAGAGTTTGGTTAAGCGGTTGATGTCGTGTTTGAGGTGGGCGAGTTTTTCGCGTTTGGTCATGAATGCTTTGGTAATTTTGTGTTCGAGGTGTTCGATGCGTTTTTTGCGCGCATCTTCGGTCGTGAGGTAGCGTGAGAGTTTGTTATCGAGTGTGCTGATTTTGTGGGTGAATGTGTGGTGGACGAGTTCTTCGCCTTTTTGGTGGGCGAGGATTTTGTTTTCTTTGTCAAGGGCGCAGATGATGTGTCCGTGTAAGTCGCCAACATGGCGAATGATTTTATCAGTATCGAGTTTTTTCATTTGGCGAACTGAGAGTTCTACTTTGCGTCGGATGACGTTGCGTTTTTCTTCGCGAAGCGATGCGCGTGCTAAATAGTAGAGATAAAGGGCGCTTTTCGTGCGGTCAACGAGTTGGTCGTTTAATGATAAGATGCTCATAAGCCGAAGGGTTTTCGTTTCGGAAGTGGCGGGAGTGGGGCCGATGGAAGCGGTGGCGCGTTTGCAAGCGGGGGCATTTGCCGTTGCGGTGGCATCATGGGCATTCCTGGCATTGGTCCGCGTGGGAACGGGATGTTTGGTTCTTGCATGCCAATGGGTTTGATTTCGGATTCTCTTCCTTCTTTGACCATGTCTGCAAGGGCAAGAATGCCTGATGCGATTTCGGAGTTTTGCTCGAGTATTTTGTTCATCTTTTCAAGAAGCGGTTTCATTTTTTCGATGAATGAGAGTCCTCCTTCTTCGACGCGCATTTCGTGTGCGGCGTCGCCAAAGATGGTGAGAAGTTTGTCAAGTTTTGTATTCAGCTCAAGGAGTGATACGTGTAATTTCTTGCTTGGGGCGATCTCGAATTCTTTGAGTTTGGAGAGTTCTTCTTTGAGTTCTTCGATTTCTTTGTGGGGAAGGAGTTCGTATTCGTCTGAATCAGACTGTGGTTCTGCCATGTGATATCACCTTTTTCTAGGAACTATATAAAGAAGTGGATATATAAAGATTTCTATCGAGAAAAAGAAGAGGGGAAAAAGAAAAAATTAAGGCGGGCAAACGCCGGGGCCTGCCGTGTTTGGCGGCATGGGTCTTGCGCAGAATGTTCTAAAGTCAGGGCCTGGCGAACTTACGCAGTTGCTAATGACGTTATTAACAACTGCAAGGCGGCCGTTTTCGTATTCAAGGAATGGTTGTGAGATGGGGCATCGGGTGCCGATGCTTTCTGCGCGAAGGAAGCATCTTCCAGTGCAGGGTCGGGCGTTCGCAGGCGGTGCTGCGGGCGCAGGCGTTGTGCATGCGTATTTTGCGGCAGGGTTGTTGCATGGTGGGCAAACGCAGGCGTTGGTGTTGCGATCGCTTTTTTCGCACCGGCTGCCGTCTGCGCGGGTTGCGCAATTTCCAAGACCGGGCGGCGTTCGCACTCCCGTGCATCTGCCGTTTCGGTAGATGAATCCTCCTTGGTTGCACGGGTTGTTTGCTTCTGCTCCTTGGCAGGGTCTTACTCGTCCAAGGAATGGTGCAGGACAGGTTCGTGGCTGTTGGGGGATGGTTGTGAGTGGTGGTGTGATGGTTGGTTGTTGTATTTGTGGTATGAATGGCTGTTGTGGTTTGAATGGATTGATCGGCCGTTGTGGCGGTATTTGGGGTGGGGGGACGATCGGGGCGGCTCCGGGCATGCAAACGCACGCAGGGTTATTCGAACCGATGCACGCAAGACGGTTCGGACCGGTAATTGTTCCGCAAGAGGTGGGAGCACTGGTCGCACCTTGCTGAAGCGCACCGTTGGCATAGACACAGGTTCTGCCATTGACAATATTAGAACATGTTCCTTGGTTTGCACAAACGCCGATGCCAAAGGGGCAAGGTGGTTGTTGTGGGGCAAAAGGTTGAGGAGCAGGTGGAATGTAAACAGGTACGGGCGGGATGTAAACAGGTGCGGGTGTTGGTCTTTGAACCACGGGAGGAGGGACGTAAGCAGGTATTGGTGCTGGAGCGCTTTGCGTAGCTGATGGGCAAACGCATGCAGGATTGTTCGAGCCGATGCACGGGATGCGATTGGGGCCGGTGATTGTTCCGCAAGAGGTGGGAGCGCTCGTTACTCCTTGTTGCAAGGCGCCGTTTGCGTAGACGCAGGTTCGTCCATTGACGATGTTAGAACACGTTCCTTGATTCGCGCAAATGCCAATGCCAAAAGGACACGTTTGGGCGAATTGTGCTCCGGTAAGTGCGTTGTGTGCGGGTCCTGAACCGACGTATTTCCAAAGGCTGAGCGCAGAGACGTTTGCTGCGCTAAGTGCAAGAAGCAATATGATAAGGATTGTTTTTGAGAACGATTTCATGAAATCACCTCTTAATAAAGAAGTGCTTTGTTGATGAGTTATATTAATTTAACGAAAGAAGAAGGGAAGAAAAAATCAGAATTCCATCCCATGTCCGCCCATGCCGGGCATTCCGCCCATGCCGGGGGGCATTTGGGGTTGTCCTTTGCTTGATCCGCCGGCGATCACATCATCGATGCGTAGGATCATTTGCGCGACTTCTGATGCAGAGCTGAGCGCCTGTGTCTTAATCTTGAGTGGTTCGATGACTCCTGCGGCCCAGCTGTCGACGACTTTGCCTTTGAAGACGTCGATTCCTGCCCATTTTTGTTTCTTATCATGTGCCGCCTTCAACTCAACAAGAATGTTTATCGGGTCGATTCCTGCGTTTTCTGCTAAAGTGCGCGGGATGATTTCAAGTGCTTCTGCAAAGGCCATGACGGCGAGTTGTTCTCTGCCAGAGAGACTGTCTGAGAATTTGCGTAGTTCTTTGGCGACTTCGATTTCAGGGGCTCCGGCTCCCGCGACGACTTTGCCGCTTTTGAGCGCGGATGCGACGTCTCCGATTGCGTCCGTGAGGGCTCTGCGTGCTTCGTCGACGACGTGTTCGGTTCCTCCGCGGACTAAGATAGTGACGGCTTTTGGGTTTTTGCAGCCGGTGACAAAGGTCATTTCTTCGTTGCCGATTTTGCGTTCTTCAACGATTCCTGCAGCGCCAAGGTCTTTGCTGTTTAAGTCTTTAAGCGAGCTCACAATGCGTGCGCCGGTTGCTCGTGCGAGTGCTTCCATGTCGCTTTTTTTGACGCGTCGTGCTGCGTAGATTGCTTTTTTGGCAAGGAAGTGTTGTGCGAGGTCGTCGATTCCTTTTTGGCAAAAGACGACGTTTGCTCCGCTTGCGGCGATTTTGTCGACCATGTCGATGAGCATTTTTTCTTCTTGGTTGAGGAATGCTTGCATTTGCATGGGGTCAGTTATCTCAATTTTGGCGTCAATCTCCGTATCCTTGATTTCGATTGCGCAGTCGATGAGTGCGATTTTGGGTGTTTTGACGAGTTTTGGCATTCCTGCGTGGACTGCTTCTTTTTCGAGGACGATTCCTTCGATGAGTTCGGTGTCTTCGACGGATCCGCCGGTTCGTTTTTCGAGTTTGATATTTTCTTTGTCGAAGTGGATGTGCAGTCCGTCGTGTTCGATGACGCGTTTGACTGCTTTGACTGCCATGTCGGAGAGTTTTTCTTTGGCGCTTTCTGCTCCCTTGCCCGTGAGGGCAGTTCCTGCGATTTTGCGCAAGGTGGAGTCGTCTTTTTCGTTGATGGATTCTGCGATGTGGTTGAGGACTTCTTGTGCTTTTTCTTCGGCAAGGCGGTATCCTCGTGCGATGACGGTGGGGTGGACGTTTTGGTCAAGGAGTTCTTCTGCGCGGCGTAAGAGTTCTCCTGCGATGACAACTGCGGTGGTTGTTCCGTCGCCAACTTCCGCTTCTTGGGTTTTGGCGACTTCGACGATCATTTTTGCCGCGGGGTGTTCGACGTTCATTTCTTCTAAGATGGTGACGCCGTCGTTGGTGATGGTGATTCCGCCCATGGAGTCGACGATCATTTTGTCCATGCCTTTGGGGCCAAGGGTTGTGCGTACGGTTTCTGCGACGAGTTTTGCAGCCATGATGTTGTTGCGCTGCGCGTTGCGTCCGGTTGTTCGTTGTGTGCCTTCCGGCAAGATAAAGATTGGTTGTATGTCTTTTGCCATGATAATCCCCCAATGTGTGTTGTTCTAAAGAATTTGTGTTAGGGGGCTGTTTAAAAAGATTGTGGATTTGGAGAGGGGGAAGCGTGAGTGTCTTTGAGGAGGACGCCAAACTCTGCGATGTAGAGTCGAAGGAGGGTGTTTTGGGCGGTTTGTTTGTCTGCAGTGACGGTGATTTTGTGGATGCCGCGATCGTATCCGTTGTAGCGTGCACGGTATTGGATGGTGTCTCCAAGGCAGAGCGCATTGATTGCGGGGGTGAATGTGAAGTCGCAGCTGCGGTAGAATGCTTGTTTTTCTTCGCACGGGGTGTTGTCGTCGCAGTCTGCAAATCCGGTTTTGGACATAATTGCTGCTCTGCGGGCGTAGAGGAGTTGACTTGCTCGTCCGATAGCTTGGATGCGGATGTCTGGTCGTGGTGAGTTCAAGACGACCGCCGCGAGTGTTGCGGGGCGTTCGTCAAGGACGTGATGCCAGGGTTTTCCGTTGAGTTGTTCAGAGGAGACGATAAGGGAATGTGCGGGTGCGTAGGCGAAGGTTCCTGTGGCGATTGGTTTTTCTTTGCCGTTTTCGTAGATGTTGTATCTGAGTTTGAGGATTTCTGGTTTGTCAAGGTCATAGGTGGGGTCAAGGAGCGATATGTTGATGCGCGTTCTGTTGTGGCGGTCGGCGACGAGGAATGTTTTGAAG
>Ga0334722_10002003_pt1 | contig 23791 bp, 18 predicted proteins | sample C3_bottom_MG_FD_207210 | JGI IMG/M metagenome (GOLD analysis project Ga0334722, IMG submission 207210) | Sediment microbial communities from Yellowstone Lake, YNP, Wyoming, USA - C3_bottom | ecosystem: Environmental > Aquatic > Freshwater > Lake > Sediment | place: USA: Wyoming | collected... | reverse complement strand
TGCACTCAATAGAATGACAGAACTTGGGATGCCAAAAAGTTACAAGGTTGTCGGCTGAAATCAGGCGGCAGCTAAGAGGCTATCCCGCTCGAAGGGAATTGCGCAACAAAGCCGATCCTCGGCTAAAACCGGTAATAAATATTTTTCTAGCATCTTGAAGCATTTCCAAACTTAAAATATTAAACTTAAGCTCTCTTGAAAACCGTCTTATAAAATCAGTGCTGTAGTTTGGATCATTTTTGCTTTTGTAGACAGATTTTAAATCATCTTTTTTCCCGAATGTGGTCGAATAAGCCGGGACTATATTTGCTTTGCCCCCATATGTCTTTAGGAGGGTTCGGGCACCCGCTAGATTATCTTTGAGGGTATTTTGAATGCCATTTACATAGTAGTGAATAGCATATTTTGGATCTGGGTTTAGCGACGGCATGATTCGAGAGCCGCCCGCGTTTCGATAATCGAACTGATACAGAGAGTGGCAGATAGTAGGAGGATATGTGAGGGGTAAGCTTCCTAATTTGGTGTCTGGGATTGCCAGAAGTCCATAAACAGGTGACAGAATGGAAGAGACGATTACTGGGCAATGCCGATCTTATCTTCGAGAAAAGGCCTAGAGAAGAAGAGCTAAATAACAAGAAGGAAGAAGATCTCCTGAAGAAAATAGGCCAACTGAGCATGGAAGTTGACTGGCTTAAAAAAAATTAGAGGAACAACAGGACTAGATAGAAGGCAGCTAATAGATCTCGGCAATAAATATATTCCAGTGAAGCGGCAATGTGAGCTTATTTCCTTGCCGAGACAGAGTATAATTTGGGGCTAATGAAGGCAATTGATGAAATTTATACCGAGTCCCCTTTTTACGGGAGCCGGAAAATAACGGAAACATTGAAGCAACAAGGGCATACAGTGAACAGGAAGCGTATTCAAAGGTTGATGAATACGATGGGCTTAGAAGTAATTTATCCTAAGCCGAATTTCAGTAAGCCTGATATGAGTCACCGGAAATATCCTTATCTTTTGAAGGATCTGAAAATAGAGGGCACTGACCACGTTTTGATTAACAGATTTCACGAATTATTCCACTTAAATATCTTAACGCTGCTAATTATATCATTAGTGGGCGACTGTTTTTTTTCAGTAATTTCGTCTCCACCCCATTCTTTTGACATTAAGTGGGTGTGATCCTGTTTTTCTATTTTTATAAGAAATTCTAATTTGTTTTTTAATAAATTCAACCCATTTACATCGCCATGTATTTCTAGTGTTTGATTTTCCTTATCCCATTCAAATGTTAATAAATGAGAATTTTTATTCAAATTCATATAGCTGATCTCCAAGAGGTAATCTTTTCTTTTCAATTCCTTTCACATGATTCTTATAATATACATCAACATGAGGCATTTCTTTTATATTGCCTCTGTAGACTTTTCCTGCATAATCCAGATAGTAGCGTCTTCCAGTTCTAGGATGAAAATACGAACCTTTTCCCTTTAGCGGGTCAGGCCCCAGGCTCCTAAATTCTTTACTCTTAAACATGTAATCAATTTTTTCGAATGTCCTTCCGCTGAAAGGGTTAGTTATATTTTTCTTCAATTGCTTTGATGTCGAAGCTTCGGGAAATTCGAAAATTGAGGAAGTTATAGCCTGCCCGCGTTGTGCCATAGCGATATTGTTCATTTTACCAAAGAAATTTCTACTCAACGGTAAGATTTTCTTTGTGGCAGAAAGCATCTCGCCGGGAGTTGGCACCTCGCATATCGTGCAGTGGGTATCAAACCAGCCACCTGTAGAGTAAGACCCAGCTAGATTCGTGCCGAATAACTTATCGATGAATACATGTCCATTTAGTCCTGGATTATCCCGGAAAGAAGGTCGTTTTGAGGAAAATGGAATCACCGGCAAAGATCGTGCGTATCTTGTAAATTCCAATACAACCGGGGAGGCCTCTTTCCAACAGTCATGGGCAATTTTTGAGAGCATACTATTCCCAATATTCGACTCTCTCTTGTCTTGAGACCATTGTCCATAATCGAGCAGCCCGTACTCATCCAAATGCGTCAGCGGATCATTGTGTATGTAGGCATACAAGTTCATCCCATCGGTAAAGCCGGCAGGATCCGGAGTAAGCCAACGGCCAAGTTCGGGGAGGTAATAGCGACGTCCAAAATTGATGAGTCCGGTCGTCTTATCACAGCGTTTGGAGCAAAAGCGCCAGGGATTGGGAGCTGAGCCTTGGATGCGCTCTTCTCCAAATGCGCTATAGCGATAGAAGGTAGGGATGGTGTTGTTAAGGGGGACAAGGACTGCGACATTGCCTTGCAGGTCATGGATAGGTGCGTAGGGAACCTGATCGAACTCGACGGCGATCGCAGCTCCTATTTCGGCGTGGGGAGCTAAGCCAAGGATCCGCAGTTCAGTAGAGTCCGGCCTGACAGATCCAATTTCATTTTGCCCATCGTAAAGAAAGTATTGGGTAGACGAGGTGTTGTTCTGCAGGGTTGTTTTGGCAAGGCAGCGATGAAGTGAGTCGTAGGAGAAGATTTGCGTTTGTGTTGGCGTTTCGATTTTAATCAGCCGATCGAGGGCATCGTACGTGTAGGTAGTATCACCTTGAGAGATAGGATTGCTGTTTAGATCGTATTGGAAGTGGGAAGAGAGCTGATTAAGGTCATTGACTTGGTAGGCAAGGGAGTCTTTTTGAAGGCGGTTGTTCAGTGAGTCGTAGATGTAAGCGTGGGCAAACGGACCCGTTTCCGAGGTGAGTTGGTACAAATCGTCGTAGGTGTAAGAGAGAAGGTCGTTTTGGATCTTCATCTCGCGGATATTGCCAGCGGGGTCGGATCGGGTGATTTCTTGTTGGAAATGAGGGCTTTGGAGTTTGGAGTGGCGAGAGAGAAGATCGGGAGTGTAGGAGATTATATCTCCATTGATGAGGGTAGATTGGAGGAGGTTGGAAGAAAGATCGTAGGCGTCGCAGGTGTGGGAATAGAGGACTTTCCCGCTTAAGGTTTTCCGCTCAACTTGTTTGAGATGGGCGGCATCGTAGCGATACTCGATGAGGCAATCAAAGCGAGGAATGCGGCACTCATCTCTTCGCCCCTGCTCATCGTAGTGATTCGAGATCGAGATACCGGAGGGAAAGCTCTCTGAAATGAGACGTCCGTAGGGATCGACAGTCCGGATGATGCCATCGGTCGTGAGTAAATGGCCGAGCCAATTGTAAGTCATGTGATGGGACACGGTTCCATCGGAGGAGGTGAGGGAGAGGAGGTGGCCAAGGTCATTGTACTCGTAAAAGAGAATGACTCCGTTTGGTTTTGTCACCGTCTTTAGTTCACCGCGGGGGTAGTAGGTGTAGGAGGTGGTTTTGATACCTGCCTCGGTGAGCGTGTCGAGATGGCCTCGGCTATTGTAATGCCAACGGGTTTCAACCTTGCGAGCTGCACTATCTGGCGAGAAAACAGTGTCGACTTGCAGAATGAGATGGCCATTGAGATCGTATTGTTTCTCCGAAAGGGCAAGAGTTTGAGCTTTTTTCTTTTCTATCTGTACAAGCCGTCCAAGCGCATCATAGGTCTCGATTGTTTGTAAACCCATTGGATCGGTGTGGGTTTTTTGCAGCACTTTTTGACCAAGTGAATTGAGAAAGGCATCGTTGTATTCAACTGTCTCTTGGTGTCCGAGAGCGTCGGTTTTGAGAGTAGGTCGATTTTGGGAGTCATAGACAAAGGTTTCTTTCGCCTCGAGCCCATTTACTGAGCGGAGGATCTCTTTTCGATTGCCAGCGTCGTCATAAGAGTAGGCGATTTTTAGGAGTAGCTCTCTTGAGTCAGACTCATTTCTCTCTTCGATGATCTGGTCGAGTAAATTGTATTTATAAATGAGGCAAAGGTCCCCTTTTTGGGTTTTTTGAACCCGCCCCATCGAGTCGTAGGAGTAGATGACAGTTTCTCCACCAAAGGTCTCGGAGCTTTTTCTTCCAGCTTTGTCGTAGGTGTAGATCGTCTCATTCTTTTCTGCGTCGATTTTTTTCTCTAGTTGGAGGCCCTTGTATGTATAGATCTCCACGATCACATTTCCGATCTTCTTTGAAGTAGTCCGTCCGAGATAGTCGTAGGTGTAGCTCGTGATCACACCATTGGGATCTGTGTGAGTTTTTAAAGAACCATCGAGGTTGTACCGATACTCTTCTATAGCTCCGTCTGGATGAAGGAGAGTGATGGGCTTGCCATAGGCATTGTAGGTCGTCTTGGTTTCATGTCCTTTTGCATCGATCCGGAGAATCTCATTGCTCGCGCTATCATAACCGTATTTTAAAACAGGAACGACAGATTGCTCGTTTTCTTGGATGACTGGGGGGAGCTCAGTTTGAATTTTCTGATTGAATGCATTGTACTGGTGTTTTGTTTCGTTACCCCGAAAATCTCGTTCTGTTTCGAGGTTATGTTTGGTGTCATAGTCGTAGGTAAAAACGCGAGAGATTCCATCAAATCCCTTTTCTTCTTTGCGAATGAGGCGGTTCGAGTGATCATAGGAAAATGTTGTTTCAATCCGGCCGCTAAAATCTTTGGAGTAAAATCGATTTCCTACCTCATCGTACTTATTTTCAGCCATTTGCCCGATGGGGTTGGTTTCAGTTGCTAACTGCCCCCTGTCATAGGTGAATTGGAGGATATATTGGAGCTTATTGTCTGAGTCATAGATCTCTTTTTGACCAATTTTGGCCCCGTCTTTGTACTTTAGGACAGTCTTTCGAAGGAGGATCTCATTTCCTCCGTCGAGATATTTATCTTCGATGATTTCCGGAAGGCCTAGATAGGGTCCTTCTTGGAAGGGATGGATCTTTTTGATCTGGATGGTTTGTCCATCGTCGATTGTCTCTCGAACGAGGATATGATCGTCATCATATGTGTAGGTGTGCCGAACCTTCACTTCGCCATGCTCTAAAAGTTCTTTCGCCTCGGGAAGATTCGTTTCCTTCCAGTAATGATAGCGGATCGAGAGGCCATGCGCTCCACTCTCTTCTTGTAGAAGATTTTTTCTCTCATCGACATAGGTGGAGGTTTTCGCAAAACATTCCACTCCGTTTTGAACGGGATCTCCATTTGGATCTACTTCAAGGGTGGGTCCTTGGCCTGAGAGATTTCCGAAAAATAGCTCCTCTTTGACATTTCCTTGCAGATCATATTTGTATTTACGCAAAAAAAGTGGCTTTCGGTCTTGATCGACCAACCATTTGGATTGGAGGAGAGTCCCATTCCAAACAAATGCTTCCGAACTTTCAAATTTGTCTGCCTCTCCAAACCGGTCGATGTGTGTGAGTCGGTATTTGTCATTCCAAAAATAGGAAGTTTTAAACCCTTTTGCATCTCGAACATCGGTCTGGTTTGTGCCGACATCATAGAAAAAAGATTGAGTGACGATTGGCTTTTCATCTTTCCCAATGGGAGATGAGAGAGTTTTGACTCGATGCAGAGGACCTTCTTCATAGGCGATCTGGAGCGTTCTTTTATTCGGGAGTGAGTAATGGGATAGCAGTGGACGTTGTTTTATTTCCCAATCAAAAAACTGCTTCGGCAGATCGGGTGCAGAGATCTGCTCGAGGAGAGGAACTTCCCGTTTTTTCACTTCCTTGCGCCGATAAACAAGAGATCGTCCATCGCTCCCCGATGATTTGACTTCCAAAGGAGGATGTTTTGGATCGTAGATAGGGAGGTCGATTGAAGCGAAGGTTTTTTTATGGTTTTTGCTGCTGGTGCGGATGCGCTTAACCCGATTGTGTGAATTCCACTCATAGTGAATGACGTGTCCATTTGGAAGCATTTCCGATATGAGCTTATAGTTATATTGGAGATAGAAATCATCTCCTCTATGAGGAGCCTTGGTTTTTTCTTGCCCCTGCAGATTTACATACCGCCGTTTTGTTCCATCGGCCGTAAAAAGGGTGAAACTTTTCCCTTTCTCATCGTCATTTGGATCGAATACGACAAACTGGTTTTGAAGGTTAGTTTGTCCCGAAATTTTTCCCGTTGATGTGTTGGTGATACCGGGAGATTCTTCTGTAAATGCTTTGACTCGGTAATAGAGAGCTTTTCGTTTTTTGGATCCGTCAAAAAACGAATCTCCGATCTCCGGAACAAATCCATTTTTCGGATCCGCTCTATAGAGAAACTGAGTTCCATTGGGTTCAGTGATGCAGACTGTATTGACTCCACACCAAAAAGAGGCATAGAGATGAGGATAATTGTCCGAGCCCACCCCTCTACTTAAGTAAGAGCGGCGAAGGGAGATCGGTTCAGCGCCTTCGACCAGATAATCTTCATCATAGGAGTAGAAGTCTCCCGTAATGGCGCTCACCCCATCGACAAATGAGGAGGGATCATTTTCAGTGACGGCCGTGATATGAGAATCGGCGAAAAGATTAGTAAGGAGAAAGAAAACGAGAAAAAAGTAGCTCATATCGGTCTCCGAAAAAGGGAGCTACATTAAAAAGTTATATTGATTCCTGCAAGAAAAATTTGACAGAAGGAGGCCCCTTTGCTTCGCGATTTACAAGCAAAGATTGCAGCTCGATCTTCAAAGCCGCCGAAGGCCCCTGGGCTGCGGAATCACAAAAAAGATCCGGGGGATCTTTTTTGTGCGGAGCAGTGGGCGGAGCACCCCGACTGTCTATGTGGTTAATCTGCTACTTAATCTGGTTTATTATATTTTGGTTTTTGTAGTATGAGGGGATGATTCAGTATGTTGATCGGAAGAGTGGGGTTCTTTGTACGGAGAAGGTGTATGGGGAGAAGACGCTCGAGCTGTTGTATGGAGATGGGTGGGCATCGAGGTTGTTTTCTCTGACGCTGCTTCCATTGATTGCGCATTTGCCTTTTTGTTCGCAGATGTATGGTTACGTGCAGAAGAGGGCGGGAAGTCGAGGGAAGATTGCACCGTTTATTCGAGAGTATGGGATCAATGAGTCGGAATTTGCGAAGAGACAATTTGATTCGTTCAACGATTTTTTCATTCGTAAATTAAGGCCGGAGTGTAGGCCGATTGAGAGGGATGAGGATCGACTGGCGATGCCAGCCGATGGTCGCTATTTGGTGTTTGAGAAATTCAATCGATTTTTTGTGAAGGGGCAGGAATTTTTTCTGTCCGATTTTTTGCAAGATTCAGCGATGGCTCGTAGGTATTCAGATGGGTCGATGATGATTGCAAGGCTTTGTCCAGTGGATTACCACCGTTTTCATTTTCCGTGTGAGGGGACCGCTTTGAGTGCGCGGCTGATTAAGGGGCCCTTGTATTCTGTGAATCCGATTGCGTTGAAGAGAAGGGTGAAGATTTTGTCGGAAAATAAACGGATGGTGACCGAGTTGGAGTCGGAGAGGTTTGGTCATATTTTGTATGTTGAGGTAGGCGCAACTTCGGTGGGTTCGATTCAGCAGACGTATGTGCCGGGTAGGGTTCGAAAGGGAGAGGAGAAAGGATATTTTGAGTTTGGCGGCTCTTGCATTGTGCTTTTGTTTGAGAAGGGACGAGTTCGATTTGATGAGGATTTGGTGCGCAATACGGAAAAGGGATTAGAGACGCTTTGCCGTTTTGGAGAGGGATTTGGTGGAGATTAGTTTTCCCAAAGTGATTGAATGGGTAAGGCCCAAAGATCTTCGCCTAGGGATTCGGTTTGGTGACCCAGATGGAGGATGATTCCCCGCTTGAATTTGCCTTTGGCTACTTTTTTTAGGTGTCGAAGACCCTTTAGGTCGTTTGTATGGAGCGATTTTGCACTTTTTACCTCGATGCCGATGATTGTTCCATCTGAGCGCTCAAGGACAAAATCTACTTCCAAATCCCCATCCCTAAAGTGATAGAGTTCGATTGGAATGGAGGACCAGCTTCTTTGCTTTTGCAATTCGGAGAAGACGAAGTTTTCAAGCAATTGACCTGCTAGGACTGGATCTTGCTTTAAGCGGCTTTCATCGATTTCTAATAGCTGAGCTTGCACTGCAGTGTCGCAGATTTGCAATTTAGGGGATTTGATTAGCCGTTTACCGAGATTTGTGTACCACGCCGGAAGTAAATGGATAAAATAGAGTGCTTCTAGGAGGCGAAGATATCGGTTCAGTGTCATATGAACCATACCCAAAGATCGGGATAAATCGGAAATATTTAGGAGAGTGCCGGATCTTGTCGCAAGGAGCCGAAATAGACGGGGGAATTCTTTTAAACCTTCAATGTTGGCAATATCCCGGACATCGCGTTCCATCATTGTTTGCAGGTAGGATCGGACCCAACGATTTACGTCTTGCAAATTTGAAAATGTTTGAACAGTTGGAAAGCCTCCGCGTAAGATCTTTTCGAAGAGGGAAGCTTGGGTTAATTGGGGGTATTTTCGAAGAGGCATTGTAGGACTGAAAATATAAGGGATAAAATCTTCGATTGTTCGATTCAGTTCTCCGACTGAGAAGGGAAATAGTGTGACGATTCCCATTCTTCCTGCCAAAGAATCTCCGAGTTTAGTGAGAAGGAGAGGATTGGCAGATCCAGTTAGGAGATATCTTCCTGGCTGCCGATGTTGGTCTACGTCCCGTTTGATGGAGAGAAAAAGTTCAGGCATCCGCTGCACTTCATCAATGATTGCTGGTTTTTGTAGCGAGGCAAGCCAGCCGGCGGGGTCGCGTCGCGCATTGGATAGGCTCATTTCGTCATCGAAAGTATAGTAAGTGAAGCCGTCTTGTGAAGCGATCCATTCAACTAGGGTGGTTTTTCCCGTCTGACGGGCCCCTGTGATCAAGGTCACAGGCATGATCTTCAGGTAGGCTTCGATTTCTTGTTGAATGTGTCTCTTGTACATATGTTGCATATTTTAACAGCAATTGTTAGGAATTGCAACATTTATAGTAATGGATTGTAAATCAGTTGGTTAGGATAGAGCAGAGCGGGCACTTGTTGGGGTGGTGGCCACGGGCGGGACAGTAGGCGCGGGCGAAGTGGATGATTTGGAGATGGAGTTTATTCCAGTGTTTTTTAGGAAAGAGTTGTTTGAGATCGCGCTCAGTTTGGGTGACTGAGGTGCCAGAGGAGAGGCCCCACCGTTTTGCGCAGCGGTGAATGTGAGTGTCGACGGGGAAGGCGGGTGTGTGGAAGGCCTGGGACATGATGACCGAGGCGCTTTTGTGACCGATGCCGGGAAGTTGTTCTAGTTTTTCAAAGGAAGGGGGCACGAGTCCTTTGTGCTCTTCGATGAGTTGTTTCGATAGTTTCCAAATAGCTTGAGATTTTGAGGGCGAGAGTCCGCAGGGGCGGATGATGGCTTGGATTTCTTTTGGCGTGAGCTGGACCATTTTTTTGGGTGTGTCGGCGAGTGCAAAGAGGTGGGGCGTGATTTGGTTGACGCGGGCGTCGGTGCAGCGGGCGGAGAGGAGAACGGCGATGAGGAGAGTGTAGGGATCTTTGTGTTGGAGAGGGATCAGGGGATGGGGAAAGGTTTGGTTGAGGATTCGGGTGACGAGGGCGGATTTTTGTTTACGGTTCATTTGCCTAGGCAAAATTGGGAGAAGATGGAAGAGAGTATATCTTCTGAAACATTTGTGCCAATGATGAAACCGAGTTCATTGAGCGCATTGCGCATGTCGGAGGCGACGAATTCGGCGGAGAGGCGTTGTTGGAGGCCTTGGATGACTTGGTGGATGGATTGGATGGCGTTGGAGAGGGCCGTGTGGTGGCGCTGTTTGGTGATGGCGATTTCTTCTTTGCTTGGAGGCCCTTTTCGCCAGATGAATTGGTCAATGGTTTGACGAAGGGTGTCGAGGCCGAGTTTGTTTTTGGCGGAGATGGACACTTGCGGATCCCAGGAGAGGGGAGGGGGTGGGGCGAGATCGATTTTATTCCAAACTAGAATGGTTTTGTGTTTGGGGACAGAGGAGAGGAGGGAGAGATCGTCGGAGCTGAGGGGGCGGCTGGCATCGAGGAGGAGAAGGAGAAGGTCGGCTTGTTCCATGGATGATTTGGAGCGGCGGATCCCTTCTTGTTCGATGAGTTCGTTGGTGTCGCGAATGCCGGCTGTGTCGATGAGGCGAAAGTGGAGATTGGATAGGCGGAGTTCTTCTTCGAGGAGATCTCGAGTGGTGCCGGCGATGTCGGTGACGATGGCGCGGTTTTTGCCGAGAAGGGCGTTCATGAGGGATGATTTGCCTACGTTGGGAGAACCGAGGAGGCAGAGGGAAATGCCTTCGTGGAGGAGTTTTCCTTCATGGAAGGTATCGCGCAGGTGGATCATGCGGGAGTTGATCGATTGGAGACGGGCGATGAGTTCGTCGAAGGGAGAGAAGGCGAGATCTTCTTCGGGGAAATCGACCCAGGCTTCGAGGATGGCTGCAATGGAGGTGAGTTGAGTTTGGAAGGAGGCGATGGTTTCAGAGAGGGCGCCAGAGAGTTGCTGCTCGGCATTTTGGAGAGCGAGGGAACTTTTGGCAGCGATGAGTAGTTGGACCGCTTCGGCTTGGGCAAGGTCGAGCTTATTGTTCATGAAGGCTTGGAAGGAGAATTCGCCGGGTTGGGCGGGACGGGCGCCTGCTTCGAGGATTCGTTCGAGGACCCGTTGGGTGATGAGGCTCCCCCCGTGGCAGGAGATTTCAACGGTGTCTTCGCCGGTATAGGAGCGGGGGCTTTTCATCGGGAGGAGGAGAACTGAATCGATGGGGTCGTTAGTGGAGGAGAAGATTTGGCCATAGCGGACGGTGTGGGAGGGGGGAAGGGGACGGCTGAAGATCTTGGCGGATATGGCGTAAGCAGCTGATCCTGAGATACGTATGACTGAAATGGCCCCTTCGCCAGGAGGGGTGGCAATGGCGGCGATGGTCTCGCCTTTTTGGTAGGGGCGGTGGTTGAAGTGCATAACGGGGGTATTTTAGCAGTTTGTGAATTAAATCGACCCAAAAAGAGGAACAGGATCCGCTTCGCGGGAGGATCAGGCAGGATAAGCAAGATAAATTTTTTTATCCTGTCCAATCCTGCCGATGTTTCATCGATCCTGCTTATCCTGTAATTTCTTAGGGATCAAATGTGTTGAAGAGCGGCGGTGATGAGGCGGCCGAGGTCGGTTTCATCTTTTTTGACCTCGATGGCGATGGAGAGAGCCTTTTGAGCATTCATAGGGGCGTAGCCGAGATTGATGAGGGCATTGAGGGCGTCGGAGAGGAGATCGTTGCCGAGCGAGAGGGGGATGGAGGGGTTTTTTGAACGGCCCTTGAATTTGTCGCGCATTTCGATGACGAGTCGTTCGGCTGTTTTTTTGCCGATGCCGGGAATTTTGCTGAGGAGACGAATGTCAGAGGCGGCGACGGCGCGTTGGAAGGTGGAGATGTCGATGTGGCCGATGATGGCAAGGCTGGTTTTGGGGCCGATGCCGGAGATGGTGAGGAGAAGCTGGAAGAGATTGCGTTCTTCTTTAGTGGAGAAGGCATAGAGCGCTTCATCATCTTCTTTGACGATGTGGGAAAGGTAGAGTTCGACGGGGCCTTTGAAGGGAAGTTTTGTGTAGGTGCTGAGGGGGATTTTCAGGCGATAGCCGATGCCGTTGGCTTCGACGATGGCATAGAGGGGATCTTTTTCTACGAGCTGGCCTTTGATGTATTCGTACATGTGAAATTCCTTAGATTGTGTGCGTGGCAAATCGCGAGAGCGAGTGCATCGGCTGCATCTTCCGGTTCGGGGAGATGGGGAAGACGGAGCAGAGAAGCGATCATGCGCTGCACTTGTTGTTTATTGGATGAGCCGCTTCCGACGGCGAGCTTTGCTTTTTTTGGGGTGTATTCGTGAACGGTGATATCGCGTCTAGCGGCGGCGAGAAGAACCATCCCTTTTGCCATTCCTAGTTTGATCGCACTTTGCGGATTTTTGAGGATGAATTGCGATTCAACGGAGATGGCGTGAGGGGTGTGTCGTTCAATGAGTTTTTCGATGGCGTCAAAGATGATTCGGTAGCGTTGTTGGAGAGGGAGAGTGGGAGGAGGTTTGATGCAGCCGTAGTCGAGGGGATGAATGGAGTTGCCATCGACGCGAATGACGCCGTAGCCGGTGATGCGAGTGCCAGGATCGATGCCAAGGATGATGGTCATAATCGGTAGAATATCGGAAAAATCTTTTAAAGGCGGACAATTCTTTTGGCGGGTATTATGGGTGCCGTAAACAACTCTCCCCTAAAGGCGAAAGCTTTTAACTGATATGCTAAACACATACCGTCAATTTAGGCCGGTTTACAACGGCCCCGCCTATCGAGATATTGCAAGCAGCATTGTGGTCTGCATGCTTCTCTCCACAGGCTATGCACTGAAACACGTCTTTAGAACGCAGACCCTGTTGTCCGCATTCAAAGCAAACCCGGCTGGTATAAGCAGGGTCCACAAGTTCTACCGCTATCCCAACGCGTCTGGCCTTATAGGTAACCAATTGTTGAAGCTGATAAAAGCTCCAGCCAGACATCAGGCGATTTCGATGCGGGTTCCAAACAAGAGTTCTCTCGCGGATGCCGCTGAGCTGTTCCATCCGGATCAATCCGGCATTGTGCCTTTGGGCTTCTTGAACGAGTTGTTTAGAAAGATTGTGGTTATCGTGTCGAATTCTTCTTCTTTCGTATCCGGAAAGTGTGCGAAGTTTTTTTCTAGAGCCTCTGGTCCCTTTGGACTGAAGGCTTGCGCGGATTTTCTCTCGCCGCTTTTTAAAAGCTTGTCTGTCTTGACCGGAAGCATAAAAGCCAGTCGAAACGTAGGCCGTATTACGAAGACCAAGATCGATGCCGATGGCAATCCCTTCCACCAAAGGCGGCTCAGGTTCTTCGATTGCGATGTTCAAATACCACTCATTGCCCCGTTTGACGAGAGTAGCGCAAGTGGGCTTTTGACCCTTCAAAGCCTTCTTCTGATATTCTCCGACATCCAGAAGTGCTTTTTTCCGTCCTTGAAGAGTCATCAGCGACACTCGGAACCCGGCTTCCCAAAAAGTAAAAATACGGGCGTCGTATTCGATGCTTCCTGGTCGGAACTGGTTGGGTTTAGGACGCCTTTTTTTCTTCTGAGACAGGGATCCTGCGACTCTTCGGATCGCACGAACCGCCAGATTAGCACTCAAGTGACACTCTTTCCGAATCTCTGCATAGGTCAGGCGGTGAAGTGCTACAGCATTCCTGGTTTTTGTTTCAAGCGCTTTGGCCAATACCAGATTGCAAGCTTTGGCAAAGGTCTCTCTTGTTTCCAAAAAGGCCTGCTCAGTTTCTTGAGTAATCGTCATCTTGCAACGGATGGTTCGAATCAGCATAATAGCTGGAGATTGTACAACAGACCTAAAATATTTTTAACTAAAAAGGAGCAGTGCTTCCTCCCAGACCTCAAGGACTCGGTTTCCGCACTGTCAATTGGATGAACATTATTGTGAGAATGCCCAATTGGATTGGCGATCTGGTGATGGCGACACCAGTATTGGCCGATGTAAGAAAAAATTTTCCTCAGGCTTCGATCACGGCGATGTGTCGGAGGCCGATTTGCGCGTTGTTGGAAAAAGATGGCGCGATTGATGAGTTATTTTGTTTTAGTAAGCCGGTGAGCGGATTTGTTCGAAGAGAAGAAGAGAGAGATATTGTTGAGACGTTGAAGGAAGGGAAGTTTGATGTGGGGATTTTACTCACCAATTCGTTTTCTTCTGCTTGGTGGTTTTGGCAAGGGGGCGTGAAGAGACGGATTGGATTTAGTGGGCATGGACGGAGTTTGTTGTTGACCGATCGGCCGAAGAGGGGCCAGGGGCACCAGGTGGAGGTGTACAAGAGGGTGCTGGAACCATTGGGGATCGGGGTTTCGGAAACGGCGCCCCGGCTGTTTGTGAGTGAGCAGGAGATGGGAGAGGCAAGAGAGTTGTTGAGGCAAAGAGGCTATACGGGAGGGAAGTTAGTGGGGATCAATCCGGGCGCTGCGTATGGGAGCGCGAAGTGCTGGCCGGAGGAGAGATTTCGGGAAGTGGCGTTGCGGTTGATTGGAGAGGGAATGACCGTGGTCTTTTTTGGAGACGGGGCGACGGCGGAGCTTGTAAAGCGGATTTACATTGGGTTGCCAAATGGGGCGATCAACTTGGCAGGTGCGACGAATTTGCGGGAATTGATGTGTTTGATTCGGCTGTGTGATGTGTTGGTGACGAATGATAGTGGACCGATGCATATTGGCGCGGCATTTGGGGTTCCTCTTGTGGCGCTGTTTGGTTCGACAGATGACCTGGTGACGGGTCCGTATGGGCAGGCGGAGGCGGTGATTCATAAGCGGCCGAGCTGTTCGCCTTGTTTCAAACGAGTGTGTCCGATCGATTTTCGATGCATGAAGGGGATTGGGGTGGAAGAGGTGGTGGAACGGGTGAAGAGGTATGTTTAGGACGCTGGCTAGGAGGTGGCTGCCGAATCCGCTCGATTGGATGTTGAGGAGGATGTCGAAGAGGGGTGGGCGGCGGATTTTGTTGGGCTGGAATCGGGGGTTAGGGGACATCGCACTGGGGCTGTATGCGATTGTGCACCGCATTCGGGAGATGGTGCCAGAAGTGGAAATCACGTTTCTTGTAAGGGAAAATCTGTTGGATGGATTTTCGATGTTGCGAGGCGTGAAGGCGGTGGGAGCGCCTGGCTGGAAGCGGGGCGAGAGGGTAGATGTAAGACGGACATTGGGAAAGTTGGGGATTGATCCCGGTTCGTTTGATCTGATCGTGGAGGAGCCGTCGCCGACCGATTGGTGCCGGTGGCAAAGAGGGGTTCTGACTCCGAAGTTGGAGTGGAATGAGGAGTGGGATGAGTTATGGAAACGATTCGATTTGCCCGATGGGTTTGTGTATGTGGGCGTGCAGCTGGTGGCAGAGACGAGCTATGGGCTGTGGCGCAATTGGCCAATGGAACGGTGGATCGAGTTGCTCGACCGATTGAAAGAGAGGGGAAATGTCCGGGTGCTTTTGTTCGGGTTTGGAAGCGAGCCGAAGGTGGAGCATCCGAATGTGATCGATTTGCGAGGGAAGACGAGTTTATTTGAGCTCTTGTCAATTGTGAAGAACCGGTGTTCGGGCTTGGTGTTGCCCGATTCGGGGATTTTGTCGATGACTTACTATCTGGATGCGACGTTTCCGATTCGATTGGTGAGTCTTTGGGGAGATCCCGATCATGGGATTTTGAAGCAGAGGGTTGATTCGCCGAATGGGCAGCTGGTGCATGTGCCGCAGATTGGGAAGTTGAGAGATCTCTCATCGGTGAGCGCGGGGATGGTGGAAGAGGCGCTGTTTCCCAGAAGGGAGCGGAAGCCGTGGCGAGAGTGGACCTGGATGGATGGGATTGGGGAGGGGGCGACGAAGGGTGCGGCGTGTGTGATTTTAGCGGGAGGACAGGGGTCAAGACTTGGGTTTGAGGGGCCGAAGGGGTTGTTCCCTGTATTGAATAAGAGTCTCTTTGAATATTTGTGTGAAAAAACTGCGGTCGAGATGCCGATTGCGGTGATGACATCGCCATTGAATGAGGCGGAGACGATCGATTTTTTCCGGAAGAAGGAGTTTTTTGGCAGGCGTGTGCATTTTTTTCAGCAGACGGTGGTTCCTCTGTTGGATGAGAGGTATCGCGAAGTGGGAGTTGCGCCCGATGGGAATGGGTGTGTGTTTCAACGGTTGGTGGAATCGGGATTGGTGGATCAGTTTGAGCGAGAAGGGATCGATACGGTGTTGATTATTCCGGTGGAAAATCCGTTGGCCGATCCATCAGATCGGAAATTGATTGGCCATCGACGAAGTGTGGGGGCCGATGTGGTGGTGAAGTGCATTGCGCGGAAGGTGGGAGAGTCGATGGGCGTATTGGTTGAGGAGGAGGGGAGAGTGAGGGTGGCGGAATATGTGGAGTTGACGGGAGAGGAGCTTGAATCGAGGGAGTTTTCACTGGCGTATACGGGACAGATGGCGGTTTCTCTTCCGTTTGTGCGGAGAGCGGCGAGAGTGCAGTTGCCCTATCACTGGATAAAGAAAAAAGGGGCTTGGAAGAGGGAACGGTTCTTATTTGATGCGTGGGAAGCGGCGGAAAAAATTTCTGTCGTTTGTTATCCGAGGGAAATGTGTTATGCCCCAGTGAAAGGGATGGAGAGTTTGGGAAAGGTAGAAGAGGCGCTGAGAGGGCTATGAAGATTTGTTATTTGGGAGCTGGTACCTGGGGCATTGCTCTGGCTTCGATTTTGGCGCAAAACGGCCATCAGGTGGTTGTATGGACGCGTGAAGAGCCATTTGCCCGTTTATTGCAAAGCAAGAGGCAGCATCCGAAATTGCCGAATTACACGGTGCCCGAGGAACTTCGGTTCACGAGCCGTTTGGATGAGGCGTTGAAGGGAGCTGAAGGGGTGGTGGAAAGTGTCACTTCTGCAGGAGTTCGTCCGGTATTTCAGGAGATTGTCAAGAGCCATTCATTGGATTGTCCGATTGTGGTGACCTCGAAAGGGATTGAGCAGGGGACTGGTTTATTGTTGCCCGAGGTGATTTCACAGGTGTTAGGGATGGAAGAGAGTCCGCTTGTGGGGGTATTGAGTGGACCTAGCCACGCGGAAGAGGTGATCCAAAATCTTCCCACTTCGGTGGTTTGTTCTGCCTATGAGGGAGCGGTGATGAAATGGATTCAGGAGCAGTTTACGACGCCTACGTTTCGGATTTATCCCAATAGCGATCTGCGAGGAGTCTGTTTTGGCGGAGCGATGAAAAACATCATTGCGATTGCGTGCGGGATTGCAGATGGATTGGGTTGCGGAGACAACACGAAGGCAGCATTGATGACACGCGGATTGCATGAGATCCGAAAGCTATCTTTGGTGAAGGAGTGCAAGGCAGAAACGTTGAATGGTTTGTCGGGAATGGGGGATTTGTGTGTGACCTGTCTTTCGAAGTTGAGTCGCAATTACCGGTATGGTCGATTGATTTCTGAGGGACTTTCTCCGGAGGGAGCGAGACAGAAGATTGGGATGGCGGTTGAAGGGGTTTACACCTGTGTATCGGCGAGAGAATTGGCTCGTAAACACCATGTGCCGGTCCCCATTACAGAGGCAACTTATTCGATCATCTATGAAAATTTGGATCCTCGCATTGCGGTGAGGGCTCTTCTCACGAGAACGATTAAGGAAGAGCATTTATGAAAGTGGTGAGTTCGGAGGAAATGGCCCGCGTGGAGAAATGGGCGCGAGATCATGGGGGAGAGGCAGTTGTTTGGATGCAAGAGGCGGGAAGGCAAGTTGCATTGGCCGCAAAAGAGAGGTTGAAGAAAGGATCGAGTGTCGCGCTTTTGATTGGGAAAGGGAATAATGGCGGGGATGCATTTGCGGCGGGAATGTTTCTCGCTACGTGGGGCTATCGGGTTCAGGCGCTGGTGCTCTGGAAAGATTGCACGAAGAAATTCCGAAGTGAATTTGAACAGGCAGGCGGAGAGATTGTCCATGCGATGGATTGGAGCAAAGTTGACCTGATTGTAGATGGCTTTTTAGGGACCGGATTTCGGGGGCAAGTGGAAGCTTCGATGGGAGAGGCGATCCGCTCGGCGAATGAATCGGGTAGGCCGATTTTAGCTGTGGATATTCCCTCTGGTCTGAATGGGACGACGGGAGAGATTGGAGGAGTGGCTATACGGGCCACCGAAACGGTTGCTCTTGGGTTTGCAAAGATTGGCTGTTTTATTCGGAGCGGTTGGAATTGTGTGGGCCAGTTTAGAGTGGCCGATTTCGGGCTGCCTAAAGAGGCCGTTGAGGAGACGAGGGCTGTTGCCTCAATTCCAAATTTGCGCGATCTGAAGTTGCCGCCCATTGTGCGGACTCGACATAAGTATCAGCGGGGCTTTGTCGCGGGATTTGGTGGATCGAAGGCGTTGCGGGGAGCGGTGAAGTTGACAGGGTTGGCCGCTTTGCATACGGGCGCTGGCATCGTGAAGATGTTCAGTTTGGAAGATGTGGGCGAGACGGCCGATGAGCTGATCTGTCAGGTGTGGGAGGAGGAATCTTGGCAAGAGGCGAATGGGAAGGCGCAGGCGGTGTTTGTGGGGCCAGGGATGGGAAGAGAAGCGGAGGCGAAGCTGTGGCTGCAAACGCACTTGAAAGGGATTTCGAAGCCATGTGTACTCGATGCAGATGCGCTCTATTTTCTTCCCGAGGTGAAGGGGTGGCCCAAACAAGCCATTTTGACGCCGCATCGAGGGGAAATGGTCCGCCTTCTTCAGATGAAGGAAATGGGTGATGAGGAGGTTTTCTTATCGACTTGTCAACAGTTTGTCGAAAAGCATCGGGTCATTGTCGTATTGAAGGGAGCGCCCACATTTATTTTGGCTCCTGGAGAATTGCCGGCGATTGTTCCGCGAGGGGATCCGGGTATGGCGACTGCAGGCTCCGGCGATGTGCTCACGGGAATTATTGCCGCGCTTCTTGCGCAGGGCAAGCCGCTGTATGAAGCGGCTGTGTTGGGGGTCGCTCTTCACGCATTATCTGGGGAGGCAGCTGCGAGAGCCAAGACTTCGCATGGTTATACTGCTTCTGATCTGATTGAATCGCTACCGCAAGCTCTGAAATTTTTTCTTTGATCAAATCTTATTTTTTTTCATATTGTTTCCTTAATGTTCTATGGGGAGGAATATGGTCACGCCAGTGGAAAAGAGAAGACCGGAGTCAGGAACAGAGGAACCGCGACTCCGAAAAAGCACCAGGATAGAACGGAAGATTGTACCGAGGCCTCTGTCCCCAGTCTCCTTTTTTAAAGTGACTGACTTGAGGCAAAAGGTTGTCCAGTTTGAGAATGCCTTCTCCGGATTGATCAGAGAGAATTTCTTTGAGACAGATCGATCAAAGGTGGAGCAGTTAACCAAGCGCTCTACAGAAATTTTCAGCGCGAGAGAGGCGGTAGTAAAAAATCCGAGCACGGGCAAGCTAACATTTCGGGCGAATGCGGCTTTGTTTTCAATGGCCATAAAAGCTGGCTCTATGTTTCTGGCCAGATACTATTTGAGGTGTATGCAGAGTAGCGCTTCAGCCGGAGTTGACAAGAGGGGAGCGCAAAAATTTACTTCTGTTCTAAGAGATGTAGAACGGGATCAATTAAATCGAGAGTACGACCAACTATTAGAGGATTTAAAGAGAACAGACCGAAAAGGAGCTTTTGAGAGGATCGAGGTATTTTTAAGTACATCAAAACGAAACAGAACTTTATGCGACGAAGGGCTAAGGCATCTGGTCGATGGACAGTGTCTAGGCGTAATCACTGAACGGTTCCGTCGGACGTTGCCCCGACTTGTATGGCCATATTTTATGGTTCATTGCTTGAAAAAAGAGATGGGAACGGAAGCAGAAGCCGATTTAATGGGCCAATACAAAGCGATTTTACGTGCAAGAGGGGTCTTGACAAGGAGCTTTTCCAAAAGGAAAGTTTCGCCCAACGATGAGAACGATAAGAAGGAGCATGAGCAATTGAAGCTTCAGGCAGATCTAGCCTTATCTCTTCTATGCATCAAGATGAGGCATCTGGAAGAGGCTAACTATCACGTGGAGTCGATCTGGTTACGGGTGAATGATTCGATTAATTCAAAAGATCCAGGCACTGTGGCAGCGGACCAATTGGTTGCGCCATTACAACGCATCATTGCATGTCTTAATATGCAGCGATTCATCCGAGATGAGTATGAGAATATCATGAACTCCTCGGACAAGAAATCTAAGGCTGCTGCGCTTGACGATCGGTTAAAATGCACTCTGCCTGAAGAAGAATTAGTCCCTGTTGAACGTTTTCTTGTTTTGGCTGTGCCAGTGGAGGGGTTCTTTCGGGCCTATCCCAAAGTGGATGCCGATGATTTTCCTCACGACTGTGAGGAAGTGACGGGGCAATCTTTCACAAGGTATCGCATTCTCATTGATTCAGCAAAGGAAGAAGAGAGCCGTTCTCAATGGTCTGGCATGGTGATTGGTTCAATCGACCGGGCTCGGTTGTTGTTCCAAACAGAGAGGATTTTGTTTTTTTTGGCCGTCAAATCGGGAAATGATGAAAAGATTCGGTCGGCTTGGTCGGATATGATGCGCGCAGTCGGGCGGCTGATTGACGAATTGGCCCCGTACACATTGCTCGGGGGACTGGAGTCGGTGATTTTAAGTGGGCAATGGTTTGGACCCAAGGGTCCAACGGCCTTTTCAGAAATAAAAAATCTCTTCGAGTTGATTAAAAAGTGGGGATTGGTTGTTCCTCCCGCTTTGCCGGTCCTTTCTAACACTGAAGAGTCTGCTAAAGAGGAGTTGTTTGCGAAGCTTGGGTTCGTTGATCAAGCGTTTCCTCAACTCGCCATAAGTGGTCCTCTTCTAGATCGGCGAGAAGAGGTCGAGCACCATTGGAATGAGGTGTCAGCCGCCAAAAAACGGCTAGAAGAGAGCATTGCAGGTAAGTCTACCTCCGTGGATGTTCATCGGGTTTTCTTCCAGGCGGAGGTGGTTTTATGTTTTTTATCTCTAAAAGTGAATGTTCTTGAAAAGGCGCTAGAGCATCTGAATAAAGTTACCTCTCAGATGGGGCGTATGTTCCAGTGGCTAGAGCCAAATGAGGCAAGCTGGAAGGAAATACAAGGTATGCTCACTCAGATTGAAGAATTAAGGGGGCAGATCCGAGGCGCTGTTGTAGCTTAAAGACTGTCCACTTTCCGCGCGTCTAGCTGAGTGCGGCGCCGAGTTGATGATAGGCTTTATACCAGTCGATGAAGCGGAGAATCCCTTCTTCGAGGGGGACGGCAGGGTGGAAGTGGAGGAGGCGGGTGCTTTTTTCGATGTCGGCAAAGGTTTCGGTCACTTCGCCTGGTTGCATGGGGAGTAGTTCTTTGATGGCTTTTTTGCCGAGAGCTTCTTCGAGGAGTTGGATGAGGTAGAGAAGGTCGATGGGGCGGTTGTTGCCCAGATTGAAGATTTCGCAAGGGGCACCGAGGTCGATGGCGGCGGCGGTGCCTTGGACGATGTCGTCGATGTAGGTGAAGTCGCGCCGCATGAGCCCGCGATTGAAGACTTGGATGGGTCGCCCTTCGCAGATGTGGCGGGTGAAGCGGTAGTAGGCCATGTCGGGACGGCCCCAGGGGCCGTAGGCGGTGAAAAAACGGAGGGCGGTGACCGACAGGCCATAGAGGTGATGGTAGGCGTGAGCCATCACTTCATTCGCTTTTTTGGTGGCTCCGTAGAGATTGGCTGGCTGGTCGGTTTTGTCTTCGACGCTAAAGGGGATTTTTTTGTTGAGACCATAGACGGAGGAGGAGGAAGCATAGATAAATTTCATGCCGGTGAAGGGACGGCAAGCTTCGAGAATGGAGACGAAGCCTTGAAGGTTGGAGGCGATGTAGTCATCGGGGTTGTCGAGGGAGTGGCGGACGCCTGCCTGGGCGGCGAGGTGGACGACGTGGGTGATTTGGTGGCGAAGGAGGAGAAGTTTGATGAGGTTGACGTCTCGAATGTCTCCGTGCGTGATTTCCACGTTGTTGAGCTGGGCTTTGCGAGCCTGTTTAAGGGATGGGTCATAGTAGGGATTGAAGTTGTCTAGACCGATGACGAAATCTCCCCGCGCTTGCAGATGGCGGCAAAGGTGAAAGCCGATAAACCCTGCAGCGCCTGTGACGAGAATTCGTTTCATAAAATTAAAATTGTTGTGGTATATAGGTGATGCTTTCATTGTAAATAGCGGAATTGTTATTTTGCATGACATTTTTTCGATGTGCCCTGACTTTTTTGCTAGCCATAGGATTTTGCTCCTGCAGCGGCCCCTATATGGGGAAGGATCTGTTCGGCGCGGATGAGTTTGTCCTCGATTCGTATCGAATTCGGGAGGGGAAGCTCTCGATTTTGGAGATGGAAGGCAAAGGCTGCGATGAATTAGATGAAGAGATGCTCAATGAGTATAAAGATACGATTCATGATGATGATGTATTGAGAGTGGCTCTCTATCATCCGAAACGGGTCGATGTTGTGGAGGCGGTCGCTTCGATCTGCGACAGCATTGGATTTCGGGTCATGGGCGGAACAATCCATCTGCCAGATCTGGGGGCAATTGAAGTGGGTGGACTGGCTCTACAAGAAGCGAAAGAGAAGATCCAATCCTTGTACAACAGCCAGATCCGCGATATGGAGGTGTTCATCACCTATCGGGATCGGATCGCCAGAAAGGTGGAATTGGCCGGGATGGTGTCGATCTCCAGCGTTCCGGTTGATGGGAAGATTCGTCTATTCGATGTGCTTTCAAAAGCGAATGTGCCCGCATCGGCCAACTTATTTAAGAGCTACGTCATTCGGTGCGGGAAGTTGTTGCCGGTCGATTTGGTCAAGCTGTTGAAAGAGGGGGATATGTGCCAGAATATCGTGATGCGAGGCGGGGACAAGATCTACATCGCTGAGCCTTCGGCGGCGAGCTTGATGGTGATGGGTGAAGTGAGCTGCGAGCGGGTGATCAATCTGCCAGCTGGGTCGATGCCCCTGCGCCATGCACTGGCTGAAGCGGGCGGAATCCCCTACACGGGGGACAAATCGTATATCCAAATCATTCGGGGAAGTATCGCAAAGCCCAAGATTTATACACTTAGCTGGGAGCATGTGATCCACCTGCCCAATGATAGTCTTCTTCTGATGCCGGGCGACATCGTGTTTGTTGCAGCGAAGCCGATCACCGAATGGAACCGGTTTATTTCACAACTCTTGCCGAGCTTTGGCGGGCTTGAGGCTGTGCGGAGCGGATGTGCCAATTGGGGGATTTTTGTTCCGTGAGCAATCCAGTTCCGTTTGATCCGGATGAGAGGATTTTTACTCTCGAAGATATTTCCCTTTTATTTAGGCGTTTGAGAAAACAGGTGGCGAGAACTGCTCTGATCGGCGCACTTATTTTTTTCGTTCCCAGTTTGCTTCGAGCTCCAAACTACCAAATCACAGCTTCATTTAAGGAAGGGGTTGAAAAATCGGGAGCCGATAGTGTCGTAAAAGATCTTCTCTATGGAATCGGCGGCGCAGGGCAACAGCCTCAGGCTGCAGCTGTGATGCAGTCTTACCAGGTGTTGATCCCGCTTGTGCAAAGAGAGGGGCTCCAATTTTCTGTCCGACGATCGAATCGTCTATTTCGGATGTTGGGGCGAGTGCGCGACAATTGGCGGGCTCAAATGGGAAAACCGCTTACAGAATTGGAATGGTTCACCTTTCAGAACGGGAGGTACGAAGGGACTGAATCGTGTTCATTTTCTCTCCGTTTTTCCGATTCAACCCATTTCCAGCTGATCGATGGAGCTGGTAAGAAGCTTGCCAAAGGAGTTGTAGGAACACCGGTGGACGCGGGGGGCGTTTCATTCACATTGGTGCAAATCCCTTCAAAATTGAACATCGGGAAATATTATATTTTGGATTGTATTCCGGCGATCTCAGTTGCCGATGGATTGAGAGATAAGATCGGCATCAACAGTCATAAGACCAATAAGGCTATTTACGACCTTTCCCTTCTGCATCGAGATCGCAAGCAGGGAGTGAAGCTGCTCAATGGATTGATGGAGGAATACCGGACTTTTTTAAAAACAGATCATGACCAAATCGCTTCAGAGCAAATTGCCTACCTAGAGCAAAGGCAAAAACTGATCAATGAACGGATTGGCCATATGCTCGATGAGCATGTCAATTATCTGAGCAGCGCAGTGGGAACGCGTGGATTCATCGATTTAGAACAAGAGGTCGAAAGCTATTTAAGGCCCCACGAAGAGCTTAGAGCTAAAGGATTTATGATCGATTTAGAGCTGGCTCGT